>LXNI01000730.1_pt1 | contig 35547 bp, 36 predicted proteins | sample 809091 | NCBI WGS metagenome assembly LXNI01 (sample SAMN04870527, study PRJNA318959) | sponge metagenome | biome: 01000161; feature: marine sponge reef; material: water | host: Sarcotragus foetidus | place: Greece: Milos, Mediterranean Sea | collected 2013-05-29 | depth 5-7 m
GATCGGACTAGACGTCGTGAACATTGAAGACACAACGCTTGGCAAGATTTCGAACGTCATCGAGACCGATGCCTCACCGATCCTTGATGTCAAAGCCGCGGACACTCACTACCTAATTCCGTTCGTGAAGCCAGTATTGGATTCCGTTGAGCTTACTTCGCATGTGCGTGTGAAGTGGGACAAGGACTGGCTCGCTTAGAGATATGTGGATTGGTGTCGTTACACCCATGCCGCAATTGATTGCGGCGGGGTTGGTCGAGGGCGTAGTAGGTCGAGCCACGGAGGCGGATTTGCTTGATGTCGAATTGTTTAACGTACGGAATCATGCGACGGATCGCTACGGTTCGATTGACGATCGTCCGTTCGGCGGTGCGCCTGGTATGCTGATGATGGCGGAACCGCTTGCGATGTGCACCGATGAAGCGCTACGGAAGTCACCTGTTACAAACCCGACCACGGTCTACCTAAGTCCACAAGGTGAGAAACTCACCCAGGCACTAGTCGAAGAGCTGGCCGAGCTTGAGGCGATGGTATTGATTAGTGGTCGGTATGAAGGCGTCGATGAACGTTACATTCAGGAATATGCGGATCGTGAAATCTCGGTCGGCGATTACGTGTTGTCAGGTGGCGAATTGCCTGCTTTGATCGTCATTGACGCGGTCGGTCGCCTCATCGAAGGTACGTTAGGCAACGAAAAGTCGGCAAAGGACGACTCATTCGGGGATAATTTACTAGAAGGGCCTCAGTTCACGCGACCACGCGAATGGCGCGAGAAAACAGTGCCCTCGGTATTGACGTCAGGCGATCACGCTGAAATCGCAGGGTGGCGCCACGAACAAGCGTTGTTACGCACATGGCAACGACGCCCGGATTTGCTGACAGATCGCCGATTTAACTCAGCTGAACGCGCATGGCTAAAACGCCATGTAAACAAAACAAGATAGAAGGGAGCCAGGCAATGGGCAGGAAAGGATTCGTCGAAATGGTCGAGGATCGACACCTTCGCGAGTTGGCAGCGCGGGGCTCGAGCGTGGTGGATGGAGGTAAGGACCAACCCAAAGCTGCAATTCCTGATTTCTCAGTCGGCGACACGGTCGCTGTCCAGGTTGTCATCACGGAAGGCGAGAAGACCAGACTTCAGCGTTTCGAAGGCGTCGTGATCGCTAAGCGTAACCGAGGCTTGAACTCCTCATTCACTGTACGGAAGATTTCACATGGCTTCGGCGTGGAACGAACGTTCCAACTGCATAGTCCACTGATTGACAGTATTCAGGTCAATCGTCGAGGTGATGTGCGCAAAGCCAAGATCTACTACTTGCGCGAACGCTCAGGGCGTTCGGCGCGGATCAAAGAAAAAATCTAGATCGACGGTTTCTGACGTGGTTGAAACCAAGTCGGGTACCGCAGCCGTTTCAGACGACGTCCAGTTGTATCTCGATACGATCTGGTACGAACGAAATTTGTCGGCAAACACTGTCAAGAGTTATAGACAAGACCTGCTAGCGTTTGAGAAGTGGTTAGGTAAAGAGATCCTCGAGTGCTCGCGCGAGGATGTGCAGGCGTATCTCGCAGAGCATGTCGTCGAAGGTAAAGCGACTAGCAGTCGATCTCGCTTTCTCTCAAGCGTACGGGGATTCTTCAATTACGCCGTCGAAAGAGAGATAGTTGCGGAGAACCCCATCGCGAATATTGACTCGCCGAAACTTGCGAAACGACTGCCCGACTATCTGTCAGAGGATGAAGTCGACGCGTTACTCAATGCACCAAACCCGGAGAAGAGTGCAGTAGAGTGGCGGGATCGAACAATGCTGGAAGTCCTGTATGCAACGGGTGTACGGGTCACCGAACTGATCGAACTAACACGCGAAAGCGTTAATTTCAACCAAGGTATGGTTCGAGTCATTGGCAAAGGTAACAAAGAGCGTATCGTGCCGCTTGGTGATGAAGCGCTTAAATGGGTGATAAGCTATATTGAGAACGCGCGACCAGAGTTGATGTCTAACGGTTCGACTGATGTGTTGTTTCCTAGCAAGCGCGGCAAGACCATGACTCGACAGACTTTTTGGTACGCGATTAGGCGATATGCAATACAAGCGGGAATCGAACGGCACCTATCACCACACACACTTCGACATGCGTTTGCCACGCATTTACTCAACCACGGCGCTGACTTGCGAGCCGTGCAGATGATGCTTGGACACGTAAGCCTTTCAACGACGCAGATTTACACTCGTGTCGCGAATGAACGATTGAAGACTGTACATTCGATCCACCACCCTCGAGGTTGAAGTGATCGGTCGTGTCTCTACTGAACTACGGATTTAGACGAAATTGCTTGATACAACACGCCTAGCGGCAATCTTCCTCTCATGCTTGACGATAGTCACGGCACTCCCGCACGCTGCCAATGAGGAAGTCGAATCGTTCGTTAATTCGCTCATGGGCGAGAACAACTCAGTCATTAGTTTGTCTCGTAGCGAACTGGATGGTTTCTACATCGCGACCATGCAGGATTTCACCGTTCTCTATGTATCTGAAGACCGCCGTTGGATTTTTCGTGGCGATTTAATTGAAGTGAACCACGAGCCTGAAATCTCGCTGATCCCGCACACCGACCGACACATTGGAAGAATGCGCGAGACGCAACTGAATGCGCTCACAACGCACGACGTGATTGCATTTGCGCCTCCTTTCGAGGAACCTAAAGCCGTGGTGCACGTATTCACGGATACCACGTGCGGCTATTGCCAGAAACTTCATGCCGAAATGTCCGATTACCATGACAAAGGAATCGAGATACGTTATCTTGCTTTCCCGCGTGCGGGGATCGCCAGTGAGCCGTACAACGCAATGGTGTCCGCGTGGTGTTCTAACACACCGCACACGGCACTCACTCAGCTGAAATTAGGCGGCGAAATCGAACCACAAACTTGCGACAACCCGGTTGCAAACCAGTACCGCTTAGGCCAGCTGTTTGGACTCCGCGGAACACCGATGCTGGTACTAGGTAATGGCAAGACTGTCGGCGGGTATGTAAATGCTGATGAACTGGAACAGATTCTCAAAGGCGAAGGATTGTTATAGGCACGAACGACGCCATCAAAACGTTAATAACTACCTTTAACGTGTTGAATTTAAAACATATTTCATGATATTTCGTACTAGAAAACCAGTCGAGCATGTCAAGTTCAGATCGTGTTCGTGTAATTTGTGCGACAGTTGGAGACCCGTCCCTCTGCGTATCATTCACGCGTGCCGATGTTGCCGCACTTCTGGGCTTTGGTAACGGTTTGCGGCGACATATATGACACGACCCGTTAATCTAGATCTTACATCGTTTCGCTTTCCGATTGCAGCGATTGCTTCGATTCTGCATCGAATCTCTGGTATCGTACTATTCTTCGGTGTCGGATATCTAACTTATCTGCTTAGTCTCACGCTGGAATCACCTGAGTCGTTCGACTGGGTATTAGGTTCACTTTCGTCGACATATCACGGTTTTTTGGTGTGGGTTGTCTTATCTGCGGTTGCCTATCACTTCTTCGCGGGAATCCGACATCTTTTGCTGGATTTTCATATCGGCATCTCATTGTCGGTTAGTCGTGCGTCCGCTTGGACGGTATTAGCCTTAACCGGAGTAGCGTCTATCGGTCTTGGTTGGTGGATTGTCACTTGAGTGAGTCTCGGCCGTCGAAGCGCGGATTGATTGACTTCATCTTGCAGCGTTTGTCTGCAGTGGTGATCGGGATTTACATAATCCATTTGGTGGTGATCTTTACTTTAAATGGCGGTATGGACTATGTCGCTTGGCGTAGTTACTTTACCTCGGCCTACTCGCTAATCCTGTCTACTCTTACCGTGACTGCAATCGTTCTTCACGCGTGGATTGGCATGTGGACCGTAGGTACGGATTACATTCGAGGCCAAAACAGCGCGAAGTTGTTGCGTACCACGTATCAGGTCGTGGTCGCCGCAGGATTGGCCATCTACTTGATTTGGTCGTTAGGTCTCATCTGGGGAATCCTATGACTGCAATTCGGACGATGGAATTCGATGGCGTCATCATTGGTGGCGGCGGCGCTGGAATGCGTGCGGCGATGCAGATTGCGCAGTCAGGGAACCGAACTGCAGTTATTTCAAAAGTGTTTCCGACGCGTTCTCATACAGTCTCAGCGCAGGGTGGTATCACGTGCGCCATAGGGAGCGACGATCCCGACGATGACTGGCGCTGGCACATGTACGACACTGTCAAGGGGTCTGACTACATCGGCGATCAGGCGGCCATCGAATACATGTGTAGCGTAGGTCCTGAGGCGATTTACGAACTTGAGCACTTGGGATTACCCTTTTCGCGGACAGAGGCAGGGCGTATCTATCAACGCCCATTTGGTGGCCAATCCAAAGACTTTGGAAAAGGCGGACAAGCCGCGCGCACTTGTTGCGCAGCCGATCGCACGGGTCACGCGCTCCTGCACACGCTGTATCAAGCAAATATCAAGAACAACACGACGTTTCTTTCCGAATGGTTCGCGGTCGATCTGGTTACTAATCAAGACGGTGCGGTCGTTGGGTCGCTTGCAATATGCGTTGAAACTGGCGAACTCGTATACATTAAGTCCAATGCCACGGTACTGGCGACAGGCGGTGGTGGACGTATCTACTACAGCACGACGAACGCCTTAGTGAACACTGGCGACGGGTTAGGCATGTCGCTTCGTGCAGGATTTCCTGTCCAAGACATCGAGATGTGGCAATTCCATCCGACCGGCATTGCGGACGTCGGAATTTTGATCACCGAAGGTGCAAGAGGCGAAGGTGGCTATCTGATCAATAGCGACGGTGAACGATTCATGGAACGCTATGCGCCGAATGCGAAGGATCTAGCGGGTCGAGACGTAGTCGCGCGAGCGATGGTGCTCGAAATCGCGGATGGTCGTGGTTGTGGACCGAGGAAGGATCATGTGTTGCTCAAGCTTGATCATCTTGGCGACGACACGTTGCTTGAGCGACTTCCAGGTATCACGGATTTAGCGCGCACTTTTGCCCACGTCGATCCTATACGTGAACCGATTCCGGTATACCCGACGTGCCATTATCAGATGGGTGGGATACCAACGGACGTCACGGGACAGGCGCTGACACAAGATGAGTTTGGTCGCGACAAGACCATTGAAGGGCTCTATGCCGTTGGTGAAGTTGCGTGTGTATCCGTACACGGGTCGAATCGATTAGGCGGTAACTCCCTGCTAGATTTGGTCGTCTTTGGACGAGCTGCAGGCTTACATATTGAGGAGGTCATGAAACAAGGCGTTTCATATGCAGAAGCTACTGCAGATGACATCGACGTTGCGATGGCGCGGTATCAACGATGGGAAAGCTCAACCGAAGGTGAAGCGCCACTCGAGCTCAAGAAGGAACTGCAGATGAACATGCAGGAGAACTTTGGCATCTTCCGCACGGAAGAACCGATGGAAAGTGGTCGTGCCAAGTTGGCGGAACTGCGCGAACGCATCGAGCACGCCCACCTTGTGGACAAGAGCAAAGCGTTTAACACCGCGCGTATTGATGCTCTTGAGCTAGACAATTTACTCGAGATAGCAGAAGCGACCGCGTACGCAGCGCTAGGCCGGACAGAGAGTAGAGGCGCACATGCGCGCGACGATTTTCCAGACCGTGATGACGAAAACTGGCTTTGTCACTCGATGTATTACCCGACAGATCACCGGATTGGCAAGCGCGCGGTGAATTTCGAACCTGATCAGATCGAAGCCTTCCAACCTGCCGTGCGGGAGTATTAACATGCGAGTAAGCGTGTATCGGTATGTACCAGAGCAAGATGACGCACCGCGTATGCAAGACTACGAGTACGAGTTACCCGAAGATCGCGAATTGATGGTGTTGGATGTGCTCGAGGATCTTCGCCTTAGAGATCCAACGATCGCTTATCGACGTTCTTGCCGCGAAGGTGTATGTGGCTCGGACGGGATGAACATGAACGGCCGGAACGGACTCGCATGTAAGACCGCCGTTTCTGCAATCGTTAGGCGGAATTCCTTAACACTTCGACCGCTACCAGGATTACCAGTCATTCGCGATCTCGTGGTGGATATGTCGCAGTTCTACGCTCAATACGAGAAGATCGATCCGTATCTGATCAATGACGAAGAGCCACCTGAGAAAGAACGTCTGCAAAGTGTCGAAGAGCGTGAGAAACTCGACGGACTCTACGAATGCATCCTATGCGCTTGCTGTTCCACGTCGTGCCCTTCGTTCTGGTGGAATCCAGACAAATTTATTGGTCCTGCAGGATTGTTGCAGGCTTATCGATTCCTAGCGGACTCGCGTGACACCGCAACGAGCGAACGATTGGAAAAGTTGGGCGATCCGTATAGCGTTTTTCGGTGTCGCACGATTATGAACTGCGTGGATGCATGTCCGAAGGATCTGAATCCAACGCAAGCCATCGGCAAGATTCGAACGATGTTGATAGAAGATCGTTAAGCTCTATACACATTGACTTAAGGGACCGGTCGGAATTCAGCGTCGCGCATGGACGCGTACTACATCGCTCGATTTCAAAACCAGCAACAACATTCCTGAACACGCGTGGTCGTTAGGATTTATCGGCTATGTAACTCCTAGAAGGGATGTTGGTTTAGGACTAGCGGTATTCGTGAATTCACATCCTACGATGTGTAATCGAAGACTTTGGATCCAGAATTGTTGGATTAAAGCTGCTTTTGGTTTGGGTAGCTGCCTTTGCTCGCAATTCGTCAATCCTGTTTAACAAGCAGCTGCGGCGTCTAGCCCCATGGGTCTACGATTTTGACTCCTGCATTTCGAAAGTGTGCGGTATTTCTCGTCAATACAGCCAGTCCATGACACGAGGCGACAGCTACAAGAAAAGCGTCGGCTACATGATCGTCGAGCGATTCACCGATACGACGTTTCTCTTCCATGATTCTTGCACATTCACGAGCATGGGATAGAGTCCAATCGACAATTCGGTCCTCGAAGAGCTCATCGAGAATCGCATAAAAACGTACAGCCAGATTCTCTCGACGTTTACCTGGATCCAAATTACCGATACCGTTCAATATCTCCCAGATTGTGATTGAGGAAATTCCAAGACCTTCGTCGACAATTGAATCGAGAAATGCAGCGACGCGAGGTTCTGGACGTGGTTGCATCATCTCGGAAATGACGTTAGTATCAATTAACCAAGAAAGTTGCACATTCATCCCCAATCTTCTTCGGCAAACGATACAGGTCTAAATCGGAAGTTCGACTCTATTGGTAGATCTACGCCGTGTTCCTCGCCGAAATATCGTGCAAAAACTTCCGACGGGAGTGGGGGACACTCTGTCTTTGCGCGCTTCTCGTGTATCAGGCGTCGTACGAGCTCTTCCATTGATATTCCGACCGAACGAGATTCTCGTCGCAACCAAGATTTGTCGGAAGGATCGATGTCTCGTACTGTCAAGCTATTGCTCACGCGTTCTCCAGTTCTGGTCTAACTATGCGACTGTTAATGAGTCTGCATGCAAATTATGCTATCAAACTATTCGGGAAGCACGAAGAATCGGGAACGCCATTTACTGTTGAGCAACTACCAAGTTTCGTATTTTCAATGCTGGCAGACTGATTGATTCAGAGCTTAAGAAGCGTTCGAATTCCGAATTCCGCCGAGATATTGAATTGAGTATGCGATATAGACTGTAACCGAAGCAGAAAGTAACTAATTAGTACAAAATCACGAACGACTAGATTGAATAGTGATTTTCGATCGATAAAGCGAGCTAGGGACGACAAACCATGTGCGCGTGTAAGACGGATGTTAGTTCGATTCTTGTTCGACACGACGCCGACGGTGGCTTAGATTCGCGTCTAAAACTCGATCAAAAGATGATGTTCGATCTATATTTCGATCCGATGTGGGGATTGCCTGTTTTGTCGGCGATGAGGTCGCTAACATTTCGAGTGGATTGAGAACATATCGGTGGTGCGTTTCTTCTAGATGTACGACTCATTGAGCAAACGGGTGCGTGACGTCTCGCGGTCAGGATTCGTGCTTGCTGCGTTGTTCTTAGGGCAGCTTTGTCTCGCGACTCAATCCTACGCCGCTGGAAAGCAGGTTTATCTCAGTCAAGCTGTTCTAGGTGTCGATGAATCCAATTTGATGAATGTCGTCGTAGTCGTTCTAGTCGGTCTTGCCGTATTACTCCTGTTGATATGGGTTGTACGCCGATTAATTCGCAGAAGCCAGTTAGCGTCCATCCTACAAGCACGACGAGATTCAGCCGGTGACGGTAGTAAGGTTGCTAGGTCTCGACCTGATAAGACAGAAATTGTTCGTAGCATCGTGATCGGTAACGCCGACGACGTAGATGTGAGATTTGACTCCGAAAGTGTGTCCGAGACTCACGCTGAGTTGCTTGTCCTTCGGCATGCCGACTCAAGTCCACTTATGCCGCTTGAACCTGTTTATTACCTTCGGGACCTAGAGAACACGAGCGGGATTGAAGTATTTCGTGGTGATGCTTGGCGGCGGTTTAAGGCTGAAGTGGTGTTGGGGGACGAGCAACTACGGGTAGGCGATATTGAAACCACAGCGGACGAAATCAACAGATTAGCAATCCAAGCTAGAGTAGCAGCGACGGCATCTCGCGCTTCTGGATAAGGTTCGTCTCAGAGTCATCAGACTCGATACTCAATCGTCCGAAACTTACACTACGGTATGAGAGGTAGATCAGCTTGAAATTAGGCTTTTTTGGAATTGGGTCCGGAGCGTCTGCAGATCCGTCGATTGCGATTAGTTTGGCACAACATGCCGAAGCGGCCGGTCTGGAGTCCATGTGGACCGGCGAGCACGTTGTCTTGCCTTCCCCACGTCAACCACCTTCTCCAGCAGAATCCGATCATCCCATGTTGCATCCTAGCACCGTGTTGGCGTTCCTCGCGGCAAAGACGTCGACTATTCGTTTAGGCACTGGAATCGTGCTTATCGCACAGCGGAACCCACTTGTGTTAGCGAAAGAAATGGCAAGCCTGGATGTACTTTCTGGCGGCCGCCTCATATTGGGAATCGGGGCAGGTTACCTACATCAAGAATTCGCCGCCTTAGGAATTCCGTTTCGTGAGAGAGGTTCAAGAAGCAACGAATATATTGAAGTCATGCGTGCATTGTGGAACCAAGAGCGACCAGCATTCGACGGCCGCTACTATCGGTTTGACAATATTGATGCGCAACCAAGACCGATTCAAGACGGTGGGCCACCGATCGTTGTTGGAGGTACAAGTACCGGCGCACTAAGACGCGCTGCCAAATACGGTCAGGGATGGTACGGGTTCGCAATGAACGTCGAACAAACAGAGAGTGTGATTAGTCGACTCCATGAAATCGAAGGCGGCGACCAACTGGAAATCAGTGTGACACCGTCGATGCGCGCGGATGCTTCGACAATTGCGGCATTCCGAGATGCTGGCGTCGACCGGATTATTTCACTGATCCCTCAGGATGAGTCACGGGCCAAACAAGCGATCGATGCGCTCGTGGAGCAGAACTCACGCGCCTAGAAGGCGACAGTTTAAATGACTCGGATCGTGCCGTCCGAATCTACCGCTACGTGAACTGACAACGTCGGATTCTCCGAGAGCATCGGCTGCAATTTGTCGATATCTTGATACTCGCCCAGGGCATCGAAAGGCCAGGTGTGTGAGATCCGTCGCAGCTCCAACGTATGTGGTCCCGGGACCGGACCATGCGACGCGGGAATCTTTATGACATCTTCTGAGTTTGGATCGAGTCTTGTTCTTGCTACCGGAGAGTTGGGATCGTCAGGAATTAAGCTGATCCAATACATACCGAGCGGATGCTCGATTGCATCATGACACGGCAGGACTTGATCGATTGCGACACGCTCCTTGCTTGTAAGAAAGCCCGAACGACGCAACCAATTAACGAGTAACGGAAACCACCGAGACGTATCTGGATCACCTGAAGCTAATCCAACGCCGTGTTCGCCAAATCCGAATACGTGCAGCTCAGCCGGCACACCGACTCGCCTCAAAGCGTTGTAAAACAGGGTGGACTGTTCTGATGAGACTATATCGTCCTCGTGCGTGTGCATTAGGAAGGTCGGCGGTGTGCGTGTATTTACCTGCGTGTCCGTGGCCAAGTATTCAGTGGCTTTACGACCACGCACTTCACCGTTGCTAACCCCGTAGACGGGAACTAGGAAATCGGGAACAGATGATTCTCGGTCGATCGGATCGGTCGCGCTCGGTTGCTCTCTTAAGTCACTCGTCCCAACGGCGAACGTTAAGTGACCTCCCGCCGAAAATCCGAGCATGCCAACGCGATGTGGATCGATACCGAATCGTTCTGAGTGATTTCGGACGTAGCGAACGGCACGCTGTCCATCAAGTAGTGATGTCGTCGAGTGATATTTCGGACCGACACGATAGCGTAAGACGAACGCTTTGACGCCCACTTCATTCAGTGCTGCCGCAACATGCAAGCCTTCGTGTGTCGACGCGAGTATGCGATACCCACCGCCCGGGCAAATGATGACTGCGGCGCCTGTATCGGTGGTGTTTAGTTCAGTGTGAACAGAAAGCGCGGGAACGTCGGTAGCTGCGGCGCCTTCCGCACGAGGCCCGTCGACTGGCCAAAGCCGTTCAGTGAAGTCGCTCAAGTCGCCTTTGCGCCTCAGGCTCCTGCGTGTGCAAGGTTTGCCGCGAGCCGCTGGTAACGCTCGGGTGCCGGGATGCGAAACGTATCGCGTACTTTTTGGAGTGGTTGCTCAAGTAGGTCTTCCCAATCCGCCGCGAGGAGCCAACCCGCGGACTTGCCGTCTCGATAACCGCGCCAGAGTGCACCAAATACGGTTATACCCGCTCCTTGGTAGAGTCGTCGCGATGCAGATAACAGAATGAAGGGAAATGCGATGTTCTTTGTTTGACCATAAGTGAACGCGAGCAGGCACGCTTCTCCGAGCGGATCACGGCCATAGCGTGTCAACACGTGAAATAGGTCATGCGAAGCGCGAGTTCGTTTAACGAAGAGGTCGAAGTCCGGGTCGGACTGATCATTCGCGTCTGATGCTACGTAACCATCTTCCGCGCTAGCTTCCGCGCTTGCTTGTTCGAGACCACCTGCCGATATCTGTTCACGGCTAATAAAGCGATGGTAGGTGTTACCGAGAGAGTGATCTGGAAGACTCTCCAGATAATCAGCATCGATCAGCTTCGATTCGAGATCGAGTTTGTCGGCTAGAACTCGATTCCCGACTTTTGTGTCACAAAAGCGATTGAAATTCTTGCTTAATGACGGACCACTTAAAGCCTGCAGGACTCGAAACACCTGGGATGTCTGTTCCGGGTCGTTTAGGACGTTGCGAACGGCTTTCAATGCGGCGAATGGGCGAATCTTCATGCGCGGTCGATGTGGTTCCCTGCCTTCGTTCATACTTCTATTGAGCTAGTGAATTCATTTCGCTAAATTGTAGGAGGCATCCCGCACTGACTGTTGATCGCTTCTGAAAGTTGCGATTTGGAACTAAAACCCACGTTCGGCGCACTGTCTGTTGATTTCGTCGATAATCTCGCAGACTCTGATCGATTCGGCTGTCGTCCATTGCGGCATTTCACTCAATCCCGCCGCCATACAGCGGTGGACGGCCTGCGCTTGGTAGGTGAATCCGTGTTGATTTCCGCCGTGCCAGGTCCAGCCTTTGTACTTGATTAGTCTCTCGCCGTTCCACCGTGCACCCGTGGGCTGACCTCGAGTTATCGGTGCGGGAGTAGGTACAGGGTACTCAAAACGTTCGACTTGGTTGAAAGGACCGGCACTTGGGTTTCGGTCTTGCTCCCAGTGAGTCTCAATCCAATCGCCTGTCCATCCTTTGTGCGGATCAAGCTCCATGACGGGTTTCCCCTCTTCGCGTCTAGTGCCACGGCGACCGGGTCTGCCAGTACGTATCGTTACTGCGCTCGGATGGTGCGAAGGTGTTTCGATTGTGATTCGACCTTGTGTTCCGATGTATTGTGATTCTTCAATAAACCGACCGTTGGGAAATGTGATTACCGCAATGCCTTCCTGATCGGAATATTGAAGGACTGCAGCACTCGGAGATCCGCCATGTGCGGAGTAAACGTCATTCGCGTACGGTTGAGCTCGCGCTTTTCGTCCTGCAGCTGCAATGACTGGCATCTCATCCGCGCCGAATCCTGTGATCGCGGGATTTAGCGCGTAGACCCGATCCGGATAGTCTGCTTGAACGACTCGGATCTCGCCAATGTCACCACGTTCTATCGCCGCCCGTGCATGTTCTACAGCAGGGAAGAACCTAAGCCACATGCCTTCCCAGCAAACCACACCCGCCTTTGCAGCCGCGTCGAACACTTCCTTCGCTTGGTCGCCCGTATCGGTGAATGGCTTTTCACACAGAATGTGCTTGCCGGCGCGAACCGTGCGCATAAGATCACGGTGATGGTCCCACGTTTTTGAAGCTATGTAGACGATATCGACATCGTCGTCGTTGACGAGATCGTCGTACGAGTCGTAGGCAGTTGGGATCTCGTGCGCGTCGGCAAATGCTTGAGCCCGATCCATGTCTCTGGCCGCGATCGCCGTGAATTTGGCACCAGGCACATCCTGTAGTGATTTCACCCAATCTGACGAAATAGAGGACGCACTGATGATGCCCCAGCGCAACTCGTGATTAATGTCCTCTTCACGAGTGAGTCCCAAACGGATATCCATCGGGGTATTCATCGGAAATCCGTTGTACATATAGGGATCGTCATTGACGCTATCGTCAGCCATGGTTCTCGCTTAACTTAGTTGAATGCGGAAGTTTAAAGTGGTGATTGAAGTCAATTCGGTGCGTAACCGTTAGTGCAACTGTTCATGAAACGCCAGAAATGTGCTAAGAGCCAGCGACGGGTGTTCGAGAATCGCGTTGTGTCCGACATGTTTAAATTCAACGAGTTGAGCGTTGTCGAGCCTCGTTGCGATCGCGCGACTCGAAACTAAATTTGGATCGTAACTACCGGTGCCTATCAGTACCGGCATGGTTACTTTATCAATAAGATCAATGAGTTGAATCTTTCGTAGCGCGCTAGCCGTCATTTGAGCTGCTTCAGGATTTAGGTGTTCGTTGAAACCTGTAGGCGGAGGAGCAGCTTCGATACCGGACGATCTACGCGCGTCGGCGGCATCTTTGGTTCCTTGCCGTTGTGCGGCAACATCCGGCAACTCTAGATTGGCAGCATAGAGTGCAGCAGATTTCACTCTCATTTGATTCCGCGCGCAGAACACAATTGCGGCGCGAGTACCCCAAGATTGCGACCAAGAATGCACCGTGTCGACCCCAAGGGTGTCGAGTACAAACTCTGCGTCACTTGAATACTGCTCGAAGGAAAATTGTGATTCGCTAAGGTCGTCGACGGAACTCTGTCCATAACCACGCACATCAATACGGACGGTGTGGAATAACTCGGTAAGCTGTGGGATCAGGTGGTCCCATACACGAACCGTGCTACTCCCAGGTGGCCAGAGCAGCAATGCGGGGAGAGAAGGATCGCCGTCCGTTTCGATGTGCAGGCGTGCGCCTTCGAAGCGCAAGGTTTGTGATGTCATGTGACAGGATTTTGCAGCTCTACAATGGCAATTGGGTACAAGTACGAGAAGATTTGTGATGATTTACGCATATATTTTGGATCGTTCGAAACGATGAGTCATCATTTCAATGCCGACATCATCCAGTTGTAGTTGAGGACACTCGCACATGGCTGAATCCTTGCTTGAGCGGATGCTTAGTAGCTCGCACTTGTCCGGTGCGAGCGCTTCGTATATCGAAGCGATGTACGAGCAATATCTTGAAAACGCGAATTCAGTACCAGATGAATGGCGTGACTACTTCAGCACACTGGCTGTTCGTACGTCACAAGGTGCTGACATTGCTCACAGTACCGTAATAGATCACTTCGAACGCCTCGGTCGAAATCGATTTAAGGCACAGGTCGAGCGCGAGAGCAACGAATACATATCCACACATGAACGCAAGCAGATTCGTGTGCTCGAATTGGTCAACGAGTATCGAAGTCGTGGCCATCGGCGAGCCGAGATCGATCCGCTTGGCCTCCTTGAGCGATCACCGTGCGACGAGTTGACGCTTGACTGGCATCAATTGTCGGCGGCGGATTTGGACACCGAATTCAGCACAGGCTCATCATCGTTTATTGAACGAGAGACTGCGCCTCTGCAAGAGATCATCGATGCGTTGGAAGAAACTTACTGTGGCTCGATAGGCGCTGAATACTCATACATCAGTGACGAACAACAAGAGCTTTATCTGCGACAACGCCTTGAGACTGTCCGGTCGCACGCAGTATTTGAACGCGAGAAACGTCTTGAGATGTTTGAGCGACTAACAGCAGCCGAAGGTCTTGAGAGCTACCTACAGAACCGCTATCCGGGAACCAAACGATTTGGCTTGGAAGGCGGTGAAAGCCTAATCCCAATGCTTCACGAAACGCTGCAACGACTTGGCCATTGGGAAGTGAAAGAGTGTGTTATTGGCATGGCACACCGAGGTCGGCTAAACGTTCTCGTCAACATTTTGGGGAAGCGTACGTCCGATTTATTCGATGAATTTGACGGATCAGCGCTCGATGACGCAAATAGCGGGGACGTGAAATATCACCAAGGGTTTTCGTCGAATGTCATGACGTCGAAAGGCGAAATGCATGTAGCACTCGCGTTTAACCCGTCTCATCTTGAGATCATCGGCCCGGTCGTGGAAGGCTCTGTACGTGCACGTCAGGACCGACGCCACGATCCCATGGGTACGCTAGTCGCGCCCATACTGATACATGGCGATGCGTCATTCGCTGGTCAAGGTGTCGTCATGGAGACATTCCAAATGTCTCAAACTCGCGGTTACTTCACCGGTGGCACGATTCACGTCATTCTGAACAACCAAATTGGCTTCACAACGAGTGAACGCGTTGACGCTCGTTCGACCGAATACTGCAGTGAAGTCGCGAAGATGGTGCAAGCACCGATTCTTCATGTCAATGGCGATGACGTTGAGGCTGTTGTGTTTGCGGCACAGATCGCCACCGATTACCGGAATGCGTTCGGTCGTGACTTTGTCATCGACTTGGTGTGCTATCGACGGCGCGGGCATAACGAAGCGGAAGATCCCTTCAAGACGCAACCTCTGATGTACGAAAAGATTCGTAGCCATCCTACGACGCGCGCACTCTACGCCAAAAAACTCGAGGAACGCGGTGTGCTTGCACCAGGTCAAGCCGACGACATGGCGAAAGCGTTGCGCGACCGCCTGGATAACGGCGAGACGATTGCGTTGTCCTTGGTGAGTGAACCGAATGAAGCGCTCTTTGTCGATTGGCGACCTTATCTTGGTCATGATTGGGATGCACCTTCCGACACGACATTTAGCCGCGCTCGGTTACGAGAGCTCGGTCAGGTTCTAGCTTCAACGCCGACCGGTTTCGTCGTCCACCGACAAGTGGCAAAAATCCTCGAAGATCGCGAGAAAATGCTTACTGGCGCCGCAGAAATCAATTGGGGTTGTGCTGAAGTTGCGGCGTATGCCTCGCTGCTGGATCAAGGTTTTAATGTCAGGTTGGTAGGACAAGATGTCTGCATCGGAACGTTTAGTCATCGCCACGCCGGTTTGTACTGTCAGCGTACCGGCGAAGAACACGTTGCGCTCAAAGACATCGCTTCAGGCGATACCCGGTTTTCGCTTTACAACTCGTTGTTGTCGGAAGAAGCGGCATTGGCATTTGAATACGGCTACGCCACGACGACACCCAACGCGCTTGTCGTTTGGGAAGCTCAGTTTGGCGATTTCGCGAACGGCGCACAGGTGGTTATCGACCAGTTCGTGTCAAGCGGCGAAGCGAAATGGACACGACTTTGCGGATTGGTGATGCTGCTACCGCATGGCTATGAGGGTGCCGGTCCCGAGCATTCTTCCGCGCGCCTAGAACGCTACTTACAGCTTTGTGCGGAACACAACATCCAAGTGTGTGTGCCAACGACTCCTGCACAGATCTTCCATCTCCTTCGCCGTCAAGTGATTCGGATGATGCGACGACCGCTGATCGTGATGTCGCCGAAGAGTCTGTTGCGTCATAAGCTTGCCACATCAACGCTTGAGGAACTCGCAGACGGACATTGGCAAAACGTCATCGGAGAATGTGATGACATCAATGTTGCCAACGCGAAACGCCTTGTGCTGTGTTCCGGCAAAGTTTTCTACAACCTTCTCGAAACTCGTCGTGCGGAAGGCATCGAGGATACGGCGATCATTCGAATTGAACAGCAGTATCCATTTCCCACACAAGAATTGACAGATCAGTTGCGGCAATTTAAGAAACTCGAGGACATCGTCTGGTGTCAAGAAGAACCAAGAAATCAAGGTGCTTGGTACTCACTCAAGCATCGGTTCGAGGACGTTGTTTCGCAGACACATCCAAAATTGACACTTCGCTATGCGGGTCGGGACTCTTATGCCGCGCCCGCCAGTGGGTCGCAGGTGCGTCACTCGTCGAGGCAGGAGAAAGTAGTGCAGGACGCCATATACGGTAGCTAGACATGGAAGTAAAAGCACCAACCTTTCCAGAGTCGATCTCTGAAGGTGAATTGACAAAGTGGTACAAGAATGAAGGCGATCACGTCGAGCGTGATGACTTGCTTGCCGATGTAGAAACTGAGAAGACCACGATCGAAATCGTTGCTCAGGCCGCCGGTGTGATTGAACGGATTCTCAAGCTCGAAGGCGATACCGTCGAAAGTGAGGAAGTCCTTTGTTCGATCGACGAGTCTGACCTCGCACCCGCGAGTGAAACCGTGAATGCTGAAGCGGAAAGTGATGATGAACCAGCTGAGGTCGCGGCATCTCCCGCTGCTCGTAAGCTCGCGTCAGAACATGATCTCGACCTATCCACCATTAACGGCACCGGTCGTTCGGGCATGGTCACGAAGGACGATGTCGCAAGGACAATCGACGAAATTAGAGTCAAGCCGGCAGCGGAAGAGACATCAGCACAGCCGGACGAGGCGACCAGCGACGGACTAGGCCCGCCGTCCGCACTGGACTCAAATGCTCGGATTGAGCGTCGCGTACCGATGACGAGATTGCGCGCAACCATCGCGAAACGTTTGGTTGAAGTGCAGCAGACAGCCGCGATGTTGACGACGTTTAACGAAGCGAACATGGATCCGATCATGCGAATGCGTCGTCAGTATCAAGACGAATTCGTAGCGCGTCACAACGGTACGCGGCTTGGCTTTATGAGCTTTTTTGTACGCGCTGCCGTGGAAGCCCTAAAGCGCTTCCCAGCCGTGAATGCGTCGCTTGATGCTGACGATGTGGTGTATCACGGTTATTACGACATTGGTGTGGCGGTGAGTACGGAACGTGGTCTCGTGGTTCCGATCGTACGCGACGCTGATGCATTGGGATTACATCAGATTGAAGATCAGATTACGGAATACAGCGCGAAGGCGCGAGAAAATAAGCTATCGATCGATGAAATGACTGGCGGTACGTTCACCATCTCCAATGGCGGCGTTTTTGGTTCGTTGATGTCGACACCGATTCTGAATCCACCGCAGACCGCGATATTGGGGATGCACAAAATTCAGGACCGTCCGGTGGTGGAGGACGGTGAGATCGTGGTGCGCCCGATGATGTACCTAGCGCTCTCCTATGACCATCGTCTTATCGATGGCCAGGAAGCGGTGCAGTTCTTGGTCACGATCAAAGGAATGATTGAAGATCCCGCGCGTATTCTCCTTGAGCTTTGACATAGGTTATATAGAGTGAGTAATTCCTACGATGTCGTTGTGATCGGCGCCGGACCCGCGGGTTACCACGCCGCGATTCGTGCTGCACAGCTTGGCATGAACGTCGCGTGCGTCGACAAGACTCTGAACGCAGAGGGAAAGCCGTCTTTAGGTGGAACATGCCTCAATGTTGGCTGTATCCCTTCGAAAACCCTCCTTGACGTCTCGCACCGCTATGAGGCTACGAGTCATTACGAAGCGTTGGGATTGAAGGTCGCAAACGTTGAACTTGACTTGGGAGGGGTGCTTGCGCACAAGGAACAGGTTGTTGCGAAGCTGACCGGCGGAGTAGGGATGTTGTTCAGCGGGAACGGTGTCACGGCTTATCACGGAGTGGGGTCTCTGTTGCCTGGTTCTGACGTCAAAGTCACCAAGGATGACGGATCTGAAGAGATACTCAACGCAAAGCATGTCATCCTTGCGACTGGATCTGAGCCGATGCGAATCGGTGCCGCTCCCGTAGACGATGATCGCATCGTAGATTCGACCGGTGCACTGTCTTTTACGGAAGTTCCTAAACGTCTTGGCGTCATAGGTGCAGGCATTATTGGCTTGGAACTTGGCAGCGTGTGGGCTCGCTTTGGCTCCGAAGTGGTTGTCCTAGAAGCGCTTGAGAAGTTCCTCCCGAGCACCGACGAACGGATTGCTCGAGATGCGTTACGAGCCTTTTCGGGACAAGGTCTGGACATCCGATTAGGCACGCGGGTGCTGAGCAGCGAGAACCACGGCGACGGTGTAACGGTGACGTATCTCGTAAATGATGAAGAACAGACCCTCGAGTGTGACAAGCTTATCGTGGCGGTAGGGCGTGCCCCCTACTCGGATCAGCTGCTGAGCGACGATAGTCCAGTGAAACTCGATGAACGAGGTTTCATATTCGTGAATGAGCAGTGTGAGACAGACGCGTCAGACGTATACGCGGTTGGTGACGCTGTACGCGGTCCAATGCTCGCTCACAAAGGCATGGAAGAAGGCATCATGGTCGCTGAACGAATCGCTGGCTCCAAACCTGCGGTCAACTACGATTGCGTTCCATCGGTCATCTACACACATCCTGAAATCGCATGGGTTGGACAGACCGAGCAAGAGTTGCGTGATACCGGCGCAAACTACAAGGCAGGTACGTTTTCATTCGCGGCAAACGGCAGAGCGCTCGCCGGTGCGGATGCGGAGGGCATCGTAAAGGTCGTGTCGGATGCGGATTCAGACCGAATCCTCGGTGTTCACATATTAGGACCACAAGCATCAGAGTTGATAGCACAAGCCGTGATCGCGATGGAGTTTGGCGCGACGGCGGAAGATCTAGGACTGATCATGTTCGCACACCCAACGCTTTCCGAAGCCGTCCATGAAGCTGCGTTAGGCGTTGCTGGACACGCCATTCATACCGTCAACCGCCGCAAAGGAAAATAGCCGCGAACTTCGGTTCTCACTTAATCAGCCGTTCATATGAATCTACACGAATACCAAAGTAAAGAACTGTTCGCGAAATATGGTCTGCCAGTCTCAACTGGACGTGTCGTACGGTCCGCCGACGAAGCGGTTGCCGCTGCAGCAGAACTCGGTGGGGACCAATGTGTCATCAAGGTTCAGGTACATGCGGGTGGAAGAGGTAAGGCAGGCGGTGTAAAGCTGGTTTCAAGTGAAGAAGAAATCCGAGCGTTTGCCGATCATTGGCTTGGGAATCGGATTCATACTGTTCAAACCGCTGACGACGGTCAGCCGGTTTCTCTGCTATATGTCGAAGAGATTACAGATATCGACACTGAGTTGTACCTTGGCGTGGTGATTGATCGCTCGACGGCGCGTGTTGTCGTGATGGCTTCTGCTGAAGGTGGCGTGGAAATCGAAAAAGTCGCCGCCGAGACTCCAGAGAAGATATTTCGTGCGTCAATCGATCCGGGTCTTGGTCCTCAAGAATATCAAGGTCGTGAGCTAGCGTTTCGATTAGGCATGGCGGGACCTCAGATTGCTCAATTTACCCAGTTATTCATGAACCTTTGCCGGATGTTCGAGGAACTTGATTGCTCGTTAGTCGAGATCAATCCACTCGTAATCACGACCGAAGGAAACATCCATTGTTTAGATGCGAAGGTAAACATCGATAGCAACGCGCTATTTCGCCGTCCGGAGTTGGCTGCACTGAACGATCCCAGCCAGGACGACGAACGAGAAGCTCAAGCCGCAGAGTTTGACCTCAATTACGTTGCTCTCGACGGCAACATCGGTTGTATGGTCAACGGCGCCGGATTGGCGATGGGCACCATGGACTTAGTGAAATTGCGCGGCGGGATGCCAGCGAATTTTCTCGATGTAGGCGGTGGTGTGACGGTTGAATCAGTATCGCAGGCATTCAAACTCATCTTGGCAGACCCAGAGGTGAAAGCCGTACTGATCAACATCTTCGGCGGTATTGTTTCGTGTGCCGATATCGCTGACGGCATCGTGCGAGCGGTTCAGGAAGTTGGGGTTGAAGTCCCTGTCATTGTGCGATTCGACGGCAACAGCGCAGAGGAAGGCTCCCGAATACTTGCAGAGAGCGGACTCAACATCATTGCGGCGGCGACACTCCCTGAAGCAGCTGAGAAGGCAGTCGCGGCAACCAAAGTGATGGCGGCAGAATGAGTGTACTCGTAGATAGGCAAACCAAGGTCATTTGTCAAGGCATCACGGGTTCACAAGGAACGCTTCATACCGAGCAAGCGATCGCGTACAGCACCCAAATGGTCGGTGGCGTAACGCCAGGGAAAGGCGGCTCAGAACATCTCGGACTACCTGTCTTTGACACGGTTGTCGACGCAGTAACAGCAACCGGAGCTACTGCTTCAGTCATATATGTTCCTGCTCGATTCTGCTACGACTCGATATTGGAAGCCGTGGACGCAGGGATTGAATTGATCGTTTGCATTACCGAGGGCATTCCGACCTTAGACATGCTTCGCGTAAAGCATCATCTCAACGGTTCGCCAACGCGCATCATTGGTCCGAATTGTCCAGGCGTTATCACGCCGGGAGAATGCAAGATCGGCATCATGCCAGGCGAGATTCACTTACCTGGCAAGGTAGGTGTGGTCTCGCGTTCGGGAACATTGACGTATGAAGCAGTCAAACAAACGACAGACATAGGACTTGGACAGTCGACTTGTGTTGGCATTGGTGGCGACCCGCTACCAGGCACTCACTTCATCGACGTTTTGCAGCTCTTCGAGGATGATCCTGCAACCGAAGCGATCGTGATGGTCGGCGAGATTGGCGGTTCGGCGGAAGAAGAAGCCGCCGAATTCATTGCGGATCACGTAACCAAGCCGGTTGTCGCATACATTGCAGGCGTTACCGCACCTAAGGGTAAGCGTATGGGGCATGCTGGGGCGATAATCGCCGGCGGCAAGGGTACTGCTGAAGAAAAATTCGCTGCGTTGCGCGAGGCGGGCGCACAAACCGTCAACAATCTGGCCGAAATTGGCGAGCTACTTAAAGACTTGAACCTTTCGTCAAGCTAGCCAAAATTCCCGCGTGATCAAAATCTCGTTGATCGCGCAAAACTCTTCAACACTCTCCTTCAACGGACGTACCTACTATCGTGACGACAGAAACTCATTCATTTCAAACCGAAGCCCAGAAACTTCTGAAATTGATGATCAACTCCTTGTATTCCAACAGGGAGGTGTTCTTACGCGAATTGATTTCGAATGCAGCTGATGCGATCGACAAATTGCGATTTGAATCGCTCTCGGATGCAACACTCTTAGATCAAGACGGCGATCTAGGCATTCATATCAAGTTCGATACCGAATGCAATGCGCTAACGATCGAGGACAACGGCATCGGTATGTCCAGAGACGAACTGATCGAGAATCTAGGCACGATTGCCAAATCAGGAACAGAGCAGTTTTTCGAGCTTCTCGATGACGATCAACAGGAAGCGTCTCAGCTCATCGGTCAATTCGGGGTTGGCTTTTACAGCGCGTTTTTAGTAGCGGACCAGATCAACGTGACGAGCCGAAAGGCGGGGACGGCCGAAGCCGCGAAATGGATATCGTCAGGCGAAGCGGATTTCACCATTGAAGATGTCGACGAGCATGCGCGTGGTACCACGATCGAGTTGATACTGAAAGAGGACGCCGGGGAGTTTACCGACGAGTTCAGATTACGCGATATCGTGAAGCAATATAGTGATCACGTTGATGTCCCCGTATGGATCGTAGACGTTGCTGGCGAAGACTCCGAACCGAAGCAGCTTAACACCGCGACAGCACTCTGGAGTCGACCAAAGAACGCAATTAGCGACGACGAATACAAAGAGTTCTACAAGAGTGTTTCACACGACTTTCAGGATCCATTGTTGTGGGCTCACAACAAGATCGAAGGCAAGGTCGATTACACGAGCCTGATTTACGTTCCTAGCAAAGCACCGTTCATGTTTGCGATGACTGAGAAGAGTCATGGCTTGAAGTTGTATGCGCAGCGCGTATTCATCACAGATCAACTGGATCTGTTTCTCCCGGACAATCTCAATTTTGTGAAAGGCGTCGTTGACATTCGCGACTTGCCCTTGAACATGTCACGTGAAACGATTCAAGAGAATGATCAGATTCGTACGGTTCGGAATGCTGTGGTAAAGCGGGTCGTCGATAGTCTGTTGAGCCATGCTAAGAAGGACGCGGACAGTTACAACCTGTTTTGGCAGGAGTTTGGTCACCAAATGAAGGTAGCCTACGATTGGGATCAGCCTTACGACGAAAGCTATTACAAACTGATGCGATTCGCGTCGACGCACAGTGAAGGTTCGGAACAGACGATCGGGCTAGAGGATTACGTGGAACGAGCCGCAGACGACCAGAAGGAAATCTACTATCTCGTCGGCGAATCTGCATCGAGCTTGCGTAACAATCCGCTTCTCGAACACTACACAGACGTAGGGATCGAAGTCCTCCTACTGAGTGACGATTTCGACTCGTATGTCGTCGAACGCTTCAAGGACTTTGGCGACCACGCATTCAAAGACATCTCGCTTTCGGACGTGGAGCTACCTACGAGTGCAGATGCAGAGACGGATGCTGAGGTTGAATCAGATGAAGATGACGAGAAATTGCTAACCCGCGTCAAAGATCTGCTGAAGGATGAGTCGCTCTCGGATGTAACGGCTTCGCAACGCCTGCACGAATCGGCCTCGTGTCTTGTTCGCGAACGACCGTGGATTAGTCGAGGTGTTCGCAATATGTTGAAAGACACGCAACAGTTTCTTGGTGAAGAGAAACTCAAGCTCGAACTCAATATGGGACACCCGTTAGTGCAGCGACTGGAGGAGCTTGAGGACGATACCAAATTCGAGGACCTTACACGAACATTGCTTGATCAAGCGCGTCTCTCGTATGGTTCATTGGACGTTGACACCGCCGTGTATGTGAGACGAGTCAACGGCATTTTGGCAGAGTTGTTGGAGAACCGCGCTTGAGAACCGCTGTGATCGGTGCCGGCAATTTTGGTACCGTGATCGCGAACATTCTGGCTCGCAACGGTTGTGAGACTTATCTGTGGCTGCGCGATGAGCAACAGTTGCAAGACATGCTACGGGAGCGGGAGAATCGACGTTATCTGCCCGGTCACAAGCTTGTCGATAGCGTGCAACCCACATCGGACCTCGATCTGGCAGCTTCGACCAGTGAGCTGCTTTTCGTTACGGTACCGAGTGAATCATTCCGAGAAGTCGCACAAGCGATGTCTGAATACGTTACTCCTGGTGCGTATGTCGTTAGCGGTACAAAAGGTGTGGAAGCAACGCCCTTTCAACTTATGAGTCAGATTGTGAAAGACGAGATTGAGCATGCGGTTGTTGGCGTATTGAGTGGTCCAAATTTGGCCGAGGAGATTGCCGCAGGTCAATTTGCAGGTACCGTGATCGCAAGTGAGGACGAAAAACTCGTCGCGGTCGTTCAAGAACACCTTCAAAGTTCTCGATTTCGCATCTACGGTAGTTCGGACGTAGACGGAGTTGAGCTCGGAGGTGCGTTGAAGAATATCTATGCAATCATTTGTGGGATGGCGACCACGCTGCAGGTGGGTCAGAATGCACTAGCGATGGTGATGACTAGAAGTCTCGCGGAAATGAACCGTTTCGCACAATCGATGGGTGCTAATGCAATGACTTTCCTAGGGCTCTCCGGAGTCGGGGACTTGATCGCTACTTGTACCTCCCCGCATTCGCGTAACTTTCAGCTCGGCTCCCAGCTCGCTCAAGGGATGACCTTGGACGAAGCCCAAGACAAATTGGGTAAGCTGGCGGAAGGCGTAAATACGCTTAAGGTCGTGTATCAAAAAAAAGAAGAATTGGACGTATATATGCCACTCGTAGACGGTGCATATAGAGTACTTTTTCGTAATGAGAACATGCTTGCTGTGATTGGAGAACTGATGACTTCGCAACAACAACCAGATGTCGAATCCGCAATTTCCAATTGATCTTCAGTAAACAGCCAGTTTTTAACCGCTATCTATAATCCAATACAACTATGAAACGCCTGATTTCGTGTGTCCTTACACTTGGTTCGTTCGCAGTTTTAGGCGACGTTCCAGGTTCGTCAGACAGTAATATACTGTCTAGATATACAGCATCTACCATCATTGAATATGGCGGAATAGAAGGCGCGTACGATTTCATATATGCGCCTGTCGACAAGATAAAGCGCGACGTCTCGTTTGAAAGTTCCGTGCGTTTCTCGGGCACGGGTCAGAAGATCACCTTTGAAATGCCGCGTGGCGTCAGCCGTGAGGATGCCTTTCGCTGGTACACGTCGCAGCTTGATCGCCTCGGAGGCACGATGCTTTTTACGTGCGACGGACCGGACTGTGGACGTGCCACGATCTGGGCGAGCCAGATATTTCGGGTGCGTAGCCTCTCTGCGCCTGATCGTCAGCAATCCTACACTGCGTACGTACTCGGAGAACGCTCCGACCAGACATTGGTCGCGCTATACGTCGTCGAGCGCGGGAACAAGCGCGTGATTGCACATATTGAGGAAGTTAAGCCAAGTGCCCCGGTCACGTTCGACGAAAACCGAGGCTTTGCTGACTCGCTAAATGCTACAGGCATTGCGGTTATTCGCAATGTGACGCCAGCGCGCGATGGTTCAATTGATGACAGTGCAAAGGAAGTCATTAGTGCGATCGCGAAGCAGATGTTGAATCTGGTTTCTCAGGACATCTATGTGGTGTGCCACATGCATGCTTCAGGTGCGACGGATCCGCTTATTGAAGCGAGTGGAAGATGCGCCGAAGAGGTTGCAGGTCAATTGGCTGAAGAATCCCCCGTTGCGCCGAAGGCAATGGGTGTAGGACCATTGGTACCCGTCGAGGGACGCAAGCTGAGTCGAGTGGAAGTGGTTGTACCGAGCCTAATGCGTCAGGTTTCCCGTTAGTCGATCTGCGTTGAAGGCAGTAAAAGCATGGCGGGTAATACTTTTGGGCAACTTTTTCGTGTCACGACGTTTGGTGAAAGTCACGGAATAGCGCTTGGCGCTGTCGTTGACGGCTGTCCGCCAGGTCTCGAGCTAAGCGAATCCGACTTGCAGGGCGATCTGGATCGCCGTAAGCCGGGTCAGTCGAAGTACACAACTCAGCGGCGCGAAGACGATCTCGTTCGAATCTTGTCAGGCGTCTTTGAAGGTAAGACGACGGGAACGCCTATCGGCTTGCTCATAGAGAACGAGGACCAGCGCAGTCGCGATTACACCGCGATAAAGGATGTGTTTCGACCAGCACACGCTGACTATACGTATACGAAGAAATACGGTATTCGCGACTACCGAGGCGGCGGTCGTGCGTCCGCACGCGAAACGAGTATGCGCGTTGCTGCGGCAGGAATAGCGAAGAAATACCTACGCGAGCAGTTTGGTACCGAGATCCGCGGTTATCTGTCGCAGATTGGACACTTACAAGCGAAGCAATTTGATCCGGCTGAGATCGAAAACAATCCGTTTTTCTGTCCTGACGTCACATTGGTACCAAAGATCGAGAAATTCATCAATGAGTTACGAAGAGAAGGTGATTCGATCGGTGCTCGAATTGGTTTAAGAGCGACCGACGTACCTGTTGGACTCGGTGAACCTGTGTTCGGGAAACTAGATGCCGAGCTCGCATCGGCGATGATGGGCATCAATGCAGTAAAAGGCGTCGAATTCGGAGAGGGATTCGCTGTGGTTGAGCTTCGCGGCAGTCAAAACCGTGATGAGATGGACGAGTCGGGCTTCGTTAGTAACAATGCTGGCGGCGTGCTAGGTGGCATTGCATCCGGTCAGGACATCACGCTAAGTGTTGCTCTAAAACCAACGTCGAGTATTACCAAGACGGGACAAACACAAAACACGACTGGGGAAGTCACGACGGTTAGTACGACAGGTCGGCACGATCCGTGTGTTGGAATTCGAGCGACACCGATTGTTGAAGCCATGGCTGCATTGGTGTTTATGGATCACTGCCTTCGAGATCGTGCACAGAACATTGACGTTGATCGCTAAATGCTCGAAATGCACTACCCAAGCTCCATTCCGAAGTGCAACACTAGCTCTCATTGAGATATTAAAACGGGACGGCGAATGCGCCGTCGGGTTTTCGCGTCTTGGTTGAAATGTGCCAGGTGGATGTCGCATGCTTGGGCTAAACTTCAAGAATAACGAGTAGGCGGCTACCTTACGGCAGTGATTCGAAGCTTCAAAGGTCGTAGAACCAGGCGATTCTTCGAAGGTCATCGGGTGCCGGCGTTCGAGGGATTCGCAGAGTAGGCGACACGCAGGCTCACGCTGTTGGCGAGTGCAGAGTCGCTCGGCGACCTTGTCGTGCTTCCAAGTAGCCGACTAGAACGGTTGAGAGGAGACCGCGATGGTCAGTGTAGCATTAGAATCAACGCGCAATGGCGTATCTGTTTCCGATGGGAGGCGGATGGACCCTACGACGTGGAGATCGTGGACTACCACCGCTAGGAGGTGAGTGAAACATGGACATGAGGAACGGTATGCGGCCGGTGCATCCCGGGGAAATCCTACGCGAAGAAATTGACGCCGTCGATGTCTCTGAAGACATGCTGGCCTCGGCGCTGGACGTTCGGATCGAAGTGGTGATCGGGATTCTCAACGGGACGGACGGGATAACGGCGGATACGGCACTCAGGCTCGCGCGTTATTTTGGGACGACGCCACAACTCTGGCTTAACCTGCAACAGACCTGGGAACTCCGGCGCGCGGAAATCGAAGTTGGTAGAACAATCGCTGAGCAGGTGACGCCCCGAAAGTCGGTCGCGTAGCGAGCGCTCCTTCGTCGCTGTCTTCCAATCGCTCATACTGCGGGTATTACTGTGACGCTGTCACGCGACATCGAAACTGTTGGCAAACGGCACTGAAACTGCCAGGCCTAATGAGGGAAAATCAGGGTCATTGGCACGGCGAAAAAATCCCGAGCGGATTTTTCTCCAATGATCCGCCAACTTACGTTTTGGGATTAAACTAATGCCACAACCCAGCACTACCCGGAATGCGGATGTCTCTCGGTAAACCTGCGCGTGCCGTGCAGTTGCTTAATCGAAAACTCCTAGATTGACACAGTACGGGTTCGAAGTATCGACCCGTATCCTGAACTTTCCCCTCAAACTCGCCTAGGGCATTCGGACCTAGAATAGCCTGACACACCAATCGTTTACTGTGAGTATGGCATGAGTCGGATAGTGCGTATTTATGTCCAAGGTATTTTGGCAGCATTTTTAGTTTCTGCGTCGATTTGTGCCTTCGCACAAGACAACTCGAACATCTTGCATGTGATCGAGGGTGGTGGTGGTCAACCTACTGGCAGCACTCTTGAGTATTTCGACCAAGCTCGGGGCTATCTTGCAGAGCCGCAGGGAGAAGGACCGCACGGCGCCATCATTTTAATTCACGAATGGAATGGTCTCGTCGAACGGGTCAAGCAGGTGGCGGACGCATTAGCCGCGCAAGGATACATCGCACTTGCCGCTGACTTGTATTCGGGAAGAACTGGCGCCAATCCGCAAGAAAACATGGCTCTGGTACGCGAAGCTCGCGGTAATCCCGAAACTCTGATCGCCAACCTAAATGCCGCAGTTGCATACCTCAAGGCTCGACCTGATTCAAATGGGGCGGTCGCGACGATTGGCTGGTGTTTCGGTGGCGGTGTTGCACTTTCGTTTGCGTTGGGTGGCGAGCACCATGACGGGACTGCGATTTTCTATGGTCAGCTCTTAGCCGATCCCGAGCAACTTGCGACGATTGACCACGAGATATTCGGTACCTTTGCAGGTCAAGATCGAGGAATCCCCGTCGAGCAAGTAGACGCGTTCGTCGCGGCGCTCAACGGAGCTGGCATACCAAATGACATTCACATCTACGATCCGGTACAACATGGTTTCTGGCTATACGTAGAACGCGATCCAGAGACGAATCTGGATCCGGCCAGAGATGCTTGGGATCGCTTATCCGCCTACTTTAAGCGGAATTTAGAAACAGCTGACGAAGCGGATTGATTAGAGTTAAAGACTTCCGCCACGTTCGAGAGATTCAATGGAAAATTGGCTAGTCGTTCTCTTCGGAGTGTCGCTTCTAATACTCCTTCCTTGGATCCCCAAGCTGTTGTTACTTCGTATTCGTTTTTTTCGGTGGATTCACTGGGAATGGGCGGCCAAGAATCTTGACGACCATTTCCAAGGTTGGTGTTGGTTCGTTCGTGTAGTATTTTTTGTGATTGCAGTCGGATTGATCTTTTTCGGATGGGTCGGCTGAACCGAATAACGTATACACTGTGGCGTAGGACCACATCGTCTTCGGCTATACGTAGAACGCGGTCCAGCAACGCATCGAGACCCGGCGAGAGAGATGTCGGATCAGTTATCCGCCTTCTTTAACGGAGTTTAGAATCTACTGACGATGTCGAGTAACCATACATTTAAGTCCACCGCCCGTTAGACAGAATTTCGATGCTTGATTTGTTAACCGTCATATCCGGAGGTCTGTTTCTCATTATCGTTCCCTTGATACCCAAGTTGCTTCGGCTTCGGCTTCGTTTTCTTCGGTGGATTCACAGTGAACGGGCAGCCAAGAAACTTGAAAAGCATTTTCAAGGTCAAACTTGGTTTCTCCGCATTTTGTTTTTTCTGATAGGTATACATTCTCTCTATGTATACGTATCGTTCTCCTGAAGAGAATGACTCTCCGAGGTAAGGAGGTTTCAGTCGTGGGGATGACTGAACGCTAATGTTCGGCGTCGTACCCTTACGATATTGAGATGTCGCGGTCTGTGTTGTTCGCCCTGACTGCAATTAACTACGCAAGAGACGCGTCGAGTCGATCGCAAAGGGGATACTTGCATTTGATATGCTGATTTTTACACGATCTGGCGTTGTCCATGTTCCAAAGGTACGGGAACTCTCTGAGCGAAACTAGCGGACAGCATTTGGATATTTTTCGGCGTTTTCTACATTTTCTGACGTATCGATTTTTTAGGGCTGACGTTTATCTCTATGAAAGTGAATCAACTTATTGATTTATAAAGTAAATTGGTTTACGTTCGCGTTTCAATCTAGTGACAGAGGATATGAGAATTCCTATAATCCCGCGCCTCAAACCCTCCTTGATCCATCTTGGCAACGCTCTACGACAAGATCTGGGATTCTCATGTCGTTGGTCAACGCGATGATGGTCTCAGTCTACTCTACATTGATCGTCACTTAATCCACGAGGTAACGTCTCCACAGGCGTTTGAAGGGCTAAGACTGGCAGGACGGGATCCATGGCGCTTGGATGCAAATCTGGCGACTCCGGATCACAATATTCCGACACAAAATCGAAGCCTTGGCATGGCCGGGATCGAGGACCCGATAGCGAAAGAGCAGGTTGTAACGCTCGACGACAACTGCAAGGCTTTCAATATTCAGCAATTCGAATTGTTGGACGTCAGACAAGGCATCGTGCACGTGATCGGACCTGAGCAAGGCGCGGTGCTACCTGGCATGACGGTGGTTTGCGGCGATTCACATACCTCCACCCATGGGGCTTTAGGCACACTCGCACATGGCATCGGAACTTCAGAAGTTGAGCACGTCTTGGCTACTCAGTGTCTTGTTCAGCAGAAGAGCAAGAACATGCAGGTTGAGGTAAGTGGATCTCTGAATGTAGGTGTGTATGCGAAAGACATCATTCTGGCATTGATACGCTCAATCGGAACTGCGGGTGCTACGGGTCACACAATCGAATATGCTGGCGAAGCCATACGATCCTTGAGTATGGAAGGACGAATGACGGTTTGCAATATGTCGATTGAGGCAGGAGCGCGCGCCGGGCTGGTTGCTGTTGATGAAAAGACACTCGCGTATGTCGAAGGCAAACCTTTCGCACCGAGCGGCTCGTTGTGGAATACGGCGCTTGAATCTTGGCGCGATCTAACGTCTGACGAAGATGCTAAATTCGATTTGAAGGTCGTGATCGACGCGGCAGCGCTTCCTCCGCAAGTTTCGTGGGGTACAAATCCGCAGCTAGTCATCGACGTCGACGAGGTGATACCAGATCCGGCTTCGTTCGACGATGAAGCAACGGCTGAAACCGCTGATCGCGCGTTGAAATACATGGATTTACACCCGGGCGAATCGCTTCTGGACGTGCCACTGGACAAGGTCTTTATCGGATCCTGTACCAATGCTCGAATCGAAGATCTTCGCGCCGCAGCGGCTGTCGCCAAGGGTCGTAAGGTAGCGAAAAGTCTCGATGCCGCACTCGTCGTGGCTGGGTCTGGACTCGTGAAGCAACAGGCAGAGAGTGAAGGATTGGATCAGATTTTTATCGACGCAGGATTTGAATGGCGCGATCCTGGTTGTTCGATGTGCCTCGCGATGAATAACGATCGATTAATGCCGCGAGAAAGGTGTGCTTCGACATCGAATAGGAACTTTGAAGGACGGCAAGGACACCTTGGCCGGACCCATCTCGTAAGTCCCGCAACCGCCGCTGCTAGCGCAATTGCCGGCACCATCGCCGATGTTCGAGAATATCTTCAATGAGTGTTAATCCACTGCAGTTTGTAAGGCATACAGGGATTGTTGCGCCGCTCGACAAAGCGAACGTCGACACCGATCAGATCATCCCGAAGCAATTCTTGAAATCTATCAAGAAGACTGGTTTCGGTGACAATCTTTTTGATGCTTGGCGTTTTGAGGACGAAGGATCAATCGGAAAGCCCCTGTCTGAGCGCCAGCCGGTTGAAGGCTTTGTTCTGAACGATGAACGCTATACCGATGCATCAGTCTTGCTAGCGCGCGAGAACTTTGCATGCGGTTCAAGTCGGGAACATGCGGTTTGGGCGTTACTTCAGCACGGTTTTCGTTGCGTTATCGCACCGTCGTTCGCGGACATCTTCTACAACAACAGCTTCAACAACGGTCTACTTCCGGTTCAACTCCCTGATGAGCAAGTAGATGAACTCTTCGAGCAAGCGTCGCAGAGTCAACCTATCGAGTTAACAGTTGACCTGGAAGATCAATCCGTACGCGGCGGAAACGCACTGGCGTATCGATTTGAGATTGAAGATGTGCGCAAGAATCGAATGCTGAAAGGCTTGGACGAAATCGGCTTGACACTCGAACACGCTAACGCGATCCAAGAATTTGAGAGTCGGCATAGACTAGAAAATCCATGGTTGTTCAAACAGGATACGGCGTGAAATCAGCTCAAATACTTGTGCTACCTGGAGACGGGATTGGCGCTGAGATCATGCCGCACGCTGTGCGCGTCATGAGAAAAGTCACGGAAGGCGTAATTGATCTTCACCTTGACGAGGCTGATGCAGGCGGTATCAGCATCGACAAGCACGGGGTGCCATTGACGCCAGAGACGTTACGTGCAGCGCAAGATGCCGATGCGGTGCTTCTAGGTGCGGTTGGCGGACCCAAGTGGGATGACCTGCCAGTCGAGAAGAAACCCGAAAAAGGTTTGCTTGGTCTGCGTTCTGGACTCGATGCCTATGCAAATCTTCGACCTGCTATTTTGTTCGAGCCGTTAGCGGCTGCATCGACGTTACAGCCGCAATTCGTCAGTAATCTGGATATGCTGATCGTGCGCGAATTGACTGGCGGCATTTACTTTGGCGAACCGCGAGGCGTACACGTCGAAGGTAATGTGCGACGAGGTGTAAACACCTACGTCTACGATGAAACCGAGATCCAACGCATTTCTCGCACGGCGTTTGAGTTAGCGCGTAAGCGAAGTGGCAAACTTTGTTCTGTCGACAAGGCCAACGTACTTGAAGTGACGCAGCTCTGGCGTGATGTTGTCAATGAGGTTCATGCGGACTATCAAGATGTCGAATTGACGCACCTGTTGGTAGATAACGCTGCCATGCAGCTGGTACGTGAGCCGAAGCAGTTCGATGTGATCGTGACGGGCAATATGTTTGGCGATATCTTGTCAGATGTTGCCGCGATGCTGACGGGATCGCTTGGTATGCTGCCATCCGCGTCTCTAAATTCCGATAATCGGGGTATCTATGAGCCCGTACATGGCACAGCGCCGGATATCGCGGGTAAGAACCTGGCGAATCCACTTGCGACGATTCTCTCAGTTGCGATGATGCTTCGTTATGGTTTAGACGCTGGCGAACAAGCCGATCGAATCGAACAAGCTGTCGACAAGGTTTTGGCGAGTGGATATCGGACGGGTGACATCATGCCTTCAACCCCGGATGATTCGATCCAACAAGTAGGAACAGATGCAATGACGGACGCCGTATTGCAGGAGCTAGGATAGGCCATGCAATCAGTAAACGTAGCAATCGCCGGTGCGACCGGCGCCGTGGGTGAGGTCTTGCGCGAGATACTCGTCGAACGCAGTTTTCCTGTGGATCAAATCAGTCTACTCGCAAGTTCGCGTTCCGCAGGCAAGTCGTTCGAGTTCGCCGATCGAGAAATCAAGGTAGAGGTCCTTGATGACTTCGACTTTCGCGATACTCAAGTGGCTTTTTTCTCTGCTGGTGGTTCCGTATCAGCAGTTCATGCGCCGCGTGCGGCTCAAGCGGGGGCAATCGTAGTAGATAACACCTCCGAATTCCGTCAACAACCACACATCCCGCTTGTTGTGCCCGAGGTGAATGCTCACCGAATTAAAGACGGTCTGGAAACTGGCATCATCGCGAATCCGAACTGCTCGACGATTCAGATGGTGGTTGCGCTGAAGCCGATATACGACGCGGTAGGGATTGAGCGTATTAACGTGGCGACCTACCAGGCTGTATCTGGCGCAGGTGCATCAGCGATTCGCGAACTAGCGGACCAAACGACGAGCATATTGAACGGCAATGGTGCAGAACCGACTGTGCATCCAGTCCAAATCGCTTTCAATGCCATACCTCAGATCAACACCTTTGAGGACAATGGCTACACGAAAGAGGAATGGAAGATGGTCCTTGAGACGAAGAAGATCTTTGAGGACGAGTCAATTCAAGTAAACCCGACATGTGTGCGTATCCCGGTGTTCTACGGGCACTCTGAGGCGATTCACATCGAAACGAAAGAACCCATTAGCGTTGACTTTGCGCGCGACATATTGAAGAGTGCGCCAAACGTGATACTGATGGACGAACGGGAGGCGGGTGGCTATCCGACGGCTGTCGGACAAGCGGCCGGTACGGATCCGGTCTTTGTAGGTCGTGTACGTAAAGATGTTTCGCATCCACGTGGTTTGAACATGTGGGTTGTATCCGATAACGTGCGTAAGGGTGCAGCGTTAAACAGCATCCAAATCGCCGAAGAGCTGCTTCCTATTCTTAACTGATGGCGGTTCTGGTGCAGCCAGATCACCCATGAAGTACTACGCACTTGGTGTCCAATATGACGGTACGCGTTACAGCGGCTTTCAACGTCAGGCTGAGACTCCTACTATCCAGGCAGAACTCGAGAACGCACTGAGTTCGATTGCTGCCGAACCAATCCGCGTCACAGCGTCTGGCAGAACGGATCGAGGCGTGCACGCGACGCAGCAAGTTGTGAGTTTCGAGACGCCAGTTGAACGTCCGGACAGAGCGTGGGTGGACGGCGTTAACTCACAGCTGCCTAACACGATCCAAATCTCCTGGGTTCGCGAAGTCACCTCCAAGTTCAATGCGCGTTTCTCGGCGTTGTGGCGCCGATACGCGTACGTCTACGGTATACGAACGAACTATCAAGTGTTTATTCGTGATTTCGTCACTTGGACTGACGCGTACCTCGACGTAGAACACATGCGCCATGCTGCGGACCTATTTATCGGCGAACATGATTTCAGCTCTTTCCGAGCATCGAGCTGTACTTCGCGAACCCCATTTCGACGTGTCTACCAGCTCGACTTAATAAGAGCGGGTCATTTCGTCGTTATCGACATCGTTGCTAACGCATTTCTGCTTCACATGGTTCGGAACTTAGCGGGTTTGCTCCATCAGGTTGGTACGAATGAATTGAGTTCAAACGACGTACAGGAGCTGCTTGAGGCGCGCGACCGAAAGCTGAGTCCGCCGACTGCGCCAGCATCCGGACTATATCTCACGGGGGCTGGTTACGAAGAAGAGTTCAATATCGACAGTACGGTACGTGTTCCTGCGATACTTGGCAATATCCAACAAGCGTTCAAGCCAGTGACATTGCCTTGCGACTACTACAGACGACCGATTGAGCCATGACCGCTGTAAAGTTTTGCGGACTGCGCAGTAACGCCGATGTTGACTCAGCCATCCATGTCGGTTGTGATTTGATTGGACTCAATTTCGTGACTCGTAGCCCACGTTTCATTGATGTTGCCACAGCAACCGAACTCGTCTCAACTTATGGATCGAAAATGCTCTTTGTTGGCGTCTTCAAGGACCCTAGTGAAGCTGAAGTACGAACCGTAATCGACGTGATCGCTTTGGATTTCTTACAGTTTAGCGGCGATGAATCTTCGGATTTCTGCGATTCATTTGAGCTTCCGTATCTCAAGGTATTGCATGTCGGAGACTCCTTCGACTTCGAACAACAACGTGAGCGATTTCCGAGTGCATTTGCTTATCTGCTGGATTCTGTATCTGAGTTAGGAGGCGGCTCGGGCGAGAGGTTTAACTGGGAACGATTCCCTTCCGACACGGATGCCAAAGTGTTCCTTGCAGGTGGTTTAAATCCGGATAACGTGGCTAATGCCATTTCACAGACAAAACCTTGGGGGGTCGATGTCGCATCAGGAATTGAGGAAGACAATCACGTGAAAAGTCGCAACCTTATGACGCGATTTATGCAAGGAGTGCGAAGTGTTTCAACGTAGGGAAGGAGACAACGAGCTGCCTGACGGCACAGGTCGTTTCGGATCTTACGGTGGTCAGTTTGTTGCGGAAACGCTGATGAGCGCGTTGGATGAGTTGACTCAGGTGTATCACGATGCACTTGATGACCCAACGTTCGAGGAGGCATTTAAGTCCGATCTACAACATTACGTAGGTCGTCCTTCCCCGCTCTACGAAGCGAAGCGTTTCGCAGCTGCTGTTGGGAACGCTCGTATTTTCCTTAAGCGTGAGGATCTGAATCACACCGGTGCCCACAAAATCAACAACGTAACCGGCCCGCATCCGGATTTTTTGCCAGGCGATTTTTGTCTGCCACCAGCAAACTGACA
>LXNI01000731.1_pt1 | contig 35540 bp, 28 predicted proteins | sample 809091 | NCBI WGS metagenome assembly LXNI01 (sample SAMN04870527, study PRJNA318959) | sponge metagenome | biome: 01000161; feature: marine sponge reef; material: water | host: Sarcotragus foetidus | place: Greece: Milos, Mediterranean Sea | collected 2013-05-29 | depth 5-7 m
AACCCGTTCGGTGTGTAGCGTCACGATCATCCTCCGATGATCCCAAACGCACCCCTACAGGCTCATCTCTCGTTGGATCTATGTCACTCGTTCAGGCTCATGTCTCGTTGGACAAGGCTGGGATTTCCGCAGATTGCGGGTCGGCGTTTATACTCGGTTTCGATCCGCTTGGGGAGGCGGACTTTTTTTGAACTTGATCAGGGGACAACGATGACCTTATCGCGTTTCACACGCCCGGCGATCGCGCTCGGCGCCCTTTGTTTGCTTGCCACCTCGCTGCCCGCGCAGGACATCGAGGAGATCGTGGTCACGGCCCGGAAGCGCACCGAGTCGGTGCAGGACATTCCGCTGAGCATCTCGGTGTTTGACGAGGAAGCCATCGCCGCGGCGGGCATCAGGGACATCGACGACATCGCCCGGCTGACGCCGGGGCTGGTGTTCGACAAGGGCTGGATCCCGCAGGATACGCGCCCGCACATCCGCGGATTGCCCACCGACCGCGGCCGCGCCCCGGTCGGCATCCTCGTGGACGGCATCGACATCTCATCGGAATCGATGCTGACCTCCGGCGGCGGAATGCTGATGAACCTCAAGGTCATGGACATCGAGCGAATCGAAGTCGTCAAGGGTCCGCAAAGCGCGCTGTACGGCCGGGTGGCCTTCGGCGGCGCGGTGAATTACGTTTCCAGGGCCCCCAGCGACGAGCTCGAGGCGGATTTCTCGGCTGACGTTGGCCAGTATGGGCAGATGGAAGCGCGCGTAGGGGTGTCCTTCCCGGTATCGGAGACCTTCGGCGTGCGGATCAATGCGGTAACGGCGCAGCACGACGGCTACTACGAGAACGAAGTGTCGGGTGAAGGCATCGGCGGTTCGGACTCCACGGGCGTGTCCGCGTCCGCAGCATTGCAGCCGTCCGACAGCTTCAGCCTGGACCTGCGCGTGGCGTATTCGTCGGACGAATACGAAATCCGCCCGCAGGCTCAACAGGCCAGCAAGACCGGCCACGCCGATCCGGTGCATTTGCCCGCGCATGTCGTGGGTCTCATGTCGCCGGGCGCATTCGGGCCGGTCCCCTACCCTGCGAATGTCTTTGCGCCGCCAGCCGGAGCGATCACTTCGCTGGACACGATTACCGCCAGCCTGAACCCTTACACCGGTGAGGACTACGAAGGAAGCACCTTCGATTCGCTGCTGGTGCATGCGCGCGCCGAATGGGACTTCGGGGGGGCAAAGCTGAACGCCTGGCTGGGCGGCACTTCCGCCGAAACCACCCAGAACATGGACGTGGACTACTACGGAGAGCCCTGGCAGCCGGTTTTCCTGCCCTCGCCCGGCGTCAACGAACCCTTGCCCGCGCAGTTCCTTTTCGACCTTGAAACGGACATCGACCAGACCAACCTCGAGCTCAGGCTCGGCGACCTGGAATCCGACGGATTCCGCTGGGCCGTGGGCGGACTGTACTGGAACGAGGAAGTTCGGCAGAAGAACGGAAACCTGATCGTGCTGATGTTCGTTCCGGTTATTTCCGCAGGCCAGAACGTGGCCGCGCAAAGCCCCATCACGAAGCGCGACGAGGGCCGCGATACCGACCACTGGTCGGCGTACGGAATCCTCGAATACGACTTCAACGACAGGCTGACCGGCTCGGTGGAAGCACGCTACTCGGACGAATCCACGGATACCTACTGGACCGTAGGCGGGAACGGCATGATCGGCGCGGCTTTTGCGGGACCCATCCCGGTCAACATGAATCCGACCGCGTCGCGAGGTTCGGAAGACAGCTTCTTCACGCCTCGCTTTACGCTGGAATACCAGTACTCCGAAAACATACTCACCTACGCTTCCATTTCCAAGGGCGTCAAGCCCGGCGGCGTATCCACGATAGCGAGCCCGAACCCCGTTACCGCGCGCTTCGCGCCGGAGGAATTGTGGAACTACGAAGCGGGATTCAAGAGTACGCTGGCGGATGGCCGCGTGACATTCAACGCCGCGGTGTTCTTCATGGACTACGAGGGCAAACAGACGGTCAGCCTCGAGCCCAGCGCAACCGCGGCCACCGGCTTCGACCTGGTGGTGGGCAATGCGGGCGCCGCGGAAATCAGCGGCTTTGAAGTGGAGGGAGCACTTGCAGTCACGGAAGAATTGCTGATTCGCGGCGGATACACCTGGCTGGACAGCGAGTACACCGACTATGTGAGCCTCACCAACAGCGCGCTCACGATCGGGCTGGTCGGCGATTGCACACTGCAGCAGACACCCACCGGGCTCTACCTCTGTTCGGTGGATCAATCGGGGCGGGAGATGGAGCGCGTGCCGCAGCATAACTTCAACGTTTCGGCCAGCTACACCCGCGCCGTCGGCAACGGCATGAACTTCCAGGTTGACCTGCTTGCGCAGTACCAAAGCGAGCGCGGCATCGCGGTCGGACGCCGCAACGTGTTTGACTCGTGGGTCAACGTCGACGCACGCATCGGCCTGCAGGCGGAACGCTGGAGCCTGTTCGCCTACGTGGACAACGTAACGGGTGACGATACGGTGCGCACGGCGCAAAGTTCGGGCGACTTCTTCGCCCTGGGCAACCTGGCGACCGTGATCTTCGCTCCGGACAAGCGCCAGGCCGGACTGCGCTTCAGCTACTCGATGTAATCCCGGGAAAGAGGCGCGCCGCCAACAATCGCAAGGAAGATTCCTAGACCTGCTCCAGCGCCTGAAGGAGGTCGGTAACCAGGTCGGCGGCGTCTTCGATGCCGCAGGAAAGCCGCACCAGGTTGCCCGTGATCCCGGCGGCCCGGCGGGCCTCGGGCGTCATCGTGGCGTGACTCATCAGCGGCGGAAAGCCTGCCAGGCTTTCGACGCCGCCGAGGCTTTCCGCGATCGTGAACAGCTCCAGGGCATTGAGCAGTCTTTCCGGCGCATTCTCGTCGCCGTGAAGGTGGAACGAGACGATCGCGCCGAAGCCATCCATCTGCTTGCCGGCAAGCGCGTGTTGCGGGTGATCCGCAAGACCGGGGTAGTGGACCTGCGCTACCTTCCCGTGCGCCTGCAACTCCTCGGCCACGCGTGAGGCATTGGAGAATTGCCGCCGCACCCGCAGTTCCATCGTCTTCAGTCCCCGCAGCGCCAGGTACGAATCGAGCGGAGCGAGCACGCCCCCGGTGCGATTGCGAACCTGCATCAGGCGGCCGGCCAGATCGCTGTCGGAGACTGTCAGTGTCCCGCCCAATACATCGGAATGACCGGCAATGTACTTGGTAATCGAGTGCATGGAGATGTCCACGCCCAGGGCCAGGGGCCGGGTAGCCAATGGGGTGGCCAGGGTGCTGTCCACACAGCTCAGGGCGCCGTTTGCCGCGCACAATTCGGAAAGGGCCTTAAGGTCGGTAATGTGCATCAGCGGGTTGGAAGGCGTTTCCATCCACACCAGCCGGGTGTTCTTGCGCCAGGCTGCCCGCAAGGCTGGCGGGCCCTCGTTCTGATGAACGTAGCTGACCTCGAAACGCCCTTCGCCCGCGACCCGCAGCATATTGAAACTTCCGCCGTAGACGTTGGCCGGCCCGATGATGTGGTCGCCGGGGGTCAGCAGTTCCAGAACGGCAGTGCTGGCGGCCATTCCCGATGCGAAGGCAAGCGTCCTCGAACCGCCCTCCAGTTCGGTCAGGGCCCGCTCGAAGGCGTCCCGCGTGGGGTTCGACTCGCGGGTGTAGATGTGCTCCGGCTTCTCGCGCATGGCCGGGTAGGCAAAGGTGGTGCTCTGATGGATCGCAGGCATGACCCCGCCGGTGGCGGCGTCGTGGGTGTCGCCGGCGTGCACGCAGCGAGTGGAATTGCCTTGCTTTTTGGTCATGGTCCTGAACCCTGAAGGCGCATTATGGCGGGAAGCGCCGAGAACACAATACTCGCGCCGTGGCGCGTGTCGGGGAAAATAGGGCGATGGCGACCGCGCGAAGTCCGGAGTCTCTGTTGCGGGAGGGAACAAGGCGGCTTGCGCGCGTCAGTGAGACTGCGCGGCTGGATTGCGAGTTGCTGCTGGCCCTTGCGCTGGGCCTGGACCGGGCCGCGCTTTACGGGCACGCGGCGGAAGAATTGCCGTCCGGGGCGGTGGAGCGTTTCGAAACGCTGCTGGCCGAACGGATGGGCGGGAGGCCCCTGGCGCAGATCATCGGGCGCAGGGAGTTCCATTCGCTGGAATTCGAGATTACCGATGAGGTGCTCGTGCCGCGGCCGGAGACCGAATTGCTGGTGCAGGTGGTCCGCGAGGACGTGCGTGCGAAGGGCGGAAATCCGCGGATACTGGACCTGGGGACCGGTTGTGGCGCGGTGGCTGTCGCGCTGGCGCGGATCCTGCCCGAATCGCAGGTCGTAGCCTCCGACATTTCCCACGCTGCGCTCGCCGTTGCCCGGCGCAACGCCGCCGGGATGGCGCCGGGCCGGGTGCGATTCGTTCAGGGCTCCTGGTACGGTCCGCTGGACGGCCGCCGCTTCGACGCCATCGCCTGCAATCCACCGTACGTGGAGTCCGCCCTTTGCGGCGAACAGCCCCTGTGCTTCGAGCCGCGCCAGGCACTGGACGGCGGCCCGGACGGCCTCCGGCAACTGCGCCTGGCAATTACCGGGGCGCCGGCGCACCTGAACCGCAGCGGAATGCTGGCGGTGGAGCATGGCGCAGAGCAGGGCGCTCCGGTCCGCTCACTGATGCGTAGCGCCGGACTCAAGGCGGCGATTACCCACCGCGACCTGGCCGGCCATGAACGGGTAACGGCGGCCCGCATGCCGTAAGGGCGGGAGACCCGTCCCGCCCTCGCTCCCGGAGTCAGTCTGCGAGATTGGGCGCCAGCCAGACGCGCGCCTCGTCAACCGTGATGCTCTTGCGCCGGGCGTAGTCGGCAAGCTGGTCCTCGCCGATCAGCCCGATGTTTGGGTAGCGGGACCCGGGATGGGCGAAGTAATAGCCCGACACCGTAGCGGCCGGCCACATCGCGTACGACTCGGTCAGGCGTGCGCCGATGCGCCGCTCAACCTCCAGGAGGCGCCAGATGAGCGCCTTCTCGCTGTGGTCGGGACATCCGGGGTAGCCCGGGGCCGGCCGGATACCCTGGTAGCGCTCCGCGATCAACTCATCGTTGCTGAACGACTCGTCCGGGGCGTATTCCCACAACTCCGTGCGCACCTTCTCGTGCAGGTATTCGGCGAACGCTTCCGCGGCCCGGTCGGCCAGCGCCTTGAGCTGAATGGCCTCGTAGTCGTCGCCGCCCTTCTTGCCCGCAGCCAGTGTCGCGATGGTCCGATCCAGATCGCCCCCGGCGGTGACGGCGAACATCCCGATCCAGTCGCCGCCCGCCGTCCGCGGCGCGACGAAGTCGGCCAGCGAGGCGTTGGGTTTGCCGGGCGGCATGCGCCGTTGTTCGCGCAGCCCGTGAATGCGTCCCAGTTCCGTTTCCCGTGATTCGTCGCCGAACACCACGATGTCGTCATCGTCGCAGGCGGCCGGAAAAATTCCGGCAACGCCCGCCGTCGGAAATGCGATCTCCCCGGCCTTGATCGCCTCGATCAGCGACATGTGAAGATCGTCCCAAAGTTCCCTGGCGGCCTTGCCTTTCCGCGGGTCATCCAGAAGCTGCGGAAATTTCCCGCGCATCTCCCAGGCCGCGAAAAAGGGCTGCCAGTCGATATAGTCGTAAAGTTCCTCCAGCGTGGGCGAAAGCTTTTCGAAAACGCCCGCGCGCGCCGGTTCAGCCGGCGGTTCAGCGCCCCAATCGATCTCAAGCCGGTTGGCGCGCGCCTCTTCCAGGCTGAGCAGGTCCTCCCGCCTGCGCCTTCCGGCGGGCTGTTCCCGGCGACGCTTCAGGTCGCGGCCGACGTCGCGGAGATACGCCTCGCGACCGGCGCCGCTCAGTTGGCCAAGCACTCCCACCGCCCGGGACGCGTCCTTCACGTACACCACGCCGCGTTCGTAGGCCGGATCGATCTTCAGCGCCGTGTGCCGCGGTGATGTGGTGGCGCCGCCGATCAACAGCGGCAGTTCCATGCCGCGGCGCTGCATCTCGCCGGCCACGTGCACCATCTCGTTGAGCGAAGGCGTGATCAGGCCGGACAGGCCGATGTAGTCGGCCTTTTCCCTGACCGCGGTGTCCAGGATCTCCTCGCAGGGCGTCATCACGCCGAGGTCGATGACCTCGTAGCCGTTGCACTGCAGCACCACGCCCACGATGTTCTTGCCGATATCGTGCACGTCGCCCTTGACCGTGGCGACAACCAGCCGCCCGCGGCTGGTCACGCCGCTGCCTTCCTGTTCGATAAACGGGATGAGGTGGGCCACGGCCTTCTTCATCACGCGGGCCGACTTGACCACTTGCGGCAGGAACATCCGGCCGGTGGCGAACAGGTCGCCCACGGTGTTCATGCCATCCATCAGCGGACCCTCGATCACGTCCAGCGCCCGCTCGCTGGCCTGGCGGGCGGCCTCGGTATCCTCCACGACGTGGGCGTCCAGCCCATGGACCAGCGCGTAGCTCAAACGCTCGGCAAGCGGCAGGCCTCGCCACTCCTCTTCGTCGCGGACCTGCTGGCCGCCCTGCCCCTGGTACTCCTGGGCCAATTGCAGCAGACGTTCGCCGGCGCCCGGATTGCGGTTGAGGATCACGTCCTCCACCGTCTCGCGCAGCCGCTCGGGGATGTCCTCGAAAACGCCCAGTTGCCCGGCGTTGACGATGCCGAAGTCCATGCCCCCGGCGATGGCGTGATACAGGAACACCGAGTGCATGGCCTCGCGCACCGTGTTGTTGCCGCGGAACGAGAACGACAGGTTGCTTATTCCGCCGCTGACATGCACCTCAGGCAGCCGCTCGCGGACCAGGCGGGTGGCCTCGATGAAGGCGCGGGCGTAGTCGTCGTGCTCCTCGATCCCGGTGGCCACCGCGAAGATATTCAGGTCGAAGATGATGTCCTCCGGCGGGAAGCCGGCCTTGTCCACCAGCAAGCGGTAGCTGCGCTCGGCCACCGCGACCCGTTGCTCGACGCTTTCCGCCTGGCCCTTTTCGTTGAAAGCCATTACGACCACGGCCGCGCCGAGGCGCCGGATTTCGCGCGCCTGCTGGAGAAATTCCTCCTCGCCGTTCTTGAGGCTGATGGAATTGGCCACGCCCTTGCCCTGCACGCATTTCAGGCCGGCCACCAGTACCTCGAAGCGCGACGAATCGATCATGAGGGGCGCCCGCGAGATGTCCGGCTCGGCGGCCAGCAGGTTGACGTACCGGCGCATCGCGGCCTCGGAGTCCAGCAGCCCCTCGTCCATGTTCACGTCCAGCAGGTTGGCGCCGGCTTCGACCTGCTGGCGCGCCACTGCCACTGCGGCGGAGTAATCGTCCGCCTCGATGAGCCGGCGGAAGATCGCCGACCCGGTTACGTTGGTGCGCTCGCCGACGTGAACGAAGCCGGTGCTGTCGTCGATATTCAGTGGCTGCAGTCCGGCCAGCCGCGTGATCCGCGGCGGCTTTGGCGACGTGCGCGGGCCAATGCCGGCCAGCGCCTCGCGCATCACCCGGACATGCTCCGGCGTTGTGCCGCAGCAGCCGCCGGCCAGGTTAAGAAGCCCTTCCCGCGCCATCGCCTGAAGCGTGGCCGCCATTTCGTCCGGAGTCTCGGTGTATTCGCCGAGTTCGTTGGGCAGCCCGGCGTTCGGATGCACGCTCACCGGCAGTTCGGCGACCCGCGAGAGTTCCCGCATGTGCGGATGCAACTCCGTCGCGCCCAGCGCGCAGTTCAGGCCGATGGCGGTCATGGGCGCATGCCGGATCGAGTTGTAGAAGGCTTCCACGGTCTGGCCCGACAGCGTCCGGCCCGACGCGTCGGTGATCGTGCCGGACACGATCACCGGCGGCGGCCGCCCCAGTTCATCGCCGACGCGAGCGATGGCGTACAGCGCCGCCTTGGCGTTGAGCGTGTCGAAGATGGTTTCGATCAGCAGCAGGTCTGCGCCACCCTCCAGCAGCGCTCGCGTGGCGGTCTCATAGGTGGCCGCAAGCCGGTCGAAATCGGTGGCGCGATAACCGGGGTCCTCCACGCGCGGCGACAGCGAGGCGGTCCGGTTGGTGGGTCCGAGGCTGCCGGCCACGAAGTACGGCCGCCCGTCGCGGCGCTGGGCCGCGTCGGCGGCGTCGCGGGCGACCCGGGCCGAAGCACGGTTGATGTCGGCGACCCGGTCCTCCAGACCATAGTCCGCCTGCGATGGCGCGTTCGCGGTAAAGCTGTTGGTGGTGAGGATGTCGGCGCCGGCCTGGAGATAGGCGTCGTGGATTTCGCGCACGAAGTGCGGCTGAGTCAAACACAGCAGGTCGTGATTGCCCTTTAGCGCCTGGGGCCAGTCGGCGAACTCCGCACCCCGGTATTCCTCCTCGGAGAGATCCAGGGTCTGGGCCAGCGTGCCCATGGCGCCGTCGATGAAAACGATTCGCTTGCGGATCAGTTCGCCCAGAGCTTCGGCCCGGGCAGAGGCCCTGTTCACGACTGCGTCCCCGGCGCGCTCAATCCGAGCGCCTCGCAGATGGCCGCAGTCAACGGCGCCCGGTTCATGGTGTAGATGTGGAAACGCTCCACGCCGTTCTCCGCCAGGTCTCGAACCTGGTCCAGCGTGAAACCGTCCGCGATTTCCCGTACCGCATCGGCGTCATCCGCGGCCTGTTCGAAGCGCGATCGCAGCGCCGCCGGAACTTCAACGTGGGTCTTGCCTGCGAACGAGAACACCTGCCTGAAGTTGTGCAGGGGCATGATGCCGGGCGCCAGAAGCTTCTCCAGGCCCGCGGCGGCGAAAACATCGCGCAAGCGGTAGTACCTGTCGTTATCGAGGAAGAACTGGGTGATGGCCAAGGTGGCGCCCGCGTCGAGCTTCTGCTTCACGAACTCAAGATGCTGACGCAAACCGGCGCTGTCGCCGCCGCCGTGCTCCGGGTGCGCGCCCACCATGACCTCGCGTATTCCGGAGGCCCTCAGGTCGGCAATCAACTCCACCGTCGAGGAATAGCCGCGCGAACGCACGTCCTCGGGAACGCCGTCTGCGGGGATGTCTCCGCGCAACGCAACCATCCGCCGCACGCCTTGCTCCACGTAGTCCCGCACGATCTCCCGCACCTCCTCGCGGGTGTGCGAGACATGAGTAAGATGGGGCGCGCAATCGCTGCCGTATTCGCGCCGGATCCGCCGCACCCAGCGCGCCGTACCATCGCGCGTCGAACCGCCGGCGCCATACGAGACGGTGCAGTACAGCGGGCCGTACGGCAACAGGCGCGCCAGCGTAGCCTTCAGCATCGCGGTCAGTTCTTCCGTTCGTGGCGGAAAGAACTCCAGCGATATTTTTGCGGGTCGGTTCATGGACAACTCAAGCGTGGACAATTCACGCTGCGCGCATCATACTCACTCGCTTGCCCATTTATCCCGGCGGCTACCCATAGCAGCCTGCTTCAGGCCGCGAGTTCCGTCACGCAATCGCCCGCCCGGCATGTCCAGTTCCGCATTATCCACACCCGCCTACCGCCGCTTTCTGATCGGCAGCACCATCACCACGCACGGGCTGTGGATTCTGCGGCTGTCGCTGGGATGGCAGGCCTGGCTGCTGACCGAATCGGAGTTCTTCGTCGCGGCGGTGGCGTTTGCCGCTTATTTTCCGGTGGCCGTGCTGGGTCCCGTATTCGGCGCCTACGCCGATCGCTGGGACCGGCGCCGGGCGGCGCAGGTCTTCAACCTGCTCAATATCGGCGTCACCGCCGGCCTTTTCGGCCTGTCGGCCCTCGGCCTGATGACGCCGGCAGCGCTGTTCCTGCTGGCATTGTCATTCGGCGTGTTCAGCGGCGGCTATACGCCCATGCGCCTTGCGCTGATGGCCAACCTGGTGCCCTCCATGCAACTGGCCAGCGCCGTGGGACTCGGGGCGGTCAGCTTCAACGTCGCGCGCGTGATCGGTCCGGTGCTCGGCGGTTACATCATCAAGTTCTTCGGCCTGGCGCCGGCGTTCGCGCTCAGCACAGCCACCTTTCTCGGCATGGCATGGGTGCTCTGGGACCTGAAGCTGCAACCGGTGGCGCGTGAACTCGAGCGCCAGATCGGGCTGGCCCGCCTTATGCGTGACGGCCTCAAGTACACGCTGAGTCATCCCGCGATCCGCTACTACCTTGTGCTGGTGATGATCGGCGCCACCTTCGGGCGCGCCCTGTTTGAACTGATGGCGCCGTACGCGGACGAGGTTTTCCAGCGCGGCAGCGACGGCATGTCCCTGCTGATTTCGGCTTTCGGAGTCGGAGCAGTGCTGGGCGGCCTGTTTGTGGCCCGCAACAAGTCGCTGCAGCAACTTCGCAAGTGGACAGTCGTTTGCACGGCGCTAACCGGACTGCTCATCGTCGTATTCGGCTTTACCGGCAATTTCTGGCTCGCCATGCTGCAATTGCCGGTCTTCGGCTGCGTCCTGACCATTTGCGGAGTGGGATCGCAGACGCTTACCCAGACCGTCGTGGAGGAAAAGTACCGCGGCCGCGTGATGAGCCTCTGGAGCGTGGTGGCTTTCGGCGGCTTGGCCCTGGGCAGCGCGGCGCTTGGTGGCTGGGCCCAGTCGATCGGCCTGACCACGGCCACCGTGTATTGGGGCGGCGTGGCGGCCGTGTTGGGACTGTCCGCCCTGCTCTGGCTGACGCGGATTCCGCACCCGGAGGCGGCCGGCGCCTCCTGATACCGCTCCCGGGGCTATTCGTGGCGCAGCGCCTCTATCGGATCGAGGGTTGACGCGCGGCGAGCCGGCCACAGTCCGAAGACAATGCCGATCAGCAGACTGCAACCCAGTCCCACCCCGATCGATTCCGCCGCCACCACGGTCTGCCAGTTGAAAAACTGAGCCAGAAGCCTCGCCGCACCCCAGCCGGCGGCCACACCCAGCACGCCGCCCAGCAGGCACAGCAGCGACGATTCGACCAGGATCTGCGACATGATCGCCGTGCGCGTAGCGCCAATCGCCCGGCGCACGCCGATCTCGCGGGTCCGCTCGGCGACAGTCACCAGCATGATGTTCATGATGCCGATTCCGCCCACCACCAGGCTGACCCCGGCGATCGCCGGAAGCAGCAGGGCGAAGATGCGGGTGGTTTCCTCGCGGACCTCCAGGAACTGCTTGCGGTCCAGGATCCCGAAATCGTTGTCCTCGCCCGGGCGGATGCGGTGCTCGCGACGCAGGATGCGTTCGACGTCCACCAGCGCCTGCTCCACCGCCGAACCGGAGCGGATTTGCACATCCACGCTTTCCAGCCGGTCACTGCCGGTAACCCGGTACTGCGCCGTGGACAGCGGCACCAGCACATCGTCATTTGGATTCTGCATGCCGACCGAGCCGGATTCCTCCAATACACCGATCACGGTGAAAGGAACGCCCCCCAGCAGCGTCGTTTGCCCAAGCAGGGCGGCCGCCGTGGTTTCCAGCTTTCCGGGCACTTCGCTGCCGAGCACCGCTACCCGCAGGCGCGCTTCTTCTTCCTGCGGAACGAACATCCTTCCGGCGGCTATTTCATAGCGATGCAGGAGCGGGTATTCGAAAGTGGAACCGATCAGCTCCACGCGTGTGTTGCTGTTGCCGAACTCGAATTGCAGACGCTGCGAGATCCTGGGCACCACTCTCTCAAGATGGCGCGCGTCCCGCCGAAGCGCGGCGGCGTCGTCCACGCCCAGGCTGCTGTTTTCAAGCGACACGCCCCAGAACCGGCGCTGGGAATTGGTGACCGCCAGGATGTCGGCCCCCAGCGCCTCCATCTGCTCCTCCACGGCCCGCTGCGCGCCGGTACCCAGTGAAACCATCGTCACCACCGCCGCCACGCCGATGATCATGCCCAGCATGGTCAGCAAAGCGCGAAACAGGTTGGCGCCGATCGATTCCAGCGCCTGCCTCAGAACGTCAAGGAAATACATCGCCCGTTGATCTCTCGTTTCGACCGCAAGAATAGACCATCGCCGCCGCCGTATCAGCCTTGTCTCTTATGATTCCCCTTGCAAAATCACTTGCGAGGTTTCTCTCCGTCAACTCCTTCGACTACATCGTCGTGGGCGCCGGCTCGGCGGGCTGCGCCCTGGCCAACCGCTTGACGGAGCATCCGGACACGCGGGTCTTGCTGCTGGAGGCCGGCGGCGCCGACCGCTCGCTGTATATCCGCATGCCCGCGGCGATCATCCGCGCCATCGGCAATCCGAAGATCGACTGGTGCTATCAGGCCGAACCCGATCCCAGCCGCAACGACCGGGTCGACCTGTGGCCGGCCGGCAAGACCCTGGGCGGCAGCAGCTCGATCAACGGCATGCTCTATGTGCGCGGCGCGGCCGATGACTTCGATCGCTGGGCCGCGGAAGGCTGCCCCGGATGGAGCTACGCCGACGTCTTGCCGTTTTTCCGGCAAATGGAGTCCACGCCGCTGGGCGACGACCGTTATCGCGGCCGCACCGGCCCGGTACGCACCGCGGCCCTGCGCACCACGCACCCGCTGGCGCACACCTTCGTGCAGGCCGCCGTTGAGACGGGCCTGACGCTCAACCGGGACTACAACGGCGCTTCCCAGGAAGGCGTGGCCTATACCGAGGTCAATCAGCAGCGTGGCCGCCGCTACAACGCCGCCAGCGCCTATCTGCATCCCGTGCGCCAGCGCCGCAATCTCGTGCTGCGCACCCGCAGCGCGTGCCGCCGGCTATTGTTCCGGAACGGCCGCTGCGTGGGCGTGGAATATCGCCAGGGAGGGCGGCTGCAGCGCGCCGAGGCCGCACGCGAGGTGATCCTGTGCGCCGGCGCCATCGCCTCCCCCAGGCTTCTCATGCTGTCGGGGGTCGGGCCCGCGGAGCAGTTGCGCGAGGCCGGTATCGAAGTCGTCAGGGATCTTCCGGGCGTGGGCGCCAACCTCCAGGAACACCCCGAAGGCATGGTGGGCATCGACGTGAACGTGTCCACCTACAACACCGAGATCAACAGCTGGAAAATCGTCCTGCACGGGCTGAACTGGCTGCTGTTCGGCCGCGGGCCCGCTACCAGCCCTTACCCGCACGCGGTCGCGTTCATACGGTCCACGCCTGATGAGCCCCGCCCGGACATCCAGGTGCAACTGGGTCCCTACGCGTTCAGTTTCTCGGAAGAAGGCGTGATACCGTATGACCGCCCGGCCATTTCGGCCGCGATCAACGTTTCCCATCCCCGTTCGCGCGGCAGCATACGGCTGCGCAGCGCCGATCCGGATGCACCGCCGATCATTTCGCATGGGTTGCTGGCCGACGACGACGATATGGAGCGGCTGATCAGGGGCTGCAGGAAGGTCCGCGAAATTCTGAACGGGGCCGCATTCGCAGCGTACCGCATAGGCGAGCGGCTGCCCGGTCCGGACGTGCAAAGCCGCGACGAATGGCGCGACTACCTGCGCCGGACCGCCTTTCTGGGCTATCACCCCGTGGGCACATGCAAAATGGGCAGCGACGATTTCGCAGTCACCCGGCCCGATCTGAGCGTGCGCGGCATCAAAGGGCTGCGCATTGCCGACGCTTCGGTGATGCCCAGTCTGACCAGCGGCAACACCAACGCCACCGCGATGATGATCGGCGAGCGCGCGGCGGACCTCATCCGGAATAGCGGCGACGGCCGATGACGCCCACCGCCACAGGCCCAGGGCTTTAGCCGGTCAGCCACCGAAACTTCAAGGGAGAAAACGAACCATGGTAAACAGACGCACTTTCGTTACCGCCGCGGCCGGCGCGACCGGCTCTCTGCTGGGGGCGCGGGCGCTTGAGGCCGCCGCACCCAAATCGGTCAGCCCGCCGGTAAGCCGGGTCGTTTCCGAATTCCTCCATTTCGACGACCCGGTGGAGGAGTTTCGCGCGCAGATGCGCATGGAGCGCGACCTGGTAGAGGACCAGGGCACGACGCTGACCTGGTACCACTGGCTGGTATTCGTCATACCCGGCGGTCGGCGCCCGGAACCCCTGATCCGCTACGAAGGAATCGAGTTCAGCTACTTCCGGCATCTCGGCGACCACAACTACCGCATCCATGCGCACAATGTTTCCTTCCCGCGCGACCTCAAGACCAACGCGTTCACGGATTCCGTGACCAATCCCATAACGGGCGAGCTTGTCGAAGTGCCGGTGACGCCGCTGCTGACCGATCCGGGAACCATCGGAAGCCCCGTGGGTTTTCGCAACCTGGCCGGCGACGGTTTTGTCCAGGCTCCCTACCGCAAGTTCCGGATCGAGAACGACCTTATCAAGATGGACCTGGTCCGCAGCGCCCCGCCGGACTGGCCGGCGACGCACATCGAGAATTCCTGCAACTGGGTGGAATTCGACCTGTTCGCGAACGAAACCATCACTTCGCTACCCGCCCATTTTTGCGGACACTACGCATTCGAACATCCCGCGTGGCTGAAGATGCCCGAAGGCATGGGCCACCTGGCGGGATTCTGGGACGGCAAGAAAGTCAATTCGGTGTCCGAACTGCCGCGCGAGTTTCTCGACCGCATGGAGCGCGAGTATCCCGAGCTGCTCGAGCCGCGCTGGGACGAATTCGAGCGCCCGATCCCCTTCGACCTTTAGTTTGCGTTTCTCGCCCGTACTTCCCGAAACTCGCGCAAGGTGCGAGCGAGCCGAGTTCCGAGTTGAGACATGTTGAATAGCTGGCCGGCCAATTCGGAATGATGCCTCGGCCAATTCGGATTTGTTCTCCGTCTGATTCGGAATACCCTCCTGCGTTACTACTCACTCACGCCACGGCGCTAAGGCCGTTCCTGGAGACGAGCGTCAGCAGCTTCAATGAAGCACCCCGTGGCCGCTTCTCTCCGCGTTCCCATTGGCTCACCAGCCCCGTGGTCACATTGAGATAACGCGCAAACACCGCTTGGCTCGCGTTCTCGCGTAGCCGTAACGCGCGTATTTCCTCCGGCATCATGTCCGCGACGGGCGTGAGGCACATCTCGTCAAACCTCCGCATGGTTTGCTTCGACATCACGCCCGCTTCCGCCAGACCGAGCGCCGCTTCATGCGCGGCCGCCAACGCCTCACTCTTGTACTGCTTATTCATCGCATGTCACCTCGATAATCGCTCCAGCTGCCATCGCCGCCGCGAGATCCGCGGGATCCAGCGCCAGGTATTCGTCCGCCAGCATCCGGTATGTTGCCAACTCGGCCTTGCGAAGATTCGTTCGCCCGCTCTTGGCAAAACCGTACACGAAAAACGCCAGTTGCCCCCGGCGAAACAGCACGATGGTCCGAAACCCGCCGGATCGGCCACCACCCCTGCGAGCAATGCGCTGCTTGATCACGCCGCCGCCGAGATCGGCATCAATCTTGCCCTGTCGGGCTCGCGCTATCGCGTCGCACAGCGCCGTATCCTCCAATCTCTCTCGGTCGGCGAATCGGGCGAACGGTTTGGTCTTGAATGTCCGCAATCCGAACCTCGCGAGCACACACCATACCATTCATTCTATAACACCCAGTGTGGCTTTTCCTAATTTAGTCCGCCACGCCCGATCATTGATCGTGCATCCGTCGTGGCCGTAACATCGAGATCGTGAAGCTCGAAGGTCTGGAAGTCGCTCACCAGAACGAAACGCGGGCGGGCTTGCGCAGCGCGTCGAAATACCCCCCGGCCAGGCCGAAGGAGGTCAGGGCAAGCCCCTTGAGGACCTACCGACGAGTCCCCCGGGCTCCCATGCCGGGGGCTATTCTTCGAATCCGCCCAGCGCGGCGTCCGGGTCCTCCAACACGTCGGGGTGCAGCAGCCGCGTGTAAGCCAGGAAGTCCTCCGGCAGGTCGTCGAGCGATCTGGCCCTGGCGCCGTGGCCGTTCGAGGACGTGTGGCCCGGAACCTCGCCCATGTGCATCCACGGCCGCCAACTGGTCATCGCCGAGTAGTTCACGAGGGCGTCAACCCGGGTCAGCCCGGGGTCCAGCACGTCGTCAAGCGGCGCAGACCAGATCGTGGATTCCTTGTAGAACATGTTGGGTATGTCGCTGTCGGTGGGCCGAACCTGGCCGTGTTCCTCGTGGCGCAGAAGCAACGTGCCCTCGCGGGCATATTCCCGCTGTATGGACTTGGTCATACGGATTGATGCAGCCGGCGAGAAGGCCTCCTGGGTGGTGCCCTCCTGCGGCTCGAACTCGTCTCTTTCGTCGAGGCTTACGGCATACCGGGCGCGCGCGGGACCGAAGCGGAACGCAGGCACCTCCACTTCCCTGCCCGTAACCGGCATCACCAATGTGTCCAGCAGTTCCCAGGTCTCGAAATCCGTGTAATGGGTGATTTCCAGGACTACGGCCTCGAACAGGTCATCGGAGACCTGCCGGAAGCGGCTGAAGGTCGCGGCGATGAGTCCGCAAAGCGGTTCGATGCGCCCCTGGGAAATGGAAAAGCGCTTTGCCCGAAGCCAGCCGATCACGAGTTGGGAATCCAGGCTGCCGCGCATCTTGACCAGGGCGCGAAGGAGGTCCGGTTCCCGGTCGAGGTCGAGTTCCCCGGCCTCCGAAGCGCGCAGCGGTAGCATTCCGGGGCCGAGCAGGGCGGCGCCCGCGAGCAGGGATTGGCACAACTGCCGGCGGGTCGGCGACGTGCCGGACAGCGGTTGCGGATGGAGGCGAAACGGGTGTTGAATTTCTGACATGACGTCTCCTCAGTTTACGAGCCCCGCCAGGATCAGGTTGGGCAGCGTGGAAGTGAGCCAGTCGGGATGGAAATAACCCAGGCGCAGGATAACGAGCTCCTCATCCGGAATGACATACATCGTCCGGAAGCCGCCGCCTTCCAGAAAGAAGACTCCGTCCGCTGCGATCGGCGGCCCATGGGGAGCGGACTGGTCCCTGTCCTGCACGTACAGCCGGATTCCGTCCGGCGGATTGCCCGACCAGATCTGGTAGCCGTAGTTCGGGTAGACGGCCGATCCGGTGGTCATCTCCTCCACCCAGCCGGCAGGCCAGAGGCGGCGGCCCGCGACACGGCCATCCGCGGCCAATGCGGCGCCGTAGCGCAGCCAGTCCCTTGGGGTGGCGCGGTAGCAGCAATAAACTGCCGGCATGCCGTCTGGCCGGTCCATGTACAGCTGTGCGGGACCCGCGCCCAGCGGCGCCCAGAGCCTGCTGTTGAAGTAGTCCTCGTACGCTTCGCCGGTCGCGCTTTCCAGCACCGCGCCCACAAGCTGGGCATTGGCGTTGGAGAAAGCGAAGAACTCGCCCGGCACGTTCTCGAGATCGAAGTCCAATGCCGCCGCGCGAAAATCGGAGCCCAGCGATATCCGGGCGTTCTTGCTGTACGGGTCCGGGTCTCCGGCCAAAGGCGGGTTCTCCAGACCGCTCAAATTACGCAGCAACTGGCGCACCGTGATCGCGCCACGCGCATCATCCCGCCATTCGGAAAGATAGCGGCCCACCGGATCGTCAAGCGATCCGATCGCCCCTTCCTGCATTGCAATCGCGACCAGCGGGGGCAGCAGCGAACGGGTCATCGCGCGCCCCGTGAACAGCGAATCGGGCCCGATGTCCTGCCAGTAGCGCTCAAGCTGCATCACACCCCGGTGCAGGACCAGCAGCGCGACGCTGTTGTGCTGTTCCGCCCAGGCCGCTGCCGCTTCCAGCGCGCCCGCATCAATCGTGAGCGCCGCCGTGTCCGCGGCAGGAAAGAACGCTCCCGGATTTCCCGAAACCTCCACGACCGGCTGGTAATAGCTCGCCGGCCATTCGCCGGGGTCCTCCGGCAGCGTGTTCCAGCGATACCAGAACCGCCAGTCAACGAGCAGCGCCGCCACGGCTATCGCGACAAGGGCGCCAACCCCCGCAAGAATCACCAGGCGGCGCATATCACCTTGTCGTCACCCGCATCCGCGAAACAGATGGCGCAGCAACAACTGGCCGGCTCGCGAAGAGGGGTGTCGTGTACCGACACTAGTGATCGGATGAGAGGACCTGCTCGGCGAAGCGTCGCAGTTCGGCGTTGAAGCGTTCCGGCTGCTCGATAAACACCGAATGCCCGGCCCCTTCGTAAACGGTAAGGCTCATGTTCTCGTAGCTTGCGGCGAGCTCGGTCGCGTCGTCGAGCTGATACGGATTGTCCTTCTCGCCCAGGCAAAACAGCACCGGCAGGGAGAGTTGCCCGACAATGTCCTGATTATTCAGCGAGCGCTGCGACATGGCGCGTCGGACGTAGGCCGGCAACATCAGGCCGATTGCCCGGAACAAGCGGAGCTGTTCTTCGGGCAGGGGTGATGCCGTCAGCAACGGGACCACCCGCTCGCCGGCGCGAATATAGTCGATCAGATCCGGGCTGCTCTGCAGTTTGCGGATTTGCGCAAACTCCTCCGCGTCGGGATCGTCGTCGCCCGAGGGCATCCGGAAGGGCCTCAGGGCGCCCTGGCCGCCGGTCAGAATGATTCCCGCGATGCTGCTGTCGCCGAACTCGCGGACATAGTCCATCGTCAGCATCGTGCCGTACGACCAGGCCACCACCACCGGCCGGTCCAACCCGGTCGCCGCGATCACGGCGGCGATGTCCCTGGCCCACACCCCGGACTCGCTGTAGGCCTCCGCAGCCCACGGCTTGCCGGACGCCCCATGCCCCCTGAGGTCGAAGGACACGAGGTAGTAATCATCGGCGAGGCCGGAATTCAGTTGCTCGACGAAGCTGTAGTGGCTTTGACCGAAGCCGTGAATCAGCAGAATGGCGGGCGCGGCCGGATCACCGGCCGTGACGACGTTCAGCGGCACGCCGCCGGCGCCTTCTACCGTTCGATAGCCCCAGTCCGCCAGTGAGCGCTGCGGAAGCAGCACCGCAAGCAGCAACGCAACAATCGTCAGGCGCCTGCGTCGCACTTCCGCACGGGCCCCCGAGCCGACAGCCGACCTGATGGGACTAGAAACTCGCGGCCAGCGTCAGGCCATATGTGCGCGGCTCGGGCAGCGTGAGCTGATAGCCGAGCGTACGGGTCAGGAAACTGCCGGTGGTGCGCTGCGATGACAGCACGGAGTCGTCATCGGTCAGGTTCTCGACCCACAAGGTAACGCTATAGCGGTCATTGCGCCAGCCGCCGCGAAGATTGTGCAGCACCGCGGCCTCTGTCTTGGCCAGGTTAACCACCCAGGTCCAGGTTGACGACTGATACCACGCGTCCCAGCGGGCGAACCACTCACCATCACCCTGCCAGATGTTCTCGGCTGTCATGTTGAAGTCCAGAGCAAAGGCTGCCGCATGATCCGGCGAGCGGGCCACTTCGAGGCCACTTGCATCGCCGCTGCCATAAACCCGTCTGTTCACAGCATCCTGGTAAACCTGGATTTCGCTCGAGTTGTAGTTGTACGAAAAGGAGCCGAGCCAATTCTCATTGAACGCCCAGGCCCCCGCCAACTCGAACCCCCAGATGTCGGTGCTGCCGTTACTGTTGTAGTCAATCTGTCCGCCGAGCCGGTCCGACCCCTCAATGAACACGCCATCACCATTGCTGTCCACGGATTGGGTGAAACCGCGGAAGCGCTGGTTGCCCCATTCCATGATATAGACAGCCCCGTTCAGATAGCCCTTGCCCCCGGCGAAGGTGTGCTTGCCGCCAAACTCCCAGGCGTCAAGCTCCGCCTGCAGCACTTCGTAGCCGATACCTTCCGCCGCGAAAAACGCCGGGAATGCTACCGTGGGCTCCATTTGAATGACCTCGGGATTGAAACCGCCGGGATTGTTGCCCTTCGAATAGCTTGCATAAAGCAGCGTGTTGTCACTCAACTTGTAGTCCACGATCAGCCGAGGCAGCTCCGCCTCGAAATCTGCGGTCAGGTCGACCTCCGCGCCGCCAAACGGCTGTGCCGTGCCGATGGGATCGGCTGGATCAAGCGGCATGGCTTCCTGGGTTACGGAGGAAGCGTTCGCAAGCGTTTCCTCTTCATACCGGAATTCGAGGCTGACGGTAAGCTGCTCGGTTATGTCATAGGCCACGCTGCCGAACAAGGCCTGGTTTTCGACGCCCTCGGCGACGGTCGGATTAACTCCGAAAGAGCCGCGGCCGCCTCTTGTGTAAGTTTCGCCGGTAGCAAAATTTCTGCACCAGGGTCCAATGCCCGGGCAGGGGAAGCCGCTGGAGCCGTCCTTGCCGTATGTCAGGTCGAGATAGTAGGCGCCCACCATCCAGCGCAGCCGTTTATCCTGCGGCGAGCTCAGGCGCAGTTCCTGCGACCACGACTCGTCCTTCCATTTCAGATAGACGAGGAGTTCGTCCGTGAGGAGCTCGCGCATTTCTTCGGTATCCTCGCGGTACTGGCCCGTCACCGAGCTCACTGTGTAGCCGCCGATGTCCCAGTCGATATTCAGGCTGGTGAGTTCGGTAGTGCGGTCGAGGCCCATGTCGTCCTTGTACGAGGTGTCCGCAACGGGCGAGGTGTCGATGGAAATGCCGTTGGAGATCAGGTCGCGGCTCAGCGTGCCGCAATAATAGGTAGCGCTTCCTGTAACGCCGTTGGTGGTGAACGGTCCGCAATTGTTGTTCTCGCCCTTCACCAGAAACTGGACCGCCAGCCCGTCGTCGTCCGTGGTGCGCACATGCCGCAGCTTGATGGAGAGATCGTCCGTTGGCGTGGCGTAGAGCGTCACGCTGCCGGCGTTGGTCGTCTGCGCGCCCAGATCGCCGCCGGTGGGATGCTCATTCTTCCACGCGCCGTCGTAGGTGTAGAACCGGCCGGACGCCCTGAGGTACAGCCGGTCTTCAATGAGCGCGCCTTCGCCGCTGACCCACAGATCCGCGCGTCCGCTATCGCCCACGATCAGGTTGATGTCGCCGTTGAATTCGTCGCCCGGCGTCCTGCTGATGAAATTGATCGCGCCGCCGAAGGTGGCCCGGCCGAAGAAGGCGCTTTGCGGGCCTTTCACCACCTCCACACGCTCGATGTCGTTCATGGACAGCCACTGGGTGGTTCCAGGCAGATAGACGCCATCCACGAACGCGGAGGATGTCTGCGAGTTGCGCACACTCGAGGGCGGGTCGATGGCGCGGAACCGGATCGCCGGGTTGTTGCGGTTGGCGGTGTGGTTGCTCATGTGCACGCCGGGGACGAACTGCAGCATGTCCTCGACGTCGGTGATCTGCTGTTCCCTGAGCTGCTCGGAGCTGAAAGCTGCGACGCTCAGCGGGATGTCCTGAATCGACTCGGCGCGCTTGCGCGCCGTAACCACGATTTCCTCAAGTGCGAGCTCTTGCGCCATGACTGCCATATCGGCAGCGAACAGGCTCAGTACGGCGCCGCCTATCAAAAGGCGATTGTGCAGATTACACATAATTTATCCTCCCACCAGGAATTTTCATTCTAGTCAATGATTTGCATTACGGCAAATGACCATAAGGATCACAGAAGTTGAAACATTCGGGCCGTTTACCAGTTCCGGATGCTCTTGAAGTGGCGCGATGCGTCCGCGGCATCCACGGGCTGATAGGACGCCTGGGAATTGGGGCCGTCGCGTGGCACGTACCGCTCGTGCACCGGCCGCAGCATCTCAATCGGGACGCCCGGCGGAATCGAACGTGAGCGGCGGAATGCCGCCATCGGGATGGCTGTGCGCACGAACTCCTCATGCACCGACCGGGCCCGCGCCGCGATCTGTCCGCGCGGATCGAAGATCGCCGTGTCGCCCGCACCCGAGAACTCCGGAAAGCCCGGCTGCTCCGGCGAGACGGACTGGTTGCAGACGACGCTCCAGAGCCGGTTGTGCCGCGCGATGGTCTGGGCCCCGGTCAGGCTGTAACCCCCCGAAGACGAGCTCAGGCGGATCTCCAGGCCCTTCATGGCCAGCGCGCGGATTACGTCCGGCTGGCCAGGCGTGATCGAGCAGGAAATATTGCCGATGTCGGTGCGCGCGACCTGCAGCACGGCATCCTCTCCGTACATCTCGCGGTAGCGGTCGAGCACATCGTAGATCCCGGTGGTGAAGATGTCCCAGCCGGGAATGAAACCGCGAATATTGTTGGTCTTCCAGTGATTGGCGACCACGTTGCCCTCGGGGCCGATCAGCACGCCGTTAAGCAACAGATGGCCCGGCCAGTCCGGGTCTTTGGCATAGGTGCCGAAGGTAATGTAGCAGCCGTATTCCTTCGCTTTCTTGCCCAGCGCCTCGGTTTCCGGCCCCGGTATTTCGATGGCCACGCGCAGCACTTCTTCGCGGGTCCATGGATTCCAGCCCATGATCGGCTGCTCGTGGAAGCACACGAGATCCTGCGGGCCCCCAAATCCATTCGCCTGGTCGATCAGTTCGAGCATGTGGTCGAGGTTGGCCTTCATCTCGCGTGCGGGATTCGCCGTGTCGCGCACCGCGCGCATGATGGACTGCACGGCGGTCACGCGCAGCGTGTCCTTGCGCAACGGCACGCGCTCGTAGTTGCCGTCCGCGGCCACGCTGACGGCTCCGCCGCCGCCTGCCGCGGCGTCCTCGGCCCTCGCGGCCCCGCTTCCCAACGCCAGCGCCATCGCGCCGGCCGAACCGGCCGCCAGCATCTCCCGGCGCCGCGGGGACTGCGGAGAATCGTTCCTGTCGAGCTTGTCACTCATGGTTTACTCCCTTTCGTTGTATTCGCTTGAAGGGCCGATCTTGCGGTCCAGAAAGTCCTTTACGGCCCGGCCTGTAACTTCCGGCATCGAGATATGCAGAAAGTGCCCGCCGCCCTCGAAGATGATCTTCTCCGTGCTCTCGGCGTTCTTCATCGCATCCACGAAGAGCTGGGCGGTTTCGGGCGACAGCGCCCTGCTTGCGCCGCCCCACATCACCAGCGCCGGCGCGCGCACCCGGGCGAGCACGCGCTGGGGGTTCCCGCGTTCGTACATCTGCCAGGCAATGAATCCTTCACGGTCGCGGCCGATCATGTTCCAGTAGTCGGTCTTTCGCCGGATCAGTTCCTCGGTAATGTTGCTGTCGTCGTTTACCGACAGGCGAAGATTGGCGCCCATCTCCTCGGTCGTGAAATGTTTCGGCACGAACACGGCCGACGTATCGCGCACCCGCTCCGTGGTGCCCCCGCGCCCGCCGTACTCCACTCCTGCCGAGTTCTGCAGCACCAGGGCGGTCACGCGGTCCGTGCGGGTCCCGGCATAGCGAAATGCCACCAGCCCGCCGTAGGACGTTCCGGCTATCGCAAAACGGTCGATTCCCAGGTGGTCCATCAGGCTGTCCACCAGCGCCAGGAACCGGTCGATGGAGTAGTTGCCGCTCGGCACCGGGCCCGTCAGGCCGAAGGCCGGCAGATCGAAGCGCACGACCCGGTAGTCGTCGCCGAGGATCTCCACCCAGCCGTCGTAATCCTTGAGATCGCCGGTCGAACTGTGCACCAGCAGGACCGCGGGGCCTGAACCCTGGTCCTTGTAGTGGACGTTTATGCCGTCGTTTCCCTCGAGCACGACGAACCGGGAGTTCTCGTCCGCATACCTGGCCACGAGCTCCTCATGCGTGATCGTGCCGGCCGATTCGGGCCCGGCGGCGGCCCGGGATGACCCGGCGAATGGCGCCATCGCGCCAAGGGCCGCAACACAGGCCAGCAGCGCGGGCCAGTTGCGGCGCGGCGTCATGCTTCTAGCCATCCAGCGCGCCCCTTGGGTCCTCGTAGATATCCGGGTGCCGCATCCTGATGAGTTCCCGCCACCTGACGGGCATGGCATCGAACGACGAAACCTTGCGCCCGAAACCGCGGGAGACGAAGTCGCCGGGCAGGTCACCCATGCCCAGCCAGGGCGGGTAGCTCAGGATGTCGTTGAAATGCCAGGTGGCGGGGGCGTTCGGGACTTCGGGGTTGGCCACGTCGGCGACCGAACCGTGATACGTACTCCAGTCGTTGCCGCGAAAAGGCAGGCCTGCCTCGGGCGAGTCAGGTTCCGAGCGGAATATATCGTCGTCCCGTACCCAGACATCGTCACCCTCGATCATTGCGGGCCCGAGCGGATGGATTCTTATGCTCCTGAACCCTTCCCGGCCCGGTCCTTCCTCCGGGGACTCGTCGGTGCTGGCCACGCGCTTCGACGGAATTGCCGGGAAATAGCCGATCTCGACCTCCCGGCCGGTAAACGGGTTCCTGATCGATTCCAGGTATTCGCCGGTTTCCAGATCGGTATAGAAGACCATGCTGATGGCCGTCGCCTCGTATGCGCCGGACTCGTCAATGTCCCGGGTCCTGAGCAATGCGGCGACATGGACGTTCCACAAGGGCGTGGCGATCTTGTCGACCACGGCCATCCGCCGCAGATTCGCCCACCAGTAAACAATGCTGTCGTCCATGGTGTGCGCCAGCTTGCGGGTGATCATCAGCGTGTGTTGCGGATTCGATGGATCGAGATCAAGCATCTGCGCGCGCGCCGCCGGAACCCTCACGAGGGGCGCGGCGGCGGCGGCTCCGATAAGACCCAGGGCCGTTCTGCGTTTCATTTCTTCTCTCCCGAATTGCCGAAGGCCAATGCCGATGAACGCGTGGGCATCACGCGGTCACCTCCAGGCCCCCTTGCATCCTATACCGAATGAGGCGGCGCGTCCCCGGACGCCAGAATCCATTCGTCAGAGCCGGTCGGCCACCTCCAGCGCAACCCGCTCGGCGGACTCCATCGCCCCCTCCATGCCGCGGTTCATGGTGGCGGCGTGCTCGCCGCAGAAGTGGATCCGGCCATGAGGCCGCGCCATGCCCGGAAGCAGGCCCTGCACCTGCCCCGGCGCGAAGATCGCCCAATCGCCCGCATTGTGAGGATCCAGCCACCAGGAGTGAAAACCGCCCGGTCCCAGCGCCCCCTTTGCGGCCGGACGCAGCCGCTCGATTTCACGGATCACCCAGGACTGCGCATCGGCGGGCCCCAGGCGATCGAGCTGATCCGCCACCCAACCGCGGGTGTTGACCACCAGGCCGGTGACTTCGGCAGGGTCCTCGGCGAAGCGCTGCGCGGCCACCATGCCCAGCCGGCCGTTGGTCCACATGGACGGCGAAAGCCCGTCATCTTCCCAGAACGGGCGTTTGGGCGCCAGAAAAACCAGGGTATTGCGCATATACGCAAGCGTGCCCACCGCTTGCCGCTGAACGCCCTCAAGCGGCGGCGAGAGCGCCATGTCCCTGACCTTCGAGAACGGCGCCGAACACACCACGAACGGTGCGTCGAACGAGTCGCCGCCACGGCAACGCACCCGAACGCCGTCGCCACGGTCCTCGATACTCACGACTTCCTGTCCGAAGCGGATTTCCCGATTGAGTGCGCCCGCCATGGCGTCCGGCAGGCGCTGATTGCCGCCTTCGACGGCGTAGGCAGCAGGTCCGATCGCGGTCTGCTCTCGTATCCAGCGCTCGTTGAACAGATACATCAGCGCCGAGACGTCCCAGGCGGACGTCCCGTAGTAGGGGTTTGTGTCGTACGCCGTGCGAACCTCGCCGTCGCTCAGGCCCTGGTCCAGGAAGTAGTCGTGCAGAGGGACGTCCAGAGAGCCGAATTGGGGGTTCAGCCAATCGGAGGACACCGGCAGAGGATTGCCCGACGGGGTCCGCGACGCGATCAACTCCCAGGGCATCCTGTCGCGGGACTCTCCGGCGAATGGGTTGCCCGGCGACTCCGCCCACTCGGCCCGGCTCAGCAGCGCGCCGTCATGGACCAGTTCCGGCGGCGGTCCGCCGAACAGGCGCGCGGCGTAGTCCACCAGTCGCACATCAAGCCTTTGCGCCATGGCGATCATCCGCGCATAGCCGCTCGCAATGGTGTTGCCCCCCACCTCCGGGTGGCCGGGAAGGTCATAGAGGGTGTGCACGCGCCCGCCGACCCGCGAGCGACTCTCGATGACCTGTACCGACGCCCCGAGTTCCTCCAGCAGCAGCGCCGTGTAGAGCCCGGACAGTCCCGCGCCGACAATCAGCACGTCGGTCGCAGCCGAATCCCCGCCGCCGCCGGTTCGTTCCGGCTGCCTGGCGCCTGCTGAAGGCGCCCGGGCAGCGAACCCGGCGAAACCCGCCAGCGCAAGCGCACCGGTACTGAAGGCCCGCCGGCTCAACATGGAAAAATGACCTCACTGCCCGGACGAGACTCTAGCATGCAGCCGAAAGGCCCTGGTGTCGTGTCACGCCAATTGCAAACCGCCTTCGGCCTGTCTAGACTCGTGGGCTGCGAATACGCGTATCAACCGGGAGGCCCGCCATGCCGCATCACTTCGACTCACCCTTAAGCCGCCGCAATGTCCTGGTCGGGGGCGCCGCTCTTGCGGCGGCTTCGGCATTGCCCGGATGCGGCGGAAGCCAGGAACAGGAGCAGGCGCCGGCCCAGGAGCGGATCCACTACGACTGGATGAACCCGATGGACAACCTTGAGGCGTATTTCAAGCTGACGAATTCATTGCAGGACCGCGACTGGGTGCAGGGCTGGTATTCGGGCCTGGTGTTCGGGATGCTGCCGAACAACACGCCGGACGCGCTGTTCGGCCTGGAAGGCTTCGGGATGGGATACACGGTGCGCCAGGAAAACGGCGCCTTCGCCAGCTTCTGGAAGGAAGTGGGCTTCTACAAGGACCTCAGGACCAACGAGATCATCGAGACCTGGGAGAACCCGTACACCGGCGAGACCAACAAGGTCATGCACATCCACAACCGCATGGTCAAGGGCGTATTTGGGCCCCAGTTCCGCTCCCAGGCGCCGGTCGGGGACCAGACCGGCGAAATGTTCTTCAAGTTCCCCAACTACCGGGCATCCGACGACCCCAGCAATCCCTTTGTCCTTAACTGGCAGACCATCGGCAACCAGACGTCCGTGTGGCTGGACTTCCGCGGCATGGTGCCCAACCTGCTCGACCCCGAGGTGTGGGTGCGCGAGTCCACCGGCGAAATCCTGCCTGTGTGCGAAATGTTCGAATACGTCTGCAACGACGACGATCTTCGCAATCCCGCTCTGGATCGGATAAAGCACAGCGGTTCCTGGATCCGCCTGGCTCCCTGGTTGCCGTGGCAGATGATGGGCCGGCACCAGGGTCGGCTTTTCTATCGTTGCACGACCAGGGGATTGGACAATCTGGAACAGCTTCCGCCGAACATCCTGGCCTACGCGGAGAAGAACTATCCGGAGTACCTGGTCCAGGAGATCAATGAGGACCAGCCGAGCGAGTCTTCGTTCGAGGTCTACATGAAGGAGAACGAGCCGGCCTAGCCCCCGGGGTTCAATCGCCGCTTGCGGCTTGCGCCAGCAGCTCGGCCAGGCGATCCTCCAGGCTCTTGCCGCGGAGGTCGCGGGCGATGGTCACGCCGTCGGCGCCGAGCAGGAAGCTGGCGGGAATCGCGTTGATTCGGAACATGTTCGCGACCGGGCTTTCGAAGGCCAGTCCGTCGGTGACGTTCAGCCACGGGATGTCGTAGCGGTCCTCGGAGGCCTCCCTCCAGTCTTCCCGCTCGTCGTCGAGGTTGAAGGCGAAAATCTCGAAGCCCTCGTTCCCGAAACGCTCGTAAGCGGCCTGAAGATACGGAATCTCTGCGAAACACGGTGCGCACCATGAGGCCCAGAACTCGAGCAGCGTGTATTGGTTCTCCGCCAGAACATCAGCCAGGCGCACCTCTTCGCCGGCCAGGTTCACGGCCGTGACTCCCTTGACCGCTTCGGCCAGGGCGGCCGCGCGATGTTCGGCCAGTCCCCCTAGAAGGTCGAAGGTGCGGTTCTCGCCCAGCAGGGACTCCAGCTCGACCATGATCGCCAGCTGCTCTTCGTCCTCGCCATCCAGCCAGGCGGCGCGCAGGGCCATCAGCCGGGCGACCGGATCATCAAAATCCCGGTAGATCACCTTCAGGGATTCCGTCGCCGCCTCGCCCGGCTCGGCAAGCGCACTGTTTATCAGTTCGTCATAACGCCCACCGGTAAACGCCAGCTTGCCCTGCTCCGCATCCCAGGCGACTTCGTGGCGGGCGCCCGGCTCGACGATCCCCCGAACCCGGAGCCCATCGGCCGGTCCGGCATGCGCCAGCCTTATTTCGACCTGCATGACCTCGAAAAGGGAAACCTGCAGGATCGCGCTGCCGTCCTTCACAACGGCGCTTCCCAGCACCTCGAAGCCCGCTTCACTGCGCGGGTCGGCATAGCCCAGTTCGATGAGCCCGCCGTCAAACCGGTCAAGCCCGTCTGCGCTGACGATGACGCCGTCCTGCGCCGCCGCCGCCGCGGCCATTACGGATAGGGCCAATGCGGCCAGTTTCTTCACAGCCTTTCTCCCGAGGGTCGTTCCATGTCGGGCTGATATTGTCGCATCAGAGCGAGCGTAGCGTGTCCCCCAGAGCATAAAATTCACCGCCGTCCCGCGATGAAGAAAACGCTCAGCAAGCTCCTGGAACAGGCACTGCGCCCGGTAGCCGGGGAACACGCGGACGGCCTTCGGCATGGGGGTCTGGAGCAGGTCCGGGACGCGCGCAACGGACATTACGCCTCCAGCGCCGCGATGCGGCTGGCAGGAAAGCTCAAGCGTCCGCCCGCCGACATTGCCGAAGACATCGCCGCCGGGCTTTCCCGCCACGCGCTGATCGGACGCGTTGAAACGGCCGGGCCCGGCTTTATCAATATCTGGGTGGACCCGGGCGCGCTGCAGAACGAACTCGCCCTAATCGTGTCGGAAGGAAATGCCTATGGCTCATGCGGCCGCGGCGCGGGCTGCAAGGTGCTGGTGGAATTCGTGTCCGCCAATCCCACCGGCCCCCTGCACGTGGGGCACGGGCGGCACGCGGCCATCGGCGACAGCCTGGCCCGCCTGCTGGAAGCTACCGGGCACGAGGTCTGGCGCGAGTACTACGTCAACGATGCCGGGCGGCAGTTGGCGGTGCTGGGGCTTTCGGTGTGGCTGCGGATGGTGCAGCGGGAAAACGCAGGCGCAGAGTTCCCGGAGGGCGCATACCGGGGGGAATACATTCTTGATCTGGCAGGGCGCATGTGCGACGAACTGCCGGAGGCGGCCGAGGCGGCCCGGAACGGGATGTCCTGGCCTGATGCCGATCAGGACGATGGTCAGGGTATCGACCGATTCGTGGACGCGCTGATCGATACCGCGCGCGAGACGCTGGGCGACGGCCTGTTCGCAGACATCGGCCGCCTGGCGGGCGATTGGGTACTGGAAGACATTCGAGACGACCTCGAGCAGTTCGGCGTGCGTTTCGACAACTGGCAATCGGAACGCGAGCTGGTCGCGGGCGGAGCGATCGATGCCTGTCTCGAAGATCTGCAGGACATCACCTACCGACGCGACGGCGCACTGTGGTTTCCGGCAGAGAAATACGGCGACGAGAAGGACCGCGTGGTTGTCCGGGCGGACGGCCGCAGTACCTATTTCGCGTCCGACATCGCCTATCATTACGGCAAGCGCAAGCGCGGCGCGGACGTGCTGCTTGATGTGCTCGGCGCGGACCATCACGGCTATGTCGACCGGGTCCGGGCCGGCCTCGAAGCGCTGGGCGAGCCGCCTTCAAGCCTGGAGGTTCGGCTGGTGCAGTTCGTGGCCTTGTACCGCGGCGGCGAACGGGTGGCCATGTCCACCCGCGGAGGCGAGTTCGAGACCCTGCGGAACTTGCGCGACGAAGTGGGCGTGGACGCGGCGCGATTCTTCTACGTATCCCGGGCGGGAGAACAGCATCTTGATTTCGACCTCGATCTTGCCAGGAAGCAGTCCAACGACAACCCGGTGTACTACGTGCAGTACGCCCATGCGCGCGTTGCCAGCCTGTTCGAAAAAATGCGGGCCCGAGACATTGACTTCAGCCCGGATGATGGCAAAGAGCACGCCGGACTGCTTGAGCATCCGCGGGAGATCGACCTGATGCTTGCGCTGGCGCGGCTGCCGGAGACCGTGGAGCAGGCGGCCGCGCAAAGGGCCCCGCAGGTGCTGGCGCATTACCTGATCGGCCTGGCGCAGGACTTCCACGGCTGGTACAACCACTGCAAGGTGCTGGACGCCGAATCCCACTTGCGCTGCGCGAGGCTGCTGCTGGCGCAGGCCAGCGGCCAGGTCCTGCGCAACGGACTGGGATTGCTGGGCGTTTCGGCGCCGAGGAGCATGTAGGCATGGCAAGGCGCAATCAATCCGGTTCCGGCGGCTGGCGCCGGGGCGAGTTCGTGGCGGGCATCGCCCTGGGGCTGGTGCTGGCTCTTTGGGTCTATCCCATGTTTACCGCATGGTTGTCCGAGCCTTCATCCGGCACGCCGGCGGAAAATCCTTCCTCATCTCCAACCTTCGATTTCTACGATATCCTCGAACGGGGCGAGGAAGTCGTGGAGGAGACCCTGGCTTCCAGGCCGGCGGCGGCAGGCGAATCGACCACCGCCGAATCGACCGCCGCCGAACCGGCCACCGGTCCAACCGCCTCCGAACCCGCTGAACCATCCGCTTCCGAAACGGTCCCCGAAACCGTGGCCGCGGCCTCCGGGCCTGCCGACACGCCGGTTCCGGATTCCGAGCCCGAACCCCCCGCGCCCACCCCCGTGGATACGCCGGGGATGTACGTACTGCAGATGGGCGCGTTTACCCGCCAGACCCAGGCGGAATCCCTGAAGGCAAGGCTGGCGCTCGTTGGAATGACCGCGCGCATTCAGCCGGTGATGGTGGACCGGCAAACCTATTACCGCGTCCGGATCGGCCCTACCGACGATCTCGCGCAGCTGAATGCCAACCGCGCCCGGCTGCAACAGCATCGATTCGACGCCATCCTGTTGAAGCTGGTCCAATAGCGTTGATTTCCGCCTCACGGGCCCGCGCCTACCGCGAGGCCATTCGACAAGGCTTCCCCTGGCGCGCCATTGCCGAGACGCCCACGCCCGTGGACCGGCATGATTCCCTGGCCGAAGAACTTGGCGCCCGCTCGGCGTGGATCAAGCGCGACGACATCAGCGGCGCAAAACACGGCGGCAACAAGCTGCGCAAGCTCGAGTTCCTGCTGGCGGACGCGCTGGAGGGCGATTACCGTGGCGTGCTCACATACGGCGCCGTGGGCTCCAATCACATTCTCTCCACCTCGCACTACGCCCGCAGCCTCGGCCTGGAATGCTGCGGAATCGTCCGCCCTCAGCCGCCCACTCCCTATGTCGAGGAAACGCTTCGCTACCATCTCCTGCTGGGTACCCGCCTGGCGCCGGCGACCGACCGGGCGTCAACCGCGCGGGAACGTGAGCGGATGCTGGCCGAAGAGGGCGCCTGGTACGACATCCCGCTGGGCGGTTCCTCGGTGCTGGGTTGCCTGGGTTACGTATGCGGCGCCCTGGAACTGGCCGAGCAGGTCAAGTCGGGCGAATGCCCCGCCCCGGACCTGATCTACCTTCCGTGCGGGTCCTCCGGCAGCACGCTGGGACTCGATCTCGGCCTTTCGCTGTGCGGGCTTCCCACGCGCATAGTGGCGGCGCGCGTCGTGTCCGACAACATGACCTCGATGGACAGAATCCGGTCGCTGGCCGGGCAACTCAGGCAACTGCTGGAAGGCGTTTGCCCCCTGCCCGAAGCAGAGCCCTTGCACCGCGTCGAGTTTCGCACGGAGTTCCTGGGTGACGGCTACGCGCTGCCCACCGGCGAGGCGCTGGCGGCAATCGAATTCATGCGGCGGCAAACGAATACGCGACTGGAGTACACCTACTCGGGGAAGGCCGCGGCGACCATGCTGAGCGACGGGCGCGAGGGACGCCACAAGGACCTCAATGTGCTGTTCTGGAATACCTACAATTCACGCCCCCCACCTGCCGCGCTGCCTCCCCTGAATCGCGATGAACTGCCCGGGGTGTTGCGGGAGAGTCTGCCGGCGGGCTAGCCCGCCTGGTCACGAGTCCGCGCCGTGAGCGACTCGCTGCCGCTGGAGTTCCTGCCGCTGCTGGCGCTGGCGGGCTGCGCGGCGGGCTTCCTGAACGTCATGGCGGGCGGCGGTTCGCTGCTTACGCTGCCGTTGCTGCTGCTGGCCGGCATTCCGGCGCCGATCGCCAACGGAACTCTGCGCGTGTCGATCATCGCCCAGAACCTGGTGGCGCTGAGCACCTTCCGGCGACACGGTTTCTCCGAGCTGAAGGAAGCCATGTTCCTGTCGCTGTTCGCCTGCGCCGGCGCGGTGGGCGGCGCGTCGCTGGGCGTGCGGATGGAAGGCCCGTGGTTTGACCGCATCGTGGCGCTGACCATGGTGGTCTGCACGCTGCTGATCCTGCGTCGTGGAAAGGCCGGCTCCGCGCCTGCGCCCGGCAGGGGACGCCGCTGGCTGGGCTATGCGGCATTGGTCTTTGCCGGCGCCTGGGGCGGCTTTATTCAGGTTGGCGTGGGGTTTCTGCTGATGCCGGCGCTGAACCGCATCCTCGGCATGGACCTGGTGCGCGTGAACATGTACAAGGTCGTGATCATCGTGCCGTATACGGTACTGGCTCTGGCGGTTTTCGCCTGGCAATCGGAAATCCTGTGGCTGGTCGGCCTGGCGCTGGCGATCGGCAATTCCATCGGGGGCTGGCTGGGCGCCCGCCTTACGGTATCCAGGGGAGAGCCGCTTATTCGCGCCGTGTTCCTGATCGCCGTCGCGGCGATGGCGGCAAGCCTGCTGCTGCGAGGCTGAGCCGCGCCTGGGCGTCCCGCCTTACGGCGTCACCGACCAGGTATACGTTTCGCTGCGCAGAACGAGGCCGAATCCCAGCCGTCCGGTAACGTTGCGCCGCCACCAGTCCGACTCGTCGGGAAACAGCCGCGCCTGCACGGAGAAAACGTGCGGTTGGCCCCGCGGCAGTTCATCCTCGCCGACCAGGGGCTGATCCGCCACATAACCGATCTTGCGCAGTGCGGAGAACATCGACGCGAATTCCGCACGGGCGTCGGCCGACGGGGAACTGACGACAAAGCGGTCGGCCTCGCGGTCGAACTCCAGGTAAAGGGTGCGCACAACCTGGGTCAGCTGGCTGTCGGGAATCAGCGCCCGGGGCCGCGCCACGGCGAATTCAACCTCTACCCTCAGCCTCAATCCTTCACGCACAAGCCGCTCGGCTTCCGCATCCAGCTCGATGTCGACCCGCGTGGTCACCAGCCAGCTTCCCCCATCGGCCCGCGCGTAGGCGAGGCGCACGTCGACCTCCGAGGCCGGGGCCGACAGTGGCAGGCACAGCAGGCACATCAGCGCCAGCACCTGCCGCCAGGCAGGCGAATCAGTCAATCTGAAGCGGTTTTTCGAGCAGCGCATTGAAATGTCCGTCGGCGCAGCGCCTCCCCGGCAACAACTGATAGCCGTGTCGCGCCAAAGGCAGCGCCCACCCGCCGGACACGCCGCTGCCGCCCCTCACTTCACGAGCCAGGCCCTTATTTTCGCCCAGAAAGCGCCGGATTACATCATCGGTTTCGTTCGGCAATACCGAGCAAACGCTGTACAGCAGCCGACCGCCGGGTTTCAGCAGCGGCCAGAGGGCGTCGAGCAGCCTGCCCTGCAGCCTCGCGAAGGGAGCAATGTCCTCATCGCGGCGCAGATGCTTGATGTCCGGATGGCGCCGAATGACGCCGGTCGTCGAACAGGGTGCGTCGAGCAGAATACGGTCGAAAGCCACGCCGTCGAACCACTGCGCGGGCCGCAAGGCGTCGCCGCGGCGAACGGCGGCGCTCAAGCCGAGCCGCGCAAGGTTCTCCTCAAGCCGCGCCAGCCGGTCGCCATCGCTGTCCAGCGCCACCAGCTCGCCAAGCTGCGGGCACAGCTCCAGCAAGTGCGCGGTCTTGCCGCCGGGCGCCGCGCAGGCATCCAGGACCCGCATTCCGGGACGAACGCCGAGCAGCGGCGCGGCCAGTTGCGCTCCGGCGTCCTGAATCGAGACCAGGCCCTCGCCGAAACCGGGAATTTGGCCGACAGCCGCCGGCGGGTCGATACGCAGGGCGCCGGAAAGATCATCGGGCAGACTGCAACGCCATTGTCCGGTGGCGGTTGCCTGTGCCCGGTACGACTCGCGGCTGGTCCTTGCCGGATTGACCCGCAGCCACATCGGGGGCTTGCGGTTGCCGGCCCGCAGAATCGACCGCCAGTGACCCGGCCAGGCAGTCTGCAAGCGCCGGATCAGCCACGCGGGATGCGAGTAACGGCCCTCAAGGCTTTTGTCGGCCGCGTCCTCCAATCGAGGGCTTTCCCGCAGATAGCGGCGCAGGACCGCGTTGACCGCGCGAACCTGGGCCGGCCGAAGCAGCGACCTGGCCGCGGAAACGCAGGAGTTCACGGCGGCATGGTCCGGTATCCGCGTGCGGGCAAGCTGGAACAGCCCTACGGACAATAACGCGGCCAGCCTGGCGGGCGGACGCGGCCGATCCATCATTTGTTCCAGCAACTTGATGTGCCGCTGGTGCCAGCGCAGCGCCCCCAGCGCCAGTTCCGCAGCCAGTGCCTGCCGCGCGGGCGCCAACGCCCGGTATCCGGCTTCTTCCAGCGCCGGCCGGTAACTCCGTCCCCGGAGCACGCCGTACACCGTCAACGCGCTTACCCGCCGCGTCCCGGAACCGATCCCGCTCATGTCAGTATCGCTTCCGCCAGGGGCGCGCCGCGCGCTGCCTCAATTGCGGGCATTCGGCGGCGCCCCGGCAATTGAACCTCCAGTACCCGCAAGGCGCCGGAGACGGTCGCCACGTCCATCCCGTCCCGGGAAACACCCAGGACGCGGCCGGGCCTGCCCGAGCCGGACTCAAGCGCCTGGGCCCGCCAAAGCCGCAGCGGCCTGTCGCCCCACATCGCATGCGCGACCGGCCAGGGATCGAAAGCGCGCACGTGGCGGGCAAGCGCCTCGGCGGGCTTCGACCAGTCCAGGCGGCCCTGCCGCTTGCTGATCATCGGCGCGTAACTGGACAGGGCCGTGTCCTGAGGAACCGCTTCAAGCTCTCCGGCGAGGATGGCCGGAAGCTGCTCAAGCAGAAGATCGGCGCCGAGCCCGGCCAACCGCATCTCCAGCGCTCCCGCCGTCTCATGCGGCTCGATGCGTGTGCGCCGGGCCGCCAGCATCGGGCCCGTGTCCAGACCGGCATCCATTTGCATCAGGGTGACCCCGGTGTGGCTGTCGCCGGCCAGAATCGCCGCCGCTACCGGGGACGCGCCACGCCAGCGGGGCAGAAGCGACGCGTGTATGTTGACCGCTCCCCGGCGGCAGGCCTCAAGCGCGGCAGCCGGCAGGATCGAACCGTAGGCCGCCACAATCAGCAGGTCGGCGCCGAAGTCCTCAAGTTGCCTTGCCAGCGCGGCGTCGCTCCAGTCTGCGGACTGCAGCAGCTTGAGCCCGGCCTCCCGCGCCCATCGCTTGACCGGCGAGGCAGTCAGCCTGCGTCCGCGGCCGGCGGAGCGATCGGGCCGTGTGATCACGGCCGGGATGGCGTAATCGGCGCCATGCAGGGTGCGCAGCGCCGCCAGCGCAAACCCGGGCGTGCCTGCAAACAGAATCCTCGCAGGCGCAGTCATCGGGAATTGAAAGCGATGGCCGCCCTAGCAGCCCGTGGCAAAAGCCCCGCTGCATTCGACCGGCGATCCATCCCGCCTGGACTGCGTTGCTCGTCGCTTGCATATGCCCGATATGCGCGCTCCTCGCGCCTTGCCAGGCGGGCGTCT
>LXNI01000732.1_pt1 | contig 35518 bp, 25 predicted proteins | sample 809091 | NCBI WGS metagenome assembly LXNI01 (sample SAMN04870527, study PRJNA318959) | sponge metagenome | biome: 01000161; feature: marine sponge reef; material: water | host: Sarcotragus foetidus | place: Greece: Milos, Mediterranean Sea | collected 2013-05-29 | depth 5-7 m
CTCCGGAGGGTTGGACGGCATTCGCTACGCTCATTTCGTCCAACCCTCCGGAGCAATCCTATAGAGTAAAAAGGGACATCTTAGAATTGCAGAAAAGGGGACATCTTAGAATTGCATTGACACTCCATTCCAAATAGGCAAAGTTGTAAGTGGCACGCCCCAAGGCAGAAAGGTAGTCCTCATCCACAGGAATCCACTCTGATTGTTCGACCAAGACGATGTCCTCCGCCGGAAAGCTAGCTACATAATAACATGGCAAGGCCATGAAAACTGACGACACCGCTGTACACTGAGGTTATACAAAAACCTGAATCAGGACACGATCAGGAAAATTCCTCCACCTCTTCACCCCGCACCACCGCTGCCCTCCCAAAGGCCCCACCCTGACGGCCAGCATCCTGCACCGGTGCACTGAGCGGCTGCATCGTATAATCCATGTGACTACCCAGCCCAAATCCCCGCCCAAACCATGGTCTGCCTTCATAGGTTTCAATCTGACGCGCAAGCGCTTTGTATGTGGCACTGCACGTCTGTCGTGTAACCCAGGATACCGGAAGGCAGACCTTCAGATCTTGACTGCTACACAACTCCACAGCCTGCCTCCACTGCGTGGCAGGCCATGATGTCTAGGTCCTCAAGATGATTCACGTGCGAGTTCTTCATATATCTCGATAACCACAGCAAGCGTCACACTGAATTGACCAGTGTCAAACGCTCCAGGACCACGTGCTTCATATGGATACCTCCAATCCTCGAAGCTCTTCCTATGAGAAGATAACCTCCACTCCAGCCTTGCGCAGTTTGGTGGAAATTTTGGCCCAAGAGTTGGGTGTAGATATTCCAGCGATCTTGCTTGCAACCGAGCTTTTGTCTTTTCCTCCAAACTCTCGAACAACTTCAGTAAATCGTGGCTTTTGTCAGGCTCTGCCTTGCGCTCCCGGCACTGTCATGCCTTGAGTGCGATCTCCATGGCTAATGCCATAAGCACAGGGACAGCTACAAGCTCTCCCGAAAATAGAAGCTGGTCTTGCTCTGGGGATGTGCGTCGACCATGTAATTCATTAGCCACACGGTGCAGCCCCTTGGCTCGCTCCATCATGCGGTAGGAATACCAACTCCAATACCTCGCATCATCACCATTGTCTTCCACCAAAAGTCTTTATCCCAGTGTATATCGTTCTGTAATCGACTGTGCCGGAATCGGTTGAAATTGACCATTCCATTACCTTAAAAGCCAAAGGGTTTAATAGGGGCTTAAAATGAGAGTTATTCAAGAAATCCTGACTTTCGTGCCTTATTAACCAAGTAAGATGAAAACGATGTGCATGCCCCAAACATGAAGACGGCCTCTTCCATATCTACATTTGTATCTGCTTCAAGAAGAGCATGACGTATGCATTTTCATCGCTGGTATATCCATAAGATTCTCAACTCCCTTTTAAACGCAGGGTGAAGGTATACCCCTTTATCAATCAAAGTCTTAAGAGCAGGTTTCAATAATGTCGCTGCATTCTCATCTAAGCGCCGAGCTATTGATTCAATCCCATGAATACTTTCACGGACACTACCAGCCATATCATTCCTGAAGCCTGACCCGTCAATTCCATTCCAGATACCCAAAACGATGGCTCTAATGCGACTGACCTGTTGATATCGGACCTGGCCCAGGCAATGACCGCCTACCGGGGTTTTGTCGCTTTCCAGTGCGTCGGTCTCAACTCACCCCTGTCAAGCACTACCAGCATCGCCTCCCAGACCGCTATTCCCTGATCGGCCGACGTTTTCCCAATCTTGTCGACCAGTCGGCGATACATTGAACCGGATAATGTGGCATGTTCCTGTTTGGCGACTTCCCGGTACCATGCATTGCGGTCATTGAAATGGAGATCAACAAACCCTGCGTTCACCAGTGCCGTACGATACTCTGTCAGGCTGCCCATTCCAAACCCGAGATCTTCCAGCTCGATATAGTGCGCCAACTCAGCGGAAACCGGCCCCTCACTCTTCATCCAGTCACTGGCAATGAACTGACCGCCTGGCCGTAACACACGATACACCTGCTGCGCAATAAACTGCTTGTCAGCGATATGAATAATTGCATCTTTACTGAAAACCAAATCAAAAGACGCTTCTTCAAAAGGTAATTCGCCGGTCTCGACATGCTGAAAAGACAATTGGTCGCACAGTCCCCGTCGCTGGGCCCGCGAGACGGCCTTTGTGATCAAAGAGGCTTCAACATCAATCCCAACAATATGACCCGCACGATGCTGTTCAACCAGCAACTGGTCAATACCGCCGGTACCACAACCGACATCCAAAATCCTTTTGCCTTCAAGCGATATGCCCTCAACCACCTTGGCGACTTCATCAGGTCCCCCCGGGGACAAATACCCCTCGCCCCAGATCATCTCCAGCAAACTGACCAGATTATCATCATATTCCTGGTGGTCTGACAACTCCACACTCACCTCCTATTTTGTATTATTCAAATTCATCCACCACCCCTCAACCAACACTCATGCGGGTCTCCCATCACATCACCAGTATTCACTTTGAACCAAGTGCCAAGTGTCACATTACGCTAAAATTTCAGTCGATACGCATAAAGCGCTTCATAATGGGGCAGTGACACCCTGAACAATCGCTCCATATGCGGATTGGAGTCAAGCGGTGGATAGTTGCGACTTTGTTTTTGAAAGCCACTACTGGTCTTCAATTTGTCATGAAAACCATCTTTATCCGTATTCCAGGTAGGATTTGCAGGCTGACCCTTTTCTCCTGCATCCTCCCAGTTCATGGCTTCGGGAATAAACGGGAGGTTGACGGCATTGCAATAAGCTTCGATTCCAGACGCAGGTCGCGCCAACAATTCATCCGAATCGAGCACCGGCGGCACCGAACCGGTTCGATCGGCAATGCGTTTGAACAGGGTATGCAAATCCTCATAACCCAATTCACCCAACGCAAGATCCGGCCAGCGCGAGCACATCGACGTAATGACCTTTTCGGGATCACGGATTAAAAAAGTATGCGTGAAACTGTCGAGAAACGCATCATCAGCAAAATGCATGATCGAATAGGCAAAATCCTTGATAAAAACGGGGTTGCGCTGCACCTTCTGCTTGAGTTTCCGGTGCACCATATCCATTGTCAGTTCAGGCGGGGCTTTGATCGTCGACTCAGCAATATAGTAGCGATCACTCCGTCGACCTTCACCATAATAAAACGCTTCGTTATAGGGTTCATGGAAGCAGAGCATATCTCCCCGGTTGGCCATCACCCATTCAAATGCCGTAGAGGTCGAACGAGGCGTCGCCCAGAGTGCCAGAATTTTATTCATGCTCAAACCTCATATCGAACACTATACGCCATTGATAATCGATTTTTTTCGGGCAGTCAATATTTTGTTTAGTCGGTACAGCGCATTTCAGAACAGTGCACAACTTCCCTGTTATTTCCTGCCATTTGGAAACGTCCCCGGGGCATCGAACTCAGCCGATATGAACCCATCAACGTGCAGCAAACGACCCACTGGCCCAGTCTGTGAAAACCCCGTGAATTGGGGAATGGCTATCCGAGATGGGTACACGTCGGACACCGTATCAATTGTCCGACGCCTGGCGTAGACTGTCTTTCAGATTACCTCTCGGCTTGTTTCAGTTTGCCGAACAGACGCTGGGCAGACAGAACACGCACCAGTCAACCCTTGCCAAATAACCCATTGCGTCTCAGCCGACAACACGGCGGCTTTGATATCGCTGTCGCTGACGGATTACCCGAGTAGCTGCAGATTCAACCTGAAATATCGGGTCTCCGGAAAACCGGAAGATACCCGAACGCATTCGTCTCTAATCAACAATATGATATACGGGTGCTTTTTCCATCTGCCACTCGCCGGAATGCCGATCATATTGGGACAAGGTAAAGCAATGCCAGTCTTGATCGTCCAGTTTGGGATGGTCCGCACGGTAGTAATAGCCGGGCCATCGGGTTTCCTCCCGAAACATGGTGTGATGTGTCACCGATTCGGAAGCCAACAGACGATGCTGCAGTTCCCATGCCCGCTGAAGCTGATGGAGGTCCTCTGCCGCCAGATGATCGAGATCCTCTTTCAACATTCCGAGCAACTCCAACCCACGATTCAGCAGGGGCGTGTTCGTCGTGTAATGGGCGCTGATCCCACCCACATATTCATCCATGATCTTCTCAAGGCGCTGGAGACCATGCAGCGGCAGGATATAACTTGGCGAAACGGTACCCGCAACAATTTCATTGCGGCCGACCTCGTAGTTCTCCATCGGCTGAAAGATAATCTTTTTCAACGTCTCGTATTGCTTCTCGCCGACTTGAAACTTCTCATTTCGCATGTCATTGACATAATTCACGGCGGCCTTCGCCGCAATTCTCCCTTCGGTGAAAGACCCTGAGGAGAACTTGTGTGCGGTTCCCCCAATGGTGTCTCCGGCACCAAAAAGACCGTCCACGGTCATCATGCGGTTATAACCCCATTGATATTCCGAAGGGGCATAGTCTGCCGGTCCGCTCGCCCAGGCACCGGAACAGGTCGCATGGGAACCCATGACATACGGTTCTGAAGTGGTCAGTTCAGGATTGATATGTTTGGGGTCGATATTCTGCGATGCCCACACCACGGCCTGTCCGATCGTCATGCCAAGGAAGTTCTCCCATCCGACCGTTTCCTTGTGTGGATCCTGAAAGGCTTCCTTGGTCACCATGTGTATCGGACCACGCCCGGCCTTAACTTCTTCAAGAAAAGCATGATTGCGCAAACAGGTGGGCACCGGATGGCGATCAATATAGTCCCCGACCAATGCCTTCGTATGGTCATACCAGTTGGATTCATACTCCTGGCCGTAGGCATTTTGCGTATACGTCTTGAGGTGGAGGAAGTACGCACCGACCGGCCCATAACCGTCCTTGAATCGGGTCAGCACGATACGGTTCTCCATCTGGGTCATTTTCGCACCGACCAGAATCGGCAAGGCATAGGCCGAAGCACTACTCCATGGCGCATACCAGGTTCGCCCCATGCCCTCGCCCACCGACCGCGGCTTGTAGATATGAGAGGCACCACCGGCACAGACGATGACCGCTTTTGCGCGAAAAACATAAAAATCACCGGTACGGACATTAAAACCGACCGCGCCACCGACCCGATTCGGCTTGGACTCATCCATCAACAGGTGGGTCACCATGATTCGGTTGTAGATTTCGGTGGCCGCCTTGCGCGCGGCTTCGGCAACCAGCGGCTTGTAGCTTTCGCCGTGAATCATGATCTGCCATTTGCCTTCACGCTGATATCGGCCTGTCTCGGGATCCCGCATAATCGGCAACCCCCACTCTTCGAACTTGTGCACGGTAGAATCAACATGACGAGCGATGTCATAGCCGAGATCTTCGCGTACCAGACCCATCAGATCGTTTCGGGCATAGCGAACGTGATCTTCCGGCTGGTTCTCATTCCACTGCATCCCCATGTAGCAATTGATTGCATACAGCCCTTGCGCTACCGCTCCGCTGCGTTCTATGTTTGCTTTCTCCACGCAGACCACTTTGAGGTCGCGACCCCAGTACCTCGACTCATAGGTCGCGCCACAGCCGGCCATGCCTCCGCCAACGACCAGGATATCGGAATCAACCAATACCGTTTTATTACGTCTGCCAAATAATCCCACTAGACTACCCCCTGCCTCAACTGGTTCGGTTTTAATGCCGGCAAGCCCCCTTCGATATTGAGGGCTGTCGGTTCATGCGCGAGTTCCTGGGATTTCAGCGCTTCCTCGTCAGGCACTTCGAGTTCGGAAGGAGAGGGAATGGAACCCCATTTTGTCGTGCGGATCGGCGAAACAAAATTTTTCTCCCGTCCGTCCCGGAACTGAATCTTCCACGAAATCGTCCCCTTTTCTTCCTCTCTCAATGCCCGAACACTGTGACCGAGCGGCGCAAAATCAGCATAACCCCGCGCATCAATGGCATTTTGCGGACAGGCTTTCACACAGGAATAACACTCCCAGCACATATTGGGTTCAATGTTGTAAGCACGTCGATAGGTTTTGTCGATGTGCATGATATCGGAGGGACAAATATCAACGCAGTGGCCGCAACCATCGCAGCGGGTCATGTAGACAAAGGTAGGCATGTTATTTTGTTATCTCCTAAAAGTCGTATTGGGACAATGACGTGATCAATGCATCATCACACTGAATGAAATGAATGCATCCATCCATCAATAATGCTGGGGCAGTCGGCGGGTGCTGCCGAAGACTTCCGGCTTGTCGGCCGGCGCGGGCAGGTTGCTTCTTGAACCATCCGCTTCTGCCACCCGTTTTTGCAAGGCCGCCGCCGGTTTGAAAAACATATGGGCAAATTTAGACCACGGAACCGAACCGAACAAGACCGTCGTCGACAGGATATAAAGACCGAACAACACGGTCGCACACAGTGACGCACCCATTGACTGGGTGGCTGACCAGAGCAATGCAAAAGTCGTGCTTGCCAGTAACGACAGGACAAACAAATCGGCCCGCACCACACGAAAGGGGGAATTGCCCTCTGCGGCAACATCAGCGCGAATAAAAAACCAGAACCAGTAACCCCCGATACAGACCATCAGCGCACCGAGATGCCACAGAAAGGGCCATATCGCCGGTGTCTGGGCTGCTGTCGGATACTGGAATATCATGATCGCCGCAGTCACCACGTAAACTACAAATCCATACATGGTCAGCAGGTGGGCGATCCGGCGGCGGGCAGAACAAAACTCGGCAGAGGTCAATACCTCCACACACAGCGTTTTTACCGCGAGTGATGCAACTTCACCGGTACCGACCTGTCGCGATCCCTTGCTTTGCTGATGCTTCCAATTCTGGGAAAAATAACGAGCACTTTTCTTGTACCACACATCGAACAAGGTGCCTGCCGCCACAAGGACAATCATGACGATGACATAGACCTGCATCACAGTCGGGGAAATTAGCGTCGATATTTCGGCAAAGGGATTGGTAATCAACATAGCGCGAGAATGCCCTTGATATGAATCTGTATCGCGGCATTATGGGCCAACCTCTGTAGCAATTCAAGCGGCCATCATCTTATCAACGCATCCGGCAGGCAGAGATCATTACGCGGCTGATCCGAAAAATAACAAAAACAAAAACACCCGTTTTTCATAAAACAAACGCCATAAAAATTTTTTAAATACAATGAATTAGCAATACATTGAAAAGGAAGGTTAACAAAATAATTGATCTTTAATGGTCCAATAATTCGACATCGTCCACGGGCATTCAGCAGGCGATATGGAATTATCTTATGCTAGGACAAAAAACATTAGTGGTCCGGTCGGGTCTCGGGTCATTGTCTCGGGGTCATTTTGAACGGGCCATGGGGCCCCAGCCATGAACAATCTGTTCAATCGACCCATACGATGTCCGCATCTATCGCGTGACCGGTCATTCAGCCTGTCTGCATGTACCGCTTTTTGCGGGTCAACCATTTGGACAGATCCTATTCGATACGCCGGAATCGTGGTTCGGTCAGGGGGCGACAACTGCACCCGTTTTGATCAGCCAACAATCGAAAGATAATCGGCCCTCGCGTATTTTCTCTCATCAGCTTCTCTCAGATGATTGAATCTGATATTGTTGGCATCAGCAATGAGCGCCTTTTGCCGCCGTCTGGCTATTGAACCCTTGCCCGATGTGAGTCCCCGTGGTTGTCTGAAATCATCCTGCTCCACACGTTGTGCGCTTTATCGATCATACCGAACTGATGAATGAATTATGGAAACTCAGTGCCGAAGAGACCGCCACTTCGGTGTTAAAGAGAGACATCTCTGCACGAGAAGTCATTGAGCAATCCCTGGATCGATTGAATGCAATCAATCCAAAAATCAATGCGGTTGTCCAGCAGATGCCTGAAAAAGCATTGGCTGCCGCGGACCGTATTGATGCCGCCATCGGACGGGGAAAAACACCCGGTCCGCTGACTGGCGTACCGGTGACCGTCAAGATCAATGTCGATCAAAAGGGTCAGGCCACAACCAATGGACTGGTGACTTTGCAAAACAATATTGCCAAGCACGACAGCCCGGTGGTATCGAATCTGATCAAGGCCGGTGCTATTGTCATTGGCCGGACCAACACACCCGCTTTTTCGCTTCGCTGGTTCACCCGAAACCAGCTCCATGGGCATACGTGCAATCCGCACAATCCCAACCTGACACCCGGCGGATCATCCGGTGGCGCGGCAGCAGCAACCGCAGCGGGTATTGGAGCAATCGGGCACGGAACAGATATCGCGGGTTCGATTCGCTACCCTGCCTATGCCTGTGGATTACACGGCCTGCGCCCGACAATAGGCCGAATCCCGGCAGTCAACCGGTCACTGCGAGACCGCCATATCGGCCCCCAGATCACCGTGACCTCCGGCCCCATGGGCAGAACAGTGCGGGACATTGAACTGGCCTTTGACGCCATGTCCCAACCGAGCAATCTTGACCCGTGGTGGGTTCCGGTGCCCAAAAACCTGGGCGCTTTCAAGAAAATGGCCGCAGTGTGCCCTTATCCCGATGGCCTCGACACCGTCCCTGAAGTCGTTGAGGCGGTGTATTTGGCAGCCAAGCATCTGGAAAATCGCGGCTGGCAGATCGTTCAAACGGACTGTCCGCCATTGCGTGAACCGATGCATCTGCAATTCCAGCTGTGGTTATCGGAATTCCATCTTGACCAGGGAGCGGCCATCAGGGCAGAAAATGATCCCGATGCCAACTTTGTCTATGAACAGCTCATCTCGTTGCATAAACCGCCCACACTGGGCCGTTTTATGGAGATACTCCAAAAGCGGGTTGCGTTGATTCGAACGTGGCAGCAATTTCTGGCGCGTTATCCCGTCCTCATTTGTCCTGTGTCCGCCGAACTCCCCTTCCCCGATCAGCTTGACGTGCAGTCTCCCCAGGCATTCCAGCGTGTCATAGCGGCGCAAATGACACAAATCGGACTCCCGTTTCTGGGTATCCCGGCCATGACGGTGACCACCGGTAAAACCGACAGCACGCCACTCGGCGTCCAACTCGTTGCTGACCGCTACCGCGAGGACGTGTTATTTGCGGCAGGCAAGGCCATTGAGGCACAGAGCGACAAAATTGAAATTGTCAGTGACATTTGAATGACATCAAAGCCAAGTCTGTTCCGACCCTGTCGGTTTCAGGAGAAAGCAACGCCCTCAGCATCAGTTGCTGATTGCGGAAGTTCCGATTGGCCTTTCGTCGTCTCTTGGGCCTGAAGTCCGCACCCGCGATGCACGCCGCGCGGTCGGTGGTCGGTGTACAGCAAAAGTGAACGTCAATACCGATCACCGTACCACTTCACGGGTTGATTCAAACACCCATCATACGCATGGCAAGGCAGACGATTGATCGGTCAACGAGCTTATTCGTTCGAGACGGCCAGCGACATTGAAAACCGGTCCTATGAACCCGGTCCGATCAACCGCGGCGGGGGATCATGGAACGGGTCGCCCGGAATAACCGAATTTTCCCTAAGCCGTGGCCCCCGTCAGCTTGTCTTGTGTTTTGACGAGAAAGTCCGAAGCATCATGGCGTTCATGCAACTGCTTTTCAAGCGGACCGGACGTCCGATTGACCATCCGACCCCGTTGCACGGCAGGCCGTTCCCTCAGTTCATTGGCCCATCGGGTCAGGTGTTTGTAGGAAGGGGCATCAAGAAATTCAGCCGCACTGTAAATCGTATTGAATACCATATTTCCGTACCACGGCCAAATGGCCACATCCGCAATGGAATAGTCCGTTCCGCACATGAATTGGTTGTCCGCCAGATGCCGGTCCAATACATCAATCTGCCGTTTCACTTCCATCGCGAACCGATTGATTGCGTATTCAATCTTGGTTGGCGCATAAGCATAAAAATGCCCAAATCCCCCGCCGAGATAGGGCGTGCTCCCCATTTGCCAAAATAACCATGACAGGCATTCTGCACGCCTGGCGGGTTCCCGGGGTATCAGCGCACTGAATTTTTCCGCCAAATAAAGCAAAATGGAACCCGATTCGAACACTCGAATGGGTGTCGGCGTGCTGCAATCCATCATGGCCGGAATCTTGGAGTTCGGATTGACATCGACAAAGCCGCTGCCAAACTGCTCGCCGTTCTCGATCTTGATCAGATGCGCATCATATTCGGCCCCTTCAAATCCCAATGCCAGGAGTTCTTCGAGCATCACCGTCACCTTGACACCATTCGGCGTGGCCAGTGAATATAACTGGATCGGGTGTTTGCCGACCGGCAGTTCGTGATCGTGAGTTGGGCCGGCGATCGGACGATTGATGTTGCCCCAGGTTCCACCGTCCCCGGTTTCCCACTTCCAGACTTTCGGCGGCGTGTACGATGTTTCGTTATTCATGACTTTATCCCGTATGGACTGAATGTTGAGTGGGCTTCGTGTTCTGGCATGGCGGATGGGATCACCCTATCACTGCCCGTGACGACCCCGCGGCAATGATTGCCTGTTTGGTCCCTGAATTGAAACGGCCCGCGTTCAGACATGGCTCATTCAGGTTTTTGGAAGTGCGTTGGCGGGGTCGTAGAGGGCCTTGCAACCCACGGCCGCCACTATCACCGGAAATGGCTCGTCAAAATATTCCATGACCAGTTCAAGGCCTTCTTTTGCATACGCTCTGGGCAGGTAGGCAAGTCCGATATTTTTCCCGATCGACGGACCGTACGCCATGCTGGTCATATACGAACGGCGACCCCGCTCATCCACCAGGACTTGCCGGCTTTCAGAATCCACAATAGGCCACTGACCCACCGGATAGCGGGCTACGCCGTTTGAATCGACATTATCGGACATCGTCAGCGTACACAAGTAAGCCGGCTGGGTTTTCCGTTTGCGTTGCGCCAGGTAAGCGACCTTGCCATGAAAATCGGCTTCCTTGACCTTCGGCCGGGCCAGGCCGGCTTCATAAAGATTGTACTCGGTCAACAGGTCGGCATTCTGTAACCGCAGACTTTTTTCCAGTCGCCGCGTATTGGCATACGTCTCCACGCCCACCGGTGTTGCGCCCTGTTCATAGATCATGTCCCACAGTGACAGGCCATAGCTGAAGGGAACATGGAGTTCCCAGCCCTGTTCACCGACATAGGAAATCCGAAAGGCGAGCACCGGAATTCCACGCAAAGTGAGGTGTTTCGTCGTGGCGAACGGAAAACGGTCTGCCTCAAGGTCCTGCGGCTTGTCGGCAAGGGTCTGCAACAAGGTACGCGCCTTCGGGCCCCACAGTCCCAAACAGGCCAAATGATCACTGCGGTCTTCGATATAGACGCACCAGCGATGATCCTCCGCCATCCGTTTCATCCACACGAAATCCCGGTTTCCGGCATCGGCACCATCAATCACACGGTACCGGTCCCTTGCAAGACGAATCACCGTGAGATCAGCGCGCACTCCCCCGGCCCGATCCAGAAAATGGGTGTAGACTCCCTTGCCAATCGGCGTATCACCGCCCACCTTCGCGACACAGACATATTCCAAAAGCCGCTCCGCATCCTGGCCAACCACGTCATAGACTGCGAAGTGTGACAGGTTGATCATGCCGACATTATCAGACATGGCCAACTGTTCTGCATTGGATACCCGCCAAAAATGGCGGTTGTCCCATTCGTTTTCCCTCACTGGAATCCGACTGCCGTATTTTTCCAGCAGATGCTCATTCGAGGCATAGCCATGCGCCCGTTCCCATCCAGCCAGCTCCATGAAATAGCCCCCCAGTTCCTTTTCCCTTGGCCAAAAGGGGCTCCGCCTGAGATCCCGGCCTTTGCTATAGGGTTCCCGATTGTGGACCGCCGGATTGTAAATCTTGAAGGCCGTTTCATAGCATCGATCATGAATATACGACGGGGTTTTCTGTATCGGATAGTAGCGGGCGACATCAATACTGTGGATGTCCACTTCAGTCATCCCGTCAGTCATCATCTCCGACAGCACCTTGCCGATACCGGGGGCATCTTTAACCCATACCGATTCGGCATACCACAAACCGCGGGTTTCGGGCGATTCACCGATAGAAGGCCCCCCGTCAGCGGTCACCTGGAGCAGTCCATTGAACGAATGGCGTTCGTTCCAGCCAATTTCCCCCAGAATCGGTGTCAGTTCCATCGCTTTTTCCAGGGGTCCGATAATCTGCTCCATTTGCAACTCCCGCTGGGATGGTGACCAATGGGATTCTCCTTTTTTCCGCAAATCCTCCGGATGAACCAGGCGAGGCGCTGTTTCCTCGTAATAACCCCATTCTATCTGTCCCCCTTCCGGTGTCATCGGATCACCCGTGTCTCTCAGATACGCTGAATTACCCTGATCACGTAACAGCGGATAGCCGATATGCTTTCCGGTGCCTTCAAATTCGCTATACGGGCCGAAAAAACACAGCGGATGGTCCACCGGCATGATTGGCAGGTCTTCTCCGGCCATTTCAGCGACAACACGCCCCCACAACCCGGCACAAACCACCACGGCCGGCGTTTCAATATAACCGCGACTGGTCTGGACACCCTTGATACAGCCATTTTCAATATCCAGTCCGGTGGCCGCCGTGTTGGCGAATGACCGCAGTTTGCCACTGGCAACTGCCTCGTCAACCAGTTCGCCGGCCACGGTCTGGGAACGGGGAATCACCAGACCTGCGTCCGGGTCCCACATCGCGCCTTGAATCATGTCTTCTTCCAGCAACGGGAACAATGCCTTGGTTTCCTTCGCGCTGATCATTTTCACATTGGTACCGAAAGCCTTGCCCGATCCCACCTTGCGTTTCAATTCCGCCATCCGTTCATCGTCGTCATGGCGCGCGACCTCCAGTCCACCCACTCGAGAGTATCGGCCTCTCTTTTCATAAAACTCAACACTGTAGCGCGTGGTATAGCATGTCAGATTGTCGTGCGCTGTGAGATAGCAAAAGTCGGATGCATGGGATGTGGAACCGATATCGGTGGGAATCGAGGACTGATCAATGCCGACAATGTCCACCCATCCCTTTTCGATCAGATGATGCGCCACCGACGCACCGACAATCCCTCCCTGTCCGATGATGACAACGTTTGCATGCGCTGGAAATTCCGCCATGTTGTTTCTCCAGATAGTCAATGGTTCGATTCAGGAATCAGGTTTGAATGCACTGCTGTCTGCCTGATGATCCCGTCAATGTTGAGAAGACGTTGGTCAACAGTAACCTCAATTTCAAACCACCTCCAAACGGGATTATAATCCCGTTTGTCTGGATAGATGAACCGTGAAACGACATCCCCGGAGTGATTTGATCCCGATACCCGGTTGGGCTGCATTTGAAAGCCGTTACCAAGATGGACAGGAAAAGCACCCCATGCTCCGTTGACCGTCAGGCGCCATGCAGTCCGTCATCTGGATCAACAGGGTGTGACAACGTAATTGTTGGCCTTGTTGATCACCACAAGACCGGCGACTGTTACAATCGACTGTCTGTTTTCTGCTCGCTGCTGCTTTCAGCTTCATTGCAAGGACGAACAGTGGTCAACACAATATCAATGACCTGACAACGCTTGACAGGGAGATGGCCTCTCTACAGTGGCATGAAATACGGCGGCATCACCCCATTGAATCAATCAATCGACCGGAAAAACAGTGATGGAGAAAACGCAAAGAAAAATCACTTGGCACAAGGTGGCGGAACGCAATGAACTGCCCGAAGGACGGGTAAAAACCGTCACCGCCGAGACCAAGAGCATGGCACTGACACATGTCAATGGACAGTATGCCGCGATGGATAACCGCTGCCCCCACCAAGGTGGCCCGTTGGGGGAAGGATCGATCGAGCTTGGGACAGACGGACAGTGCTGGTTGCGTTGTCCCTGGCATGGATGGGACTTCGACCCGTTAACCGGCAAACCGCCAGGAGGACACGAAGATTCGGGACAACAGATGTATCCCGTCGCAGTGCGCGAAGACGGCATCTATCTGGCACTTGAACAGGAACCGCAAAACGCACCGACCATCTCCGATGCCATGGTGGAAACGATGGTCAACTGGGGCGTCAGGTCCGTTTTCGGCATGGTCGGGCATTCGAACCTGGGCTTGGCCGATGCATTGCGAAAACAGGCCGTGGCCGGCAATCTGAACTACTACGGTATCCGTCATGAAGGCGCGGCGGCTTTTGCCTGTTCCGGGTATGCAAAGGCTTCTGGACGGCCTGCGGCCAGTTTGACCATTGCCGGTCCGGGTGCAACCAATCTGTTGACCGGGTTATGGGATTGCAAGGTGGATCGTGCACCGGCACTGGCACTCACCGGCCAGGTTGATATCCAGGTTCTGGGGCCAGGTGCCTTTCAGGATATCGATCTTGGCTCGGCTTTCCAGGCCGTGGCGGCATTCAGTCAAACGGTGCTGCATACCAGCAAGCACGGGGAATTGATGAGCCTGGCCTGTAAAACGGCACTCGTCCAGCGCGGCCCGACACACCTGATTTTTCCCGATGATGTACAAACATTGCCGATCACCCCCAAATCCAAAGTGGGCCATCCGGAGGGACGATTGGGCAATGAGAAAATCACGCCGGCACAAGAATCGATCGACCGGATCATCGAAATGATTGAGACTCACCGCAGACCGATCATCATTGTCGGTTATGGTGCCAAGCACAGCATGCCCGAAGTGATACAGCTGGCTGAAAAACTCAACGCGCCTGTGCTGACCACTTTCAAGGGAAAAGGACAGATCGCCGATACCCATCCGCTGGCTGCGGGCGTGCTCGGTCGGTCCGGGACACCGATCGCCAGCTGGTTCATGAACGAATGCGACTTGATCCTGGTCTTTGGTGCCTCATTTTCAAATCATACCGGGATTACCGAAAAGCGCCCCATCATTCAAGTCGATTTTGACCAGATGGCCCTCGGAAAATTCCATCCGGTCACGCTCCCGGTCTGGGGTGAAATCACGACCACCGTCCAGCTGATCTGTCGTCGAATGGATCATGAACCACACACGGTGGATCAGCGTCCTGAAGTCGCCACCCGCTGGAAAATCTGGCGTGATGAGAAAAAAAGTCGTCGACACGATGATTCAGGCAACGGCATCAACTCTGCATCTATCTTTGATTCCCTCAGTCGTGTCATTCCCAAAGATGCCATTATCGCGGTTGACGTTGGCAACAACACCTATTCATTTGGTCGCTACTTCGAATGTGATCACCAATCGGTGTTGATGTCGGGATACTTGGGCTCAATCGGTTTTTCCTTTCCGGCCGCCATGGGGGCCTGGGCCGCAACCCGGGATTTTGAAGAACTCAAAGGCCGAAAAATCGTCTCGATCAGCGGTGACGGTGGATTCGGGCAGTACCTGGCCGACTTTACGACGGCCGTGAAATACAAGATGGATATCACACATATCCTGCTGAACAATCATCAACTCGGAAAGATCACCAAAGAACAACGGTCGGCTGAGTGGGCGGTCTGGCAAACCTCACTTCACAATCCGGATTTTGCTGAATTTGCCCGACTCTGTGGCGCCTTCGGTATCCGAGTGACGGACAAATCCCAGATCGATGAGGCACTCAGCAAAGCATTGAATCATGAGGGTGCTGCCTTGGTGGAAATTTTATCTGACCCCAATCTGATATAGGGCTGTCAGCGTCCATTTCACGATCCCCGTGTCGCTGTTTTGTCCGGTCGCTATGAGCTTTGCCGTTCAGTTCAAAATCGCAACCGGTCCATCGAAACTCAAATATTGTTGCCCAGACAATGCAGGCTGTTGTAGATGGGTCCGTGCCTGGTCCCAATTGGACGGGCGTCCCGAGATAATATAAGGCCGTTTCATGCAACCAAGTGTGCGGACTATCGCTGTGATAGGCTTCCTTGGCAGGTTCCGTGATCCACGCCCTGTAACGGTTGTATTGGCCGATCCGGGATATATTCACGCCATTCGGCCAACATGCAAGGCTCGGCCCTTCCCCATCGGTTGATTGCGTCACTTTCATTCACACGCGGTATAATCACGACACTTATTACAACACATCCAACTCGATGAGCACTTCAATTCAACCCTCTGGGCCGGAGTCCTATCGGTCAGGCCCGGATGACCGGGGGCATTTCGGTATTTTTGGTGGCCGGTTTGTCGCCGAAACCCTGATGCCACTAATTCTGGCGGTCGAAGAGGCGTATAACCGATACCGTAACGATGCGGAATTTCAGGCTGAGTTGCAATTCTATTCCCGGGATTATGTCGGGCGGCCCAGTCCGCTGTACCTGGCGCAGCGTCTTTCGGATGAATTGGGCGGCGCGAAAATCTATTTCAAACGGGATGAACTGAATCATACGGGCGCCCATAAAATCAACAATACGCTCGGACAGATTCTACTGGCCAAACGCATGGGTAAGCGTCGCATCATTGCCGAGACCGGCGCCGGACAACACGGGGTCGCGACCGCAACGGTATGTGCTTTGTTTAACTTGCCCTGTGTGGTCTATATGGGTGAAAAGGATATCGAACGACAGGCACCGAATGTCTTTCGAATGAAGCTGCTGGGCGCCCAGGTCATACCCGTTAGTAGCGGAACGGCCACACTCAAGGATGCCATGAACGAGGCATTGCGAGACTGGGTGGCGAATGTGGACGATACCTTTTACATTATCGGCACCGCAGCCGGCCCACACCCTTACCCGGAAATGGTCCGCGATTTCCAATGTATTATCGGAGACGAAGCAAAATCACAGCTATTGGAAAAAGAAAATCGTCTGCCGGATGTCATTATTGCCTGTATCGGTGGGGGATCCAATGCAATCGGCCTGTTTCACCCGTTTCTGGACGATCTTTCGGTAAACATTATCGGCGTTGAGGCAGCCGGCCATGGGATTGAGTCGGGACAGCATGCCGCCTCGCTGACGGGGGGAGAACCGGGTGTGCTCCACGGCAATCGTACCTTTTTGCTGCAGGACCCGGATGGACAGATCATTGATGCGCATTCCATTTCCGCCGGACTGGATTATCCGGGTATTGGCCCGGAACATTCCTGGTTGCACAGTCTCGGCAGGGTGCAGTATGTCTCTGTCACCGATGATGAGGCGCTGGAAGCCTTTAAACTGTGCTGTCGCACGGAAGGAATCATTCCTGCCCTGGAACCTGCTCACGCCCTGGCACACGTCGCGAAGATCGCACCGCAGATGGATAAAAACCAACTCATTGTCATGAATCTTTGTGGCCGGGGTGACAAGGATGTTTTTACCGTCGCCGAGGCACTGGGGGTGAAACTATGAATGCCTTGACAACCCGTACAAACCGGCTCGAAAATCGATTCAAACAACTCAAGGCACAAGGACGGGCCGGGCTCGTCACCTTTGTGGCTGCCGGGGATCCTGACCTGGAGACCGCACAAAAAATCCTGAATGGCTTGCCCGGGGCCGGGGCAGATGTGATTGAACTGGGGATGCCGTTCTCGGATCCGATGGCAGACGGCCCTGCGATACAACTCGCCAACCTCAGAGCATTGAAAAAAAACATCACCCTGCAAAAGACATTGGACATGGTCTCACGGTTCAGGCAGAACGACGATCACACGCCCGTGGTCCTGATGGGCTACTATAATCCAATACACCATTATGGAACACAGCGTTTTCTTGACACGGCACTGTCAGCCGGTGTTGACGGCCTGATTATCGTTGACCTCCCTCCCGAAGAGGACGACGAACTGTGCCACCCGGCTTTAACAGCCGGCTTGAGCTGGGTCCGCCTGGCAACACCCACCACCACCAAAACCCGACTTCCCAGGATACTGAAAAACAGTTCTGGATTTATTTACTATGTGTCCATTACCGGCATCACCGGCACACGGTCAGCCCAACAGTCCGACATCAGTCAGGCGGTCGGAGATATCCGCAAACAGACTACACTCCCCATTGCCGTCGGTTTTGGAATAAAAACAGCGGAGCAGGTCCGTCAGGTTTCCACGATCGCCGATGCGGTCGTCGTTGGGTCCGCTTTGGTCAACCGGATTACTGAAGGGGTGGACACTGGAAGGACAGCCCGTGAAATCATTGACAATGTTCATGATTTCGTCGGCCAGCTCGCGGCGGGAATCGAGACCGGATACACCAATCGAAACAACGACAATCCTCCGATTCAAACGGAAGGATAGCCAACTCCAAGACACAACCGGCGCAATGACGCTTGCGCATTGACAGTCAACCAGATCTGCATGGACGGTCATGTCGGCGTGACTCCCCCGACAGTCCCTGTTGGACAATGCAACAACCGAGGAAAAGTTGAGCCGCATCCTTCGGGGCCTCAATCATTCAATCGTGCAAACTGCGTTCAATGGCCAGCCCCCTCCTGCCGCGGCCTGACCGGATGTTGGAAATGCACATTTATGCTGCCGACCAGACAATAGTATGACGATTGGGACATGGCCGTTCATCTGGCATTGAATGGTTTGTGCCTGTCAATGGGATGGGCACACGCACACATTGCCCTGACATCCGACTCCGTCTCCTCCAAAACGGCAACCGTCTATCGAGGGCGACAACCGAGCCTGTTGCATCTGCATCAGACAATCCTGGACACTGACGTCAATAATGGAACAACAGGAACTTGAAGCCGAAAACCACAACTCGATGCCCGATCCGCTCATGGTGCAGGATTGGATCAGTCGCCAAAAAATTTATATTGACAGGGACAGATTGGGAATGCTATACCGATTACGATTGGGCTGACCAAGTCAGCCCATTTTTTACAAGCTTGCCAGTTTCGGGCGGCGTTCACGTGCCAACCGACAGGGCAACAACAACATGAGTCGGATGGGATGAGGATATAAATGTGCACTGTATGCGGATGTGGTGACACTGAAAGCAGTCGGCGTCCTGAATCGGAACACCATAGTGATCAAAGCCAGCAGTCAGCCGGCCATACCCATCCGCATGTCCACCACCATACCCATCATTACGGTAAGACACCATCCGGTGCTACCGTTGCCGGATTTTCCCAGCAAAGATTGATCCAGATCGAGAAGAGCATCTTGTCCAAAAACGACGGGTATGCCGTATCCAACCGGCGATGGCTTGCCGCTCACAATCTGACGGCGCTGAACCTCCTTTCAAGTCCCGGGGCAGGGAAAACCACGCTGCTGGTTGAGACCATTCGCCAACTAGGGACAAGGTTACCGATCGGGGTCATTGAGGGGGACCAGGCAACCTCGAACGATGCGGATCGGATTTTGCAATCCGGTGCCCGTGCCGTCCAGATCAATACCGGCAAGGGTTGCCATCTGGATGCCCACATGATCGGACATGCGCTCGGGGACTTGGAGATGGCGCCAGGCGGCGTCGTGTTTGTGGAAAATGTGGGCAATCTGGTGTGCCCTGCCATGTTTGATCTTGGAGAACACCTCCGGGTCGTCATTCTGTCTACGACAGAGGGAGAGGACAAACCGATCAAATACCCCGACATGTTTGCCACTGCGGATCTGTTGTTGATTTCAAAGACCGACCTGTTACCCTATCTTGATTTCCGTGTCACACAGGCCGTCGAGTATGCAAGGCGGATTAATCCGGGTGTCGAGGTGCTGGAGGTTTCGGCGACACAGGGCACCGGAATGACCGCTTGGGTTAACTGGATCATGGATCATTGCAACCAGACACAACCCGGACAGATCGAATCACTCTGACAGCAGAACCGAATATGCACGAACTTGCACTTGCCAGGAACATGATCGAAATTGTCCAGCAGTACGCAAGGGAACATGGAGCCGACCCTGTCAAGACGATTTCAATCCGCCTCGGGGAATTATCAGCGATGTCAAGAGCATTGCACTTTTGTTTTGGTGCCGCCTCCCGGGGCACCTTGTGCGAAGGGGCCACCCTGCACATCGAAGAAATTCCCTTGACCGTCTATTGCCCCGGCTGCGATGAAAACAAGTTGCCCATGGGACGCTACAGTTTTCGTTGCATGGATTGCGGAATACCGACACCGAAAATCATCACAGGAAAGGAGATGGAACTGGTCTCGATCGAATTAACCCAAAGTAGGGAACACTTGGCACCGAAACTCGATAGACCGGCGCACCCGCAGGGTCAATCCACCCATTTTGCATTTCAGAGTGTTTGAGCATGACTGAAAACAACGTTCCGCAGCAATTTGTCCCGTTTCAGCATCAAGGACCCCACAAGGAAGATATCAATGCCCATACCATGTCTCCGAAAAAGCATAACGGGGCATTCAAGGCAGAAGGCATTCTGACCTTTATGGGGGCACCCTATTGTCCGCCTGAACGGGACAAAATTCGTGAAGTGGGGGCAAAAATCTGTTTTTTGGGCGCACCCTGGGACCAGGGAACGATTGTCCGAACCGGGACATCCAGCGGTCCTCACGGAATTCGGGAGGCCTCGTCCCAGTATTTTCCGTACATGTTTGAGTATGACGTCGACTTGATGTCATTTTTCAACGTCGTGGATTGTGGCGATGTGCCGATCGTTCCGGGGAACAATGCCCTTTCCCAGCAATACATGGCAGATTATGTGACCGAATGTCTCGAGGGTGGCGCAAAAGTGCTGTTGGTGGGCGGTGATCACTCCGTCCCCATTCCCGGGGCAAGAGCACTGTCCGGGTATTTGTCGAGACATCACCCGGAAGGGAAAATGGGCTATCTGCATGTGGATTGCCATCTGGATGCGGCCGTGGACTGGGCCGGTATCGAAATCACCAATGCGTCGGGACCCACAGAGACTTTCAAACTACCGAATGTGGATAGCAGAAACATGGCCCATATGGGTTCAAGGAACGGACTCAACCCCAAGGACTGGATGGATTTTTGGATCGACAACAACATGCCCATCATCCCCATGTCCCAGGTCGTCGAGGATGGCATCGAGAAATGTGGGCGATTTATTCTTGAGCGTGCCTGGAATGGAACCGATGCGGTCTATCTCTCCTGGGACACGGATTCGATCGACTGCAGCACCATGCCCGGCACAAGTTGTCCGGAGTGCTATGGAATCAAGGCCCGTGAAGCCATCCAGTTTGCCGCACTCGCTGGCGAGTACGGTGTCGATGTCATCGAACTGGCTGAATTGTCACCGATTTTTGATGTCAGTCAGATGAGTGCGAAGCTTGCCTGCATGCTGCTTTACCACTATCTCGGGAGTCGGGCAGCCACCCTTCGCCGACATAACCAATCGCCCTGAGGCATCACCTTAATATTTGTTTATTTTTGGAACCGTAAAATCAGTGTAGACAGTATCATGAATCCGGCAAAAGCATTCGCACACCTGTTCTCCCCCCTGGGCGGAGATGAATCCGACAACTACCGTTCTCCCGGCCAGATTTCCTTCCTGCGTGCACCCTTTGTTCAGGTCGACAGCGAGGAACTGAAAAATGCATCGTCACAGTATGTTTTCATTGGCGTCCCCTTTGATGAAGGGAATGTCGGCAAGCCGGGATCAGAGGATGGTCCCCGGGAGTTTCGGGTTGCCTCACTGGATTACTTTCCCTACTGGTTCGAGTTTAATGTTGACCTGCACGGTTCGGCGATCGATATCGGGGATGTCTCCATGCCACGGGTCAGCCCGGATGTGGCACGCGGCAGAATTTACGACGCGGTACTCAAGGTGCTGCGTGCCGGCAAAACCCCGATCATTTGTGGTGGAGACCGCTCGGTGTCGATTCCGGCGACAAAAGCGCTGTCGGATTACCTCGGCCAAGATGGGAAAATGGGCTACATGCATCTCGGTGCCCATCTGGACATGTCAGATTCATGGGCAGGGGAGCGTCATGTCAGTACCTGCACCATGGCTCGTATCACCGAACTTGAAAATCTGAGCATGGATCATGTTGCGCACCTGGGTGCCAGAAATTCCTTCAACCCGAAAGACCAGATTGATCTTGCGAAAGCCAGAGGGATGCGCTTCTACCCGATGTTTGAAATACTGGACCGTGGTGTCGATACGGTGGCGGAAGAAGCGGTTGCGCGCGTATGGGGAGGAACCGATGGACAGTATCTGAGCTTCAACTTCAACGTCATGGATTCCTCTGCGGCCCCGGGCGTCACGGCCACCGAACCCGGTGGACTGGAATCCAGGGAAATCATGCGTATTGCCTCAAAGATCAGCGCACAGGGCAAAATCAGCGTTATAGATGTGACTGAACTGTGCCCGATGTTTGACGTCAGCGGTTCCACATCCAGAATGGCGGTCTGTGTGGTCCTGCGTATCATGGCGGAGATTGCCTACCATCATGGGCAAACCCTTGATCCATCGCTGCGTCGTCTCGGCTGGAAATACAAGAACTGAGGGATACATTTAGCTTTTTGAATCATTAACATTAATATGCAGATAACGAGGTAAAGTCTCATGCGAAACACAATCAAAATGGCCTCTGCGGTCCACTCTCCTGAAACACGGGAACGTCGGTTCCCTCATAAAATCACCCGAAGAACCTTCCTTGGTTACACGGCGGCCACAACCGCCACCTTGCTCGGAGCACGGCCTGCCATCGCAGCAGATGAGTTGAATGTGCTGGTCTGGTGCGATCATGCCGATGACAAGCTGATCAAACCATTTGAGGCGGCACATAACGTGCGGGTCAATGTAAAAACCTATGAAGGGACCGGCACGGCCTTGTCTCTCATTGAACAATCCCGACCCGGGGACTGGGATGTGCTGGTGGTCGATGCACCCGATGCACCGACAGTGGCACGACTGGGAATCCTTTCTCCGCTTGACGACGGAGATTTTCCACTGGGTGACCTGTTCGCTCCTCTGACATCAGCCGGTTTCAATTATGTCGACGGTGTGCGCTATGCGGTGCCGGAAAAATTCGGCTATTACGGTGTCGCATACAACAAGGAAAAGGTGGACCCGGCCGACATGCGTTCAGCACAAGTGATGTGGAATGACAAGTACAAGGGTCGGATGGCGGTGTACGACTATTATTTTCCGACCATGCAACTGATCGCCATCTCCATGGGGATTGCGCCTGACAAAATCGGCATGGATGATTTGCCGGTTATTCGCGAGAAACTGCTTGCGATAAAACCGAATGTCAAGATTGTCGGTGATATCGTCAGCGTGCAAAACGCGCTGGTCAATGGGGATGTTGATCTGATCCTGAACGGTGCTGAATTCATTGTCTCCGGACTAATGCCGTCGATACCAGCCCTCGACTGGACCATTTTCGATGAGGGGGGACTGATGTGGATTCAGGGAATCGGTATATTTGAAAAGTCAGAAAACAAGGATCTGGCAAAAGAGTTTGTCAAGTATATACTGAGTTCTGATGGTCAGGGTCGTCTGGCCACCTCCGAGTGCTATTGGGCAATGCCGGCAAACAAAACAGCGATCCTGGATGACGATCAGCGCAAAATACTGCGTTGGGATGAACAGGCAGGGTTTATGGGCCGGTCCGTCCCCTCGACCGTCAGTCAGCCGGATATCGATGCAGCAATGCTGGATATATGGACGGAGTTCCTGCAAAGCTGAAAATAAATCCGCTTTGGCAATTCACTGCCTACGACTCGACCAATGTCCTGCGCCGTGCTTGACTTCGGAACAGGAACGTCATGTGGCGGGACATTGAGTCGACAGGCCATCCCACCGGGAATAGGCCATGCCTGACAACCAATCCATGAAAGCAAAACGACAATGGACCGAGTGGGCTGTTCAGCCTGCGGTGATCTTTACACTGGTCTTTTTCATTCTGCCTCTCGTGGTCATGGTGGCGGTGAGTTTCTGGCAGCGAATATACGGAAAACTGGAAGCCACCTGGTCAATTGCCAATTATGTAAAGTTTTTTGGTACCGATTATCTGCGTGATTCATTGATCAATTCGATTGAAGTCACCTTGATTACCACGTTGTTGAGTATACTGCTGGCCTATCCCTTGGCGTATATCCTGGCCTATCGAGTCCCGCCAAAATGGCAGAAAATACTGCTGGTTATGGCGGTACTCCCCTTCTGGACAGCCTATGTCGTGCGCTCATACAGCTGGCTGCTCGTGATCTCGGAAAACGGCATCATTAACGCCACCTTGATCGGACTGGGTATTATCCAGGAGCCACTGGAAATGGCCTATGGACGCAGTGCTACCATTCTTGGTTTTGTTCATTTCTTCACCATGCTGCTGACCCTGACGATCTATGCCAATCTTGTGCAAATCAAACCGTCGTACCAAAAGGCCGCTTCAGACCTTGGGGCAAACCCGTTTTATATCTTCCTGTATGTCACCCTCCCGTTGAGTATTCCAGGGGTTGCGGTGGGCGCATTCATTACCTTCGTGATCGCAATCGGTGACTTCATCACCCCCCAGATTCTGGGGGGTGGCACCGAAGTACTGGTGCCACAGGCGATCATGTTGCAGGTTTCCCGGGCAGCCAACTTCCCGATGGCAGCGGTGATGAGCCTGACGCTGACTGTCGTCGTAGTCATCGTCTATCTCATGGTCCAAAAGCACCTGAAAGCAGACCGATTATAAGACAGGGAAGCCAATGACCTCTCGAATCTCCGTTTTTTCCTCCATCTTGTATTTGGTGCTCGCGCTGCTGTTTATTTATCTGCCCGTGGTGGTATTGGTGCTGTTTTCGTTTCAGGACGGGTTGCTGCCGGTCTTCCCTTTCAATGGGCCCAGCCTGCAGTGGTATGAAAAAATGCTGGACAATCAGCGACTGGTGGAATCATTGTTCAATTCGATACTGGTAGCCGTCCTGTCTTCGCTGGTATCCACCCTCATCGGGTTCCTGGCAGCCTATGGATTGGCTCGCTACCACTCCCGCTACGCAGCTGTGATTCAATTTCTGTTGATGTCGCCGCTTATGGTCTCCTATCTGATCATTGGCATCGGGTTGCTGATCGCATTGAATATTTTTGGCATATCGAAATCCCTGTTGGCAGTGGGACTGGGTCATGTGGTAGTCAACCTGCCGCTTTGTTTCGCCATCGTCTATTCCCAGTTTGGCGATCACCTGAAGAACATTGATTGTGCAGCCAGAGACCTGGGGGCCAGCGACCTGTCCACACTGACATTGATTATTGCGCCCATTATGAAGCCTGCGCTGCTGGCCTCGTTCTGTTTGTCTGCAACCCTGTCTTGGGATGAATTCATCATCGCCTTTTTGCTGAGCCGTTTCGATGTCACATTGCCGGTCATCATATTTGAAATGTTACGGGCCGGACTGACCCCTGAGGTCAATGCCGCGGGGACCATGGTGTTTGCCATCTCAATGCTGCTGGTTGCATTTTCTGCCGTTGCCATGTTCTTCAACAAACGGAATTAACATGAATAATCCAAATCCGATCGTCGAGTTGACCCATATCACGAAGAAATTCGGGCCGGTCGTTGCCGTCAATGATGTCAGCCTGAACATTGATCCGGGTGAGTTCCTAGTGTTGCTGGGTCCCTCTGGAAGTGGCAAGACAACCATTCTCTCTATGATCGGTGGGTTTACTTTGCCGACGGCCGGAACACTCAAGATTCGGGGACAAGATATGACGATGATGCCGCCGGCCGCACGACCCACTGTGACAGTATTTCAGGATTATGCCCTGTTTCCACACATGAGTGTGCGTGACAATGTGGCCTTTGGCCTGAAAATGCGCAAAGTGGGCAAACGCGAGAGAAACGAGCTAGCCCGGAAATCACTGGAAATGGTCAGTCTCGGCGATTTCGGTGACCGAGGTGTACACCAACTCTCGGGCGGACAGAGACAACGGGTTGCACTGGCCAGGGCGTTTGCGGTTGAACCGGCCGTCCTGCTACTCGATGAACCACTTGGTGCACTGGACCTGAAGATCAGACACCAGATGCAAGATGAACTGGTTCACCTGCAAAAACGCCTGGGAGCGACATTTGTTCACGTCACACACGATCAGGAAGAAGCCATGAGTATTGCGGACAATATTGCCTTGGTCAATGGGGGGATTATTGAGGATTACGGCCCCCCGGAACGCATATACCAGCGCCCGGCGAGCCTGTTCACAGCCAAATTCATGGGCGAGAGCAATACGTTTGAAGGAGTCATCACGTCAGTCAATGAGGCCAGAATTAATATCAGCTGCGACATTGGCGAGGTCACACTACCCCAGGATGACGTGTCGAAAAACTCGAAAAGTGGCGACAACGTGCATATCTCCCTGAGACCGGAACAGATCAAACTGGGTCACGGTGAGCACGAGAATGTGATCCGTCTCGGCTCAGCGGTCATCGACGAAGTCATTTTCCAAGGCACGCATCGGGTGTGCAATATCATCTGCCAGAACGAGAAGGCAGTGCCGATGATCATTCGGTTACATCCGGATCAGCCTGTGAAAGAGAAAGACGTCATTCCCATCCATGCGAATGTGGATGATGCCGTATTGCTGGTCCGTTAAACCGTATACGTAACCCCGGGAGCTTGCTGTCTCCCTACCTCGGACGGACTAGGGAAAGCCGGTGGGACAGACCCACCGGAAGGTAAGATTGATCCGGCCGTTGACCGGCCTGCGGGTCTTCGCAATCCCATGAACCCAATTCTGCTGCGTCTTCCCCGACATGACCAGTAACGAACCACTTGAAAGATCCAGTTGGAGACTGGGCAGTGTTTTCTGGAAACGGTGTTTCAGAATAAACCGCCTGCTTTGACCGAGACTGATCGATGCAATGGTCGGCGTCGCACCCAGTTCGGGCTCATCATCGGCATGATAACCCATGCTGTCCTGTCCGTCCCGGTACAGATTCAGCAACACACTGTTGAACCGGGTTTGGGTCTGTCGCTGGACTTTTTGCCGTAATACCCGCAGGTCGGCGAACCAGGGAAGCGGATCATTGGTCACGCCTGAGTACCGATAAATCGCCTGAGGGTCGCCATACCACGCACAAAGTCGAGGGGTTTTTACGGAACGGCCAAACAACTTGATAGTAACCTGTGCCCAGTCGACTTGTGCCTTGAAGGCCTCGAAATAATACGCTGCCAGCTTTTTCTCGATGAAATTTTCGATCAGATAGCATCGGCCATCCACGATGGGTAACTCGCTTTGCATGGTTTATCCGATCTTTCAGCGTACTTCGATAATTTTTCCCGGATTGAAGATATTATTCGGGTCCAAGGCTTTTTTGATCAATCGCATCGGCTGAATGGCATTGCCCAGTTCTTTTTTCAGGAAATCTATTTTGCCATAGCCGATACCATGCTCTCCGGTACAGGTCCCCTCCATGGCGATGGCCCGCAGTACCATCCTTTCATGTAATTGTTCCGCCTTGATCACCTCTTCCCGGTTCTCATGATCAACCAGATACAGTAAATGGAAATTGCCATCGCCGACATGACCGACGATGGGTGCTAGGACACCGGATTTTGCAATATCCTCGCGCGTCTGATTGATGCATTCGGCCAACCGTGAAATCGGCACGCAGACATCTGTTGACCATATCTGTCCTTTCGGATGAAGCTGTTTCGTCGCCCAGGCAACATCATGCCGGGCCCGCCACATCTGGTGCCTTTGCTCCGCATTCTTGGTCCACTGAAACTCGCTACCCTGATGCTCATTTGCAATGTCCTGGGTCATCTTCGCCTGTTCCTCGACCGCACCGTCCGAACCGTGGAACTCGAGAAACAGGGTCGGCGATTCGACAAAATCGGTTTTCGAGTAGCGGTTGATCGCCTTGATGGTCAGATCATCAAGCAATTCGACCCGGGCCACCGGAATCCCGTACTGAATCATTTCAACAACCGTGTCCACGGCACCTTCAATACTGTTGAAAGTGCACACGGCAGCTGATATCGCTTCGGGAACGGGATAGAGCCTGACGGTCAACTCAGTAAACATGGCCAGCGTGCCTTCCGAGCCCACCAGCAATCGAGTCAGATCATAACCTGCGGCAGACTTCTTGGCGCGTTTCGCGGTATTGATTACCGAACCGTCTGCCATCACCGCTTCGATATTGACCACGTTCTCTCGCATGGTCCCATAGCGCACCGCATTGGTTCCGGACGCTCGGGTCGCCGCCATCCCACCGATCGTTGCATCCGCCCCCGGATCAATCGGAAAAAAAAGACCGGTATCCTTGAGATACTGGTTCAACTGTCGACGTGTCACGCCGGGCTGGACAGTGACATCAAAATCTTCGTTGTTCACCTGGATAATCTGGTCCATTTTTCCGGTATCGATACAAACACCACCCTGTAGCGCCGCGATGTTTCCTTCGAGCGAAGTCCCCGCTCCATGGGGAATCACCGGTGTTGCGTTGCGGTTACAAATGGCGACAATCTGCTGGACCTCCTGCCGGTCTTGAGGCTGAATCACCGCATTGGGTGGTTTCAGTGCGTGGAAAGATTCATCTTTTCCGTACTGGGCACACACCGACGCAGAGGTCATTAGCCGATCGCCAAAAATCGCCGCCAATTCAGTCAGTGAATCACCGTAATCATAAGCGTTCACCCGGTTTGTCATGCTTTCTCCGATAAAAATATGATGTGGATTCGTTCCCTTCAGTGCTGTGACAGGGCCAACTGAAGTGCATCATGATCCATGAAATAATGACACACTTCTTCTTTGTCTACCACTAATACAGGAATATATTCCCGATACCTGTCAAACCACGTCTGATTCTCCTCGATATCCCGCTTTTCCACGGATATTCTGATCCGCTCGGACTGTCCGGCAATAAACTGCGTCAACTGACGGTCCATCTCTTCGCACAGGTGACAATCCTCCTTGTGATAAAAAATGATATGGCGGTCACCCGATTTCCGGTCGTTCATGGTTCGATTTGCTCCGGATAACCCACAATACGGCGCTACCCGTGTCCCTGATCTGGTGACGGACCGCTGGACACGGGGTCTGCCTGCGTGATGTCGGAAAGTCCCGCCATAATCCGGAACTGTGCTTCATCCAGCATTTCAACCCCCAGTTGCATGGCCTTGTCCACTTTCGACCCGGCATCGGCTCCAACAATCACATAATCCGTTTTCCCCGACACGCTGCCCGTCACTTTCGCTCCAAGGGACTGCAGATGGGATTTGACCTGGGCCCGGGGCATCAGCAATGTCCCTGTCAACACCACGGTCTTGTGCCTGAAGGCCGAATCTCCATTCGCAAAATACGCTTGCGGCGTCGGCCAGGCAATCCCGGCTTCTTTGAGTTTCGAGATCACCGATTGGTTATGGCGCTGACCAAAAAACACGATCAGACTCTGCGCAATGGTCGGGCCAATGTCTGGAATAGCCTGTAATTCCTCTTCTCCAGCCGACATGATCGCGTCCAGTCCCCGCAGTCTGTTTGCGAGTGTTTCGGCCGTGGTTTCGCCAATCAGCGGAATACCCAGTGCAAACAAAAATCTCGACAGACTGGTCTTTTTACTTTTTTCCAGCGCCGCAAACAGATTGCCAGCGGATTTGTCCGCCATACGCTCCATTCCTCTGATCTGCTCCACGGTGAGTGAATACAAATCGGCCACGCTATCGATTAACTGATCATCCACCATCCGCTCGACCAGTTTGTCTCCCAATCCCGCAATATCCATCGCTCTGCGGCTTGCAAAGTGCTTGATACTTTCCTTTTTCTGGGCCACACAAAACAAACCGCCACTGCAGCGGGCAATCACACCGCCCCGGTCATAGACAATCGGGGATTCGCATACCGGGCAGATTTCCGGAAAAACAAACTGGGCGGTGTTTTTCGGCCTTCGCGACGCCACCACGGAAACCACTTCGGGAATGACATCCCCGGCTCGTCTGACCACCACATGGTCACCGATGCGCACATCGAGCCGCACGATCTCTTCGCGGTTGTGCAGGGTTGCATTTGATACCGTCACACCCCCGACAAAAACCGGGGCCAGTCTGGCAACCGGCGTGATCGCACCGGTTCGGCCGACCTGGATTTCAATATTCGATATCTGTGTTATTTCTTCCTGTGCCGGGAACTTGTGCGCCACCGCCCATCGGGGGGCCTTGGCTGTATGCCCCAGGTGTCTTTGCCAGTCCCGCCTCGACACCTTGTAAACCACGCCGTCAATATCATAGGAAAGCCGGTCTCTTCGATCAAGGATTTTTTGATAATATTGATAACAGCCCTCAACACCCTGCACCTCTTCGACCAGGTCACAGACCGGCAAGCCAAATGACTTTAGCCATGCGAGAGATTGCCAGTGAGTCGACGGTATGTCTGCACCCCGCACTTCCCCGAGTGCGTAACAATAAAACTGCAGCGGTCGAGACCGGGTAATCGCCGGATCCAGTTGTCGCAAACTACCGGCAGCGGCATTGCGCGGATTGGCAAATGTTTTCAGTCCATTTCGGCGTTGTGACTGGTTCAGTTTTTCGAAATCCTGTCTGCACATGAAAACTTCACCGCGAACCTCGAGCACAGCCGGGGCGGCGGGTCCTTCCAGTTGCGTACCGGTCGACAGGACCTGGCGCATATTCTGTGTGATATTTTCCCCGGTTTCACCATCACCTCGAGTCGCCGCCTGAACCAGCCATCCTTGTTCAAATCGCACGCTGACCGCCAGACCATCGAGCTTGGGTTCGGCAACATAGTGTAGCGGACCATCTTCCCGCTCCAGAAGGGATCGGATCCTTTGGTCAAACTGTTCGATTTCCCGCCGGTCGAACGCATTGGCCAATGAGCGCATGGGGACCTGGTGGACAACCTTGCCAAAGGAACGATCAACAAACCCACCGACCTTGCGGGTCGGTGAATCGCTGGATGCCCACTGGGGGTGGGCCGCTTCGAGCACAACAAGCTGGTTGATCAGACGATCGTATTCACTGTCCGGTATTTCGGGGTTGTCCAGCACATAGTATCGGTAGTTGTGATACTCCAGTCGCTCCCTGATCGAAAGAATCTGTCGATAGGCATCCTCAACCATCCCAATTAAAAAATTCTGATCGCCTCTTCACTGCCCGCCTTGATGCCATGTTTTTCCATTTCCTGCGTGACCACTTCGATTGACGACCTGATTTCATCGGCCGCACTTGCGGACAACCCCTGATGAGTGGGTGTGGTCACCTCCCCCTTGACCCGAGACGCAAACACCTTTGCCGCATCCATCATTTCAGAAAACACGGCACCGGGGATCCGTGTATGGCTCGGTTTGATGGAAAAGGCCACACCGTCGATCGATGCAGAGCCGAGATTGTCAAAATCAAACTGCCCGGAGTCATCCAAATTGGTCAGGCGATACAGGCACACCTTGTGTTTACCGACCCGCTTGTTCCGCACATAGTGGTTTTCGGCGCTGCGCTCCAATCCAATCTGGCGTGCCACCCGATCAATCAGCCTATCCTCGAACACCATTTCATTTTTTGGCAGGATGTTCAATACGAAAGTCGAATCGAAGTGGCGCACGAAAGAATGGATCGCTTTGGCCTGTTCCAGTGCACTTTCCATTGACGCCATAAACGCAAACCCCCTCCCGGTCCTTTCCGACAAATTGGAGATCAGCTTGGAAAATTGCACCATCTCCGCTTCGGAAATAGGCCCCCGTCGATCCGCCAGCTGAATCGTGATCACCAGTTCTGCAAATCGCACATCTTCTGATTCCTGCTCAATATCACGCCACACTCTATCCGGCAGGCGCATTCCGAAAATACTGCTTTTTCGGGTAAATGAAGAAGCCCCTTCACGATAGATTGCCAGCACCGTTTCCCGACCCACATCCCGCTCACCGTGAACCCTGACCCAATAGTCAATCTGGCTGACTTTTTCAAAACCCTGGGGCGGTCTGTATGCAAACCGCGACATGCCGTCCTCATCATTCTCGTTCGATGGGCTGCGCTCTTCGGAGATCGGATCAATCGTCATATCCAGCCGATCCGATCGATCCGTCACGTCACTCGGCTTCACTGGTCGCCGGTCGTTCATGGGCTTGCTAGCGACGAGGTCCACGGTATCCTTCGAGGTTTCCTCATCAGATTGCTTTGTATCGATTTGTTCGCTATCACCTTGTTCCTCCGAAGCCATCTTTCCGTCGCCAGATGGCATTTGTTCGACTTCCGGTACGGCCGCCTCGATTGGCCGTATCTCACCGGAATCGACAGGGGGCACCTCGTCGTACTCAGGGTCGACCGACCCTTCAGGCCCCTCGTCCACCGATTCCGACACATCCATCGATGACGGCTCGACGGCATCGGCTGCGGTTGTTTCAGATATCGGTTGATCCACCGGAGGAGGATGATCACCTGGCACCTCGTCAGATTCGTTTGAATACGTCTTCGACCGATCCGTATCGGTCTGCTGATGCATTGTGCGTGCAGACAGCGCCGGCGCTGTCGATTCATCGGATGGCTCATCGTCCATCCCGCCGGCAATCGTTGGACTATTTCTAGCCGATAGCCTGTTTCGATTCGACTTTCGATAGTCTGCCGACGACCACCGATCCTTTTTACCCCATGTGGAAATGAAATAGATGCCAATGACAACACAGATCCCCACGAGGACCAAGACGAGTTCCAGGCTCACTTGTGATTCCATTTCCGATCAGACCGTGTTCATTCGATTAGCATTCCTTGAGTTCTGTTCAATATTGGCCCGATCAACTCCAGCGGAAACAGGGGCCAACAGCAGACCAGATACCGCCGACTGGAGGGCAACAACTGGGGTTGGTCTGTATCGTCATCTGAAAACCCTGGAAAATAGATGGTGCTTTATTTTATTCCCTATTGTGCTGCTATTTCCACTGCCTGTCCAATATCGACAGAAACTAACCGCGACACCCCCGGTTCGGCCATTGTAACCCCGACCAGCACTTCGGCCGCTTCCATCGTAATCTTGTTGTGCGTAATTACAATGATCTGACTGGACTGTGCCAGTGTTTTCAGTATCTTGCAATAACGCTCCACATTCGCATCATCCAATGGCGCATCCACTTCATCAAGCATGCAAAACGGTGCCGGATTCAGTCTGAACAGGGAAAACAGCAGCGCGACCGCCGTCAGGGCTTTTTCACCCCCTGACAAAAGATGGATTGTACTGTTCCGTTTTCCCGGCGGTCTTGCCATCACGGTTATCCCTGCCATCAACAGGTCCTCGCTGGTCAAATGCAGCTCGGCTTTCCCGCCTCCGAACAACCGCGGGAAAAATTCATTGAAACCCTGATTCAGGCGATCGAAGGTCTCCTTGAACCTTGACCGGGTTTCTTTGTCAATTTTCCGGATGACGGACTCCAGTGTCTCAAGCGCGGCCATCAGATCCGCATGTTGCTTGTCCAGATAGCCCTTGCGTTCATTTTCTTCCTCAAACTCCTCAATCGCGACCAGATTGACCGGACCGATACGGTTGATTTTCCCTTGCAGGTCCGCCAGCGTCTGTTCCCAACGATCCACCTCAGCCTCTTTCGGAAGTGACTCAACCAGCACGGCTTCCTCGTACCCCTGGTCCAACAGGACTTCCGCTTGGGTCTGCCGACGCACAGCGACTTCCTGACGCATCATTTTATGCTGCTCAAGCACCTCTCTCGACTTGTTGACCTCCAATATCTGATCACTCCGCATTTTGTCGGCTTCCCCCATCTTCGATTCCAATGCTGATATGTCATTGCGCACCTTCGAAAATCGCTTTTCAATCTGCACTTTCCGGTCCAGCAGCGTCGCCAGTTTCTTTCTGAGTCCTTCGATCGGATCCGTGGTTTGACTGACCGTCCGGTCTATTTCGGACAATCGCAACCGAATGGCATCATATTGCCGTTGGGATCGATCAATACTTTCCTGAATCGACTCAAGTGCCGACTCCAGGCGCTGATTTTGCAATGCCTGTTCATGTTGCGCTACCGTAATCGCCGACACTTTTTCCTTCCACAAAAGCACGTCCTCGCTCAACCGGTCACGCTTGTCAAGCATGTCCTGCCTTTGTTCTTGCAACGCGCCACTTTGCTGCATCGCTTGACGCAACAGGAGGTTGGAATGCTTGATCTGGGCTTCGTCCTGCTGCGCCTGGACATTCAGATCGGCAAGCTCTTTGCCCAGGCTGTCCACACGCTGCGCTAATTCAAGATGACGGGCCTCTTCATGCCCCAGGCGATTGTAAAGGGATGTCTTGTCCGATTGCAGCTTGCTGACCGATGATCGCTGACGCTGATACTGATCCTCCAGCTGATCCCTTTCAGCCACCAGATCCCCGATTGCGTTATCCAGTTCCTGCTGCCGATTCTCCATCTCAGTCCGCTTTGTTGACAACTGATTGATTTCTTCCTCTCTGACAAGCACACCGGTCGCCAACTGACTGTCACTGGCCATGCTCACCCAGTTTGCCCCGACCATGGCACCCTCTCGGGTGATGACGCATTCGCCGTCTGTCAGCATCGGTTGCCTTTGCAACGCCTCTTGCAATGTTTCCGCAATCAATACGCGTCCCATCAACGAAGACAGATCAACCCCTTGCGCCGACACCTTGTCGATCAACCTAGTACCATCACCAGCTTGGGTATCCTCATCGACATGGCTTCCCGAAATCAGTGCAAACTGGCAATCCGGCCGGTTCTCCAGCATCTCCCAGGTAATCTGGTCAACACAAACTGCACCGAGCACATCGCCCAGTATCCGGTCGGCAGCCCGTTCCCAGCCGTCAATCACCCTGACTTCAACCGCCAGCTTCGAAGAAACAGCGAGTCCGTTGTGCTCCAGCCAGCGTTGCCAAGCCGTATCACCGCCTTGGATCGTCGCATTTTGTATTTCCTGAAGCGAGTTCAATCTCGAGACGACATCCTGGTGCTGGGCACGCATATCCGCGGCCGCATCTCGTTTTTCCTGCAGTGAACGGCGCAATTGCAGGATCGCATGCTCAGTGTCCCGGAAGTCATTTTCGGCCGTCGCACACAACTTGTCGTGCTCGGCCACCTGACGACGCAATTTTTCAAGTTCAACCTCCGAAAAACGCCCATCCAACTGAGTCAGTTCCTGTTCGATTCGGGCTCGGCGATCCACAGTTCTTTGCAGATGCTGATCCAACTGGGCGAGTCTGGATTTTTCGACTTCGCACTGTTGAGCCGCACCTCTCGCCTGTTCGTTAAATCGTTCCATGCGCTGAGTCCATTGGTGCAGTACGGTTTCAGCCAGCTCGAGTCGCCGTGTCGCATCCTCGTTTTCTGCCGTTATCTGGCGAAGTGACGCTGAGACCACATCCAGTTCGGTCCCAATCTGTTTGCGTTGCCGTATATCCCTGTCCAGTTGTTTTTTGCTCTCTTTTTGGGTTGATATCAGCCGGTCGGTCTCCTCTGCCTGATGTTTCCTTGTTTCGATCAGATGTTCGATGGCCTGTTCCATTTGCTTGATGTCGGCCCCGACTTCATAATATTGTTGTTGAATCCGATTATTTTTATCCTGGGTCTCTGCGTGTTGTTTCCTCAGTTTCTCAAGCGTCGCTTCCGCTTCACGCTGTGCCGCCAATGCAAACTGCAGTTTGTTTTCACCTTGAGCCAAGGTACGATCCTTATCACCAAGCTGTTGTTCCAGCTGCCTTAGCTTGAGTAACTGAAGTTGGCCGTTGATCTGTCTTTCTTCTTCCCTGAG
>LXNI01000733.1_pt1 | contig 35443 bp, 35 predicted proteins | sample 809091 | NCBI WGS metagenome assembly LXNI01 (sample SAMN04870527, study PRJNA318959) | sponge metagenome | biome: 01000161; feature: marine sponge reef; material: water | host: Sarcotragus foetidus | place: Greece: Milos, Mediterranean Sea | collected 2013-05-29 | depth 5-7 m
AAGATGAATTTTCGTCACGGTATGACAGATGGATAAAAAGCTTGTAGTCGGAAACTGGAAAATGAATTTGCTTCGGGAAGAAGCGCGTGAAGTCTCCGGCACAATAGCCGATCTGCTGGGAGAAGACTACGATGCCTGTCAGGTAGTGCTTGTGCCCCCTTACACGGCTCTTGAAGTGGTGGGGAGTCGTATATCGGGTTCAACCATAGATCTCGGGGGCCAAAACGTTTTCGGCAAGATCAGCGGAGCCTTTACGGGTGAAGTGTCCGCGCCGATGCTTGCGGATGCCGGATGCAAGTGGGTTATTGTCGGCCACTCGGAAAGAAGACACATACTTGGAGAAACCGATGAACAGATAAGAGAAAAGGTTTCCATTTCCATTTCCTGCGGCCTAAAAGCAATTCTCTGTGTGGGAGAGACAGAGGCCCAGAGGGAAGAGGCGATTCGCAGAAGCGAGGATCTTCTTACGAGAAAGAAACTCCTGTTCTCACCGATAAAAACTCAGATAGAAAGCGCTTTGGATTCTCTGGATCAAAAACAGGTCTCGGATATCGTCATAGCGTATGAACCGGTCTGGGCGATAGGGACGGGGAAAAACGCTACTTCCTTGGAAATAGCGGAAATCCATCAATATATAAGAGAGCTTCTTGCTGAAATATTCCCCGGGTTGGGTAATAATGTAAGAATTCTATATGGCGGAAGCGTCAAAACGGGTAATATAGTTGAGATTATGTCCGTTGAAGAAGTTGACGGAGTTCTGGTTGGAGGGGCCAGTCTTTCGGCCGACTCTTTTTTCAGAATAATAAATTCCGTTGGGGGTTAGAAATTGGAGTTCTTGATACCGTCGGTAAAAATCATTCACATAGTGATCACTGTGCTTCTGGTGCTGATCATACTGCTTCAGCCGAGCAAATCCGGTGACATAGGTTCAATGTTCGGAGGTGGAAGTTCAGAGTCGGTCTTTGGTTCAAGCGGGGCAATGCCCTTTCTCGTAAAAATGACGAGGCTCCTTGGGCTTTTATTTGTCGTTACCTCCCTTTTTCTCGGGTATACCTCCGTAAAGTCGATAACAGGTTCAGTTGTGGAGAAACCGGCGAGCGGAGTGTTTGAAGAACTTCCCCAGCCAAACCAAGAGCCTTTGGAAAAATCCCCGGAACAAACTGAACAACGGCAGGAGGCTAAAGTAGATGCGAATGCTGAATCGGCACCTGCTTCTTCGTCCGAAACCGCCCCGCCCCAAGCGACCCCCCAGCTCAAAGATTCTGGGGAACCACCTGAAGAGTAAAGCTGCTTCTTCTCAAGAGTCTTTTATTTGGAGAAGCTTTAGTTAGTATAAAAGAATAAGTTTATAGAGAGGCAACGCGCCAAGTCGGAGGTTTGAAAGATGGCATACATAATTGCCGAGCCATGTATCGGAGTGAAGGACAAAGCTTGTGTCGAAGCGTGTCCGGTTGATTGCATATATGAGGGGGATGATCAGCTGATTATCCATCCCGATGAATGTATAGACTGCGGAGCGTGCGTTGACCCCTGTCCGGTGGATGCCATATTTCACGAAGACGAATTGCCCGAAAAATGGCAGAAGTTTATTGATATAAACACAGACTTTTTTGAGGGCAAAGAAGGCCTTGAACCGGCCAGAAGTGAATGAGCTTCAGCAAAAAAGAGTTAAGAAACCAAAGGGGGACCTGAGAAGCTCAAGTCCCCCTTTTTTATGTCTCTGAGAAAGTGCTGAGGAGAGCACCTTTGATCTTCCCTGCGAAGTTTCGCGTATATATTTTCGTTGTTCGAAATGAGTATCCGGGATTTAAAAGAGAAGGCACGGAAAGTGCTTCGATTCCTTAAAAAAAACTATCCCGACGCGAAATGTCACCTTGTTTTTAAAAACGCGGGAGAGCTTCTGGTTGGATCTATTCTTTCCGCTCAGTGCACGGATAAACGAGTAAACATGGTAACCCCGGGACTTTTCCGGAAATATCCGGATCTAGATGCCTTTTCGCAGGCGTCCGAAGAAGAACTGCAAAACGAGATAAGATCAACAGGTTTTTACAAAAACAAGGCAAAAGCGATAATAAGCTGCTCAAGGCAGATAGTACAAACGCATGCTGGGAAGGTCCCATGCGAAATGGAAGACCTGGTCAGGCTTCCGGGGGTTGGAAGAAAAACGGCAAATGTTATAATCGGGAATCATTTCAGGAAACCCGGAATCATAGTTGATACCCATATAATGAGGTTAAGTCGCCGTATCGGTCTTACGCGCAATTCCGACCCCGTTAAAATTGAATTTGATCTTAGGGAATGTATTCCGGAAAAAGACTGGACATTTTTTTCAAACTCCCTCGGTGACCATGGAAGAACTATCTGCAAGGCCAGAAAGCCGCTTTGCTCAGAGTGTGGTATATCTGGTATATGCTTGTATTTCAAACAGCTTTACATGTCATGATGATCATAATGAAAAGATTTTTCAGAAAACACTTCTGCGGGAGAAACAACTGATGAAATCCAGTGCTGACTATTCCGGATTTTTCCCCTTCGGGTGGCTAAGAGGTTTTCGGGGTGATAACTGGCAGATTTTGTGGGACAAGAAAACAGGAGATCTTTTTCTGAAAGCCACAAAGGAGGACACGCTTGTAAAAGTCGGGGAAGTGTCTGACTGGATGGAAGCAAAGAAAAAAGCGGACTTTCTGATGGAAAACCCTGATTCAGTCACAATGCAGTTTACCGATCATTGAATTTGCCACTCCAAAGACAAATGCCTATTGACTTGCCCGATTGATCTTTATAATATCTGTGTTTTTTAAAAACCCCCGCGTCTGACAATGAAATACGTAGAACAGGAACTGATTTCCGTACCCGTAGGAAAGGGAAGGGTTAATGCCCTATACTACAGGGCGCTTAACAACGATTCCGACAAGAGAAAGACCATAATAATTCATGTTCACGGATTTCTGGGGAACTTTCTTGACGGAAGCCAGAGGTTTTTGCCGCCGATGCTGGCCAAGGCCGGCTATTCGTCTATCTCGATAAATACCAGAATGGCCAATTTCGGGCTCTTCTTCGGTTTTGGGATAGTGGACGACACCATTCCACAGATAGACGGTGTAGTGAAATACCTAGGGGAGATCGGTTATGAGAAAATCATAGTCTCGGGCTACAGTCTGGGGGGTGGGGTGGTTCTCAGATATCTTTCGGTGAAAAGCCGCCAGCCAGGTTCTGATGAGCTGGACCTGCTAAAGGGTGTAATCGCCCTTGCAACTCCATATTCGATTCCTGACTCAATAAAGAGAAGGTGGAACAAGTGGGGAAGTCAACCTTCTTACGATGAGGTTTATGAAGAGGCGAAGACGATACTGGGCGATAGCCCGCATGATTCGGAACAGGATAGAACAATCCTTATTTCCAAGGCTAGGGGAAACTCCTACCGCCCGGAGCACACGGAGATATACACTTACAAGACATGGTGGTTCCTCGCCGGCCCTGAGGCAATGGCCGTAAAGAGCTATAAGCAGATAGAGAACATAAAACTGCCAATTCTTCTTATACAGGGCTGGAACGACGCGTTCGTAAAGCCCGATGAAACCCACAACCTAGCACAGATAGCCATAGATAACGGAAACGATGATGTTTCCGCCTACTATCTTAACACCGGTCACAATCTCGATGGAAAGGAAGAAGAAATGGGCGACATCATAGTGAGATGGCTTGACAGAAGATTCGTCTGATTCTGCGATGGTGAACGAACAAAAGAGTCTTCTTACTTACAAGACTGAAGATGGATTCGAAGTGAATTCCCTTCTTGTTACCCCCGAGTTTGAGTCGGAAGAGGATCTCTACGAATCTCCCATAATCATAAATCTCTACGGAGTACTGGGACATTTTCTAACGAGAGGAACTCCGGCCAGGCTCCCCCCGCTTCTTAAGGAAAAAAACATAAGTACGCTTTCTGTGAATACCCGCATGGCGTTTATGGGTCAGATAATGGGGGAGGGGATTTTCCCCGACACAATTCATGAAATGAAGGAATCGGTGAACATTCTTCGAAAAGAAGGCTTTCGTAACATTTTCATGCTGGGCTACAGCCTTGGGGCTAACATGGCCGTCTACTACGCATCTAAGACCGGTTCTTTTGGAATAAAGGGGCTTATACTTGAGGGTTGTTCCTATTCCCTTCCCTATTCTCAGCAGAGAAGACTTGAGAAAAACAGGAGTATTCCTTCTTATGAGGCTATTTACCTCAAAGCCAGAGAGGTGCTGGGGGCGAATCCCGAGAAAAAAAAGAACGATCAGGTGTTTATTGTTTACAGAGCCTGGGGCGATTCCTTTAACCCGGTTGATGGCGAGATGTTCACATACAGGACTTGGTGGTTCATGAGAGGCCCCCATGCCTACCACGCGAAAACCTGCGAGATCATAGGGGATGTGAAAATCCCCGTTCTGTTTATCCACGGAGCAGAAGATGACATCGTTGATGTATGGGAACCCAAGGAGCTTAAAGATATAATGAACGAGGCGGGCAATGAAGATGTTACGCTGCGCTATATATCTGGGGCCAAACACGACTGCGTAGAGAACCCCGAAGAGTCTATAGAGACTATAGGCGAGTGGGTATCGGAGGTTATGGCAAAGACCTAAACTCAGTTCCTTTTGCGGACCTTGCGGATTCTACAAAAGTTGTCTTTTATTCTTGCAAAAAGGGAAACTTTGTATATCTTACAAATCCTTTAATGAAACAGTTGATTTCCCCGACATCTTTCATTATTCGTAAGTCCATGAGCGATAGGGAATTTGGAGGCAAAAAACATGTCCGAAAATTTTTCGATTGAAAAGGAACTTTCAGAAAAACATCAGCTTGAAAATCCTTCCGGGGTTTACTACAATCTCTCTGTTCCCAGGCTTTATGAAGAGGCAATTGCGAGAAACGAAGGACACATTGGCGAGCGGGGAACTTTCGTAGGCTTTACCTCTCCCCATACTGGAAGATCTCCCAAGGACAGGTTTGTGGTAAAGGAACCTTCTACTGAAAAGGATATAGACTGGGGAACGGTAAATCAGCCTGTGTCACCGGAAGTATTTGATCACTTTTATAAGGAAGTGATGAATTATTTCAAAGGAAAAGACATCTTTGTAAGGGACCTGCAGGTTTGTGCCCATCCCAACCACAGAACAAACGTAAGGGTAATAAACGAGTTTGCTTGGCACAATCTTTTCGTAAACAATCTTTTCATAAGACCGGACGCTTCCGAACTTCCTCACAAGGAAGTTGGTTTTACAGTCATCTCTGCCCCGGGTTTCAAGGCGGAGGACCCCGAGAGCTACGGTCTTAACAGCGAAACATTCATATTCCTTAACCTGAGCCGAAGAATCGCTCTTATCGGGGGAACACGCTATGCGGGAGAGATGAAAAAATCCGTTTTTGCCGCAATGAACTTCCTTCTTCCGGAAAAAAACGTTTTTCCCATGCACTGTTCGGCAAATATTGGAAAAGATGGGGACGTAGCGCTTTTCTTCGGACTCTCGGGAACTGGTAAGACCACACTCTCTGCCGACCCTGAAAGGGCACTTATCGGAGATGACGAGCACGGCTGGTTTGATAAAGGAGTTTTCAATTTCGAGGGTGGTTGTTATGCAAAAACCATAAAGCTTAGTCCGGCCACAGAACCCGAGATATACCATGCAGCGCTTAATTTCGGTTCGGTTCTGGAGAACGTTGAACTTGACCTGGAAACAGGAAAGATAGACTTTGACAGCGACAAGTATACTGAGAACACCCGCGGGGCTTATCAGATTGATATGCTTGAGAATATAGTTCCGGAGGGCATGGGTGGCATTCCGAAAAGTATTTTCATGTTGACCTATGATGCTTTCGGAGTTCTGCCCCCGATATCGAAACTTGATTCCGACCAGGCCATGCGTTATTTCCTTCTGGGCTACACGGCGAAAGTTGCCGGTACGGAAAGAGGGGTTAGCAAACCCCAGGCGACTTTCAGTTCGTGTTTCGGGTCTCCCTTTCTTCCAAGACCCCCGAAGTTCTACGGCAGAATGCTGAAAGAAAGAATGGAGAAACACGAGGCAACCGTCTGGCTTCTAAACACCGGGATCTCCGGCGGACCTTTTGGGGTTGGCAAAAGAATGCCTCTCCCGTCCACAAGAGCTCTTGTTACTGCCGCAGTAAACGGTTCGCTTGAAAACAAAGAATTTGTCAAAATTCCTATACTTGATTTGTCCGTGCCTGTTGAGTGCCCAGGAGTTGATTCTACTCTTCTTCAGCCCAGGCTTTCATGGGATGATCCCGAAGAATATGACCGCAAGGCCCGAGCACTGACAGATCTTTTCGAAAAGGAATACGAAAAGTATCTGTAGGATTGCCAGCCGTTTTCAACTGAAAAAGTTATTATCCAGACCATGGATTTTTCCGTAACTCCACTCCACGGTCTCCACTCATAACAAGCTTCTTTGTGGAGCATTCTTATATGAAGAGCTATGTATGTAATTCAACGCCTTGCTAGAAGTTTGACCGGAACTATCAACACAAAACATAAAATCGTGTAGAATTTACCTTTTGATTTTTTTTAATTAGAACAGGCACAGAGATGGAGTTCATAAGAGAATACAAAGATTTTTCTCTGATCACTCTCGGAAATTTTTTCTTCCAATGTGGTTTCACCTCGTTTTTCCTGCTACCGCTCTTCGTAAAAGACCTAGGGGGTGACGCGGCCTCTATTGGTTACGTGATGGGGGTTTTCGGTATAGCCTCAGTCAGCACCGCTCTGGTTTCCGGTTTTCTTATAGACCGTTACGGGCAGAGACTCTTTATGCTCTTGGGTTCGGCACTGATGTTTTTGTTCTCCATTCTTTACCTGTTTATATCGGATATTAACGCAGAAATGTACGCTTTGAGGCTTTTGCAGGGTATTGCATTTGGCCTTTTCTTTACTTCCGCAGCTACAGCGGTTTCTTACACCATTCCCAGGAGTATAAGGCATTCGTGCCTTACTACTTTCGGCATTACCACTATAGCTTGCTTTTCAATCGGGCCTTTTTTTGGAGAAATTCTCATTGAGAAATTCGGTTACCATACGTTTTTTCTCTACGCCTCGAGCTTCCAGCTGTTTGCGTTTATACTTTGTTTTTTCACGGCGGAAACAAGCCGTGGCGTCTTAACCGGCCACATCTTTCAGGGATTCCGCAAAGTTCTTTTCTCCGACAGATTTAGCGTACTGTTCCTTACAAACCTGATGATTGCAGTGGGGCTCGGCTCTCTGGTTCATTTCTTCCATGTCCATCTCAAAGAACAGGGTCTCCAAATGGGAATTTTCTTTGTTATATATGCAGTGGTAGCCATATTAATCAGGGTTTTTGGAGGAAGATTCTCGGATGCTATAGAGAGACGGAAAATAGCTCTGCCAGCACTCTTTATGATGGTTGTCTCAATGCCCATAGCTTTTTTTGTGGACTCCTATACTCATCTGATTCTGTTTTCTTTGGTGTTCAGCATAGGTTATGGGTTTGCTTACCCCACGGTAAATACAATGGTTATTGACAGAGCACATCCCGGCGAGAGGGGAACCGCCGTGGGTATATTCAATATGGCTTACGGAACAGGGATAAACTCTTCTGCCATTATTCTTGGACTAATAGTGCGCGATTACGGTTTTTTCAGCATGTATTTGACAACCGCGATGTTCCTGGTTGCCGGGTGCGTTATCTTTACCTATAAGTACTACATAACTGCAATAATGGGTGAGGAAGTAGCAGTAGAATAAACCAAGGAAAGAGATCTCTTTCTTTCTGTTCCCGATAAGGGGATTTACTTGGCAGCAGCGAGAAAACCCGGTGTTGTACCCCAACACTCTCGGGAAAAATCCCGAAAATAACGTGCAATGGGTCCTGCCGTATAGAGACGGCTTTAATCAAAAGTCGTAATCGTCTGTTCTTACTATGGTTTTTAAAGGTATCGTTGGAAATTTCTCTGGCGTCCCCGAGGGGATTTGAACCCCTGTTACCGGCGTGAAAGGCCGATGTCCTAGGCCTGACTAGACGACGGGGACGACGGAAAAATGAGCCGTACAGGATTCGAACCTGTGACCCACTGCTTAAAAGGCAGTTGCTCTACCAGCTGAGCTAACGGCTCAGAAGATGCCGTATTATATCACGGGTCTCTTCCATGTCAAAAAACCATAGCCGTCCTGATAGAAACCATAAAATCATGTAAACTCCGTTTCTTACTTTCTTTTTTTTTAGGTCAACTCTACGATGCTTTTCCTACGGAAATACAGAGACTTCTCCCTGGTTACTCTTGGAAACTTTTTCTTCTTTTGCAATTTTTCCTCTTTTTTCCTGCTTCCGCTTTTCGTAAGGGATCTTGGAGGTGACGAGGCCCGTATAGGTTATGTTATGGGAACTTTCGGCATAACTTCAATAGGAGCCATTCCCTTTGTAGCCTTCCTGATAGATCATTACGGGCGAAGGAAATTCATGCTCGCAGGTTCCTTTTTGATGTTTTTGATCTCCCTTCTCTACATTTTCATATCGGATGTTGACGTGAAAATATTTATTCTGAGACTCATGCAGGGAGTTGCCTTCGCTTTTTTCTTCACCTCTGCCGCTACGGCAGTCTCCGACTATGTTCCAAGCGAGGTAAGGGCTTACGGTCTAGGTATTTTCGGCGCCTTCACGATAGCTTCCTACTCGGTCGGACCTCCTATTGGAGAATTTGTAATCGAAAGATTCAGTTACTCAATCTTCTTTCTCTATACTTCCTTGTTCAGCCTGCTTGCCTTTCTTCTCTGTTTCCTCTCGCGGGAGGGAAGCTTTAAGGTATCGAGAAAACCCATTTTCAGCGGATTCTTCGATGTTGTTTTCTCCGGAAGATTCCGTGTACTTCTGCTGACCAATCTTATAATTGCCGTTGGGCTTGGAAGTATGCTCAATTTTTTCTCCGTTTTTCTTGAGGAAAATAAAATTCACGCAAGGAGTTTTTTTCTTACATATTCCATAACCGTGATATTAATCAGGGTTCTGGGCGGAAAGCTTCCGGATATTGTCGAGAGAAAAAAAATAGCTTTGCCTTCAATGATTATCATGATTGTATCCCTGCTTATGATTTCTTCCATAAGTTCTACTTTGAGCGCCATCTTGGTCTCTTTTGTTTTCAGCCTGGGTTACGGAATTCTCTATCCCACCGTAAGCGCAATGATTATCGACAGGGCGCTTGATGATGAGAGGGGAGCGGCTATGGGCGCGTTTAACATGTCGTTTAGCATCGGGATAAACTTTTTTGCCTTTGGTCTCGGGCTCATAGCGCGCGATTACGGTTTTTCGAACATGTATTCGGCAACGGGAATCTTCATGCTCGCGGGGTGTATTATCTTTACCTATAAATATTTCATAAGCGCGGGGAGGGCGAAGCGACTTTCATGAAAATAGAATCTGGTGACACGATCATGCTGGTTTCTCCCGACGATAAAAGTTTTATGGTAGTTGTGGAAGAGGGGAAATCTTTCAGCTCTCATATGGGAATACTGGATCTTTCCTCAGCGATTGGAAAAGGATGGGGAGAGACAATAGTTTCGAGTCTCGGAAACGATTTTGTGCTTCTTAACCCGACTGTTGAACAGAAGGTGATGAAGGTAAGAAGGGCAACACAGATCGTTTATCCCAAGGATGCGGCGCTGATCCTGTTTAAAACGGATGTGAGGGCGGGAACCAGAGTTGTTGAAGCCGCTACCGGCTCGGGAGCCCTCACAATCGCACTTGCGAATTCAGTGGCTCCTTCGGGGAGAGTCTATACGTATGAGAAAAGGGAAGAGTTCATGAATAACGCCCGAGACAACGTGCGGCGGGCAGGACTTTCAGAGTACGTGGAATTTAACTGTGGCGATGCCAGAGAAGGTTTTAAGGAAAGGGACGTCGACGTTGCGATACTTGACCTTCCTTCTCCATGGTACGGAATTCCGGCGTCCTACGAAGCTCTTGCTCCAGGTGGGAGAATCGCAAGTATTTCCCCGACCTATAACCAGGTGGAAAGGGCCGCGGAAGTGCTTGAGGAAACCGGGTTTGTGAGAATTGAAACCGTGGAGCTCATAATGAGAAACTACCAGGTAAAAAGGGGGAAAACCCGCCCGGATAATAGAACCGTGGCACACACGGGATTTCTTACTTTTGCCTTCAAGGGAATGAGCGGCGTAGACGCACTTGCGAGTGAAGATGACGAATGAACAGCTTCTAAGAGAAGGTGCAGAACAGATAGGCATCAAGGACCTCAGGACCGATCTCTTCCTTTCCTATGTCGACCTGCTGCGCACGTGGGGCAAGCGTGTGAACCTGACTTCGGTTCTGACCGACCGGGAAATTATAATCAAGCACCTGATTGATTCCCTTACTGTAGCCGAGTTTGTGCCTCCGGGTTCAAGGGTGCTTGATATAGGAACGGGAGCTGGCTTCCCCGGAATTCCGCTCTCTATTTACGACTCCTCCCTTCGCGTTACGCTTGTTGAGTCAGTGGGGAAAAAAGTCGCTTTTCTAAAACACGCAAGAAGGTCTCTGGGGCTCTCAAGTGTCGATATTCACCACGCCAGGGCCGAAGACCTGACCAAGGGGATGAACAGGTCTTTTGACCGGGTGACTTCCCGTGCAGTTGGAAGTATGGATGCTGTCATTGCTCTGGGTGCTCCGTATCTGGATATCGAAGGAGAGATGGTTATAATGAAGGGGCCTCGGGGAAAAGACGAGTGGGAAGATTACGCGAATCGGTATCCCGAAGATATGGAACTTCTTTTCACAAAAAAACTCAAACTGCCTTTTTCAGGTGAAAACAGGGTGATTATTGTAACAAAACCGGTGTACCGGCCGATGGAGACCAAAGTTTGAAAACCATAGGAGTAATGGGCGGAAGCGGTCTTTATGAAATGGAGGGGCTTTCGGATGTTAAAAGTGTTTCTGTGGAAACTCCGTGGGGCAGTCCATCCTCAAGTCTCATCACTGGAACTCTTGGCGGTGTGCGCATGGTTTTTCTTCCAAGACATGGAACGGGACACACGATATCCCCGTCGGAGATAAATTTCCGGGCGAACATATACGCGATGAAAGCCATGGGAGTCGAGTGGATCATATCCGTAAGCGCGGTGGGAAGTTTAAAAGAGGAAATAGAACCCGGACACATCGTAATACCCGATCAGTTTATTGATAACACAAAAAGGCGGCCTTCCACCTTCTTCGAAGATGATATGGTAGCGCATGTCTCTATGGCTGAGCCCATGTGTTCGGTGCTTTCAGACTGTCTTAGAGAGGGATTGCTTGGCTTTGGCGGGACAGTTCACTCGGGAGGAACCTATGTCTGTATCGAAGGCCCTCAGTTCTCCACCAGGGCGGAGAGCCATCTCTACAGGGGATGGGGAGCAAGCGTGATAGGAATGACTGCGATGCCTGAAGCAAGACTCGCAAGGGAAGCCGAGATCTGCTATTCCGTAATAGCTCTTTGCACGGATTATGACTGCTGGAAAGAAGATCACGACGATGTCACGGTCTCAGACATAATCGAAATCATGAACAAAAACGTCGATGCGGCGAAAAAGACATTGGCCGCCGTGGTTGCCATTATTCCGGAAGAAAGGGAATGTCCCTGTGCCAATGCCTTGGGCTGTTCACTGATAACATCCCCGGAGCGCGTAACTCAAGAGACTAAAAACAGACTTGAGCTTATTGTAAAAAAATACATGTAGAGGTTCAAATGAGTATTGTTGTCGTAGGTTCAGTAGGTATTGACACCATAGAAACGCCTTTTGGAAGAGAAGAGAATGTTCTTGGGGGGTCCGCCTGTTATTTCTCTCTTGCGGCCCGAAACTTCACGGATGTTCATATGGTCTCGGCCGTAGGAGACGATTTTCCCGCTTCCTATTCCAAGCTGCTTCACTCAAGGGGCGTCGATACGGAGGGAATAGCGGTCGGTGACGGAGAAACTTTCAGGTGGGAAGGCAGATATGCCTATGACATGAAGGATCCGGAAACCGTCTCCGTAACCCTTGGCGTTCTTGGGTCGTTTGACCCCGTGGTTCCCGAGAAATCCAGAGATGCCGATTATCTTTTTCTGGCCAACACGGACCCCGAAATACAGATGAAAGTTCTTGAACAGGTGAATTCGCCCCGCATTGTGGCCTGCGACACCATGAATTTCTGGATAGAGAGCAAGCTTGAGGAGCTTAAAAAACTTCTCGGCAAAGTTAACATTCTCATAATAAACGACTCTGAAGCAAGACAACTATCCGAAGAACCGTTGATACTCAGAGCGGCGAAGAAGATAATGGACATGGGGCCTGAATTTCTGATCGTGAAAAGAGGAGAGTACGGAGCTTTGCTTTTTTCTCGGGAAGATGTGTTTTTCGCCCCCAGTTACATGCTTGAACAAGTGCTTGACCCCACGGGGGCCGGAGACACCTTTGCCGGAGGGTTCATGGGTTATGTGGCGTCTCGGGATAAGGATCTTGACTTCGCCGGCTTTAAAAAAGGGGTGGCCTACGGAAGTGTCCTGGCTTCTTTCACGGTTGAGGACTTCAGCGTAAGGCGTCTTGGGGCGCTTCAGAAAGAGGAAATAGAGAAAAGATACGAAGAGTTTTTGAAACTCTCGACTATGTAGAAGAGAAAATCAGCTCAGGGACTTTACGTATTTCATGCGGATGTTGTAAATCATGTCGTCGAGAAGCTGCTTTTCCTCTTCTGTAAGGTTCCCTTCGGTTTTCTCCGCCAGTATTTCGAGTATGGTTATGGTGTGCTTGGCGGCGGGAATGTTAACTTCTCTTTTTTTTGAGTGCGGGTCGGGAATTTCTCCCAAGTGAATAAGAGCAGAGGCATTTAACGAAAGAATAAAACCCGAAAAATCCATTGTTAATTCATCTCTTTCTTCACTCACAGTAAAGCACTCTCCTTGATTAGGTATGTTCTTAACTCCACCGGATCAATTATAGATACTGGCGGAATTTTTTTCTAGGGTCGTAGGGATATTTCTCCTTTATCTCGCTCATAAGGTCTTCCATCTCTTTATCGGATTCCTGCGGCATTGCTATCTGAACAACCACAAACTGATCTCCTCTCTTGGCGGTTTTGGGATTTCTAACTCCTTTTTCTTTAAGTCGCATTTTTGTGCCGCTTCCAACCCCGGGAGGAATCGTAAGTTTTACAGAGCTCTCCACGGTCGGCACGTCGACCAGCGTTCCCAGTGCGGCCTCATAAACCGTTAAGGGAAGATCAATGTATATATCGTCATTCTCTCTTCTGAAAACCGGGTGGGACAAAACCTTTATTTCGAGTATCAGGTCTCCGGCCATGGAGCTCAGTTGTTCCCCCTTACCCGGCAGTCTTACCTTGGAACCGGTTTTTACTCCTGCAGGGATCTTGACCGTTATTTTTTTCGTTTCACCCTCCGGGGATTTTACGAGAAGTTCCTTTTCTCCCCCTTTTACTGCAGTTTCAAAATCAAGAGTTACGGCATGCTGGGTGTTTCTCGGTTTTCTCGGCTGCTGTCGCGCGGTGCCGAAATCGAAGATGTCCCCGAAACCTCCCCCGGCTCCACCCATACCGTAGGATGCGCCTCCCTGGGAAAAGATATCTTTGAAGATCTCGTCTATGCCCGGAAAACCCCGGGAATGCTGCCTGTAACTTCCACCGCCTCCCGGCCTCTGTCCTCCAAAACCGGCTGTTCCGAACATATCATAGGTTTTTCTCTTCTCCGGGTCGGAAAGAGTTTCGTAAGCGTGCTGGATCTCTTTGAATTTCTCCTCGGATCTTTTATCTCCCTGGTTCATATCCGGGTGATGTTTCCTGGCGAGATCCCTGTACGCTTTTTTTATCCGGTCCTGCGTTGCGTTCCGTGACAGGCCGAGTATTGCGTAAAAATCTTTTTCTGTGTTCATGAAAATAAAAACTCCGGTTTTTTCATGCTTTTTACAATTTTACTTGAGATTCAAGGAAATTGGCTAGGGTCATGTTTCTTTGAAAGCTTTCCTAAATCTGATCAAGAGCTATCTGGATCTTTGACTGCGGGATCAGACGATTGGTTCAGGATCTATTAAAAGTCGACAGAGTGGTTGTGTCGGCCGGTCAGTTTTCTATGAATTCAAGTATTCTGTCCGCGATTTCAAAAAAGGCCTTCCCAGCGACGCTTTGCGGGTCAGATTCCACAATGGGGGTTCCATTATCTCCGCCGATTCTTATCCTGGGATCAATGGGGATCTCTCCAAGAAACGGGACTTCAAACTTCTCCGCCATCCGTCTTCCTCCGCCCCTGCCGAATATGTCGATCTTCCCGTCTACATCCGGCATATCGAGATAACTCATGTTCTCCACTATTCCAACAATGGGAATATTGAGTTTATTAAACATCAGTATCCCCCTTCTCACGTCCACTAGGGCTACGTCCTGCGGAGTGGTTACTATGACCCCTCCGCTTATTGGAGCTGTCTGTGCCAGAGAAAGCTGGGCGTCTCCCGTACCCGGAGGAAGGTCAATTACCAGATAATCGGTTCCGCTCCACTCAACGTCCTCGATAAACTGTTTTACCGCTCCGTGCACCATGGGTCCTCTCCATATCACGGCGTCTTCCTCGTTCACGAGAAACCCGATGGACATCACCTTGAGACCGAATTTTTCTATGGGGACGATCTTGTCGTCGGCAGTAGCTCGGGGTTTTTCACTTATGCCCATCATTAAGGGAGCGCTCGGTCCCCATATGTCGGCATCCATAAGCCCGACTTTCTCTCTTTTCTTGGAAATTGCCAGGGAAAGGTTGGTCGCTATCGTTGATTTGCCTACTCCCCCCTTGCCGCTTGCGACAGCTATGTAGTACTTTATGTCTGGAAGCTTGCTCTTTTCGCTACCCGCGTCAGTGGTTATCTGCTTCTGCGGCCGCGAGCCGATCTTCATCGAGAGGTCTTCAACTCCGGGTATGCCGAAGATGGCTTTTCGGACTTCCTCTTCAATTGCAGACTGAAGCTTCTGATCGGGTTTGGGAAGCACTATGGAGAGGGTTACTTTCGAACCTTCCACAAGAATGTCCTTCACGAGGCCGAAAGATATTATGTCCCGGTTGAATCCAGGATAGTTAACACTCTTGAGGACTTTTATTATCTGTTCTCTGGTTAGTTCCACGCGGAAAATCCCCCCTTAAGTAATACCCAGTTTCTTTTTTCCTTCTTCGGATATCATGTCGGGGTTCCAGGGAGGATCCCATATTACTTCTATAAGAACGTTATCGGCTCCCACGTTTTTAAGGGCCATCTCGGCCTGGCCTGCTATCTGTGCTCCCATAGAGCACCCGGGGGTAGTAAGGGTCATCTTGATCTGGACGTTTTTCCCGGAAATCTTGGTATCGTAAATAAGCCCAAGATCCACTATGCTCACGGGAAGCTCGGGATCGTACACATCCTTAAGAGCACCGTAGACGATTTCCTCTGTTATTTCGGGACTGTCTTCGGATTTTTTCTTCTTTTCAAACTTGGTAAAAGACACGCCGCTTTTATCTTTCGAGGAACCGCCCCTGTCTATCTGAATTATTTTTTTTATCCCCATGATTTCTTGCCTCCTGATTTTCTTCTTTATTACTAACTGTAAGAAACCCGTCTGGACCAGCTTTTCTCCGTGCCATCCAGGTTCTTTCTTGTCCTTTGTCGGACTCTTCAAAAGAAATAAAGACCTTTAGGATATTAACTGAGTTGAAAAATTCTTCAGAACGTATATTCGGCCTTACGCCTTCTTGACACTATATTAACTATTCAATAGCATTCTCCGCAAGTCATGAGACAATCCCGGCAAATATCAATCGGTGACGTAAAAATAGGCGGAGGAGCTCCCGTATCGGTTCAGTCAATGACCATTACCGACACAAGAGATGTCGCCTCTACAGTCTCCCAGATAAAAAGGCTTGAGGAGGCCGGTTGTGACATCGTCAGGGTCGCCGTTCCGGACATGGATGCCGCAAAGGCTTTGGGAGCGATACGAAAAGAGATAAAAATCCCCTTGGTTTCAGACATACACTTTGATTACAAACTTGCCCTTGAATCAATAAAGCAGGGAGTTGACGGGATGAGAATAAATCCCGGAAACATCGGTGCCAGATACAGAATAAAGGCCGTGGTTGATGCCTGCAGGGAAAGAAGAGTTCCCATAAGAATAGGCGTAAACTCGGGTTCTCTTGAAAAAGACATACTCAGAAAGTACGACCATCCCACCGCGGAAGCCTTGGTTGAAAGCGCGATGAGGCATGTGCGCATACTCGAGGAACTTGATTTTTACGACATAAAGATTTCCGTTAAATCCACCGACGTAAGGAAAATGATCGCCGCGTACAGAATGCTCGCGGAAAAAACCGAATACCCTCTCCACCTGGGAGTTACCGAAGCTGGAACCCCTGGAATGGGAACTGTGAAATCCTCGATAGGAATCGGGGCGCTCTTGGCCGAAGGCATAGGAGACACAATCAGGGTTTCTTTAACGGGCGATCCGGTGGAAGAAATCGTTGTGGGGATGAACATACTGAGGTCCCTAGGAATGAGGAACAACGGGATCGAACTTATCTCGTGTCCCGGATGCGGACGGCTTGAAATCGATCTTGAAAAACTTGTCTCGGAAGTTGAGCAGGGTGTTTCCGGTTTTAACCTCCAAAGACCGGTTAAAGTCGCCATACTGGGTTGCGTTGTTAACGGGCCAGGTGAGGCCGCGGAAGCCGATATAGGAATAGCGGGGGGAAGGGGAAAGGGGATGCTTTATCGGGACGGGAAATTAATAAAATCTTTCAGAGAAGCCGATTTGGTCGGGGAACTTGTTAAGGAAATAGAAAAAAACTACGTCAACTGAACTTAAACCCCCGCTAAACTGCTTCCCTACTGAATTTCAAATTGCTTTAAAGGAGAAAGACGGATGAGGTTTTCTTCTTATTTCATACCCACGGTTAAAGAAGATCCTTCGGATGCCGAGATTGTAAGTCACAAGCTTATGGTAAGAGCCGGCATGATAAGAAAACTCGCGGCCGGGATCTATAACTACCTTCCTGTGGGGCTGAGATCCATAAGAAAAGTCGAGAACATAGTACGGGAGGAAATGAACAGGGCCGGGGCAATCGAACTTCTAATGCCCGCGGTGCTTCCCGCCGAACCCTGGATCGAAAGTGCCAGGTGGGATTACTACGGAAAGGAACTGCTTCGCTTTAAGGACCGCGCCGAGCGTGATTTCTGCCTGGGACCCACGCATGAGGAAATAATAACGGACATAGTGCGAAAGGAGATTCGTTCCTACAAGCAGCTTCCCGTTAATTTTTACCAGATCCAAACGAAATTCAGGGATGAGATCCGCCCCCGGTTCGGAGTTATGAGGGCGCGCGAGTTCATAATGAAAGACGCCTACAGCTTTGACATTTCAGATGAGGCGGCTGATCGCTCTTACCAGGCGATGTACGACGCTTATGTGCGCATATTTGAGAGATGCGGCCTTGAATTCAGAGTGGTTTCCGCCGATTCAGGAAACATAGGCGGAAGTTTTTCTCATGAGTTCATGGTGATTGCCGACACCGGGGAAGACGTGATAATGAGCTCCACGGAAGCCGATTACGCCGCTAACCTCGAGTTTGCGAAAATCGGCGTTTCAGAAGACGAAAGGGAAGGGCTTAGAGCAACATCCGGGCTTGAGGAGATTTCCGAGGTCCATACCCCGGATCTTAAAACGGTTGAGGATGTGGCGCAGGTTTTAAAAGTCGGTCCGGAGGAACTTATAAAGACCCTTATAGTACGGACAGAGACAGAACCGGTCGTCGCGCTTGTACGAGGAGACACAGAACTCAGTTTGACCAAGCTTAGAAATTTCCTCGGATGTGATATCGCAGAACTTGCCGATCCACAGACAATCTTGGATGTTTCAGGTGGACCCCTCGGGTTCAGCGGACCCGTGGGGCTTAAAAAAAAGAACGTAAAGGTTGTTGCGGACAAGTCCGTTCGCAATATGAAAAACGCCGTGACGGGGGCCAACAGGGGGGACTACCATATAATTGGTGTTAACCCCGGGAGGGATTTTGAAGCTGATTCCTACGCGGATATAAGGGTGGCGAGGGAAGGGGACCCGTGCCCCGTTTCCAAAGACGGCGTTCTTAAGGCGTCAAGAGGCATAGAGGTCGGACATGTTTTTAAACTGGGAACCAAGTATAGCGAAGCCTTGGGAGCTACCTACGTAGACGAGAGTGGAGCGGAAAAACCGCTTGTTATGGGTTGTTATGGAATAGGGATAGGAAGAACGGTGGCAGCGGCCATAGAACAGAATAACGATGAGTACGGAATAAAATTTCCCGTTCCCCTAGCTCCGTTTGAAGTCTCCGTGCTTCCGATAAACATGAAACAGCAGGACGTAAAGGATGCGGCGGAGGAAATATACTTAATGCTTCTTCGCGGCGGGACAGATGTTCTGATTGATGACAGGGCAGAGACTGCCGGGGTGAAATTTAAGGATTCGGATCTGCTCGGAATACCGATTCAGGTCACCATCGGGCGGCGAAACCTAAAAGAAGGCAAAGTAGAGATAAAAAACAGAAATTCCGGCGAGAGAACAACCGTGGCTGTGGAAAAAGTCCCAGGAGAAATTGCCGCTCTTTTAGCTGAAGGGAAGTAAAAAGACCGGGAGCAAGAATCTTTATGCGGTTACTTCTTCTCGAAAGTAAAGTTCCCTTCTTTGTCCAGTCCTACCCCTACAGTGTCTGAATCCTTGAAATTTCCTTTCAGTATTTCATTTGCGAGTGGGTCCTGGACATATTTTTGTACGGAACGTTTAAGCGGTCTGGCTCCGAAAACAGGGTCGTAGCCAATATCAACCAGCTTGGCAATGGCCTTCTCTGAAAGTTCTATGCCGAGGTTTTTCTCCGCGAGCCTCTCTTTTAGATATCCAATCTGGATCTCTGCTACTTTCATAAGGTCGGTTCTTTTCAGACCGCCGAATATAACAACTTCATCAATCCTGTTTAGGAACTCGGGGCGGAAATGATTCCTGAGCATCTCGTTTATTTTGCTTTCCACCTTCTCGCTGTCTCCTGAAGACTCCTGTATATGGTGACTCCCAAGGTTCGAGGTCATTATTATCACAGTGTTTCTGAAATCTACCGTTTTCCCCTGCCCATCGGTGAGTCTTCCGTCGTCAAGAATCTGAAGAAGCAAGTTAAACACATCGGCGTGCGCTTTTTCTATCTCGTCAAAAAGCACCACGGAGTAGGGCTGCCTTCTCACGGTTTCTGAAAGCTGGCCTCCTTCCTCGTACCCAACGTACCCGGGGGGTGCTCCAATCAGTCTTGATACGGAGTGTTTTTCCATATACTCGCTCATGTCAATCCGGACAATCGCGTTTTCATCATCAAACATGAACTCGGCAAGTGATTTGGCAAGCTCAGTCTTTCCGACTCCAGTGGGTCCGAGGAATATGAAAGAGCTTATGGGTCTTTTCGGGTCAGAGAGCCCGGCCCTTGATCTGCGAAGCGCGCTTGAAACCAGCTTTATCGGTTCAGGCTGTCCCACCACCCGCTTGGAAAGTTTTTCCTCCATATGAACGAGTTTCTCAACTTCCTCCTCAACCAGACTTGATACGGGTATTCTCGTCCACTTCGATACGACCGCAGCTATATCCTCCGCTCCTACTTCCTCGCGAAGCATTTTTTTATGACTCTGTATTTCGGCGAGTTCTATGTTCAGACTCCCCATTCTCTTTTCAAGCTCGGGAACCCTGCCGTAAAGAAATTCCGATGCGCGGGAGAAATTTCCCTCTCTCTGCGCTCTTTCCGCTATCATCCTGCTGTTTTCTATTTCTTCTTTGGTTTTTCTTATCCTGGATATGCAGTCCTTTTCTTTTTGCCAGTGCGTTTCAAGCGCCGCTGCTTCCTTTTTCAGTTCCAAAAGGCTTTCTTCGACCTCTTCAAGTTTTCCAAGAAGTTCGGGGGCCTGTTCTTTTTTAAATCCTTCCCTCTCTACCTCAAGGCGCATTATTTTTCTTTTTATCTCATCTACTTCCGTTGGCACGGAGTCAATTTCCATTTTTAGCCGTGCACAGGCCTCGTCCATGAGATCAACGGCCTTGTCAGGCAGAAACCGCCCGGAGATATACCTGTTTGAGAGCTGGGCGGCAGCAACTAGGGCCTCGTCCTTGATTTTCACGCCGTGATGAACTTCGTATTTTTCCTTAAGACCCCTTAGAATCGATACGCTTTCCTCAACGGAAGGTTCATTAACGTAGACCTGCTGGAATCTGCGCTCAAGGGCGGCGTCTTTTTCTATGTGATTTCTGTATTCATCAAGAGTGGTTGCCCCTATACAGTGAAGTTCTCCCCGCGCCAAAGCCGGCTTGAGCATGTTTGACGCGTCCATAGCTCCCTCGGCTGCCCCGGCTCCCACGACGGTGTGTATCTCGTCTATGAAAAGAATTACTTCTCCCTGGGATTCCGTAACCTCTTTGAGTACCGCTTTGAACCGTTCTTCGAACTGTCCTCTGTACTTAGCCCCGGCAAGCAGCGATCCCAGATCGAGGGAAATCAGCTTTTTGTCCTTAAGTCCTTCCGGAACGTCAGAGTCAACTATACGCTGGGCAAGCCCCTCGACTATGGCAGTTTTTCCCACTCCCGGTTCTCCTATGAGTACCGGATTGTTCTTTGTTCTTCGAAGAAGTACACGAATCACATTTCTTATCTCATCGTCTCTTCCTATAACGGGGTCTATCTTTCCGCTTTGGGCAAGTTCGGTGAAATCCTTTCCGTACTGGCGAAGCGGTTCCATGGTGTCTTCAGGGTTCTGTGTGTTCACTGTTTGGTTACCTCTCAGTTCTTTTAACGCCTTTAAAATCCCTTCCTTGGTTACATTCAATCCGGAGAATCCGTCTTTCAGCTCTCCGGTGGCCTGGGAAACAATTCCAAGCAATAGGTGTTCAGTGCTTACATACGTGTCTCCAAGATCTTTTGCTTCCTTATCGGCCGACCGAATCGCAGAATCGAGTTCTCTGCTCATATATATCTGATCAGACGTTCCCTTGACCTTGGGAAGCTTGGATATCTGCTCCGCGGCCGTCTGCGCAAGCACCCGGAAATCGGACCCCAGTTGCTCCAGAATCCTGATTGGCATTCCGGGCTGGCTTACAAGGGCTGCGAACAGGTGCGGCAGGTCAATTACCTGATTTTCGCTGTCGCTCGCCACACTTCTGGCCTCTAGGATCGCTTCCTGAGCCTTCAAAGTGAATTTTTCAGGTGAAATCATCTCAAACACAAAATAATTCTTCTTTGTGCGGAATCAAGAAATTACTTGAAAATCGGAAATCGTGAGGGGAGAGAGAAAACAAAGTTACGCAACAGTCTCGGAGCGAAGCTGAAACGGCTCCGCGCAATGTCTTCGGTGTTGCGGAATAAAAACCGGGAAACTGGAAGAACGCCGATTACGGCGTTAGCACACTACTTCCCAAGAATGCTAACAACACAGGTGATTCCGTCCATGGCGGGCTGAGCGCCTCCCATGGTTTCGATGATGCCGACTTTTGCGTCTTTCACCTGACGTTCGGGTTCGACTTCTTCTCTCAGCTGCCTTACGATCTCAGCAGTCTGAAGAAGTCCGGTAGCTCCGACAGGATGTCCCCTTGAGAGCAAACCGCCGCTTGGATTGACCGCGACTTTGTCGCCACCCACCCACGTACTTTTTTCATCTATCATGCTTGCTCCTTCTCCCTTTTCGCAGAAGCCCAGGGATTCAACAACCATCATCTCCGCTATTGAGAAAGCATCGTGGATTTCGGCTACGTCCATGTCCTCGGGCCCTAGTCCCGCCATTTCGTAAGCCATCTGGGAAGTCCTCCAGACGTTCTCGGAAGGATCACAGGTAAGACCTGTGGGACTGCTGTACTTGCCCGACTGGGCAACACAACCGAGGATTTTTATCGGCATTTTTTTAGCAAGCTCTCCGACATGTTCTTCGGAGCAAAGCACCGCAGCTGCAGCCGCGTCACCCACTGGACAACACATGTTGCGCGTAAGCGGGTCAGCAATCATCGGCGCGCTCAATACTTCTTCTACCGTGGTAGGCTTCCTGTACTGGGCAAGAGGATTGAGCGAGGCATGGTAGCGGCTTTTTACAACAACTTCGGCCAACTGCTCCAAGGTAACTCCATATTCGCTCATGTACTTCGAAGCCCTTATGGCGTAAAGCCCAGGCATTCCCATTCCAATGGAAACCTCAAGGTCGTCTTCCTCTAGAGGCAGGGGGCCTCCTGAGAGAATTCTGCTCAGGTTCTCAACACCCAGAGCAAGGGCTATGTCGTACTGACCGTAGGCTATGGTTCGCCACGCTTCCCAAAGAGAAAGCGTTCCGCTTCCGCAGGCTCCTTCCACGTTTATGGTCGGCTGTCCAACAAGTCCTATTTCCTTAAGCGCCCTCTGGCCGACTCCCATACCTTGGTAGACATGGCCACAAAACGCGATCTCTATTTTTCGCGCATGAATTCCCGAATCCTGTATCGCGGCCCATGCGGCTTCTCTTGCCAGTTCGTGAGCTGCTTTGTCGGGAAATCTTCCGCAGGCGGTGTTTCCCACTCCTATGATGTAAACGTCTCTCATTGATAATTCCTCCTGCTTGCGCTTAAGTTCGGCATAAAATGTATACCAAATCGTTTGCGTTGTAAAATTTGATAGATTTTGATTTTCGATAATGAAATTTTCGTAATTTAATGGTATGATGTCTGGAGAGTTTTAAGGAGTTTAACTCTGAATAAAAAACACCCAGATAGGAGGTTAATATGAGTAACGTACCAAGTGCCAGCGAAGTTAGTGTCATGGACACCTTCAGCGCGATAGGAACAAGAAGGTCCATTAGGTGGTATGAGCCGAATCAGCCCGTTGAGAAGTGGAAGGTTCAGGCCATACTGGAAGCCGCCAGACTTGCTCCTTCGGCAGGTAACTTCAATGGACAAAGAGCAATAGTTGTATACAGGGACGAAGATCCTGACGTATGGGAGTTCATATCCGACTGGAGTCAGATCACCACGCAGATGGCTCCTGTGCTTGTGTTCTGGTGCTATGACATGGCCAACTACGACACGCAGGGTCAGTCAATCCATGATCTTATGAGAACTGGAGCGCTTGACAAGGCGCACGGCTGGGAATATGACAGGGTATCCAACCTGTTCCCACTTCCCGGACTGCTTCCCGACGCTATATTGCACCGACTCGCCGCAATCGATCTTGGAAACGCGATAGAGAACGCGATACTTACCGCGACAGCGCTGGGTCTTGGGACCTGTCTTAACGGCGCAAGCGGCGGAGCCAGAAGGAACACTAAAGCGAAGTTCGCTCTTCCAGACACTTACGTGTTCAGCTGGCTTATGACCATGGGCTATCCCGCAGAGGATATGCAGGGTGGAGGAGCGAGATGTCGTCCTCCCTTTGAGACCATGTTCTTTGAGAAACGTGTAGGGAACCCCTTCCCAAGAGATCCTGAGGTAATAAGTCTTCTTGAGGAACTGAACATGCTTCAGCCGGCAGGACCTCTTCCCGGAAGGCTTGAGGAAATTAACAGACTTACCAAGCGTTTCGGTCTCGGAGACGAGTGGCTTACCGACTGGGAACTTGAAGAGTCTCAGCTCGGAGAGGTCGCAGGAGATAAGAAGTTTAATCCACTGAGCCCCGATGTAGTTCAGGCTTCGGCCGCGGGAGCATCCCGTGACCCTTCAGGCTTTACCCTTCAACCAACGGTAAAGAGGGAGAGAATCCAGGAGTACAGGAAGGAAAAAGGCATTGGGGATGCCGATTAGTTTTTATCAAAGATCAACCAGGAGGTTTTGATAATGGCAGAGATAACACTGAATATTCCAGATCCAATTCACAATAAGATCAAGAAAAGAGCCGAACAAACCGGCAACGCTGAGGTCGGCGTTATAATCGCCACTCTGGCGCTTACTTTCGGCACTTCGGATTATGACGATTCAAAGTGGATCAAGAACCTAAAGGGACAAGACGACGCGTCTAAGCCTTGGTAGGATTCTGGAAGTAAAAAGAGTTTAGAAAAGGGGACGTTCGTGGAAACGGGCATCCCCTTTTTTGTGCGCAGATTTAATACGAGATCTTTAGAAGAACCTAAAAGGGACTATGCAGCAAGGGGGACAGGGCTGTGTCTTCGAATCTTCCTTCCGGGTTAAAATCACCAACTTTCGTATTGTCTCCGATTTCTTCAACGACTTTCTCTATGTAGAGAAGTAATTTACTGAAATCTCTCCCGTTTTTTGCCGAGACAAGAGGCACTTTAGGAAATGCTTCCCTAAGCGCTGCTTCTGTTTCTGCATCAGCCTGATCAAGTTTGTTAAATACAAGAATGCTTGGTATATATTCGAATTCCATGGATTCCACTATCTTCATTACAGAATCTATCTTTTCCCTGATCTCGGGATCGCTGGCGTCTGCGATGTGAAGCAGCAGATCAGCTTCTCCTATCTCTTCAAGCGTAGCTCTGAACGCGTTTATGAGTTCCTTGGGAAGCTTGCTTATAAAGCCCACGGTATCAGTCATGAGCACACGTTTTCCTCCAGGGAGCATGACTCTTCTTGTTGTCGGGTTCAGGGTTGAGAAAAGCTTGTCTTGGGTAACCATGGAGGATTTGGTCAGGCGGTTAAAAAGAGTGGATTTGCCGACATTTGTGTATCCGATAAAAGATAGGGTCGGAATTTTTGAGGTTTTTCTGTTTTTCCTTGTGTGTTCCCGTCTTCTGCAGAGACCGTCGATCTGTTTTTCGAGCTGCTCGATCTGCTTTCTTATGTTTCTTCTTTCCTGCTCAAGCTTCTTTTCCCCGGGACCTCTTGTGCCTATTCCGCCCCCCAACTGGGAAAAAGCCGTTCCCTTGCCTTTAAGTCTCGGCAAATTATATTGGAACTCTGCAAGTCTCGCCTGAATTTTTCCTTCGTTTGTCTTTGCGTGTTTTGCGAATATCTGTATTATCAGCTGGCTTCGGTCCATTATATCAAGACCGGACTCCTCTCCGATAGCATTTGCCTGGGCAGGGGTAAGCTCGGTGTCAAAAATTATGGTGTCGGCTCCAAGGTGCTTGGCGTGAAGGGCGATCTCCCTGAGTTTCCCTTTGCCGACAAGATAACGGGGATCGATGTTCTTCCTTATCTGAACCACCTTGTCGAGCACCACCTTCTCGGCGGAGAGAGCCAGAGAATTAAGTTCCTCTAAAGATTTTTCAGCCAGATAGCGAAACTTCGTGCTGAACCCCACGAGCATCACTCCCTCCCTGTTTTCCTTGCCTCCGTTCTTTAGAAAAGCGTGCCTTAAGGACTGTTCTATGCCATTTATTTCCTGTTCGAGATTAATATTTATTCGACCCAGGTCAGAAAACTTTGAAATTTCCCATTTCGCCTGGTTCTCTCCATTTGGTGGAACAAGGTTTGCGTACTCAAAGCCTCCGGCTGAACCGTTTTGACCGACAGACACTGAAGCCACCAGATCAAGTCTTTCACTTGCCAGAGTTATAAGATCGGAATTTGTAAGACCTGATCCCTTGAGATTGGTTCTTACGGCGCGGAATCCCCTGAGTCTGTACTTCGCTCTTCTCCTCCTTCCGAGCAGCTTCTCAAAAGGAAAATCGCAAGGTTCTCCGATGAAGACGAATCTGATCTTTCCCTTACGGTTAATAAGTACTGTTATGGTTCTTTTGAGTTCGCTTGAGAAGGCTAAAAGGGTTCGGGTGAGTTCGGGGGTTACCAGGCGATCCTGGGGGATTTTCCTCTTGTATATTCTGAGTATATCCTTCTGGTAGCTTCTGGTGAGGCCCGAGGTGTTTCCGTAGAGTTTATCTATCTTTTGTTTCCCCTTCATCCATATATTATTATATTGCGCGAAAAATTTGAAGCATTTTCAGTGGAAAATGAGAAAAACCTGTCGGTTTTCAGGTCTTAACCACTGAGAATGACAAGACTTTTTTGTTTCAAGATCCGGATTGAAAACTGTAAGGATAAGGGTAATGTGCCGTGGAGACGGAAAAACAGCCATGGATTGCTGAATTTTACGAGAAAGAAAAAACCTCTGCAGACTCTGATGAAGTATGCAGGGAAACAGAAGAAGTCTCAGGTTTTCTCTGCCGCAGCTTCGAGGCCTACGTTGAATCCCTAAACAAGGAATACGGCCAGCACGCAATCAGCGTGCTTTCTCTTCCATCTGTTTTTATGCACGTGGTTTTTGATGCTGAGCCAAAGACCCCTGGATTTTTAATCTTTTTTGGGACTTCAAAGCTCATCATGGCTCTTTGCGGGAGAGAAAACGCCGTTACTTTCGTGGGAAGGGAGATCGATTCCGGCTCGCAAAAACCGAAAAAGAACCTGAAACTTCTCGGAGTGACTTGGGAAGAGAGGAAAAACGGGGGATATCTTTTCCGGGACAGCACCGGAGTAGAGATCAAAATCCGTGAACTTATGCTGCGGATAACCTGGTGGGGAGCAAGCTAGGGATTAAGCACGATGTGCGTCAGAAAAGCGATTACCATTATGAGCCCGATAAGCAGCGGTACGCCGAGTATGTATTTAAACCCTTCTTTTTCGTGCGGTTCAAGATCAAACATGATGGCGGAAGAATAACCTATGCTCCATCTCATTGCAAAGTATTGTTGAACAGATATCGAAATTTTGTTAAGTTCTTACAGTAATGATTGAATACGTAACTCCTTTTTTCCGTCCTCCAAGCGAACACAAAAGCTTTATTCTGCAAGCTACCATCGGCTGTTCTCACAACAAGTGCACCTATTGCGCAATGTACAGAAAAGAAACCCAGAAGTTCAGGGTAAGACCCATGGGTGAAATAAAAGAAATTATCGATGCCGCCGAGCGCAATGAGTCGCTTGAACGAAGGGTTTTTATAGCGGACGGCAACGCGCTTGTGCTCTCCACGGCTAAACTTATGGAAATAATGGACTATCTCCATGAAAAAGCTCCAGATCTTGAGAGAATTACCATGTACGCAAACGTGGGGGATATACTCAGAAAATCGATTGAAGACCTCACTCGCCTTAGAGAAAACGGCCTCAGTATGGTCTACATAGGTTTTGAGAGCGGAGACGACGTGGTGCTAGAGAGAATAGAGAAGGGGGCAAACTTTGCCGAGACCGTTGAAGCCTCAGGAAAACTTAAGGCTTCCGGAATAATGAATTCTGTCATGGTCCTCCTCGGCATCGGCGGGAAAGACAGGAGCAAGGAACACGCATCGGCTACAGGAAAACTTCTTACGGAATGCGACCCGGAATATGTAGGAGCTCTTTCCCTTCAACTTCGTCCCGGGGCGCCGATTTACGAGCAGTGGCAACAAGGTCTCTTTGAACTTCCGGACAAATTCCAGATGATAGAGGAGCTTGAGACCCTGGTGGAGAATACGGAGCTTTCCGACGGCTATTTCTATTCAAACCACATATCAAACTATCTTCCTGTCAGGGCGAAATTCCCCGAGGAAAAAAACAAAGTTCTTGAAGAGATAAGAGAAGTGTTAAAAACCAGAGACGAAGCTTTCCTTCGTCCGGATTATTACAGAGACGTGGTAAACCAGTACTGAAAAAAACTCAAGGAGGATGAAATGGGAAAAATTGCGACAACTTCGCCGGTTTGGGGCTGCAGTGTAAGTGATCTGAGGGCATTAGCAAAAATCACGGAAGAAGCGGGCTTTGACGGTATTTTCTCTCCGGAAGTGCCGCCTTACAGCGCTATAACCAACGCTCAGGTGTTCGCGGAGTCCACAGAGAGAGTAAACGTTGGAACATGGATAGCCAATATATACATGCGCCAGCCCGTAGTTGCTACCGCGACGGCGCTGACTATACAGGAAATAACTGGGGGAAGAATGATTCTCGGACTCGGAGTCAGTCATAAGCCAGTTAACGGTAGATACGATATAGACATGGGAGACCCGATCGAGGCTATGAGAAGCTATGTCGGGGAAGTGAGAGCGTTTGCCGACGGAACGTCCCCAAGGCTTTCTCTTAAAAGAGAAATGGACCTCCCGGTCTATATAGCGGGACTTACCAAAGCCGCGGCGGAGCTTGCCGGAGAGGTTGCCGACGGCATAATGCCGTATCTATGCCCTCCCGCCTATATAGCTACCTTAAAAGAGCATGTTGCTTCGGGCGCCGCAAAAGCGGAAAGGGATCCCTCGACGATATCGATTACAAACGGCATTCCGTCTTTTGTCTCCGATGATGGAGCCGCGGCAGTCGCCGCAGCCAAAAGAGGGCTCGGTCCATATGCAAGGTTTCCTTTTTACCAGAGACTCATAAGAAACATAGGTTTCGGGGATATAATCGATCAAGTGCAGGATGGAGCGAATCCGGCCGAAGTTTTCACCGATGAACTGATAGACTCGGTGGCACTTGCCGGCACTCCGGATAACTGCAAGAAAAAGCTTGAAGAGCATTTCGCAGCCGGGGTCGATCTCGCCATATTGGTTCCCGGACCGGTAGGAAAACAGAGCAATATAGAAGTAATGGAGATAACAGCTAAAGCTTATTCTTAAGTTTTTTATAGACTAAAAGAGCGGACAATAGCCGATATTCTCCGCTCTTTTTCTCTTTCCATAATTTCTACCTCTCTCCATAATCAATCATTTTTCCGAGACCTGTGGTTGAAACTGGGATTTTTTCACTTGCGTGGTTGAGAACGGTACTTTATAGAAGTATAATTACGGCGATTTTATTCTTTTTGCTTCGGTCCGCCTGAACGTGAGTCTCGATAATAACATTCTGTCCCTGCTCGTATTCTTTCCTCTCCTGGGAGCCGTAATCCTTGCGGTTCTTCCGTATTTCCAGAAGGTTTCCGATTACCAGCTAAAAACAGTCGCCTTTGTGATAACACTGGCTGAATTCGTGATTTCGCTGCCGCTTTTTTTCCGGTTCAACGGCTCGCTCTCCACCATGCAGTTTCAAGAGAAGATCCCCTGGCTTACAGACTTGGGAATATCTTATCACCTGGGAGTCGACGGTCTTAGCCTTTTGCTCGTGCTTCTCACGACTTTCCTGTTCCCGATTACCGTTCTTTGCTCCTGGAACGCGATTAAAGGCGGATGGAGAGCGTTTCTATGTCTTACTCTTTTCCTTGAATCGGCGCTGATAGGAACCTTCACCGCGCTTGATATGATCCTTTTCTTCATATTCTGGGAAGCAGTGCTGATTCCCATGTACTTCATCATAGGGATCTGGGGATCCGCAAGAAGAATCTATGCGGCAATAAAATTCTTCATCTATACGGCGCTTGGAAGCGGACTTATGCTGATCGCGATCATCTATATGTACTACGCTCACATAGACCAGTTCGGTTTTGCGTCAATGAATCTTTTTGATCTCCAAAGAACCAGTCTTTTCTTCGACGGCATACTGAGTCCCCAGGGACTTGTATTTCTAGCGTTTTTCCTGGCTTTCGCAATCAAGGTTCCGATGTTTCCGTTCCATACCTGGCTTCCCGACGCCCATGTCGAAGCCCCCACGCCCGGAAGCGTTATACTGGCGGGCGTACTGCTTAAGATGGGGACCTATGCGGTGATAAGATTTCTCATTCCCTTTTTCCCGGAAGCCGTAGAAGCATACACCGGAGTTCTCATAATCCTTTCAATCATCGGGATAATCTACGGAGCTATGGTGGCCTTCATGCAGACAGACCTTAAGAAGCTGGTTGCCTACTCAAGCGTAAGTCATATGGGGCTTATAATGCTGGGCGTGTTCATTTTTAACCTCCACGGAGTACAGGGCGGAATCTACCAGATGATAGGTCACGGTCTTTCCACCGGAGCTTTGTTTATTCTCGTGGGGATGATATATGAAAGACGTCACACTAAAATGATTTCGGAATTCGGTGGACTCGCGAAAGTTATGCCGATTTTCTCGCTGTTTTTCATGATTGCCATGCTTTCTTCCATAGGACTTCCCCTTTTAAACGGCTTTATCGGAGAATTCCTGATTCTGCTTGGAGTGTTCGCGGAGAGTTATCTGTACGCAGCACTTGGAGCCACCGGGCTTGTGCTCGGAGCCGTCTATATGCTCTGGGCATACCAGAAGGTAGTGTTCGGACCTATAGTAAAGAAAATAAACATGGGGCTTAAGGATCTTAATCCAAGAGAGATAGCCCTTATGATTCCACTTGCCGTGATGATATTTCTTATGGGAATCTATCCGCAACCGTTTCTCTCAAAAATGGAACCCACAGTAACAAGAATAATAAACGGGACACAGCAAGAAGCTTTCCGTGCCGACGCCATAGTGCCGGAGACCCAGAAGAACAGGCCTTAGAACTATATAGTCGGCTGGTCTTTGGGAGACTGTTTGCCGGCTTGATCGGATCTATGTCTTTTAAAAAGCTCATAACGAAAAAAGTCGAATTCTCGGCCTCTCACAGGTACTGGAACAAGGACTGGAGCGAGGAGAAAAACCGTGAATTTTACGGCAAATCAAGTCTGCCGGGCGGACACGGACATAATTTCGTGCTTGAAGTTACGGTGGAGGGAGATATAAATCCGGAAACAGGGATGATAATCAATCTCTTTGACCTGAAGCAGATCGTTTCATCGGTTCTGGCTGATTTTGACCACAAAAACCTGAACGAGGACAATCCCCGCTTTCAGGATCTTATACCAACGACGGAAAACATAGCCAGGGTTCTTTGGGAGGCGGTCGAGGAGAAAATTCTTGAGAGGGATGACTGCCGTCTTCACAAGATAAGGGTATATGAAACGGACGAACTTTTCGTCGATTACCAAAAATGCTGAAAAGAAACGAGCAGGTGCTTCTTACAAGAGTATTCAGATTCTCTGCAAGCCACAGGCTTTTTATGGAGGGGTTGTCAGATGAAGAGAACTTCGCCATATTTGACAAGTGTGCGAATCCCGCGGGGCACGGACACGACTATACGGTGGAAGTGGCTATAAGCGGGGAGATAGACGATGAAACGGGCATGGTCATAAACCGTACTGATTTTGAAAAACGGGCGGCACCCATAATCGAAGAGCTAAACTACAAGTGGATAGACAGGGATATTCCTTTTTTTCAAGAGAACATATCAACTGTTGAGAACATCGGAAAATACCTGTGGCAGAAATTCACGGAAATCATCCCGGGCAAGCTTGAGAATATAAAGATTTGGGAAAATCCGAAAAGCTATTTTGAGTATTTTGAGGAAAAACAGAATGGCTGAGAAAATCGCGATAGTAACCGGTGCGGCAAGAGGAATAGGAAGAGCCATTGCAGTTGAACTGCTTGAGGCGGGGTTTTTTACGGCGCTTTGTTCAAAAAGCCAGGAGAGCGTAGCTTCCCTTGAGGCCGAATTATCATCTTTTACCGGAAAATTCATGGCTTCTTCGATCGATATATCGGCCGAGGAGGAAATCAGAAGATTTATCTCGAGTGTCGGCGAAGAAAAAGGAAAAATTGATGTGCTGATTAACAATGCGGGCGTCGTTTACACGGGTCCGGTAGAGGAAACCGACACCGAGCAGTGGGATGAGATGATGTCCGTAAACGCGAGAGGAACCTTTCTCATGGTGAAACACGCGCTTCCACTTATGTCCGGGGGAAGCCATATCGTGAACATCGGTTCGAACGCTTCTAAAAAGGGGTTTCCCGGATGGGCCGCCTACTGCGCTTCGAAGTTTGCCGTTTTGGGTTTTACCAATTCACTTAGAGAAGAGTTAAGAGACAGGGGAATAAAGGTGTCCGCCGTCCTGCCGGGTCCGACAAGAACGGACATCTGGGATTCTCTTGGCGGAAAATGGGATAAAACAAGGATGATGTCTCCTGAAATTACGGCAAAGACGGTTCTCTCTGTTATAAATCAGCCCCCTGAAGCGAATATAGATGAAATTGATATAGTTCCGTCCACGGGTAGTTTATAGTTTGTGCAGAACCTGGGTTAGGATAAGCAGATGGTAGAAATAGTTTCAATAGGAATCAGTTACAAGACAGCCCCGGTGGAAGTACGGGAAAGATTTTCTTTCTCTGACACGGACCTGCGGGAAGCACTTGGGATCCTTCGCTTGAGGGAAAACGTGCTTGAATGCTGCATTGTGTCCACATGTAATCGCGTTGAGGTCTATGCGGCAACTGAGAATCGCGGAAAATGTGAAGAAGAAATCAAGTCCTTTCTTCTCGACTTTCACAAGCTTCCCGGCCAGAGCCTTTATCCCTATATACATACCCGCGTGGGGTCTGACGCGGTTAGACACCTTTTCAAGGTGGCAGCCAGCATCGATTCCATGGTAATCGGGGAAACCCAGATTCTTAACCAACTCAAAAACTCATATAGCGTGGCGCGTTCCGAGAACACAGTCGGGCTTATACTCAACAGGCTCTTTAACAGGGCTTTTTTCGCTGGAAAAAAAGTGAGAGCCGAGACGGGAATTTCCTCTCAGGCTGTATCGATAAGCTACCTAGGAGTGGAGCTTGCCAAAAGAATCTTTGAGAACCTCGCGAATCGGACTGTCATGCTGGTGGGAACCGGGGAAATGGGAGAACTTTTCGCGAAACATCTTGTTTCGAACAACATAAAGGAACTTTACATAACGAGCAGAAATTTCCGCAACGCGGAAAAACTTTCCCAATCCCTGAGAGGCAAACCCATCAGGTTCGAGGAAATGCTCTACCGATTGAAAGACATTGATATTCTTGTGACTGCAACCGGGTCTTCTGACTATATAATAAGAAGCGAACACATAAAACAGTCTCTTAAACTCAGGAAAAACGATCCAATCTTTATGATCGACATAGCTGTTCCACGCGATATTGATCCGAAAATAAACAGAATTCCCGGAGTTTATCTCTACGACATAGACGATCTGAGAGTGGTTCAGGGTGAGAACTTAAATTCCAGAAAAGAAAATCTCAAAAAAGCCGAAACAATAGTCCTAACCGTGGAAAAAGGCTTTAACGACTGGATGGAAAGCCTTAAGGTCTTCCCCGTCATAATTGATATCAAGCAAAAATTCGAGAAGATAAAAAAGACTGAGGTCGAGAAGGCGCTTCGAAGACTCGAGGGTGGTACCGGTACGCAGAAAGAGATTATAGAGAGTCTGGCGAATTCCATAATCGGAAAAATATTTCACGACCCCGTTACTAACCTAAAGAAAAGAACGTCCGGTTACGAAGCGGTTCTCTACTCTGAGGTAACAAGAAGACTTTTTGAGCTTGACCCGGTGGACGCCTCGCAGGACACAATAGATATTTATGACGAAGCTGAGAATTGGGACCAGAGGTAGCAGACTCGCCCTGTTCCAGGCCCGCCTAGTCGAAACGGAACTTCGCACTGCATTCCCTTCACTTGAAACGGAGATAAAGGAGATAAAAACTTTGGGCGATATAAACCCCAAAGAAGACATCTCCCAGATAGGTGGCAAGGGAATCTTCGTAAAAGAAATCGAGCAGGGCCTTCTCTCGGATGAAATAGACATTGCCGTTCACAGCATGAAGGACATGCCTTCGGTTCTTCCAGACGGACTTGTCATAGGTTCCGCGCTAAAAAGAGAAGATCCCAGAGATGTATTTATCTCAAGAGACGGCAGCGCTCTTGAACAACTCCAGGGAGAGGGCAGGGTGGGAACCGGAAGCGTAAGGAGAAAGGCCCAACTGCTTTTCAGGTTTCCCGACCTCAAGGTCGTTCCCATAAGAGGAAATGTCGATACCAGACTCAGAAAAATTCTCTCAGAAGATCTCGACGGAATAATTCTGGCCGCAGCAGGGCTTAACCGGCTTGGACTTTCCGAACGTATTACTCAGCATTTTGCGCGCGACTACCTGGTTCCGGCTCCATGCCAAGGAATAATAGCAGTAGAATGCAGAGAAAATGAGACGGAAACAAAAAATCTCATATCTGCAATCACACACGCAGATACAGAGACCGCAGCGGTATTCGAGCGTTCTTTTCTGAAAACTTTCGGCGGAGACTGTCAAATTCCGCTCGGGTGCTGTGCGAATATATCTCTTGGAAGAATATCGGCAGATTCTGTGTTTGTAGATATGGAGAAAAAAGAAATCTACAAGAACACCTGGGAGTGCGACTCGGAAAAAGCATCTGCCGAAGGAACACTTATGGCTCAGGATCTTATGAAACGGGCAGGGCTTTCACGATAAAATCAGCCTGGGAGTCTGTCGGTCTTGAGTATAAATTTGGCGTGATTTCAATTGACTCGGGCTTGTTGGACGTCATATCAGTAAAAATCAGTAAATATTACTTCTCAAGCCACCCCTGAACCGACTGATTCCTTGAGCACAGGCTCTATAGTAGACTTGCGCCTCGCGTAAAGTTGCTTCCCCTCAGATGTTTTCAACCGTCTCTTCATATCTTCAACCCCGGTGACCGGTTCCTTCGAGTCCTCTTCTTCACCCTGAGCGAACCTCTCCCAAAACGGTTCGTTGCGCTTCTCCCTGTTCATTGATATAAACGGCCTTACTCCGCCTCTCCCGCAAGCCTCCACATTGCTCCCGGAGAAGTAACCCGCGTCGGTAAGCAGATTCTCCGCCTCTCCCACCAGTTGCTCCTGCTCCCTTAACTGCTCAAGCACAGGCTCTATCTCTTTTTTGTCGTTGGCGTTCTGCGTAACATGCCGGGTCACTATCAGCCCACTGTCCACTTCAACGCTAGCCTGCGCGTTGTAACTCTGCTCAAATCCCCCGCTTGCCTGCATTATCCGTGAATCCTTGTCCACAAGATTAACCTGATCCTTATCCCCCGGTCCCCCTTCAGGCTCCTTCGGTTCTCTCCCCCTCGGCTTCTTCCCCGTCTCCTCTGAGGACCTCTTGCGCTTCTCCATCTTCTCCTCATGCTCTTGAAGCTTGCGCTTATGGCTCCACTGCGCCCGAGCTTCTATCTCCCTGATCGCTTCCCTTATTACTTCAAGACGACTCTCCCGTCTGCGCAACTCCCCAGGTATATCCACATCCTCGGGCAATGAACTGCTGTCGGCCTCCTCGGCTAACCTCATCAGTTCTTTGACTTCTTCCTTCAACTGCTTCTCTATCTCCAACGCCCTCTTCCAACTCAAAGCCTTGTGCCTGCTCGCATTAGCCCTTATCTTCGTTCCGTCCACACTCACAGTCCCCATCTTCAACATCCCCCACCTCCCTCGCTATCACCAGCAACCCATCCAGATCCTTGATGAAACGCTTGCGGAAACTGTTTATGCTGTCATGATCAGTATTCCTGTTAGCGCAGATATACCTGTACAGCTATACTGTCGTAAGCAGCTCGCTCAAGCTTGCGGGAATAAACCTTTTACGCATAATCTAGTGTTCTCCTTCCGGTATCCTTAATGTTATTGTTTTACCCAAAACAACAACCTAAAGTCCGACAGACTCCTAGAATTATATACGTATGCTGATACTGCGTTCCCAGGTTTTTCCACTTGTCGGAAAGAATCCTTCTGGCAGATTGATGTCAATATAGTTTTCAGGTGCTG
>LXNI01000734.1_pt1 | contig 35428 bp, 28 predicted proteins | sample 809091 | NCBI WGS metagenome assembly LXNI01 (sample SAMN04870527, study PRJNA318959) | sponge metagenome | biome: 01000161; feature: marine sponge reef; material: water | host: Sarcotragus foetidus | place: Greece: Milos, Mediterranean Sea | collected 2013-05-29 | depth 5-7 m
CGCGACACAAGACGTGTGACATGACACTAGCCGCAAGCTGCGTCAACCAGCCGAACTGAGGCGCCTCCCCGACTCTCGCCGTCGTCGCCAGTGAAGGTGGGCGTCAGACGCCAGACTCGCAGCCGGCCAGACTCGGCGTTTCCAGTTCCTGCAGACTCGTCACGAACAGGCGGCTGCCGCGCAGCGCCTCGATCGCGTCGACGGCCGCCATCGCGCCCGAGATCGTCGTCACGCAGGGAATGTCGAACTTGAGTGCGGTGGTGCGGATGTCCATGTCGTCCGCGAAGGACTCGCCGCCGAGAGGCGTGTTCACGATCAGGCTGACGTCGCCGTTGATCAGGTGATCCACGACGTGCGGACGGCCCTCGGCGAGCTTGTTCACCCGCCGCGTCTCGATCCCGCGGGCGCCGAGGTAGGCGGCCGTACCCGCCGTGCTCAGCAGTTCGAAGCCGAGATCCCGCAGCCGTACCGCCACCTTGAGCAGGGCCTTCTTGTCCCGGTCGTGGACCGAGAGGAACGCCGTTCCCCCGTCCGGCAGCGCGTGGCCGGCGCCAAGCCAGGCCTTGGCGAAGGCGCTGCCGAACGAACGCCCGATGCCCATCACCTCGCCGGTCGACTTCATCTCCGGGCCAAGCACCGGATCGACGCCGTGGAAACGGTCGAAGGGGAAGACCGGCGCCTTGACGAAGAACCGGTCGACCGGCGGTTCGGACACCAGACCGATCTCCTCGAGCGTCTCGCCGACCATGACCCGGGTCGCGATCTGCACCAGGGGCAGGCCGACCGCCTTGGCGATGAAGGGCACCGTCCGCGAGGCCCGAGGATTCACTTCCAGCACGTACACCTCGCCGCCGTAGATGGCGAACTGCACGTTCATCAGGCCGACCACGCCGAGCCGCAGCGCCAACCGCACCGCGATGTCGCGCATGCGATCGAGGTCGGTCTCGCTCACCCGGTACGGCGGCAACACCGCCGCCGAGTCGCCCGAGTGGATGCCGGCCTCCTCGATGTGCTGCATGATGCCGCAGACCACCGCCCGCTTGCCGTCCGAAACCAGGTCGACATCGACCTCGAAGGCGTCCTCGAGGAAGCGGTCGAGCAGCACCGGCCGGCCCGGCGAGACGTCCGCGGCCCGGCGCATGTAGTTGATCAGCGTCGGCTGGTCGTAGCAGATGGACATGGCCCGACCGCCGAGCACGTAGCTCGGACGCACGACGACCGGATAGCCGATCTCGTCCGCCACCGCACAGGCCTCGTCCAGCGACGCGGCGGAGCCGTTCGCCGGCAGCAGAATGTCCTCTTCCGCGAGCAGATCGCCGAAACGCCTTCGATCCTCGGCCAGGTCGATCGCCTCCGGCGAGGTGCCGAGGATGTTCACGCCCGCGGCCTCCAGGCTGTGCGCGAGCTTGAGCGGCGTCTGGCCCCCGAGCTGAACGATCACGCCGAGCGGCTGCTCGCGGCGGTAGATCGCCATCACGTGCTCCAGCGTCAGCGGTTCGAAGTACAGCCGGTCCGACGTGTCGTAGTCGGTCGAGACGGTCTCCGGGTTGCAGTTGACCATGATCGTCTCGAAACCGGCCCGCCGCAGCGCGAAGGTGGCGTGAACGCAGCAGTAGTCGAACTCGATCCCCTGGCCGATCCGGTTCGGTCCGGAGCCGAGGATCATCACCTTCTTGCGGTCCGTGGGCAGCGCCTCGTCCTCCACGCCGGGTGTCGAGTACAGGTAGGGCGTGATCGCCGAGAACTCCGCGGCGCAGGTGTCGACCCGCTTGAACACGCGGTCCAGGTTCCGTTTTGTGATCTCCCGGGCCACCAGGGTCTCCTCGCTGCCGAGCAGCGTGGCGAGGCGCTGGTCGCTCAAGCCGTTCAGCCGCGACCGGCGCAGGAGCGCATCGGGGACCGATTCCAGATCCCAGCAGGCGAGTTCCGCCTCGCACTCCATGATCGATTCGATCTCCCGCAGGAACCACGGATCGATGCTGGACGCGGCGGAGACCTCCTCCACCGTCCAGCCCTGGCGCAGCGCGGCGAAGACCGCGAACAGCCGCTGCCAGTTCGGCGTGCTGAGGCGCCGGCGCAGACTGACCGGGTCGCTCACCAGCTCTTCCTGGCGCGGCCACGCGGCTTCCAGTTCCAGGCCGCTCAGGCCCTTCATCAGCGCCTCGCGGAAGTTGCCGCCGATCGCCATCACCTCGCCCACCGACTTCATCGACGTGCCCAGGGTGCCCTCGGCGCGCTCGAACTTCTCGAACGCCCAGCGCGGAATCTTGACCACCGTGTAGTCCAGGGTCGGCTCGAAGGCGGCGAAGGTCTTGCCCGTGATGTCGTTCGCGATCTCGTCGAGGGTGTACCCGACCGCAAGTTGAGCCGCGATCTTGGCGATCGGGAAGCCGGTCGCCTTGGAGGCCAGGGCCGAGCTCCGCGACACTCTCGGGTTCATCTCGATCACCACGCGCCTGCCGGTCCCGGGCTCCACCGCGAACTGGATGTTCGAGCCTCCGGTGGCGACGCCGACCTTCCGGATCACCGTGAAGGCGTCGTCGCGCATGTCCTGGTACTCGGGGTCCGAGAGCGTCTGCTGCGGCGCCACCGTGATCGAGTCGCCGGTGTGCACGCCCATCGGGTCGACGTTCTCGACCGAGCAGACGACGATCGCGTTGTCCGCCACGTCCCGCATCACCTCGAGCTCGAACTCCTTCCAGCCCAGGACGGACTGCTCGAGCAGGATGAGGGACGCCGGACTCGCCTGCAGGGCGCGGGTGATCACGTCGTCGATCTCGTCGCGGTTGAACACCACGCCGCCGCCCTCGCCGCCCAGCGTGAAGCTGGGCCGGACGATGACCGGGAAGCCCAGCCGTTCGATGATCTCCCGCGCCTCCTTGAGCGTCGTCGCCGTGCCGCTCTCCGGCACTTCGAGCCCGGCCTCGACCATGGCCCGCTTGAACAGTTGCCGGTCCTCCCCCAGGCGCAGAGCCTCGACGCTGGCGCCGAGAAGGGTCATGCCGGACTCCTCGAACACGCCCGACTCGGACAGCGCCAGGGTCAGGTTGATTCCCGTCTGGCCGCCGACGGTCGGCAGCAGGGCATCCGGGCGCTCCCGCTCGATGATCTTCTCCACCACTTCGGGCACCAGCGGCTCGATGTACGTCGCGTCCGCGAACTCCGGATCCGTCATGATCGTCGCCGGGTTCGAGTTGACCAGGATCACCCGGTAGCCCTCGCGGCGGAGAACGCGGCAGGCCTGGGTGCCGGAGTAGTCGAACTCGCACGCCTGGCCGATGACGATCGGCCCGGAACCGAAGATCAGGATCGATTCGATGTCCTCACGCCTCGCCATGAGCGCGCGGAGTGTACATCCAACCGGGCAGACCTCCCGGGGCGAAGAATCTGCAGGAATGTCGCCCCAAGGGTAAACACTTTGGCCTCGACTGCCGTATAGTTCTTACATAGGCGGCACCGGGTCGCCGGCACAGCGTCAAATCGACTTTGGGCCCCGACTCCCGTGTCGCGTCACCCACCGGGTTGCGACTGGACCGCGTCCGCGGCCAGAGGAACTGCAGCCCACCTTCCGGACACCGTCCGGACCTGCCTCAAACTTCAATCTCCGCGCCGGGCGGCTCGAACCGACCGGCGTGCGATTCACACCAGGGAGGGGTTGCTTGAACGCAACCCCTCCTTCCAATTCAGCTCGACTGCCGCTACTCCCAGCGCAGGGCGCGCGCCGGCTCGACCGCCGCCCCCAGCCTCGCCGGCCACCAGCAGGCCAGCCCCGTCACCAGCAAACTGAAGCCCGCCACCGCCAGCAGGTCCAGGGCCCGCACGTCGAACGGAACGCTGCTGATGAAGTAGATCTCGGCCACGCCCGGATCGAACCGCACGAGCTCGTAGCGGGTGACGATCACGCTGACCAGGGCCCCGAGACCGATGCCGAGGGCCGTCCCCGCGGCGCCCAGGCTCATCCCGCCGAGCAGGAAAACGCGCTGCACCCGCCGCGGCCCGAGACCGAGCGCGGCGAGCACGGCGGTGTCCCTGCCCCGCTCCCGGACCAGAACGACCAGCGCGGACGCGATGTTGAACGTCGACACGAGCACGATCAGGCCCAGAATCAGGAACAGGCCCCACTTCTGAAGCCGGAAGGCGGTGAAGATGTCCCGGTTGCTGAGCCGCCAATCGGTGACCACCGCCTCGGCGCCGACGAGGTCCTCGATCTTCTCTTGCACGTCGGACACCGAGGCGCCGGGCGCCGCGGTCACTTCGAGGACCACCCGGCCCCCGCCGACAGCCATCGCCGTGTCCCGGTGGATGACGGCGTAGCTGCGGTCATACTCCGAGAAGCCTGTCTCGAAGGCGCCGGCTACCCGGAGCGTGCGCTTGGCGATCCGGGGTCCGGACGAGCCCGGGGGCCCGATCGCCGTCAGCAGCACCAGGTCCCCTTCCGTCACGCCAAGGGTGCGCTGAAGCTCGCGACCCACCACCATTGCGTCGATCCCCGCATCGTCGCGCGCGAGCTGGCCTGCCGTCGCGCCGAAGGACGAGGCGCCGGGCAGAACGCCGCGCGTCCAGACATCGACGCCCGCCGGGTTGCCGCTGCTCGCCAGCAGGCCCGTCCCGGCCACGGTCACCGAGACGCCTCGAATGCCCGCCACGGGGCGCAGACGCTCGGCGATTCGGTCCGCGGCCGCCGGGTCCTCCTCCGCCTCGCCGAGAGGCGAGACGATCAACGGGCCCGCCTCGAGCAGCCGGCTCTGCACGCTGTCGCTGTAGCCGCTCATCAGCGCCATCGAGATGACCATGGCGGCCACGCCCAGCGCCGTCGACCCGAGGGCGGAACGCGCCGTGCCGCTCAGCAGCCGGCTGCGCGCTCCGAGCAGGTAGCGCGCCGCGATCCACCACACCACACCGTCCGCACCCCGGCCCGCCCGCGACGCGCCCTGCCGGTCCGGTTCAGGCACAGACCTCCAGGAACTCTCCGAACAGCCTCGCCGCATCGTGCGGTCCCGGCGCCGCTTCCGGGTGGTACTGGACCGAGAAGATCGGTCTTCCCGTCGCCTTGAACGCCTCGACCGTGCCGTCGTTCAGGTTGACCGCCGCCACCCTGCAGTCGTCGGGAAGGCTGTCGGCGTCGAGCGCGAAACCGTGATTCTGACTCGTGATCGAGACCTGGCCGGTCTCCTCGTCCCGCACGGGCTGGTTGCCGCCGTGGTGGCCGAACTTCAGCTTGAAGGTCTTGCCGCCCAGAGCCAGGCCGAGCAGTTGGTGGCCCAGGCAGATGCCGAACACCGGCACCTCGGCCTCGATCAGCTCGCGCACCTCGCGGACGATCTCATGCAGGGGCTCCGGATCGCCCGGGCCGTTCGAGAGCACCACGCCGTCGACGCCCAACGCCAGACACTCGCTGGCCGGCGTGCGCGCGGGCAGCACCGTGACCTGGGCGCCGCGGCGGACCAGGGAGCGCAGGATGTTCTGCTTGACTCCGAAATCGTAGACGGCCAGCCGGACCTTCTCCTCGCCCTCCGCCTCCATGTCGTAGGCGGCCGCGCAAGTCACTTCGTCGACGAGAGCCCGCCCCTCCATCGTCGGCTGCTGGCGCACCTCCTCGATCAGTTCCGCGTCCGGACGTTCGCAGCTCGTGATCATGCCGCGCATCGAGCCGAAGTCGCGGAGCCGGCGCACGGCGGCACGGGTGTCGATGCCCGCCAGCGTCGGCACGCCGTTCGCTCGCAGATAGTCGCCCAGATCGGTGTCCCCCAGACCTGAGCGGCGGCTGGTGAACTCGCGGGCCACGAATCCCTCGACCCAGACCCGGTGCGATTCCTCGGCGTCGTCGTAGGCGCCGTAGTTGCCGATGTGGGGCTGGGTCATGATCACGATCTGCCCCCGGTACGAGGGATCGGTCAGGATCTCCTGGTAGCCGGTCATCGACGTGTTGAAGACGATCTCGGCGAAGCGGCTTCCCTCGACGAGCGCCTCTCCGTGAAACACGGAGCCGTCCTCGAGAATCAGCCGGCCGCTCACGACCGCGACCCCGCCGGCTCCGAGAGTTCGACCAGCACGCCGCCGGCGCTCCGGGGATGGACGAACTGGACCTTCGCGCCCTCGGCCCCCGGTCCCGGCCGCTCGCGCAGGAGTTCCACACCGTCCCTGCGCAGAGAGCGATCGTCCGCGTCGATATCGTCGCTCTTCAGACAGACGTGATGGATGCCCGGACCCCGACGCTCCAGGAAGCGCGCGACCGGCGAGTCCTCCGACAGCGGCTCCAGGAGTTCGATCCGCGTGCCACCGCACGGGATCATCGCGACCCGCACGCCCTCGTGCTCGACTTCCTCGATCCCGGCAACCGACAGGCCCAGGTTCTCGTAGAAGGTCCTCGCCTCTTCGATCGATACAACGGCGATGGCGACGTGGTCGAGGGCGGTAATCATGAACGTTGTCCTCCGTCTCGCCGGAACCCGCCGACGAACCCGGCGACCAGCCGGTCGGCGAGATCGTACGGATCGTCGGCCCGCGGGCCGGTGTTTCCGGGCGCCCGATTCTGCTGCGATTCGGGCGCGGCGTCCAGCGCGGAGTCGACCGCGTCCATGGCGAGCCGCAGCACGGCGTGTCGGTAGAGATCGAGCACCCGGCGCCGGTAACGCGCCGAACGGCGGGCGGCGATGTGTCCGCCGGCCTTCAGCCCGGCGAAGCAGTCGGAAACCACATCGAGCAGTTCCGCCGCCCCTTCACCCGCCCGCGCGACCGTCGACACGACCGGCGGCCGTTCGCCGCCGGCGGCGCGACCAGGCCCAACAGCATCCTCGATCGCGCGGCGCGCGGCGCCGGCGCCCGGAAGGTCGCTCTTGTTGACGACGAAGACGTCGGCGATCTCCATCGTGCCGCTCTTGATCGCCTGGACGCCGTCGCCCAGGCCGGGCGCGGTAACGAGCACGACCAGGTCCGAGTTGCGGCGGATCTGCGTCTGGGCCTGCCCCGCGCCCACCGTCTCCACGAGAATCCACGGAAAGCCCGCCGCGTCGAGCAGGTCGGCGGCCGCGGCCGCCGCCCTCGCCAGGCCGCCGGAGGCGCCTCGCGTGGCCATCGATCGGATGAACACGCCCGGATCCGTCTCCAGGTCGGCCATCCGAACCCGGTCACCGAGCACCGCGCCGCCGGTCAGCGGGCTGGTGGGGTCGAACGCCAGTACCGCAACCGGTTCGCCCCGGTTTCGGAGTTCACGGGCCAGCGCGGCGGTCAGCGTGCTCTTGCCGACTCCGGGCGGGCCCGTCAGACCGACCGTCACGGCATTGCCTGCACGCGGGAACGCGATCCTTGCCCAGGCGGCCTCAGCGCCGCTCTCGATCGCGGTCAGCGCCCGAGCCAGACGACGGGTCTGACGCCAGGGCTCGGGTCCGTCCAGCCAGACTTCTCCTGCTCCGTCCGCCGTCACGATCCCGCTCACGATCCGGAGTGTCCAATCTCGACCGCTCCGTAGTAGTGCCAGAGAATCTCGCGATAGCTCAGACCGCGCTGCGCCATGAGGAAAGAGCCGATCTGGCACATGCCGACGCCGTGCCCCCGGCCATTGCCTTCGAATCGCCAGCCCACGACATTGCCGGGGCCGTTCTCCTCGGTCATCCGCACCACGTTCTCCGGCACGTCGAGAAGCCACCGGATGGCCAGGCCGTCCACCTCGACGGAACGCCGTTCGCCGACCAGGTCGAGGCGCGCGACCCGACCCGAGACGCCCCGCTCGAGCACTCTCAGCGAAACCAGCCCCAGGCCGGGAAAGCGCTTCTCGACGGCCTCCCGCAGCGAGCTCCGGGATCGCCACACGGACCACGGAACGGCCTCGGGCTGGCCTCCCCTCACTGGCGTCTCGTGGACCACGAGGACCGCGCGCCCGCCGACGAGGTAGGCCCGAACCCGATCCCCGGGCGCCATGGCGACCGCCCCGACCGGAACCCCCATGTCCGCCGGCGACCCTTCGGGCGGCGTTTCCGTGGTCAGCAGGTCGGCCTCGGCCGCCAGCCGAACCATTCGCCGGACGCCATCCCTGTGCAGTTGCAGCCAGCCGCCGTCGACCCATCCCAGGTTCCCGGCCACGACCTCGAGGGATCCCCTGGACCGGGCGCGTTTCAGGCGCTCGGCGCGCCCTCGCGCGCGCACTCTCTTCCGGCCCAGCGCCTCCAGCAGGTGCTGTTCCGGGGTTCCCCCGGCTGCGCCGACCAGCGGAAGGACTCCACCCTCAACGCACAGGACGCCGGTCGGACCGTCCCCCGCCAGGCGAGGGAAGACGTTGTCCACCAGTTCCGTGCGGCCGCCGCAACTCGCCGTGAACAGGGCCTCGATCGGCTCGCCGGCCGCGACCAGAATCTCTCCGCGCGTTGCCGCCACCGCCTCGTCCGAGCGCGGATGTTCCACCTCCAGTCCGCCATAGACCTGGCACAGGGGCGTTGCACAGATGTCGTACCCCTCTTCGTCGTACTCGCCCCGATGCCGGACCGCATAGGTTCGCGCCGCGACCGCCTGCGCCTTCGTCGCTTCGAGCTCCGGATAGAGCTCCGGTCCCAACTCGACCGGGACGACGGCGCGCACATAGTCCTCGAGCGGAGCCGCGTTCACGACGTTGAGGCCGGCACGGTCGTTGACGAACAGCTCGAGCGCGCCCCGGTAGCGGCGGCCGAGAATGTCCACGACGCCCCCGGTCGACTCGAGCCGGAGCCGCCTGCCGGCAATCCAGCCGATCCCGTCGACAACGAAGGCGGGATCCTCCAGCACCCTGCCCTCGACCACGATCCAGATGTCGTCGAACCCTTCGACCTGAAGGCGACCGCGGGCTACCTCGGCTTGCTCCCGGCCGCCGTAGCGGCCCACGCGGACCCGATAGAGGCCGGTCGCGGCGTCGAGGACCGAGTCCGCGTCCTGGGCGAGCAACTCGGCGAGACGGGCGGCGAGCTTCTCCGCCTGCCACCGATCCCGGAGGGCCGCTACCTGGAGCCGATGGTCGCCCGGACTCGCCCTGCCCGGCGCCGGTCGCACACTGAGAGGCCCGTCGACTAGGTGGCGTTCGCCGTCCTCGGCCACCAACCAGGAGGTCGTTTCGCAGCAGGAAACCTCCAGGCGGTCCAGGTCCGTCGCGAGTCCCACCCGGATCTCCGCCGGCAGCACGGTCGGCCCGGGGGCCGGGCTCGGTCCGGGGACGGGAACCGGCCGAGCCGCGGCAATGAGCAGACCGGCCGCCGCGGCCAAGCCGGCCATCGCGACCCACCGCCCCAAGTGCTCTCGGATCCGTTCTCCCATTCCGCCTCTTCCATACGTTATTGGAAATAGCCGAAACACTGAGGTGGAGAACTCGCCCACGCCGCTACCCCGCCGGGGTCGGACGCCCGCGCCACGGCCGGCCGGCTGCCGGCGCGCCAGGGTCGGCCCTTAGCGGTGCTGGTGGGCCTGGAGTTCGTGCCGGTAGTCGCCGACGGTGTCGATGGGGATCGGTTTCGCCATCTGGTGGAGACGGCTGACCAGGCTCGCCGGGACGCGGCCGGTGAGCATCCGGTCGGCGGGGACGTCCTCTCCGCCCTCTCCGGCGGTCAGGTAGTAGTTGCTGGTGAAGAGGGTCGGCCGTCTGGCCATGTAGCGGCTGTTGATCAGCAGGTAGAGCGTGTCCGAGACGAAGGGCGTCGGCCGCCTTGCCCCGAGCTCATCGACGACCACCACATCCGCCTCCTGCAACGGTCGCAGCAGGTCCGCCTGGTTCACCTCGGCGCCTTGCTGGAAGGTGGCCTGGATGTCCGCGACCAGGCTCGTGAAGTCGACGAAGCGCCCCCGCACGCCGTACTGCTCGGCGAGTTCGTAAAGCACCGCGACCGCCAGGTGGGTCTTGCCGCGGCCGCTGGGACCGACGAACACGAGGCCGGTCTCCCGCAGCGATCCGTCTCGTTCCAGGAAGTCTTCGATGTACCGGTCACAACTGCGGCGCGCCTCGAGCAGTTGATCGCCCACGTCGCCCGCGAGACGGAAGTTGCTCAGCCGGCAGCCCTGGTACTTCGGGGGAATGCCGAGATCGTCCCGACGGCGGCTGCGCACCCGCGCCTGGTAGCAACTGCAACGACGCGCGCGGTTCGTCCCCAGGTCGACGATCCAGCCACGGTCCTGGCAGAACTCGCAACTCGTCTCGTTCAATCCTCTTCCTCGACCTTCACCAGGGCGCCGCTGCGCACCCAGACCAGTGCGTGACGCCGCCGCACGCCGCGGCGCCGGTCCGAAACGTCGCGCTCGACGATCTCGAGCAGCCGGTCGCGCTCCGCCTCCAGCCGCGCCAGCCGCTCCTGGAGAGTCAGAATGACCTCGACGCCGGCGAGGTTGACCCCCATATCGCGCGTCAACGTGAGGATCGACTCCAGCCGGTGGAGAGCGTCCTCGTCGTAGAGCCGCGTGTTGCCGTCGCTTCGTTGCGGCCGGAGCAGTCCCTCCCGCTCGTAGAGGCGAAGGGTCTGCGGATGGATGTCATAGCGCTCCGCCACCTTGCTGATCATCACGTAGCGACCGCCCCCCACTCGCCGGCGGCGTGACGGGGGGCGGCGCTGCCGCGATGAGCTGGGCCGAACCATCTCCAGAGGGCCTAGTTTGCCTTGTCGTCCCCGGCCTTGTCGCCCCCGGAAGGGTCATCCACGTCGACGAAGTCGGCGTCGATCACGTCGTCGTCAACGCCGGAAGCCGGGCCTTCCGGACCGGCGCCCGCTCCCGGCGCACCCTCCGGCGGCGCCTCGGCGCTCGTCTGCTCGTAGATGACCTGCGCCAGCTTGTGCGAAGCCTGGGTCAGGCTGGCCGAGGCGCTCGCCATCGCGGCCGCGTCCTCCGCCTCCATGCTCTTCTTCGCTTCCTCGATCGCCGCTTCGATCTCACCCGCGTCGCTCTCGGACAGCTTGTCCTTGTGCTCGGCGAGGTTCTTCTCGGTGCCGTAGACCAGGGAATCGAGCTGGTTCCGGGCGTCGATGACCTCCCGGCGCTTCTTGTCCTCGTCGCTGTGCGCCTGGGCGTCCGAGACCATGCGCTCGATCTCGTCCTTGTCGATGCCGCCGGAACCGCTGATCGTGATCTTCTGCTCCTTGCCCGTGCCCTTGTCCTGGGCGGAGACGTTCACGATGCCGTTCGCGTCGATGTCGAACGTGACCTCGATCTGCGGCAGGCCCCGCGGCGCCGGCGGAATGCCCACCAGGTGGAAACGCCCCAGCGTCCGGTTGTGGCCCGCCATTTCGCGCTCGCCCTGCAGGACATGGACCTCCACGGAGGTCTGGTTGTCGCCGGCGGTCGAGAACGTCTCGCTCTTGCGCGTGGGAATCGTCGTGTTGCGGTCGATCAGCTTGGTGAAGACGCCGCCCAGCGTCTCGATGCCGAGCGACAGCGGCGTGACGTCCAGCAGCAGAACGTCCGTGACGTCTCCCGCCAGCACGCCGCCCTGGACCGCGGCGCCGATCGCCACGACCTCGTCCGGATTCACGCCACGGTGCGGTTCGCGACCGAAGAAGTCCCTGACCGCGTTCTGGACCGCCGGCATCCGGGTCTGGCCGCCGACCATGACGACCTCCTCGATGTCGGTGGTGGCAAGACCCGCATCCTTGAGCGCCTGCCGGCAGGGCTCGAGCGTGCCCTTGATCAGGTCCTCCGTGATCTGCTCCAGCTTGCTGCGGGACAGCCTGACGTTCAGGTGCTTGGGACCCGAGGCGTCGGCGGTCACGAAGGGCAGGTTGATCTCGGTCTCCTGCACGCCGGAAAGCTCGATCTTCGCCTTCTCGCCGGCTTCCTTGAGGCGCTGCATGGCCATCGGGTCCTGGCCCAGGTCGATGCCCTGGTCCTTCTTGAACTCCGCCAGCAGCCAGTCGATGATCCGCTGATCGATGTTGTCGCCCCCGAGGTGGGTGTCGCCGTTCGTCGACTTCACCTCGACGACGCCCTCACCGACCTCCAGGATCGAGATGTCGAAGGTGCCGCCGCCGAAGTCGTACACGGCGATCGTGCGGTCCCCCTCCTTGTCCAGGCCGTACGCGAGCGCCGCCGCCGTCGGCTCATTGACCAGCCGCTCGACGGTGAGGCCGGCGATCTGGCCGGCGTCGCGGGTCGCCTGACGCTGGGCGTCGTTGAAGTACGCCGGCACGGTGATCACCGCACGTTCGACCGGACCGCCCAGGTAGTCCTCCGCCGCCTGCTTCAGCTTCTGCAGCACCATCGCGGAGATCTGCGGCGGGGTGTAGCTCTTGCCCGCCGCCTCGATCTGGACGTCGTCGCCCGAACTCGCGACCGAGTAGGGGACCATCTTCTGCTCTTCCGAGACCTCGGCCAGACGCCGTCCCATGAAGCGCTTGATCGAGAAAACCGTGTTCTGCGGGTTCGTCACCGCCTGCCGCTTGGCAACCTGGCCGACCAGGCGCTCGCCCTTGTCCGTGAACGCGACGATCGACGGTGTCGTCCGGCTTCCCTCCGAGTTCGGCACCACCTTCGGGTCCGAACCCTCCATCAGGGCGACGACGCTGTTCGTCGTCCCCAGGTCGATTCCAATGATCTTGCTCAAGTCCTCGCCTCCTCATCGTCCGCGCCCGGCGGCGCGAGCGGGTGTTGCATTCGTTGTTCGCCGGAGGGCCCGTTCCGGGCATCGGACAACCGGGCATCGGCCCCAGCGCGCCAACCACCCTAAGACCTAAGCGTTCTCATGTCAAGTCCCGTAGGGCCATAATCTGATATTCGCACACTCATGTTCCGGTGAAGACCGGTGCAGGCCTTGCCCTGGACCCACCAGGCAACGGCGCAACCTCCGTCTACGTCGTCAGTTCCGGCTCTTCTCGACGTAACGCATTCGGAGCTGACCGAGGAGGTTCTCCAGCACCGCGCTCTCCTCGGCGGTCACGTTTCCTCTTGTCTTCTCCTGCAGCACCGCCAGCAGGTCGATCTGCAGACGCGCCCGAGGAAGATCCTCGGCACTCTGCCCATCCGGGAGTTGCGCGTCGCCGAGCAGGTAGGCGATCGGCTCGGCAAGCATGGCGATCAGGTCCATCAAGCCGGGGCCCGGCCGCGACCCGGCGGGCGGCGACTCGTGTCCGGCCGCCTCGTCGGCGCTCGGGCTTCGCACCGCGGAGGGTCCGCGGCTCTCCGGGGCGGGAGCCTCCTGGACCACGGGATCCGCGGCCGGCGGCTCGGCTGGATCGGCCGCCGGGGTGGATGTCCCGGGACCGCCGGCCCCCTTCTGCTGCTCTAGAAACCGGTACTCTTCGCGCAGCTCGCCGTCGTCCGTGAACATCCGCTTGTCGGTGACCTTCACACGCGACCTCCTCAACGAAGCGCGACTCCTCAAAACGAAGAATGGGCGATCGTACCAGAGCAGACGGCGCCGCCGACCCCTCCTCGCTGGCTCCAATCGCGACCCTGATCGACCGGCTACGCGTCGACTGCCCATGGGACCGCGAACTGTCTCTCGCGGACCTGCGCGCCTACCTGATCGAGGAAGCGCACGAACTGGCCGCCGCGATCGACGAGCGCGATGTGGCGGCGATCAACGAGGAGCTGGGCGACCTTCTGTTCGAGGCCGTCTACGTCGCCCGTCTCGCCAGCGCCGAGCTCTCGGATGTTCCCGTAGGCGACGCCATCCGGACCGTGATCGAGAAGATGGTCGCCCGCCACCCGCACGTCTTCGGCGACGAGGAAGCCGAGTCGGCGGCCGAGGTCGCGGCGCTCTGGGAGAGGCGCAAGCAGGGTCGCACCGGACGCTCCGTGCTGGACGGCGTGCCGGCCTCGCTGCCGGCCCTGGTCGGCGCCTACCGGCTCGGACAGAAGGCGGCCGGCATCGGCTTCGACTGGAACGCGGCCGCCGGCGTGCGCGCCAAGGTGTCCGAGGAGCTGGCTGAGCTCGACCGGGAGATGACGGGGGGTCCGGCGGCTGACGGGCCGAACGCGGCCGCGAGGGTCGAGGAGGAGCTGGGCGACGTGCTGTTCGCGGTGGCCAATCTCGCCCGCCACCTCAAGGTGGACCCGGAGCGCGCCCTGGCGGCGGCGAACCGGAAGTTCCGGCGTCGCTTCGCCAGGGTCGAAGCGGGGCTCGAAGCAGGAGCCGCCGCGGAAACGGACGCCGCGCGGCGCCAGCGCATGGAGTCACTCTGGGAGAAGGCGAAGCGGGTGTGACGCGGGTCTTCTGACCCGCGCCGGGAAGCCGCGCCGCGAAGCGGCAACCACCTACAGGCTTGCGGACTCCCCTGGAGCTTCCAGGATCCTGTCGATCGCGCCCTCGAGGACGGGATCCGACCCGTCCTCCGGATCGGCGAAGAAGAGGGCGCCGAGACGGTTCTCGCGGTCGATCCGAATCCTCTCGTTGAGCCGCTCGCCCTCCGGACCGGTATAGAAGGCCGACGTCAACTCGAGCACGCCGCCCCCGTTCGGCAGCTCGATCTGCTCCACTTCTCCCGCGTAGCCGAAGGTCGGCTCGCCGTACAGCGCGGCGCCGTTCGCCTTCCGCAGCACGGCGGTGAGAACTTCCGCGGCGCCCTGAGAACTCCGGTCCACCAGCACCGCGATATCGCCCGGGAACAGGCCGCCCTCGCCGGCGAAGCTCTTCAGTGCGCGATCCTCGCGGTCGAGCAGACTGCCCAGGTCCCCCTGCGCGAACCGGCCCGCGACCGCGTAGGCGCCGGCAACCGACCCGCCGGCCACGCCGCGCAGATCGACCAGCAGGGAGTCGCCCTCGTAGCCGGCGACCGCCTCGGCGACCAGTGCCGCCGTGCCGGCATCGAAGCTCGAAATCGTGAGCACGCCGATCCCGCGAACTTCCTTGAACTCCGGCGGCAGCGGCTCGTTCTCGGCCAGCACCAGCCCGATCTCGATCGGGTCCTCCTCGCTCTGCCTGACGAGCTCCAGGAACACCTCCGAGCCAACAGGGCCGGCCAACTGCCGGCGTACCTCCCAAAGCGGCATTTCGCGAGACGAACGGCCGTTGATCATCGACACGATGTCCGCCTGCTTGAGGCCTGCCTCGGCCGCCGGACTGCCGCGGTCCACCGCCGCGACGTAGGCCGTCCCGCGCTCCTTCAGCACCAGAAGGCCGCTGCGTCGACGCCCGATCTCCCGCGCGGCCCGGTAGGACTCCACTTCGCTCGCCGGCACGTAGACCGAGAAGGGATCCAGGGCGTCCGTCACGCCGTCCAGCGCGCCAGCCATCAGACCCCGGCCGTCGACCTCCTCCACGTACGAGCCGCGAATCAGCCGCAGGACCTCTTCCCACAGCGTGATGTATTTGTATATCGAGTCGGTGCCGGGCTCGTCGTCGCTGGCGCCCAGCCACGCACCGCTGGCCAGGCCCAGGACGAGAAGCAGCGAGACGCCGAGGAACAGCAGTCTGCCGCCCAGTCTCTCCCCGCGTGGAGTCTCCGTCCGGCGGTCCCGCCGTGGACGCTCCTGCTCGCGTCCCTGTCTGGTTGCGCTCACCCGTCCGTCAGGACAGCGACGCGGCCGCCTCGTCCTCGTCCTTCGAGATGTCGAGCACGGTGACCAACTGGGTGATCTGCAGCACGCCGAGCACCCGCCTCGGCAGCCCGAACAGGCCGAGCTTGCCGCCGCGATTGGTGACCGTGGTGTAGGCGGCGACCAACTCGCCAACGCCGGAAGAGTCGATCGTTCGCACCCGGGCCATGTTGAGCAGAATGTTCACGGCGCCCGCGCCGACCGCTTCGTGAACGGCCTCCCTCAGAGCAACGTCTCCCTCGCCGATCGTGATCTTGCCCTGGAGATCGAGAACCGTCGCTCCATCCCGTTGGCGCTTGTCAATCTTCATTCCGCTCCTCCCTGGTCTCCTTCGGCGCCCACGGACGGACCGCCGAACTTCTTGTGAAGCCGGACCTTCGTGCCGCCCCCGGCGCCAAAGTCGTACTCGATCTTATCCATGAACTTCCTCATGTAGAAGATTCCCCGGCCTTGTGTCTTCAGCAGATTGTCCGGCGCCAGCGGATCTTCAACCGCCGCCGGGTCGAACCCGCTGCCCTCATCCTGCACCACGATGTCGATCGCGTCCGTGGTCACCTCCAGACCGACCTCGACTCTTTTCTCGGGGTCCAGCTTGTTGCCGTGCTTCATCGCGTTGGTCAAAGCCTCCCGCAGCGCGATCCCCATCCAGTAGCTGCTCTCCTCGTCGATCTCCAGTGGCTCGAGCACCTCGTCCAGAACCGCCTGCACCAGCTCGATGTTCTCGTACCGGCTGCCGACCCGGAGCTGGATGGTCTGCGGAACGGGAGAAGACACGATCGCCGGTCCCGTTCAGCTCCGGGCTCGCGTCGCGCCGCGCTGATGTTGGTACTTGCTCCCCGCACCCGGTTCGCCGTACGCGGTCTCCGGCTCCGACTCCATCGCGATGAAGATCAACTGGGCAATCCGGCGGCCGGCATCGAGAACGAACGGTACCGGTCCCAGATTCTGCAACTCAAGCGTGATGTTCCCCTCGAAGCCCGGGTCGCACCAGCCGGCCAGGGAATGGTTGATCCACAGCCGGCCCAGGGTCGACTTGAGCTTCAGGTCGCAGGCCACGGACCGTGGGATGCGCACGAACTCGAGCGTCGTGGCGAGCAGGACCTCGTTCGGAAACAGCTTCACCTTGTCGCCGCGGAACTCCTCCGGATCCCGGGTCGGACAGATCCAGTGGTCGCCCACCCGAACGTCGTAACTCGCCGCGTTCACCTGGTCGGGTTCGAACGGCGTCACACCGCCGCCCTCGGCCCAGTCGCGAATCCAGTGGTCGGGCTTGATCACGCTTGCAAGAGACCCCTGGGAGCGTGCGCGGCAGAGACCGGGTGCGCCGGCCTGCCATCCGTGCGCCCGATGACGGGCGCACGGAGTGGTTCGCGTGTGGCGCGGGACCGCGCCACACGGGTTCTGGCCGGCATCCGGCGCGAAGCGCCGGCTTCCGGACCCTCTGCCGCGCTAGTAGAAGAAGACGGGGCCACCGTTGCTATCCCGATGAATCGTCTCCACGAAGCGGATGACGCCCTCCGTCAGCGACATGAGCAGCGTGGATGTACGGTACCCGTCGCCGAAGAAGCGCACGCCGCGCAGCAGGTCGCCGCCAGTAACGCCCGTGCAGCAGAACAGGATGTCCTCGCCCGGCGCCAGCTCCTCCGTCGTGTAGATCCGGTCGCGGTCCTCGATGCCGACCTCTTCGAGCCGGCGCTCCTGCTCCTCGGAAAGAGCAGAGAGCCGGCCCTGGATCTCCCCGCCAAGACAGCGCATCGCCGCTGCCGTGATCACGCCCTCGGGTGCGCCGCCGGTGCCGATCACCGCATGGATTCCGGTGCCCCGCACGGCCGCGGCGATCGCGGTCGACAGGTCTCCGTCGCCGATCAGCTTGATCCGGGCCCCCGCGGTGCGGATGTCCCGAATCAGGTCGCGGTGGCGCTCCCGCTCGAGCACCACGACGGTCAGCGCGCTGATCGCGCAGTTGAAGGCGCCGGCGATCGCCTTCAGGTTGTCCTCCACCGGCGCATCCAGGTCGACTTTGCCGCGGGCGGTCGGACCGACCACGATCTTGTCCATGTAGATGTCGGGGGCGTGGAGCAGGCCCCCACGCTCGGAGGCGGCAAGCACCGCCATCGCATCCGCGGCGCCGGTGGCGCACAGGTTCGTCCCCTCCAGGGGATCGACCGCGAAATCGACCGGCAGATCTCCGGCAGCGCCGCGGCCGACACGCTCCCCGACGTAGAGCATCGGCGCCTTGTCCCGTTCCCCTTCGCCGATCACGACCCGGCCGTCGATCGCCATCGTCGCCAGCGCTTCGCGCATCGCCTCGACGGAAACGTGGTCGGAGTGCCGGCGATCGCCGTAGCCCATCGTCTTCGCCGCCGCGACGGCGGCCGCCTCCGTGACGCCGACGAAGTCGTGCTCGCCCAGATTCCCGGTCACGAGCCGCCCCCCGACGCCACCGCGGCGAGTTCGGGGCCGGCGGCCGCCTCCCGTGCCTGATCGCGGCTCATCGGCGGGTTGAAGGACGGGATGCCCGTCACCGCGGCGCCGATCACCAGACCGTGGATATCGTGGGTGCCCTCATAGGTGTAGACCGACTCGATGTTCAGCATGTGGCGGACCACCGGATACTCGTCGGAGATGCCGTTCGCGCCCAGGATCTCGCGCGCCAGCTTCGCGCATTCGCGCGCCACCCAGACGTTGTTCCGCTTGCACATCGAGACGTGCTGCGGCTCCAACGTCCCGGCCGTCTTGAGCCCGGCCAACTGGTAGGCGAGGAACTGGCCCTTCGTGATCTCGGTGATCATCCACGCCAGCTTCTCCTGGACGAGTTGGTGACTGGCGATCGGCTGGCCGGCGAACTGCACTCGCTGGCGGGCGTACTCAAGCGCCGTGTAGTAGCACTCCATCGCCGACCCGAGTCCGCCCCAGCAGATGCCGTAGCGGGCCTGGTTCAGGGTCTGGAGCGCGCTGCCGACGCCGCGGGTGCCCGCGAGGATGTTGTCGGCGGGAATCCGGCAGTTCTGGAACGAGAGTTCGCCGGTCACGGACGCCCGCAACGAGAACTTGCCCTTCTGCTCGGCGCTGACGAAGCCCTCGGTGCCCTTCTCGACCAGGAAGCCCCGGATGCCTTCCTCGGTGCGCGCCCAGACGACGGCGACGTCGGCGACGCTGCCGTTCGTGATCCACTGCTTGGCGCCGTTGAGCACCCAGTAGTCCCCGTCGCGCCTGGCTCGGGTGCGCATCGCCGACGGATTGGAGCCGAAGTCCGGCTCGGTCAGGCCGAAACAACCGATCATCCGGCCGCTGGCGAGCCCCGGAATGAACCGATCCTTCTGTTCCTTCGAACCGAAGGTGAGGATCGGATACATGACCAGGGAGCTCTGCACCGAGACCATGCTGCGGACGCCGGAATCGCCGCGCTCGAGTTCCTGCATGACGAGCCCGTACGCAACATCGCCCAGGCCCGGAAGTCCGTACTCGGTGAAGTTGGCCCCGAACAGGTTCAGGTCGCCGATCTCGGCCGCCAGGTGCATCGGCGCCCGCGCCTCCCGATGGCACTCCTCGATGATCGGCTTGACCCGCTCGTCGACGAACTGGCGGACCGTATCCCTGATCAACCGCTCCTCGCCGCTGAGCAGCGAGTCGAACTTCATGAAATCAACGCCGGGAAATCGCTCCAAGGCAGCCTCCTGGGTGGTTTGCGGCAGCGCCGAACCCTAGCAGTAGGATGCCCGCCGTGACCCTCGCTCGCTTCCTGCTGCCGCTCCTCGCCGGCGGCGCCTGCGCCTGGTGGATCGACCGCTCGACCGCGGCGCGCGGACTGCTGCCGCCGGGGTTCGCGACCGCTGCGCCAGACGGCGTACTGCGGCGCCTCGCCGCCATGGTGCTCCTGGGGCTGGTGCTCTGGTTCGGCGTGTTCGCGGCCATCGGCCAGATCGGCCTGCCCTCACGCGTCGACGAGATCGAGTTCGAGACCCTGTCGCCTCTCAATCTGTTCGCGATGCACGCGATTCTGGTCGCGACCCTGGCGGTCTGGCTGGCGCTCGGTTACTGGCGCTGCGGGCACGACGCCTGGACCGTGATCCGAAGCCAGCTCGGACTGCGTCTCAGGCCCGGCCAGAAACTGCCCGGCGAAATCGGCATAGGCATCGGGGCCGGCGTCGTCCTCTGGGCCGCCGTCCTGGCCGTCGTGGTGGTTGCCGCACTTGCCGTCGGCCTCGCCGGCGGCTTCGAGAACCTGCCCAGCGAGGCGCCGAAGATGGTTCTCTGGATCGGAAGCCTGCCGATCCTGCTGCGCCTGATGGTGAGTCTCTCCGCCGGAGTCGTCGAAGAACTCTTCTTCCGCGGTTTCCTGATGCCCCGGGTCGGCTTCGGGCTGTCGAACGTCCTGTTCGTGCTCGCGCACCTGAACTACGAGCAGCCCTTCCTGCTCCTCGGCGTCGCCCTGCTCTCCATCGCGTTCAGCCTCCTGGTCCGTTGGCGAGGGAACATCTGGCCCGCCATCGTCGCGCACGCGCTCTTCGACGCGATCCAACTTCTAATTGTGGTGCCTTCAGCAGCCGACGCGCTATAGCCCGAAGCGTCCGGCCACTTCGCGCCCTGATCGTCCCCGCCGCGGCCGACGCTGGTTAGGGCGGTGATCCGAGGTCCGGCAACAGCCGCAACACGGTACGGGCAGCACCCTGGAACTCCCCGGCGCCGTCCTCGATCGCGTAGATCTCGACTCGACGACTGCCGGCCGGCAGCCACCGCTCGGGCACGAGCGCCGAGAAGCGGCTGGCTCCACCGAGCGTGAAGGTCTCCGTCGTCGCGCGCACGATGCCGTCCACGGCTACCGCCAGCTCCGTTCCAGAGGCGACATCGGGTTCGATCCGACCGCCGACCAGACTCGGCACGAAGCCGCTCTCGGGGTTCACGTCGTCGTAGCTGTGTCGCGCGGTGAGAATGGCGCGAACGTCGCGGAAGCTCTCACCGTCCGGAGCTTCCCCGATGAAGTCGGCGGCCGGGCGGCCCAGCAGATCCGGCCTCGGCCCGGCCGCGAAGACGCCGTCGAACGGGTCCCCGGAACCGGGCAGCGACGCGGTATCCGCGCCGAACAACCGGTGGAGCCGCTCCAGCGTGCCCTGGCGCCTGGCCGGATCCGTCCCGAAGCTCAGCGTCGGTGGCGTGGGCGCCGCATAGCAGCACACCGTGAGCTTCCGTTCCGACGCGTCGCCGAGGAGCCGCCCGTCGACTTCCCAGGGCGGCTCGGCGGCAAGTACGTCACCGATCGTCGGCAGGATGTCGATCGTCTGGACCACGTGCCCGACGATTCGTCCCTCCTGCTGGTCCGGCCGTTTGACGAACAGCGGGACCTCCAGGAGTTCCTCGAAGTCGGCTTCCGTGGGGGCCCGGCGCAGCGCTCCGGCACGGAAACCATGATCCGCCGTGACGACGACCAGGGCCCGATCGTAGAGGCCGATGCGCTTGAGGCCGCCCATGATCCGGCCCAGCACCCGGTCGGCGTAGCCCACCTGGAGTATGTGCCGCTGGACACCCTGGATGTAGAGCCACCCGTCCTCGGGCACCTCGGGATCGTCGAGACCCGGAGGAATCACCGGCGCGCCAGCGGGAACGTACTCCCGGCCCGAAGGAAGGTACCGGAACGGAACATGGGGCAGGTTCAGGTGCAGGTAGTACAGCGCCGGCCTGTCGTCCCGACTTCGTTCCAGCTCGAGGAGAAAGCTGTCGACGACACGCGGAACGTCCTGGTGGAGGCCCCGGCGGCCCGCATCTTCCGCGGGCTCTCCCGGTCGACGCCGGTCACGGAATCCGGTCCAGGTCTGGTCGACCTCCGGCAGTCTGGTCCGGAGCGCCGGCGGCAGCAACAGGTGGCCGTACACGACGCCGAGGTCGTCGGCCACGGCGGCAAGACGTTCTCCGGGGCCGACCGGCGGCGGCTGGTCGCAGACGGCCGGTGGACAGAGGATCGAGAACGCTTCGTACGCGACAATCCTGTAGCCGCCCCGGCCCAACCATGAGAAGAGGTTCCGCGGGTGGTCGTGGTAGTGCGCGATCGCATCGGGCTGAGGCAACCTGCCGGTCAGCAGGGTGGGAATCGCCTTCGCCGTCTGGCTGGACGTGGTCTGGGCCCGCGGGTACCAGTCGGCGCCTGCCGAAAGAGAGGCGAAGGAGGGATAGCGGCGATCGTCGATCGAGCCGTCCGGCAGTTGAATCGAACTTGTGGGCAGTTCGTCGAAAACGACGAACACGATCGGCGTGTCCGACGGGATCTCGGGCGCCTCGCCGACCCCGGCGCCGGGATCGACGGCGGGTCCCGTCAGGAACAGATCGTGAACGCCCGGCCGAAGAAGGAAGACAAGCGGAGCGACAACCGCCGCGGCAGCCGTTACGCTGACGAGGCTCGAGAACAGGCGGTAGCGGCGCAGGCAGAACACGACGCCGGCGCCTCCCGCAACCGCCAGCACCAGAGCCGCCGCGACCGGCAGCCCGTGGGTCAGTTGGAGCAGGAACGCTGTCGCAAGCAGGGCTCGCAGCCCGTCCAGCCACAAACGCCCCACGCTGCTGCGATGTACGCCGGGGAAAGCGAGCGGCGCCGCCAGGAGCGCCGGGATCCCGACCGCGAGGCCCAGCGCCAGGGCCGCGAGCGGAACCCCCGTCAGCCGGTGAGCCACCAGGAAGCCCGGCTCTCGGCCGATCAGGTCGAGGACCGGTTGCGCTACGGCAAACGCCCACAGACCGAAGAGTTGCGCGATCGGGATGAGGCGGCCCGGGTTTCCCCTGCCGCTTCCTGCGGAAGCCCTCTCTTCCCTGCCGCTTCCTGCGGAAGCGCTTTCGTCCTTCGGCTCCCGTGGATCGGGGTTCTCCCTGAGGATGGCGCGGCGCATGGACCAGGCGCCATGCTAAGCGCTACGCGCCCGGCTCAAATCAGCAGGCCGGCGATCGTCGCCGTCTGCAGACAGGCCAGGGTGCCGGCGATCATCGCGCGCAGGCCGAGGCTCGCCAGCTCGCTCTTGCGCTCCGGGGCGATGCCGCCGATGCCGCCGATCTGGATCGCGATCGAGGAGAAGTTCGAGAAGCCGCACAGGGCGTAGGTGGCGATGACCTGGGACTTCTCCGACAACTGGCTCTCGGCCGAGATGTCCTCGAAGCGGGAGTAGGCGACGAACTCGTTGGCCGCGGTCTTCAGGCCGAGGAGCGTTCCCACCGCGTCCGCCTCCGCCCACGGCACCCCCATGACCCAGGCCAGGGGCCGGAACAGGAAGCCGAGGATCATCTCAAGGTTCAGGCCGGGAAGCCCGATCCAGCCCCCCACCGGCCCGAGCAGGCCGTTGACCAGCGCGACCAGGGCAATGAAGGCAAGCAGCATGGCGCCGACGTTGATCGCCAGCTTCATCCCGTCGCCGGCGCCCTGGGCGGCAGCGTCGATCATGTTCGCCCACGGCGTCTTCACCTTGAAATCCGTGTCCGCCGAGACCCGATCCGTTTCCGTCTCCGGGATCATCAGCTTGGCCATGACGAGGGCCGCCGGCGCCGACATCACGCTGGCGGCGATCAGGTGGCCGGCCGGAATGCCCATCCCGACGTAGGCGGCCAGCACGCCCCCGGCGACCGTCGCGAAGCCGCCGGTCATTACCGCCATCAGCTCCGAGCGGGTCATCTTGCCCACGTAGGAGCGGATCAGCAGCGGCGCCTCGGTCTGGCCGACGAAGATGTTGGCCGAGGCGGAAAGCGACTCGGGACCCGAGGTGCCCATCACCTTCGTCATCACGACGGCGAAGACCTTGACCACGCGCTGAATGACGCCGACGTGGTAGAGCACTGCGACGACGCTCGAGAAGAAGATGATCGTCGGCAGCACGCGGAAGGCGAATGGGACGTGGTCGAATCCCTCGCCGAAGACGAACCGCGAACCTTCGTCGGCAAAGGTCAGGAAGGTGGTCACGACATCCGTGGCGACGGCGAAGAACGCCTCGCCCGGGGCTGTCTTCAGGATCAACAGCGCGAGGGCGAACTGGATCGCGATGCCCGTGACAACGGTCCGCCAGCGGACCTTGAAGCGGTTTGTCGAGAGCAGCCAGGCGAGGCCCGGTATGACGAGGAGCCCAATGAGACCAGTCATCGTCCGGCTGCCTTCGACCGGCGAGTCGGCTACGGTCCGCTTTCCTTCAGGAAACTGTAGTAGTCGCTGCTGGTCGAGAGCACCAGCCAGGTGTTCGGGTCGATCGTCTTCTCGAAGGCCTCCATCGTCCGCAGGAACTCGTAGAAGTCCCGCGACTGGGCCGACTGGTTGTAGGCCGAAGCGTAGATCTCGGTGGCCGACGCGTCGGCCCGGCCCCGGATCTCGGTCGCCTCACGGTAGGCCTCGGACTCGATCCGCTTCAGGTCGCGATCCATGTTGCCGAGAATCTCCGACGCCTGGCCCTGGCCCTGGGAGCGGAAGCGGTCAGCGATGCGCTGGCGCTCGGAGATCATCCGGTTGAACACGTCCGGCTCGACCTGCTGGCCGTAGTTGATCCGGCGGAACTGGACGTCCAGTACTTCTATGCCGAGATCCGCGGTCCGTTCCTGGGCCGCGGCCAGAATGTCCAGGCGGATCTTGTCGCGGCCCGTCACGATCTCCTCCAGGCCGTCCTCGGCGTCCGGATAGGACTCGTCCGCCGCCGCCTCCCGGTTCGAACTGCGGATCACTTCGATCAGGTCGTGATTCGCGATCGCGTTACGGGTTTCGCCGTCCAGGATGTCGTCGAGCCGGGACTGCGCGCCGCGCTCGTCGCGCAGACGCTGGAAGAACAGGAGCGGGTCGGATATCCGCCATCGGGCGTACGTGTCGACGAAGATGAAGACCTTGTCGCGGGTGGGCAGCTCCTCCGCGGAGCCCTGCCACTCCAGGAAGCGCCGGTCGAAGTGTTGCGCCTTCCGCCAAGGCAGCTTGAACTTGAGTCCCGGCGTGTCGATCGCATCGCCGACCGGAGCGCCGAACTCGGTGATGATCGCCTGGCGGTCCTCCCGCACGACGAACAGCGAAAGGTTCGCCAGCAGCAGCAGCACCAGGACCAGGACAACGACGACGATCCTCTTCATGGCGACCCCTCCCCTGCCTGCTGGGCCCCGACCTGCTGCGTCCTGGCCGCGCTGACGCCCTCGAAGCTCATGATCGGCGTCAGGCCCTCCACGTCCTCGTCGACGACGATCTTCCGGCCCACGCGGGGCAGTACCCGCTCCATCGTCTCGATGAACATCCGCTTGCGCGTGACCTCCGGCGCCTGGCGGAACTCCGAGTAGAGGGCGTTGAAACGCGTCGCGTCGCCCTGGGCCCGGTTGACCCGGTCGAGCGCGTAGCCCTCCGCCTGCTGGATCGTCTGCAGCGCCCGCCCCTGGGCCCGTGGGATGACCCGGTTGTACTCCGCCTCCGCCTCGTTGACCAGCCGCTCGAGCTCCTGCTCGGCCTGGTTGACCGCGTTGAAGGACGGCTTGACCGGCTCTGGCGGATTGTTGCTCTGCAGCACGACCTGATCGATGTCGATCCCGGTCTCGTACTGGTCGCAGAGTGCCTGCAATTCGAGCTTGACCGTGCCCTCGATGTCGGCCCGGCCGACCGTGAGCACCTCGTTCACGGTCCGGTCGCCGACCACCTTGCGCATGACCGCCTCGCTCATGTCGCGGAAGGTGTCGCCCAGGTTACGGACCCGGTAGAGGTACTGGTACGGGTCAACGACCCGGTACTGGACCACCCATTCGACCACCGCCGCGTTCAGGTCGCCGGTGAGCATGTTCGCCTCTTCCGCGTTGCCCACGAAGGAGCTGCGGACGGCCACGCTCTCGCTGCGGAACCCGAACTCCTGCTTCAACTGGCGCCTGACCGGCACCTTTTCCAGGCTGTCGACCAGCGGGATCTTGAAGTTCAGGCCCGGCTCCGTCGTGCCCGCGTACTTCCCGAGACGGAGGATCACTCCCACCTCCTCGGGCTGCACCGTGTAGACGCTCGACAGGATCAGTAGCCCCGCCACGACGACCAAAGCGACGATCTTCAGGCCGCCGAGCCGATCGCGCAGGACCTTCCCCACGTTCTCGAGGTCGAGCGGGCTGTCGCCGCCGGGAAATTTGTCTGCCATAAGGGCCGAGGCTATGCGATCGGCACCCCGATGACAACCGATGAAGCGTCGAAAGGCACCATCGCGGAAAGAGAATCGGGCGGCCCCCCGCCTCATCTCGCGCCCGTGCCTCCAGGCGGTAGGCTCGCCGCCATGCCGCCGCGCTTCGACGACGACGCGAGGACGCTCCGGCTATCCGTCGCGGACCTGCTCGACCACCGCGCCGCCAGACACCTCGGATTCGCCAACCGCGGCGGCTTCGAGCGGCTCTGGGTCGGCCAGGCGATCCACAGCCGCTACCAGGAGCGGGCGATGGAGCGCGAACCGAGCTACCGGCGGGAAGTCGAGCTCTCGCTCGAGTTCGACCACCGCGGCTGGCAGGTCACCCTGACCGGCCGCGCCGACGGCGTCTACCGGGACGCGGACGGCAGGCTCGCCATCGAGGAGATCAAGTCGGTGCGGCCGAACGCCGAGCCCTCGCCCGGACTGCTGGCGACCTACCGGCGCCAGGCCGCGATCTACGCCTGGATCCTGAGCCGGTCCGGCGCGAACGGCTCCTTCGCGGTTGCCGACCAGTCTTCGAACGGCCACGTCGAGGGCAACGGCTTCCCCGCAATCCGTGCCGAGCTGGTGCTGATCGAGATCGGCACCGCCGACATCGAGCGTCTTGAGGTTGAACTCGACTGGAAGGAGCTCGAAACCGGCATACGGATGACGCTCAACGCCCTCGTCCGCGACTACGAGGCGGCCCGCGAACACCGCCAACGGCGCGAACTGGCCGCGGAACGGCTCGAGTTCCCCTTCCACCAGCCGCGGCCCGGCCAGCGGGAAATCGTCGACCGCGCGGGTCTCGCCGTGGAGCAGCGCGAGCACTTGCTGGTCCAGGCGCCGACCGGCCTGGGCAAGACCGCGGCCGTCCTGTACCCGGTCCTGCGCGAGGCGCTGGCCCGCGACCTGCGCGTGTTCGTCCTCACGGCGAAGAACACGCAAGCCGCGATGGCGAACCGGGTCATCGACCTGCTGAATCGCGAACGCGCCTTCCACGCCCTCCACCTGCGCGCCAAGGCGCGGATGTGCGCCAACGACGAGATCATCTGCCACGAGGACTACTGCCAGTACGCCCGCGACTACTACGTCAAGCTGCAGCGCAGCCGGCTCCTCCCGAGATTGCTCGAGGAGCACAGCCTGCTGGAGCCGGACGCGATCTACGCCGCCTCGAAGGGCACTCGGGTCTGCCCGTTCGAGGTCAGCCTGGAACTCGGGCGCCAGGTCCAGGTCGTCGTCGGCGACTACAACTACGCCCTCGACCCCTTCGTCAAGCTGACGGAGTTCCAGGGCGACGCGGACCTCTCCGGAACGGTCCTTGTCGTCGACGAAATCCACAACCTGATCGACCGCGGCCGCGGCTACTACAGCCCGGAACTGACCGCGAAGAGCTGCCGCGACGCGGCCGCTGGGCTGAGCGCGGTCGGCCGCGGCACACAGGGCGGGCCGACCGGGCGCCTGCGCGAGCTCTGCGCCGATCTCGAGGACCTGATCCGCACCCGGGTCGACGAGCAGCTCGATCGCCCCAACCGCGATGCGGTCGCCGAAGGCGCGGCCCCGGAGGAGGAACTCTGGCGCCTTCGTCCGGCCTTCGATCGCGGCTTCGTGGACTACCTGGAGTTCCGCCGCGACACCCGCTCGTTCGCCGCGAACGACGCCTTCGTTGATCTCTACTTCAAGCTGCTCCGGTTCCTCAACACACTCCAGCTCGCCTCCTCGCCGAAGCACCTCGAGTCCTTCAGCTTCCTCTTCCGGCGCACCGCCGGCGAACCTGGCTTCAGCCTCCTGTGCAAGGACGCGAGCGCCTTCCTCGGCGCGACGATCAACCGCTGCCGCTCCTGCATCGGCCTGTCGGCGACCCTCCAGCCGTTCGAGTTCTACCGCGACCTGCTCGGCTTCGACGACGCGCGGACCTCCACCCTCGAGGTGCCGAGCGCCTTTCCCGCCGGGAACCGCCAGATCGTCGTCGACACGTCCGTCACGACGACCTACCGCACCCGCGCGAACAACTACGGCCCGATCGCCGAACGGTTGGCGGAGTTCGCCCGCTCCGTGCCCGGGAACTCGATGGCGATCTTCCCCAGCTACCGGTTTCTCGCCGAGGTCGAGGAACGGCTTCCCGACTGCGGCCGCAACGTGGTGGTACAGCAGCAGACGACCAGCGAAGCTCGTCGCCAGGAGGTTCTCGACGCTCTGACGAGTCCGCTCGCCGGCGACACGCTGCTGCTCGCGGTCGCTGGCGGCGTGTTCTCCGAGGGCGTCGACTACCCCGGCGACGCGCTGCTCGCGGTCGCGGTCGTCGGACCCTGCCTGCCGGCCGTGACCGTGGAACAGAAGCTGCTCCAAGCCTACTACGACGAGCGCTTCGAGCGCGGTTTCGAGTACGCCTTCGTCGTGCCGGGGATGACCCGCGTCGTCCAGGCCGCGGGAAGACTGATCCGCTCCGCCGACGACCGTGGCGTGATCGCACTGTTCGACCGCCGCTTCCTCCAGCGGCCCTACCGGAACCACCTGCCGGCCGAGTGGTGGCCGGAATCGGAGGAAAAGGCGAAGACCGACCTCGCCGGGCACCCCGCGACCGCCGCGGCGGCCTTCTTCGGCGCATGACCGACCGAACGCCCGGCACACGGCCATCCCGCCCGCATTCCGGATCCGCCCGCCGCCGACACCCACGATGAACGCCCTGCTCCAGCGCATCGAGCGCTTCGTCGGCGCCGGCGAGGGCAGCTTCGACGAACTCGCCCCGGCCGCCGCCCGCTTCGGGTACGAGCGCGTCGAGCCCTACCGCCGCCTCTGCGAGCGGCGCGGTCTCTCCTCCGAGGCCCTCGACGACTGGCGGGCAGCGCCACCCGTGCCGACCTCCGCCTTCAAGTCGCTGCAACTCGCCGCCACCGAGCCGCGGGAAATCTTCCGCAGCAGCGGCACCACCCTCGGGGCCGAACGGCGCAGCGTCCACTACCACCCCTTCCCCGACCTCTACCGGACCGTTATCGACGCCTCCTTCGCCGCCGCCTGCCTGCCCTCCGGCCACGCGCGGCTACCGATCCTCTCGCTCATCCCCGATCGTGCCGCGGCCCCCGATTCGAGCCTCTCCTTCATGGCGAACCACGTGTTCGAGCGCCACGCCGCGTCCGGCAGCGCCTGGGCCGTCGCGCCAGACGGGATCGACGTGGAGCGCGCGCGCCGCTGGCTGCAGAGTCGAGGCGACGGCGAGCCGGTGCTGATCCTGGCCACCGCCCTCGCTCTCGTCCTCCTGCTCGACCACCTGGAGAGCGAACCGGCCAACGCGCTCCGGCTGCCGGCCGGGAGCCGCGCCTTCGAGACTGGCGGCTTCAAGGGTCAGCGCCTCGAGACGACGCCGGAGGACGTCCGGCGCCGCGCCCGGTCCCTGCTCGGCCTGAACCGCGACGCGATCGTCCGTGAGTACGGGATGACGGAGCTGACCAGCCAAGCCTACTCCCGACCCGGCGGCGAGCTGCTGCGCACGCCGCCGTGGATGCCGTTCCGGGTGCTCGACCCGGAGACCCTGGAGGAAGTCGAGGACGGCCGCACCGGCCTGCTGTCCTTCTTCGACCTCGCCAACCTCGGCTCCGTCTGCCACGTCCTGACGGAGGACCTTGGCGTCGCCGAAGATGGCGGGTTCCGCCTGCTCGGCCGCGCCACCGGCGCCGAACTCCGCGGCTGTTCCCTGACCGCGGAAGAACTGGGAGCCGCGTGACTCGTCCTGAACCCCGGGTCGTGCGCCCACTGGGTGCGCCGGCGTCCTCGCCGGCATCCGGCGCGAAGCGCCGGTCCGGCATGAGCACGCCCGAAGCCACAGCCAAGCACCTCGCCGCCGCCGCTCCGGCCCTCCGCGTCATCCCCACCGACGATCTCCTCGCCGCCTGGAACGACACACTCTCGGCCTTTCTCGACCCCGCGAGCCCCGAACGCCGCCAACTCGACCCCGACCTGCTGGCGGCAACCGGCCTCTCCCCCGCCGGCCTCGACGACGGCCTCCGAACGATCGGCGCCGGCATGCGCGGCCAACCCGCGGCCGCCGAAGTGCGCCGCCCCCTCCGCCAGCCGCACAACGGCTTCAGCCTCGTCATCCTGCCGGCCAGCCCACCGGGCCTGATGCTCCAGTCCCTCCTCCCGGCCCTGGCCGCGCGCGCACCCGCCCTCTTCAAGGTCTCCAGCGCCGAGCCTCACTTCGCCCCGGCCTTCCTTGCCGCCCTGGGCAAACGCCTGCCCACGCTCCGCGACGCCTGCGCAACCGCCACCTGGACCGGCGGCGACGCCTCGATCGAAGCCCACCTGTACGCCGCCGCCCGGCTCGTCGTGGCCTACGGCGGGGACGCAACGATCGACGCCCTCCGGTCCGCCGCCCCCCGCCGGCTCATCGCCTTCGGCCCGAAGCTCAGCCTCGGCTGGGTCGGTGCCGACGCCGACCCGGATCGAGCGGCTCGCGGCATGGCGCTCGACATCGCGCTGTTCGACCAGCGCGGCTGCCTGTCCGTCGAGGCCGTGCTCGTCGAGCAAACCGCGGCCGAGCCCTTTGCCGACGCCCTCGCCAACGTTCTCTCGCCACTAGCGCGCAGACTCCCGCCCGGCCGCAGCACCGCCGCCGAGCGAGCCGGCGTCCGCCTCGTCCGCGAGGACGCCGATCTACGCAACCTCACCTGGTCCGGCGATGCCCTCGACACAGGCACCGTGATCGTCGAGACCGACGAGCGGATCAGCCCCTCGCCCGGCCTCCGCACCGTCCGCATTTACCCGGTCGAGGGCGTCTCGGCACTCAACGACTGGCACAGCCGGCTCCAGGGCATCGCGTTCGCCGGCCGCATGCCCGCGACGGTCCGCCGCGCCTTCGAGCAAGCCGGCGTCTCCCGCTTCGCTCCCGCCGGCCAACTCCAGGCCACCGACGCCGCCTGGCGCAACGGCGGCATCGACCTGGCCGCTCAGTTCGCAGGCCGCGACAACCGGGAATCGAAGCTCAAGCGAAGCCTGAATCGAACGCACGACCGCTACGCCGACGCCTTCCGCCGTCTGGCTGAATAGGCCGTCTGTCTGGAGGGCCGCTCGCGCCCCGTGTGACTACGGATCGGGCGGCAGCCCCGACACCGTCTCGACCACCACGCCGTCCTTCACCCGGAACGACCGGGGCAGCGTCCGGTACAGGGGGTTCAGGAACGTCGGCGGCGCCTCGCGGATCTCGAAAGCAGGGCCGTAGGACCAGAAGAACGTGCGGTTCTCGTCCGGCGTCGCGGAACTGAGCACCCACATTCGGCCGTTGTCGAAGACGTGCTGGTTCAGGCCGTCGACGGCCTTGCCCAGGTCCTCATCGAGGTCGGCGATGACCAGCCAGTGCTCCCCTTCCGCGAGCTCGGGCACGACGGTCGACAGGCACAGGCGGCTGTCGCCGTCGCCGCTGCAGATCCCGTCGATCTCAAGATCCGGCTTCAGCCGTGTCGCCAGGTTGTCGAGCGGCAGGTCCGGCGCCGCGCGGGCGAAGGCGAGCAGACCCACGGTCAAGGTGCCGACAACCGCCAATCGAATCCACGGCAGGCCCGCGACCGCGCGCCGGCCCAGGAACGCCAGCGCCAGCGCCGGCACCATGAGCGCCAGGTCCTGCCAGAAGGCCTCCGCCGGCGTGCGTTCGACCAGGTTGCCGAAGCAGCCGCAGCCGGCCTCGTCCTCGGTCGCGATGCCGCGCAGGTCGCGGTAGTAGGTGCGTCCGGTCAGGAACAGGAAGAACGCGACCAGGAGCGCCGACGGCCCCAGCACCCACATTCGGCGCAGGCCGAGGATCAGCGCGCTGCCCAGCCCGACTTCGAGCGCCAGCGCGATCACGGTGACCACCGCGGCCGGCAGGAGGAAATCGAGACCCTCGATCTCGATCTGGCTCACGAACGCCTGCGGGTCGAGCGCCTTGACCGCGGCGCCGAAGACCAGGACCGCGCCCAGGAAGGCGCCGCCGGCCCATCCGACCACGCTCAAGAGCAGCTCGGAGCGGTCGCCCGGCGCTGCCGCGCGGGTCTTTCTGCGGGCCCTACCGGTCATGGCTCGCTTTAGTCGGTCCGTGATCCATCCCGTTGCTAGTCTGCCGCATTAGGGCGGCGGGCACTACCCCATGATCTCCATCTCAAACGTCGGCAAGAGCTTCGGCGAGCAGACCCTGTTCGAGGGCGCGAGCCTGCGTTTCGCGAAGGGCCAGCGCTACGGCATCGTGGGCTCGAACGGCTCGGGCAAATCGACGCTCCTCCGAATGCTGACGGGCGACGAGCCGACCAGCGAAGGCTCGATCTCGGTGCCGAAGCGCTGCCGGCTGGGGGTGCTCAAGCAGGACCACTTCGAGTACGAGCAGGACACGATCCTCGACGTCGTGATGATGGGCAACGCGGAGCTCTGGCAGGCGATGGTCGAGAAGGACCGGCTGCTGGAGCGGGCCGCCGAGCACTTCGACGGCGACCGCTACGCCGCGCTGGAAGAGGTCGTCATGCGCTGGGACGGCTACTCGCTCGAGTCCCGGGCGGCCGAGATCCTGGAGGGGCTGGGGATCGAGACGGAGGTCCACCGCGAGCCGCTGTCGATCCTCTCCGGCGGCTTCAAGCTCCGCGTGTTGCTGGCCCAGACCCTGGCCGCCGCGCCCGACGTCCTGCTGCTCGACGAGCCGACGAACCACCTGGACATCCTCTCGATCCGCTGGCTCGAGAAGTTCCTCTCCGAGTTCAAGGGCGTCGTCCTCGTCGTCTCACACGACCACCGGTTCCTCGACAACGTCTGCACCCAGATCGTCGACATCGACTACGAGACCCTCACCGTCTACCCGGGCGCCTACTCGAACTTCGAACGGAAGAAGGTCGAGGAACGGGCGCGCCGCGAGGCGGAGATCTCGCAGCGCCAGCAGGAGATCGACCACCACCAGAAGTTCGTCGACCGCTTCCGCTACAAGGCGAGCAAGGCGCGGCAGGCCCAGAGCCGGGTGAAGCTGATCAACCGGATCTCGATCGAACCGCTGCCCCAGACGTCGCGCCGCTATCCGCTGTTCCGCTTCCAGTCGCGGCGACCCTCCGGCAAGCGCGTACTGACCCTCGAAGGAATCTCGAAGAGCTACGGCGACAACCAGGTACTCGAAGACGTCTCGCTGGAGATCGGCCGGGGCGAGCGGGTGGCGGTGATCGGACCGAACGGCATCGGCAAGTCGACGCTGCTCAAGATCGCGATCGGCGAAGTCGGCCCCGACCGCGGCGAGATCGACTGGGGGTACGAGGCCCACCCCGGCTACTTCGCCCAGGACCACCGCCAGCAGTTGCTCGACTCCGAGGGCGCCGAGAAGAAGACGGTCGAGAGCTGGCTCTGGGACTGTTGCCCCGGCGAACCGATCGGCTTCGTCCGCGGCCAACTCGCCGCAGTCCTGTTCTCCAGGGACGAAGCGATCAAGCGGATCGGCAGCCTCTCGGGCGGCGAAGCGGCGCGCCTCCTGTTCTGCCGCCACGTCGTGCTCAAACCGAACGTCCTGGTCCTCGACGAGCCGACCAACCACCTCGACCTGGAGGCGATCCAGGCCCTGATCGACGGCCTCCTGGACTACCCGGGCACCCTGCTCCTCGTCTCGCACGACCGCTGGTTCGTGAGCCAGCTCGCCACCCGGATCATCGAGATCTCCACCGATGGCGTGAACGACTTCGTCGGCAGCTACGACGAGTACCTGGACCGCCTGGGCGACGACCACCTGGACCGCGCCGCCGCCCTCGTGCGTGCGAAACGCGAGAAGCGGGAGAAGAAGGCCGCGGCGCGGGCCGTGTAGCCCAGCCCTCTCAGGGCGGCGATTCGACCTCGGGCGCGGTGGCAGGCGTACTGTCGTCCTCCGGAGGAGTCGGTGCTTCCCTGTCGGGACGAGCGTGTGTCGGATGGTCCGGCGGGACGGGCCGATAGCACCTTCCGCCATGAGCAAAATGACCGGGCGGACAGTAAACGACCGCCATGATGGTGTAGTCGCCCCTTCGCCCACTCGAGGGGGACACCCGGATGCTGTGCGATCCGGCCGCCAGTTCCCCGGTCCATTGATCGTCGCGGGTTCCATCGCGATTCGAGCAGAAAGAACCGTTGACGGAACAGTCGAAGTTCCGGTTCATGCCGGTCAGTGAGACGCTCACGGTTTGAGGAGTCACCAGAGTGAAGGAGTAGGTCTCTCCAAGGCTGTCCACTTCGGCCGCGTAGACAAGCCCAATGCGCCTCTCCCGGACGTGGCGCACACGTCCCGGCGGCTTTCCGTCAGGCGAGGGACCGACGCACCACATGGCGTACAGCCAAGGGCCTACGACGGCGGTGACTCCCCAACCGACCGGGCACGAGGCCGCGTAACCCACGAACGTCCCGTTCAGCATGCACTTGTCGTTGTCCTGCGTGAACCCCTCCGCGCACAGATGCACTTCACAGCGTCCGCCGCCAGGACTGAACTCGTTCCAGAATGCCGGAGGAGTACAGGTCTGCGCCTGTGCCGGCGTGCCCAAGGCAAACAACAGGCCCGGCAGGAGGGCGTTTCCGAGCAAGACCGCTCTCCGACACGGCACATCGCCGGCACGTCGGCTTCCGCCCGATGTGCGTGTGCTCACCAAGGGTAAGTGCTCTCCTCGCCGATCACCTCGCTCGCTCCGCCCGTACACACGATCCCCCGGTCCTGCTCCTCGCATCCCTCGGCCGGTCCGAAATCGAACTCAAGGGCAGTCTCAGCAGCCGGAAGGACCGGCTCCGAGCGAGCCGCCGCGCGGCTCACGCCCAACCCCGTCTCGGCGGCCTTGTCGATCTCGAGGCTCCGGCTGTCAAACGGCCGCAGCACAATGGGTAGACTCTCCTTGTCGAAGGAACTCTCCAGCCAATGCTCGGCGGGATCCCTAGTCTGGAGCCGCAACTCCGAGCGCAAGACTCCCGTCAAGAAGTCTGTGCCGGGATGAACGATCGAGACGGGCACCGAACTCTCCTGACGGCGCGGCGCCTCCACGACGATGCTCCGCCCGTACTCCCCGGCCTCGATTTCGACTCGCAAGAGACTATCGGTGGAGTCGACACGGTAGCGGTACTCCAGACTCATGTCGCCGCTGGCATACACCATTCGCCATACCTCCGAAGGCCTCTCGAGAGACATGAGAGCGTATGGCCACCCCGACCGGCCCTGCGCCACGGCAAAAGGCTCTCCGCCTTCAACGCGTAGAACCTCGCCGATTCCCTGGAAGTAAACCGAGAGGCGCGAACGCTCTGAGGCCACCTTGGCGGCACCGTCGGAGTCAATCACGATCTCCGACGTCCGAAGATCGATCAACTCCCACGAGGAGGGCTCGCGCCAACGGTCACCCTGCCTTGCCAGCGAGGGAGGCTCGGGTAAAGGAGGCGTGAAGTCGTAGCGAAGCGCCAGTGTCTCGCCAAACCGTACGCCACCAGGAAAGCCTCGCTTGTCTCTGATGAACTCCACGATCAAGCCATGGTCGTCCCTGGCCATATCGAACGACGCGACTTCGTCGCAGTCGGTACCCTCAACGCCACCGTAGCATGTGGCGACCGGGAACTTCCTGTACGTCTCTACGCGGCTTCCTCACCGATCGTCCGTGGTCAGAAGACCGTCGGAACTGATGACGCTGGTCACCTCCATCGCCTGACCGAGCACCTCCGTGGATTGGCGCAAGGCGAACTTTCCATTGAGTTCAAGCCGCTTCACGGCCCAGTCGGCCCTAGGAGCGTGCGCGGTAGGAACGGTTGTAGACTGTCAGTCACGAGCGGAGGCTGAGGGAGGGAAGAGGATGCCGACAACGTTTCGCCCATACGATCCGGGTCAGAGTGTTCTTCTGCCT
>LXNI01000735.1_pt1 | contig 35418 bp, 34 predicted proteins | sample 809091 | NCBI WGS metagenome assembly LXNI01 (sample SAMN04870527, study PRJNA318959) | sponge metagenome | biome: 01000161; feature: marine sponge reef; material: water | host: Sarcotragus foetidus | place: Greece: Milos, Mediterranean Sea | collected 2013-05-29 | depth 5-7 m
AACGACGCCGGACGGAGGGCCTTCGAGCCCCAGAAGAGGCAGACCGTCCCGCCCGAGGCGGCGGGAGCTGATCCGGAGCGTCCTAGAGCTCCGGCGGGCATCAAGTACAGTCGTCTGCCATGAGCCGTCCGCTCGATAGGTTCACCCGGCTGGTCACGGCCCGGCCGTGGATCACGATCGGTGTCCTCGTCCTCATCACCGTCGTCCTGGCGGCGGGGGCGTCGCAGCGCGCGGAGCCGACGGAAGGGAACTCGCTGGCCCTGCTCCCCGCGGGCAATGACGTCGCCTCCACCGTGATCGAGATCGAGGAGAGCTTCGGGGACCACAGCGACGTGAGGGTCGTGACGCTTGTCTTCCGCGGCGAGGCGCTGACCCCCGCCGGGCTGGCCCAGATGGACGCCCTGCTCGCGGCGATCGGCAGCGACGCCGACGTGACGGCCCGGCTGGTGCCGACCGACCCGGTCTTCGCCCCCAGCACGCTGATCGGAGGCATCCTCGAACGCGACGACCTGGCGTCGCTCACTCAGGCCGAGATCGACTCGGTCCGCGGCGTGGCGGAAATAGGTGCCGCGCTCGACGCGGTGACCGGAATCGACGACGACGGAACACCGGTCGCCGTCGCCACCATACGGCTGCTCGATAGCGGCGATGAGCGAATCGTCGACATCGAACGGTATATCGACGACCTGGCCTCCGGTACCCAAGGCCCGCTGGCTGTGAGCAGCGTGTCGGTCACGGTGATCGAGGACGAGTACAAGGATGCCACCGAGAACGGAATGCTGCCGCTGATCGGGGTGGCACTGGTGCTGATCGCCGCGCTGATCATGCTCTTCCTGCGCTCGTTCTCGGATCTGCTGCTCACACTCTTCGGGCTTCTCATGGCTCTGATCTGGATCGTCGGGGCCGAGGGGTGGCTGGGACCGAACGCGCTGGGGTGGATCGGGCCTCCGAGTTCGCTCACCGTCATGGTGCCGATCATGCTGATCAGCCTCTCGGTGGACTACTCCATCCAAGCCGTCTCGCACTACCGCGAGCAGCGAGCCGAGGGCCTGCCGGTGCAGCAAGCGGTCCGCAGAGGGCTCCGCAACGTCGCCATCCCGCTGGCACTGGCCGCCGTGACGACGATCGCCAGCTTCCTAGCGAACCTGTTCTCCCCGATCTCGACACTCGGCGACTTCGGCATCGTCGCCGGTCTCGGCGTGGGGCTGAGCCTCATCGTGATGCTCACACTGATCCCGGCAGGCCGGATCATCATCGACCGCCGGCGTGAGGCGCGCGGCAAGCTAAAGGACCCCCGACCGGTCTCGGGAGCACTGCCCGGCGTCGAGCGGGGGGCGAAGCTGCTCGGCACGAGCGTGGCGCGCCGCCCGGCGCCCTACCTCATCGCCGTGACCGGCGTGACGATCTGGATGGCGTTCGCGGCCAGTGGCCTCCAGGCGGAGTTCAGCATCCGCGACGTCCTGCCCAAGGGCGGCACCGTGCTGAACGATCTGGAGACCCTCGAGGCTTCCGTCGGCGGCTCGACGGAACTTGCCAGCATGCTCGTGAAGGCCGAGGCCACCGAGACCCGCACGCTGCTGAACCTGGACGACCTGGAGAGCGCCTTCGATGATCCCCAGCGCCGCCCGGCGGCGGTGGCGGGACCGCTGGAAGGGTCGTTCGAATCAATCGTGGTGGACTGGACCCACGACAGCGGCCAGCCCGGCGACAAGTACGACCCGGAACTGGCGACGCTCTTCAGCGAGGCATCCGCAGGGGTGGCCGTCGACCCGGTCCTGATGCAAGAGTTCCTTGACAGAATCGAGGCGAGGGATCCCGCGGTCGCCCGCGTCCTGGTCAACAATCCCGACGGTGTCGACGCGCTGCTGCTCCAGTTCCCCGTCTACACCGACAACCCCGCGGCGACGTTGAGTGTCCAGGAGGACATCGAGGCCCTCTGGCCCGGCGACGACTCGGCCATCACCGCAACCTCCGAGAGCATCCTCGGGGTCGAGATCGCCAAGCAGATCACATCCCGGCAGACCGAGGCGATCACCTCTACCGTCGGTGTGGCGCTGGGCATCTTGGCCCTCTTCTTCTGGTTCACGCTGCGGCGACCCACGCTGGCGGTCATCGCGGTCGGCCCGATCGTGCTGGTCCTCATCTGGGTTCTTGGCACGATGGCGCTGCTGGGCATTCCCTACACGCTGCTCACCTCGATCATCACGGCGCTCTCGATCGGGATCGGTGTGGACTACACCATCCACGTGATCCACCGTTACCGGGAGGAGTTCACCCGCCTGCGCAACCCGGAGCAGGCGGCCATCCGGACGCTGACCACCACGGGTTCGGCACTGCTGGGCTCGGCGTTGACGACCGCGCTGGGGTTCGGGGTGCTGGTGCTCTCAGCGCTGGAGGGATCCCAACAACTCGGCATCACCGCTGCCATCACGATCGCCTACTCGTTGATCGTCTCCATCCTGGTCGTCCCGCCGGCGATGACCATCTGGGGCGCCTACCAGAACATGCGGCTGCGCTCGCAGGTGCAGCGCATGTGGGACGACCTTGATGTCGTCGCCGAGGAGATCCACCACCGCCACACCGAGGGGCAGGACACTCCGTAGCGGGTCCGCCGACGGGGAGTGATGCTCTCCTCCGCGGCGCCGCTTGCGGGAAGCTAGGCCGGCTTCCGGGCCAGGAAGCAGTACAGCGGCGTGAAGATCCCGGCCCTGCCGCCGCTGACGTAGGCCGCGGCCGCTCGATCCATGAGTCTGAGGACCCTGGCCGAACCCCGAGGGAGTATTCGCAGGACCTCTGCCGCCCTCGACGTCGCCACGAGCGCCTTGCGGACCTTGGGGACACGGATGAGCCCGCGGCCCAACTTCCCGTAGTGAGCTTCCATGGGAACGTACCAAGGGACTGTGCAACCGTCGCTCCTGTCTCTGTCAGAGCCTTCGAGCACATCGAATCCCGCCGACTCGAGCGCCGAGTTCACCTCGGCAAACCCGGGGATTTCCTTCAATGCGATGTGGAGCATGAGATCCTGCTTGATGGATCGATGCTCGGCGGATGTCGGATCGAAGTCGTCGGTCATACACATCTCCTGTCCCCAGAACAAGGCTCCAGGTTTCAAGATGCGAAAGATCTCTGCGTATGCCTTCGCCCTGCTCGGAGTGTGGCATGTCGACTCGATGGCATAGCCCCTGTCGAATGAGCCTGCTTCAATGCTGCTCATGTCCATCATGTTGCACTTGAGACAGTCGATCACTCCATCGAGGCCGGCCTCGCGGTTGCGGAGCCTCGCCTGCTCGAGCTGGTGTTCGTTGTTGTTGATGCCGACGACCCGTACGTCGGCCTCCGTTGCCACGCGACGCATCAGTGCGCCGAATCCGCAACCGACGTCGGCAACAACCATTCCCGGTTCCATCCTCAGCTTGGCGATCATGACCCGCTGATGACGGACGACGGCGTTCTCCAGAGTTTCCTTCAGCGCCAAGGGCGCAAATTGCAGAGACTCGCCCCAACCAAGTTCCATGAACTGGTTGCACAGGTCGTAGTACTCGTTGACCGTCTCGGTGTGATCGTACTCCGGGGAATCCGCGTCGTCGGCAGCCGACCTTGCGACCCAGTGTTCGAAGTCGGCTACACGACCCCGGACGTCCGAGCCTCGCTGTGCAGCTCGTACGGAGCCTGTGAACCGGCCGAGCGCCATCAGACAGGTAACTCGTGCCTCAGCTCGGAGACGACGAATTTCATCTTCTTGCTCGGGGACATCGACGGGAACGGGTTGAACTTGAGCTTGTAGTCCGGGGGAGACAGTTCGAGCGAGACGTAGCGCGCGATCAACAGCAGGTTCACAGCCAACTGCAGTTCCATCCACCGGAAGCCGAGACAGGTGTGCGTTCCGAGCCCATACGGGGCGTAGCCAGGACTGAGATGTTCTTTGCGTGATGGCAGGTAGCGGTCGATGTCGAATTTGTAGGGCTCGGGGAAGACGTCCTTCATATAGTGCGGCGCCGTCGTGAAGATGTGGAGCCGCATCCCTTCCGATAGCTGGTAACCCTCGACAACGCATGTATTCATCACGTTTCGGATAGACGCCGGAACCGACGGATAAAGACGCATGCACTCCATGATGAAGCGCCGAGTGACGTCGGTCGCGGGTCCGACGAGATTCTCGCTATCCGGATCCCCGTCGGCAAACAGAGCATCAGCTTCACTCCGGATCCTCTCGTACAACTCGGGCTGCGACACCATCGCGTAGAGGGCGAAGCCAAGCGAATCGCCGAGGTACATAGCGGCGAGCAACGGAGTCGACAGAGCGAATCCCAGATTCGCCTCGGGGAGGAACTGCGGATCGCTCATGTGCAGACTCAGCAGATCATCCGCGAGTTCCCGGGGACATCCGCTCCGTTGGGCAGGCGTGTGGACACTCTGCACCCTGTCGCGAACTTCCGTCACAAGCGTCGACCGACGCTTCATTGACGGTGTGTGCAGCAGGAACTTGGGAAGAAGTCTGGATATATGCGTGTTGAGCGCCCGTTCCTTGTAAGCGATGACGTCGTCGATCACGTCCTGCGAATCAACACTGACCAAGAGCGGCGAGGTCTCCGAATTGATCATTCGCCGGCACATGTGCGTTGCCTGAAGGGAGTCGCCGATCTTCCAGCTTGAGAGATACCGCCGGCCATGAGCGAACAGATCGTCCAGCCGGCTTTCCAACTTGCCGCGGGAAAGAGCCGGATGCATGGCCTTGCGGAGCCGGAAATGATCGGCCCCATCCAGCGCGGGAAGCACGCCCGACGCACCATAGACTTTCTCCAAATCGGCAAAGTAGTCCCCAGTTCGAAGGTACAGTCGGCCGTTTCTATGAACCCAGCGATTCGCGCGAGGTCCCGCCAGGAAGATCAGAGGTTTCATAAAGGGAAACTTGATCTTGAAGACAGGGCCATACTCTTCGGTAATTCCCGCGAAGAGGGCGGGGAGGTTGCCATCGCGAACATGCCGGTTTCGCAGCAATTTGGACAAGCTCACAGACGGAATCTTCTTGGTCAGCGAGACACGTCGAAGCAGCGGGCCGGCTTGGCTGTGCTCGATCGCTTCGGCGATAGCTCGGCCAATGACCTCCATCTTGGAGATCAACTCGACACGTTCCTCCGACTCGTCGTCCAGTTGGAAGATGAAACGTAAGACGTCACACGTGTTCAGCAGGCAGATGATGATGATGTCTCTCGGACCGGGGATCTCGTCACCGAACAGCATCCTGCTGAGTCGGGTCGTGACGAACTCGGCCGCGGTCCCTTCCAGGGACCCTGCGTGGAGGTCCGCCTGCCAGCCGGTGCGCGCCAGTGTCCAGAAATCGCCGTCATGGTGCTCCAGGATCTTGAGTAACACCAGGCGTTCCAGGGTCGAATCGATGACGGACTCCGCACGGACCGCCAGCCGTTCGATCCAGTACTGGGCGTTCCCGTGGCCCGGATCGGCGGCGATCTTCTCGAGGATGGGATCCAGGACCGGATCGCCCGTCTTTGCGGGGTCCAGAAGGATCAGCGAGTCCATGTCCGTGTCGATGCGGGATTGGAGCGACAATTCGGCCAGGGCGGCGCCGGCCACGGCGCAGTTCAGATCCCAGCCGGGCACCTGGTGGAAGTAGCCGCTCTCCTCGTTGAGGAGTGTCAGGATGAACTCGTCAACCAGACTCAGCGTTTGGGTCGCCACGCTGCCGGTCGATTGAGCCATCAGTCCTGCTCTCCATCCACAATGCCGATCCCGCCCGCGAGATCGGACCAGATTGACCGAGGGAAGTCTACTTCACCACCTCGCTGCCTCCTATGCCGGTCAGGGCCGGGCGCGGCTCATCGTAGTTCAGCATGGTCGAGGCGCCGCAGCGGCCGGAGCCTTGGTCGCCTCGAGGCTCCGCCGGCCGCCACCCCTGCGAGTTCGCCGGCGCGGCCGTGGGTCTCGTCCACGACCTCGCCACCTGAGCGATCCTGATCGGGAGCGGTTCCAGCGGCCGTTGCTAGCCTGATCCCTCGCGGCCCCCGGCGTTCTGCGGGGCCGCCGGCGGGGCTGTAGCTCAGTTGGCTAGAGCACTTGCTTTGCAAGCAAGGGGTCGTGGGTTCGAGTCCCATCAGCTCCACTGGAACGGGGAGAGGCCGACGCTGAGGATCCTCCAGCACCGGGGCGGGTGGGTTGGAGACCCCGCCGGGGTCCGACAGGATCAGTGAAACGAACCTCAGGAAGGAACCAACCATGATCGATGCGCTGAACCGGCTCGGGGGGCTGCTCCTCGACGCCGGCGCCCCGCACGCCAACGGCAAGCTGGACGTGTTCGACCCCACCACGGGCAACGTGGTCGCCAGCATCGCCACATCCACACGCGAGGACTGCGTGGCCGCGGTCGAGGCGGCGGCAGGGGCGGCGGCCGGCTGGGCTGCTACCCCACCACGGGAGCGCGGTGAGATCCTGCGCCGCTGCTTCGAGACGATGATCGCCGAGAAGGACGAGATCGCCGCGCTGCTGCAACTCGAGAACGGCAAACCGATGGCCGAGGCCGCCGGCGAGACGGCGTACGCGGCGGAGTTCTTCCGCTGGTTCAGCGAGGAGGCGGTCCGCATCGGCGGCGAAGTCCGCCAGGCGCCGATGGGCGACAAGCGCATCATGGTGTTGCCCGAACCGGTGGGGGTCTCGCTGCAGATCACGCCGTGGAACTTCCCCGCCGCCATGCCGGTGCGCAAGATCGCCCCTGCGCTCGCCGCCGGTTGCACCACCGTCGTGAAGCCCGCGCCGGCGACCCCGCTGACCGCCTACTACATCGCCGACCTGATGTCGCGTTGCGGCACCCCTCCCGGCGTAATCAACCTGGTGCTGCCCGAACCGCCGAACGAGGCCACCGTGGCGATGCTGGCCCACCGGGCCGTACGCAAGGTGTCGTTCACCGGCTCCATCGCGGTCGGCAAGCACCTGCTGCGCCTCGCCGCCGACAGGGTTCTGCGTACCAGCATGGAGCTCGGCGGCAACGCCCCGTTCGTGGTGCTGGCCGACGCAGACCTCGACACCGCCGTGGAATCGGCCATCGCCTCCAAGATGCGCAACACCGGCGCCACCTGCGTCGCCCCCAACCGGCTATACGTGCACGAGCGGATCGCCGATGACTTCACCGAGGCGCTCAGCGCCCGGATGGCCGGACTCACCGTCGGTTACGACCGTCGCCCCGACGCCGAGGTCGGTGCGCTGATCAGCACAGGTGAGCGCGACAAGGTGGCGGGCATCGTGCAGACGGCGGTCTCCGGTGGCGCCCGCGTGGTGACCGGCGGTCGGGCCCCGGACTGCGGCGGCTACTTCTACGAACCGACGGTGCTGAGCGATGTGGACCCGAACGCCTCCTTCCTGGCCAGGGAGATCTTCGGGCCGGTGGCCCCGCTGGTGCGCTTCCGGGACGAGGCCACCGCCGTCGAGATGGCCAATGACACCGACGCCGGCCTCATCGCCTACGTCATGACCGGAGACCTCGGTCACGGCCTCGCGGTCGGCGAGCGGCTCGACGCAGGCATGGTCGCCGTGAACAGGGGGATCATCTCCGAACCGGCAGCCCCGTTCGGCGGAACCAAGGAGAGCGGCATCGGCCGCGAGGGTGGTTTCGAGGGCATCGAGGAGTACCTCGAGCGCAAGTACGTGTCGGCCAACTGGTGAGGCAGGCGGCACGTACCGCATGGGTGACCACGCGTGCACCGAACGATCCAACAGCTGGTAGCGCCCGCGCCGGGGCGGCGACGCGGCCGGGCCAGCCGGAACCTGCCCCCGTCAGCTGTCCTCGGGAGTTCGCTCGACCGGGAAGCAGAGCCTGATCAAGACGACGGCGACCACCACGGCGCCCGCCTCCACGCCGAGGAACGCCGGCGCCGACGCCGGGGCGATGCCTGCGAAGGTGTCGGAGAACATCCGTGCGGTGGTCACTGCGGGATTGGCGAAGCTGGTGGAGCTCGTGAAGTAGTAGGCGCCGCCGATGTAGCCGCCCACGGCGAATGCCACCGTCGACGGCTTGCCGCTGCGCACGGTTCCGAAGATGATCAGCAGCAGGCCCAGAGTGGCGACGCCCTCGGCGAAGATGATGTGCCCGGCGGAGCGATCCTTGAGCGACCAGGCCACCGCCGGAAGGTCGAACATGACGTTCGCCATGACCGCCCCGGCGATGGCTCCGGAGAACTGCGCCACCAGGTAGCCGGCCGCGGTGCGGGTGTCGATGCCGCCGAGAGCCCGCTCGGTGAGGGTGACGGCCGGATTGAAGTGGGCCCCGGAGACACCGCCGAACGCCAGGATCAGGGCCGCCAGCACCAGGCCGGTGGCGAAGGCGTTCTGCAGGAGCTGCAGCCCGACGTCGTCGGTGAGGTTCTCCGCCATGATCCCCGAACCCACGACCGCCGCCAGCAGGAAGGCGGTGCCGACGAACTCGGCGAGCAGCTTGGCGAGGGCGGAGCGCGGGAGGATCACCGATGGTACCGGGCGGTCCGGCCGCCAGGCCGTCCGAGGCGCCGACTCGCGGGGGGCGCTCGGAGCGCTCACTCCGCGGCCTGCCCACCCACTGCGGCCGGCTCGAGGTCCGCCAGCAGCGCGCCGACGCGTCGGGCCAGGTCGTCACGGATGCCCCGCACCACGTCGAGCGGCTGATCGGCGGGATCGTCCAGTTCCCAGTCCTCGTAGCGCTTGCCGGGGTAGATGGGGCAGGCGTCGCCGCAGCCCATCGTCACGATCACGTCGGCGGCGCGGGCGATCTCGTCGGTCCAGGGCTTCGGGTACTCGTCGGCGATGTCTATGCCCAGTTCGGCCATCGACGCGATCGCCGCGGCGTTCGTCTCCAGACCGGGGTCCGAGCCGCCGGAGAACACGTCCACCCGATCGCCGGCCAGGTGGCGCATCAGGCCCGCCGCCATCTGCGACCGACCCGCGTTGTGCACGCAGAGGAACAGCACGGCTGGCTTGTCAAGGGCGCCCGCCTCGAGTCCCAGCTCGCGTTCGGCGGGTTCGCCGGCGGTGTCCGGTGTGTTGGACGGGTTCTCGTCGCTCATGGATTCTCTCCGGGAAGTCGATCACAGCGTGAGGCGGGCGCGCCGGAGCGGTTGGAGTTCCGGCTCCGGCCTTCACACCTAGCAGCGGGAACGCCTCGCCGGGTTGCCGCCGGGAAAACTCCGGGTTGATTCCCGCTGACACTTGGCCGGTACCCTGCGGCTGCCGGTCCGGATCCGCCTCCGGGCGGCCGGTCAGGCAGCGACGGCTCCGCGTGCCCTGGCTTCGGGAAGTGCCGTGCAAGGAAGATCTTCGAGCATGAAGCTCCCCACTGACTACGACCACCCGGGTGTCGCGCGGGCCCGAGTCCTCGAACCCGAGATGGCCGAGAGCTATCTGGCGCACACCCTGGTCGGGGACCCGGTGGCCGACGCCGCGGTCGAGGCGCTCGCCGCGCTGGACCGCCGGCGGTCGAGTCGGTTGATCACCGCGTTCGTCAACAGCGCCGGCCCCGACGCCTGGCCCGACGCCCCACCTGCGGTGCGGCGACTCTTCCTGGACGCCACGACGCCGCCCGACTGGCTGCACCTGCCGGCCCTCGCCCCCGCTGTGCGCATGTTCCACCGGAACGCCAAGATGGTGCTGGCGTCAATGGTGGCAGCCGTCTTGGTGGAGGGCTTCGCAACGAACATCAGCCAGTCGTTCTTCATCACCGGACGCCTGCGTGATCAGGGGATTCGCCGGCTGCAGCAGAACAACCGGCACATGGTGGAGATCTTCTTCCCCAGCGGGTTGGAACGCTTTGGCGACGGCTGGAAACTCTCGGTGCGGATCCGGCTCGTCCACGCGCACGTCAGGCGCCTGCTCAAGAACTCCGAGGATTGGGACGCCAGCGCCTGGGGAGTCCCCCTGAGCGCGGCCCACATGGGCTTTGCGTTGACCGCCTTCTCCGCCCGGCTGCTGAAGCACATTAGAAGCCTGGGCGCCGACTTCAGCGAGGAGGAAGCCGCCGGCTTCATGGCAACGTGGCGCTACTCGGGACACCTGATGGGCGTCCCCGACCCCATCCTGTTCCGAGATGAGCAAGAGGCCCTCAGGCTCTTCGCAGTCGGCAACCTGTGCGAGCCCGAGCCGGGCGCGGCATCGATCGCCCTGGCGAATGCACTAGTGAACTCCGCTCCCCTCGTGGTGGGCATCGACGACCCGGTCCAGCGGCGAAACCTGGCGAACTACGTCTACAGGGTCTCACGCGCCATGATCGGCGACGACCTCGCCGACAAGTTGAAGTACCCGAAGCAGTCCACCTTCGGCGTGCTCGGTCGGTTCCGAGTCCAGGCCACCTACGAGCGGCGACTGAAGCGTCTCTTCCCGAAGAATGTGCGCAAGAGCAACTTCACGAGCTTCACGACTCTGCTGGCCGGGTCGAGGTACGACGACGAGGGCATCACCTACCGGATGCCCGACCACGCCTACGCCGAGCGCTCCAGCAACTGGTAGCGACAGCGCCGTTGCGGTTGGAGTTCCGGCTCCGGCCTCCACGCCGAGCAGCGGGAACGGCTCGCCGGGTCGCCGCCGGGAACACACCGGGTTGATTACCGCGGACACTTGGCCGGTACCCTGCGGGCGGCCGGTCTGGGTCCGCTTCCGGGCGGACGGTCGGGCAGTGACGGCGTCCGGGCGCGCCGGGGGGCGCGGCCGGACCGCGCAGAGGAGGCAACGATGGGCGCTCATGAATCCGGGGGGCGTCACGGCGTCAAGCCCGCGGCGACCTCGGCAACCGATTTCCTGGCAATCGACTCATTGCTCAGCGACGAGCAGTCACTGCTGCGGGACACCGTGCGCCGCTGGGTCGATGAGCGGATCCTGCCGCACATCGGCGACTGGTTCGAGCGCGGGACCTTCCCCGCCGAGGCGGTGGGGCCGGAACTGGGCTCTCTGGGTCTGCTGGGCATGCACCTCGAGGGCTACGGCTGCGCCGGGGCCGGCGCCACCGACTACGGCCTGGCGTGCATGGAACTGGAGGCCGGGGACTCCGGGGTGCGCAGCTTCATGAGCGTGCAGGGTTCGCTGGCGATGTTCCCCATCCGCGCCTTCGGCAGCGAGGAGCAGCGGCGGCAGTGGCTGCCCGCCATGGCCGCAGGCGAGGCGATCGGCTGCTTCGGCCTGACCGAGCCCGACGCCGGCAGCGACCCGGCCGCCATGCGGACCCGGGCGCGCCGCGACGGCACCGACTGGGTCCTCAGCGGCACCAAGATGTGGATCACCAACGGTTCGATCGCCGATGTTGCAGTCGTGTGGGCCCAGACAGACGACGGGGTCCGGGGCTTCGTCGCGCCGACCGACACTCCGGGCTTCACCGCCCGAGACATTCCCCGCAAACTCTCATTGCGCGCCTCGGTCACCTCGGAGTTGGTGCTGGAGGACGTGCGCCTGCCCGACAGTGCGGTGCTGCCGGAGGTGGTCGGCATGCGGGGACCGCTGTCGTGCCTCAACGAGGCCCGCTTCGGGATCCTCTTCGGCGCCGTCGGAGCGGCCCGCGCCTGCTACGAGGCCGCCCTGGGCTACGCGGCCGAACGCAACGCCTTCGGGGGACCCATTAGCCGCTTCCAGCTCACCCAGCAGAAGCTCGTCGAGATGATGATCGCCGTCCAGCGCGGCACGCTGCTGGCACTGCACCTCGGACGCCTGCGCGACACGGGGCGGCTCAGCGCCACCCAGATCAGCGTCGGAAAGCTCGACAACGTGCGCATGGCCCTCGAGGTGGCCCGAACCGCGCGCGGCGTGCTCGGGGCCAACGGCATCACCCTGGAGTACCCCGTGATCCGCCACATGAACAACCTCGAATCGGTCTACACCTACGAGGGCACCCACGAGATCCACACCCTCATCCTCGGACAGGCCCTCACCGGCCAGTCGGCCTTCACCTAGCCACTGCCGTTTCGCGAACCAAGACTGACGTCACAGACGTTCCGTCGGCAGGCTCGCGATGAAACCCGCACTCGGAGCCAGCCCACACCTCCCCGTCGCCGCAGCCGCGAACGGGCAGCCGACGGGGTAGCGTCGGGGCACCCCTGCGGGTGTAGTTCAATGGTAGAACATCAGCTTCCCAAGCTGAATACGGGGGTTCGATTCCCCTCACCCGCTCGCAGACGCGGAGAACGGCCACCGGGTCCCGGCGGGCGCCCCGAAGGGCTCAGCGGGTGAAGTTCAGCAGTAACTCCACGGTCCCGGTGTCCTCCACCGAAAGCACCACAGGGGCTCGCGGAGGACTGATCCCATAGTCCTCGAACCGGAGTTCGAAGGTCCCTCCGACGATGACGATTCCCTCGACCCAGGTGGCCTCCAGGGAGATCTGCACGGGGCGGCTGACGCCGTGGGCGGAGAACGTGCCTGCGACCGTCGCGGTCACCGGCTCGCCGGCTGCGGGGAGAGCGTCGAACGTCACTGGCTCAGCCAGTTCGAAGCGGGCCGTCGGGAACTGCTCGGTGTCCAGGGCCCGCCGCACGAGTCCGTCCCGCTGGGGTCGGTCGCTGACCACGGTGGTGAGATCCACATCCACGGCCGCTGCCAGCACCGTCGATCCGGCGATCTCCAACGAGCCTGAGACGGCCGGGGTCCGCCCGACGGCGTCGGTGGCGCCAATACCCGAGAGTTCCTCGCCGACCCGGTAGCCGGCCCAGGAACTCGTGTAGTCCTCGTAGCTGCCCAGCGTCGTGTCCACCGACCACACACCATCGAGGTTCACCCCTCCGGTGGGCTCCGGCGCCTCGGCAGCACCGTCAGCAGGCGCGGGCGGCGCCGGCTCTGGAGGAGGCGGCCCGGTCGGCGCGGACGGCGGCTCCGGTTCCGGGTCTGGACCGGGCTCCGGCGCTGCCGGGGCCGCAGCGTCGGTGGGTGGCGGAGGCTCGGGGGCCGGAGGAGGATCCACGGGGGGCGGAGGCGGCTCAAGTGCAGCAGGCGGCTCCGCGGCCGGCGGCGACGACGGCTCAGCCGGAGGTGGCTCGGCGGTCGGAGCCGGCACCGGTCCAGCCGGCACCCCGGTGGTGGCTGTGAGGGCCTCGCTGCGCTCCAGCACCGACGGCGGCGGCGGGGCATCGCCGCGCCAGACCAGCAACCAGACCAGGATCACCGCCACGACGACCGCAACCACGCCCGCGGCACCGGAAGTCAGGATCTTCTTGCGGCGCGACCAACGGCTGAAACGTTGGGAGATCATGTGCAGTTTCCTCCTGCGGCATCGTACGCCGGTCTGGTCTCCCCGACCTCCGGCACTCGGGCAAGAAACCGCTAAGAATCCTGTGCGGCATCCAGAATCGGAACCCATCCGGCGCTACGGTCGCAGCAGCCATGCCCCGCTCCAGCATCCTCGTAGCCGAGGACGATCCCGCGATCGGCAACGCCCTGCAGCGGGCGCTGACCCACGCGGGCTACCAGGCGCGTCGCGCCAGTGACGGTGCTCAGGCACTGCAAATGCTGGCAGGACAGCCGGCAGATCTCATCGTCCTCGACGTGTCCATGCCCCATGTGGACGGCCTCGAGGTCTGCCGGCGCCTCCGCCGCAGCGGTGACCGGACGCCGGTCCTCATGCTGACCGCGCGACACACCATCGGTGACCGGGTGGAGGGCCTCGACGCCGGAGCGGACGACTACCTGGTGAAGCCGTTCTCGCTCGACGAGCTGCTCGCCCGCATCAGGGCGCTGCTGCGACGCACGAGTGTGACAGGGGACGGTGCGCCCGGCGCGGGTCCCGACGTCCTGCGCGTCGCCGACCTGGAGTTGGACCGCGCCAGGCGCACCGCACGCCGCGGTGGGCGGGCCGTCGAACTCACGAAGACGGAGTTCGACCTCTTGGAACTGCTGATGCACAACAAGGGGATCGTGCTGAGTCGCGACGTGATCTACGAGCGCGTCTGGGGGTTCGACTTCGAGACGGGCTCCAAGTCTCTCGACGTGTACATCGGCTACCTCCGCCGCAAGCTGGAAGCCGGCGGCTCGGAGCGGCTCGTGCACACCGTGCGGGGGGTGGGGTACGTGGTGCGCCAGCCATGAGCCTGCGCTTGCGCCGCGGGTTGATCCTGGGGTGGCGCGTCGTGCCCGCCTCCCAGATCAGCATGCGGGCACGGGTCGGGTTGTTGGCCTTCGCCGTCGTGATCCTGGGTGTCGGGTTGGCTGTGGGCATCGGCTACTCCTTCGCGCAACACGAGTTGCACCAGGAGGTGGATCAGTTCCTGGAGCGCCGTGCTCACGCGGTCTCCGAGACCCTGGAGAGCCCCGCCGGGCTCAGAGACCGGCGCGGTCGGGGCGCACTGCCGTTCATCGGCGCCATCGCCCTCGCCGACTTCGACGCCCATGTCCAACTCCTCAACAGAGACGGGCGCCCGGTATTCGCCATCAGCAACGTGCCACTGCCGGTCGGCGCCGAGGACAGGCGGCTCGCTGCCGACGGCGGGGAGTCGGTGCACCGGACGGTCCGCCTCGACGGGCAGCGCTACCGCGTGCTGACCGCGGCGCTCAGCGGGGGTGGAGCCGTGCAGGTCGCACGGGACCTGAGCGAGACCGACCGGGCACTGCACGACCTCTTGCGGCGCACGATCCCGCTGGGCGTGATCCTGGCTGCTGCTGCAGCCGGTATGGCGTGGCTGCTGGCTCGCCGGGCGCTGCGACCTGTCGAGCAGCTGACCCGCGCCGCCGAGCACGTGGCCCAGACCCGGGAACTGGCCGGCTCGATCGAGGTCACCAGGGACGACGAGGTGGGACGCCTCGCATGCAGCTTCAACGCCATGCTGGAGGCGCTGCAGACGTCGCGGCTGCAACAGCAGCGCCTGGTGGCGGACGCCGGCCACGAACTGCGCACTCCCCTGACCAGCATGCGCACCAACATCGAACTGCTCCAGCGTGTGGAGTCGCTGGACGACGGGGAACGGCGACGCATCCTCGAAGACGTCAACGCTGAACTCCAGGAACTTGCCGAACTGGTGCGGGAACTCGTGGAACTGGCCGGCGAGCCCGGCGCCGGCGACGAGCCAAGCACGGAACTCGACCTGGCGGACCTGGCGGAGGACGCCGCAGGCCGGGCGAGGCGTCGCACCGACAGGCACATCACCACTGCAGCGGCGTCCAGATGCACGGTCCAGGGACAGCGGGGATCGCTCGAGCGGGCGGTGGACAACCTGGTCGGCAACGCCATCAAGTTCAGCCCGGACGGGACACCGATCCGCATCGTCACCGATGGTGGGCGCCTGGAAGTGCACGACAGCGGGCCGGGGATCCCGACCGAGGACCAGCCGCTGATCTTCGAGAGGTTCTTCCGGTCGGCGGCGGCGCGCTGCCGGCCAGGATCCGGCCTGGGCCTCGCCATCGTGAAGCAAATCGTGGAACACCACGGTGGCCGCGTCGTCGCCGACACATCGCCCGATGGCGGCGCCGCGGTCGGCTTCGAGATCCCCGCTTCCGGGGCCGCCGCTCCCTAGGCGCGGCACCGGCCAGATGCCGCCCGGACCGTCGGAGCCGAATCGGGCCGGGTCCGGGCGGTGGTCTCGCTCAGCCGGGTTCGGGTCCGGCGGCAACCGGACGGTCCTCGTCGGTGCCCCAAGCGGACCAGGAGCCCACGAACAGGCGGCCCGGCCCGAGCCCCGCCACCTCGAGCGCCAGCAGATCGAGGTTGGCGCTGACGCCTGAGCCGCAGTAGGCCACCACTCCGGTCTCGCCATCGACACCCAATTCTGCATACATCTCCCGCAACGCCGCGGGGCTCTGCAACGTGCCGTCGGCCCTGAGGTTGGCGCCGCACGGCGCGCTGACGGCACCCGGGATGTGCCCGAACCGCGGATCGATGGCGTTCGGTTCGCCCCGGTACCGCTCCGGCGAGCGGGCGTCGAGCAGCACGGTCCCCCGGTCGCGGCGCGCCGCATCCACCTCGGCGGTCGAGGCGTATGAGGCCGGCGGCCACGGGCGGGGCGTGAAGCGGGCGGGCGGCAGCGCTGGATACTCGGTGCTGAGGGCGCCGGGCCAGGCCGCGAGACCGCCGTCGAGGACCGCCACAGGCTCGCCGAGCGAGTGCAGCATCCACCAGAGCCGTCCCGCCACCATGCCCGAGGCGTCGTCGTAGGCCACGACCCCGCAGCCGTCGCCGATGCCCGCCGCACCCAGCGCCGAGGCGAATTCTTCCGGTGTGGGCAGCGGATGGCGGCCGGCGGCTGCGCGCGGCGGGGCGGACAGATCCCTGTCGAGATCCACGAACACGGCGCCCGGGATGTGCCCCGCCTCATAGGCGGCTCGGCCCGAGCGGCCGTCGAGGTACCAGCGCACGTCGGCGACGACCACCCTGTCGAGGTTGTCCTGCAGCCAGGCGCCGCTGACGGCGGGCGCCGGCAGTTCGGCACCGGCAGGCGAAGGCACCTCAGCGCCCCACGAAGCGGGCCTTGCCGGGGCCGGCCTCGACGAAGCTCTTGACGCCGGTGCGCGCATCCTCGGTGGCGAAGGCGGCCACGAACTCCGCCGTCTCCCGTTCGAGGGCGTCATCGAGCGGCAGGTCGAAGCCGTCGTTCATGGCGGTCTTGGCGTGCCGCAGCGCCGCCGGTCCCGCGGCGAAACGCTCGGCCATGGCCACCGCCCGCTCGTACGTCTCCGCTGCCGGGTGCAGGGCGTCGGCCAGACCGATGGCCAGGGCCTCCTCGGCGCTCACACGGCGGCCGCTGTAGATGATCTCCTTGGCGCGGCTGAGGCCCACGAGGCGCGGCAGGCGCTGCGTGCCGCCGGCGCCGGGGATGATGCCCAGCAGGATCTCCGGCTGGCCGAAGACCGCATCGTCCGCGGCGACGCGGAAGTCGGCGGCCATCGCCAGCTCACAGCCGCCGCCGAGGGCGTACCCGTTCACGGCCGCCACGAGAACCTGCGGGATGCGCTCCAAGCGCCGCAGAGCGCCGGTCAGAGATACGGGTACTCCCGCGCCGCTGTCGGCGCGGCCCGGGCGGAACTCCTTGATGTCGGCGCCCGCGGCGAAGATCCTGGGGCCCCCCCACAAGACGGCGGCGCGAATGTCCGAGCGGCCTCGCAACTCCTCGGCCGCCGCCGCGATCTCCGCCGACACCGCATTGCTCAGGGCGTTCATCTTCGGTCGATCCAGGCGGATCGTCGCCACGCCGGGCGCGGTGTCGGGCTGGAGGTGGACGAATTCGCTCATGGCGAGCCAAGCTATCCGGCCACGAGACTGGCCAACGCCCAGATGGCCGCAATCGTGCCGACGGCGATCATGACGAGGCCCCGTACCAGGGGCGGGCGGGGCAGGTCCTCGCCGGGGCGACCCGGAGGACGTGGACGGGTGAGGGCCAGGATGTTGCCGACCGCCATCGCACCGCCGAGGGCCAGGACGAGCCAGCGCAGAATGTCGTCGCCGAGGAAGACCACCCGCTCAGAACTCCCCTTCCGACGAGCGCTGGCTGAGGTTGTCGAAGCGCGTGTAATGCGGCAGGAAGGCCAGCTTCACGACCCCGGTGGGACCGGTGCGGTGCTTGGCGACGTGCAGTTCGGCGATCCCGCGGTCGGAGGTGTCGGAGTTGTACATCTCGTCGCGGTACAGGAACATGACCACGTCGGCGTCCTGCTCGATGGCGCCCGACTCGCGCAGGTCCGCCAGCATCGGCCGTTTGTCGGCGCGGGCCTCCGGGGCGCGGGACAGCTGTGAGAGTGCAACGACCGGGCACTTGAGCTCGCGGGCCAGGATCTTCAGTCCCCGGCTCATCTCGCTGACCTCCACCTGACGGCTCTCGGCGCCGATCCGGCCGCCCATCAACTGCAAGTAGTCGACGACCACAAGGCCCAGATCGCCCCATTCGGCGTGCTTGCGGCGCGCCTTGGCGCGGATCTCCAGAACCGAGGTGTTGGGGTTGTCGTCGATCCACAGCGGCGCCTCGGCGAGATGTCCCACGGCGGCGTTGACGCGTTTCCAGTCGTTGTCGCTGAGGCGGCCCGAGCGGATGTTCTGCGTGCTGACCTGCGCCTCCGAACACAGCAGCCGCTGGGTCAACTCCAGATGGCTCATCTCCAGGGAGAAGAACAGCACCGGCCGGCGGGCGTCCATGGCGGCCGCGGCGGCCATGCCCAAGGCCAGGGAGGTCTTGCCGATGCCCGGGCGGGCGCCCAGGATGACCAGCGTGGACGGCTGCAGGCCCAGCAGAAGATTGTCCAGATCGCCGTAGCCGGTCGTCACGCCGGTGAGGCTCTGGCCGTGCTGGTACAGCTTCTCGAGGTGCTCCACACCCTTGTCGATGAGCGTGTAGAGGGATTCCAGTGAGGTGGCCGAGCTGCCGCTGGCGACCGAGAAGATCATCGACTCGGCCTGATCCAACGCCGCGTCGACATCCGCGGGCCGGCTGTAGGCCAGTTCGGCTACCTCGCCGGCCGCGCCGATGAGGCGCCGCAGGGTGGCGTTGCGGGCCACGATGCCGGCGTAGTGCGCGGCGTTGCCCGCCACCGGCGTGCTGGCCTGAATCTCCACGAGAGCGCCGGCGCCGCCCACGGCCTCCAGCAACCCGCTCCGCTGCAACTCGGCCGCCACGGTGACGGTGTCCACCGGTTCGCCGGCGCCGTACAGCGCGGCGACAGCGTCGAAGACGTGGGCGTGCGCGGGCCGGTAGAAGTCCTCCGCCGAGGTCAGCTCCACCGCATCGGCGATGGCCGCGGCCGTCAGCAGTGTCGCCCCCAACAGCGCCCGCTCCGCCGCCAGATCGTGTGGCGGCACCCGGCCCGGCGCGCCCTGACCTGTTCGGTCACCTTCGCTGCGGCGCGCTGCCGCGGCGCCCTCACGGGCACCGGATCCGGGCTGCAGAGTGCTCGAAGTGGCGGTCATGGTCACCGCTTCAATGTGTGGCGGGGGTGTGACAGCGGCCCCCGAGGGAGTTCAGTTGAACAATGGGGCCCGATGGGCCAAGAGGCCGGAGAGTCGCGGGCGCGCTCCCGACGAAGTCCCGTTCCGGGACTAGCGACCGGCCGGGACGCTCATTCCCGGCCGTTCCCCGGTCGTGCCGGGGACCTTGGGTCCGGTCTGTTTAGAAGGGTTCCTCGTCGCCGTAGGAGGGCGCCGCAGCTCGAGCGGGGCTCCCCCCGGGCGCAGCGGTCCGCCGCGGGGCCGTCCCGTTGCCCTCCCGGAACTCGTTGCGGTTGACCTGAGCGGAGGCCCAGCGCAGGCTGGGCGCCACCTCGTCGGCCACAATCTCCACCTTGTTCCGCTTCTCGCCGTCAGGAGTCTCCCAGGAGCGCTGGTCCAGCCGCCCATAGACGATGACGCGGGTGCCCTTGGTGATCGACTCCGCCACGTTCTCCGCCAGGGACCGCCAGCAGGTCACGTCGAAGAACGAGACCTCCTCCACCTGCTCCCCGCCGCGCTCGTAGCGGCGGTTCCACGCCACGCCGAACGCGCAGACCGGCGCTCCCGAGGGCGTGAAGCGCAGTTCGGGATCCCGCGTGACATTTCCAACAATCGAGACCGTGTTATCGAAAGCCATTGGCACTTTTCTCCTTCATTCTTCACCGAACATCATAGTACATGTGTTCGGATGGGGTGTTTGGTCCGCTCACCGGAGCGTCCGGCATGATGACACCGACAGCCTGTTCGTCAACTGCGACAAGGCTGGGGATTTGAGAGGGATTCCTCCGCTCGCAGCAGTGGATTGCTCCCCCTCGTACCGGGGACGCGCAGGGGATACCGACAACTCAAGTGTGAACACATCGCCTGACGGTCACGGAATTCACCGTTCAACAGCCGACGATCAGCGCGGTAGCTAACATACTATATGGAAAAATACTGAAACACTACATCTGAAGCGGGCAAGCGCCGCCGGCCTCAGGTCTCGGCAATGACCTCGACGTTCACCTCGGCGGCTACGGCGGGGTGAGGTTTCACCGGAACCGCGTAGCTCCCGACCTCCTTGATCGGCTCGGGGATCTCAAGCATCTCCGGCTCGAGCACCACCCGTTCCTGCTCCGCGATGGCCGCGGCGAGGTTCAGCGCGTTCACAGACCCGTAGAGGCGGCCGGCCTCGCTGGCACGCGCCACGACGCGGATGCTGCAGCCTGCGAGCCGCTCGGCCATCTTCTGGGCCTCGCTCAGCACCGCCGCGTCGGCGAGCTCGCGGCGGCGGCGCATGGCTTCGGCCTCGCGCTCGGAGCCTCGTGTGGCGCGTATCGCCAGGCCCTTCGGGATGAGGTAGTTCTGGGCGTAGCCGTCGGCCACCTCACAGATGTCACCCCGCCGGCCGAGGGACGGCACCTCGTCGCGCAGCACCACTTTCACGACACCGTCTCCTCCGCATCCTCGGTGAGCCCCGCGTCCGCCGCGACACCTGCATCCTCTGGAGGCCCCGCGTCCTCAGGAGTCTCGGCGCCGTCGGCCGAGGGGGCCGGCGGGGGCGGGGGCACACTCGGCGGGCTCGGCGCTGAGCCGTCGCGCCAGGCGGGGCCTCCCTCGCCGCGCGGGCCGCCGCGGCCACCGGCGCCGCGCTGGGTTGTGATCCGGTTGGCGTACGGGAGCAAGGCCATCTCCCGGGCATTCTTGATCGCACGGGCGACGGTGCGCTGCTGCTGGGCGTCGTTGCCCGTCACGCGCCGGGCGCGGACCTTGCCCCGATCCGACACGAAGCGGCGCAACAGGTCCACATCCTTGTAGTCGATGTACTCCACCCGCTTGTGGGTGAGCACGCTGACCTTCTTCTTGCCTCTGCGGATGTTGTCCCGGCTCTTGGCGCGCGGGCGGCTCTTGGACATGGTCCCCTCCGGTACGGTCGGGCTAGGAGGCCTCGGCGGGCACGGGATCGGGTGCCGTCCCGAGCAGGCCGCGCCGAGCGGCTTCGGCGCCGGGCAGCCGGATGAGCTTGTGGCGGACCACCGCATCGTGCAGGCGGAGCGACCGCTCGAAGCCCGGCAGGTCGAGCCCGTCGCCGACGAACTCGATGACCACGTAGTAGCCCTCGTGCAGATGGTCGATCTCGTAAGCGAACCGGCGCTTGGGCCAGCGATTGACCCGCTCGGGATCGACGTCGACACCCAGTGACGCCAGCCCGGACAGCGCCCGCCCGAGCGGCTCACCGACGGCGTCCTCGGCCAGGTCGCCGCGGTAGATGATCATCAACTCGTAGGCCCTCACGGAAACAGGGCACCTCCTCTGGTCCTGCGGATGCAGGGCCCCGCCGGGCGGTCCGGCGGAGCAGGCTCTCGATTGCAGATCACCCTACCGCCGCGCGGCGCGGCGCGGCGCGGCGACCGGACTCAGGAGGCGTAGAGCCCCAGCGCGGCGGCTTCGGTGGAGTCCAGCGAATACGACTCCGACGGCGACGGGAACCGACCCGCGCGCACGTCGGCGGCGAAACGGCCGAGCGCCTCGACTGTGGCGTCGCCGAGGTCCGCGTAGCGGCGAACGAACCGGGGCCGCAGCTCGTCCTGCAGACCCAGCAGGTCGTGATACACCAGCACCTGGCCGTCGCAGTCAGGACCCGCGCCGATGCCTATCGTCGGCACCCCGACGGCCTCGGTGACAAGCCTTGCCACATCGGCGGGGACACCCTCCAGCACGACCGCGAAGCATCCGGCGTGCTCGAGGGCCTTAGCACTCTCCACCAGCTGGATCGCCGCTTCGGCGGTGCGTCCCTGAACCCGGAACCCGCCCAGAGCGTGAACCGACTGGGGTGTCAAGCCAACGTGGCCCATGACGGGAATCTCCGCCGCCGCGATGGCTTCGATCATCGGGACCCGCTCGGCGCCCCCCTCCAGCTTCACGGCCTGCGCGCCGGCGCGGACGAGCCGGGCCGCATTGCAGATGGTGTCCTGCGGCGACACGTGGTAGCTCAGCCACGGAAGGTCGGCCACGATGAGCGCGTCGGGCTCGGCCCGGGCGACGGCGGCGGTGTGATGAACCATGTCGTCGACGGTGACGCTGAGCGTGTCCGGGTGGCCCAGGACCACCATGGCCAGGGAATCGCCCACGAGCAGCATGTCGACGCCGGCGGCATCGGCCAGTCGTGCTCCCGGAGCGTCGTAGGCGGTCACCATGACGAGCGGCTCGCCGCCGGCGCGCGCTTTGCGCGCCCGAACGGCGGGAACGGTGAGACGGGTGCCCATGGGCAACTCCTTTCGGTGTCCAGCGCGCAAGGCTGCCGGCAGGCATCAGCGTAGCCGGGCGGCGAGACCGCCCCACGCGCCGCGGCTGCACCGCCCACGCGCCGCGGCTGCACCACCCCGGCGGGAGGGTCGGCGGCGGCCGGGGGTTCGCCCCTCTGTCAGGGGAGGGAGTGCCGGCAGGGGGCGCGCCGGCCGCAGGCTGAAACGCCGGGTGCGGCCTCAGGCGGGGTTCGGGGCGCTGTCAGCGCGCGCCCGCGACCCCGAAGCGGAACCGGAGGTGGTTCCAGGAACAGTCCGAGCAGACCTCCACCACGTAGCAGGTGAAGTCCCCCTTGCGGCGGCGGATCCGGTCCCAGTCCCCGTTCGTGGCCACGCAGCGGCCGTTCGGCGGCAGGCGAGGGCCGAAGACGTACCGGACGAGGACGAGCGGTCCGTCACCGCACAGCGGGCAGGGCTCGCCGGTCTGTTCGCTGTAGGAGCGCGCCGCCCGCAGCAGCTCCGGGTGCGCGTCGCAGGCGTCTGCCCGGCTGATGCGCCCCTGGCGGACGCCGGTCAGCGTGGCCTCCCGCAGCAGCCGGTAGTCCACCCTTCCCAGCCCTCGGGTGGGGGCATGCAGTGCCGCCGGATCCGTCGTCACAACCCAAGACAGTACTCATCTGTCGGCGGGGCGTCTGCGACCGCGCTCCCACCACTCGCTCAGTCGCCGCCGAGCCTCGTCGCCGTCCAGCGGTCCGCCGGCGATCCGCAGCTCCTCCAGATGGCGCAGCGCGGCGCCCACGTCGGGGCCCGCGGCGATTCCCAGATGCGCCATGACCTCGGATCCGTTGAGCGGTCGGCGCGCCGACAGTTCCTCACGGGAGCGCAGCCGCTCCCAGCGATCCGCGAACGCCGCGACTCCCGCATCGTTCGGCGACGCCGCCGCGGCGAGTTGCGCCGCCGCAGGCCCGACCGCGCCGGCAGCGGCGGCCCAGCGGCGGACCGCGGCGCCGCCGGAGGGGGCCGACGCAGCGTCGAGCAGCGACCGCGCCGCGGCGGCGATGCGCCCGGCCCGGCGGGCCACCGCGCCGGGGAAGCGCAGCCGGCCGGCGCTGGCCGCAACGTCGGGCGCCGCCCACAGCAATGCGGCCAGCCGCAGCGACTCCTCCGGCGCCACCGAGTCCAGGAGCGCGGCGGCGGCGCCCGGCGGAGCGGCGGCCAACTCCGGCACGATCTCGGCCAGCACGCCCGTCCGTGCCAGCAGGTCGGCGCCGGCGGCGGCGGACTCGGCGACCAGCAGCCGCGAGAGCTCCCGCGCACAACGCTCAGCCGACACGATCGCCAGACGGCCGCGGAGGCGACGCATGGCGGCCTCGAGATCCGGCTCAGCGGTCAAGCCCAGTGTGGCCACGAACCGGCCCGCGCGGAGCATCCGCAGCGGGTCCTCACTGAAGGAGAGTTCGGCTGAGCGGGGCGTGCGCAGGCGGCCCCGCTCCAGATCCTCCCCGCCGCCGAACGGATCGATCAGCTCGGCGGTCTCCGCCGCCGCCGCACTGGCGGGCACCTCGAACGCCATGGCGCCGATGGTGAAGTCGCGCCGTGCCAGGTCGGCCAGCAGGTCGCCGCCGTAGGTCACCTCGGGTCGGCGCGAGTCCGGCGCGTAGACCTCGGCGCGGTGTGTGGTGATCTCGACGGTCCGCTCCCCGCGCCGGCAGCCCACTGTGCCGAACCGCTCGCCCTGGGTCCAGACGGTGTCGGCCCAGCCGGTCAGGATTCGCCGGACGACCTCGGGGCGGGCATCAGTGGTCATGTCCACTTCGTCCTGGGAACCCAACGGCGTGCCGCCCAGGAGGCTCCGGACCGCTCCTCCCACCACGTACAGCCGCCAAGCCCCGGCGTCGGCGAACTGCCGGCCCCAGGGAACCAGCACGGCCGCGGCGCTGCGGATCGCGGCCAGGCTCATCGCTGCCCCGGCGGGCGCGGCCCGGCCACTCAGCGATCCAGGTGCAGCCGGGCGGCAGCGTCCACGACGGCGCCACCCGGCCCGCCCGCGGTGACGGGCTCCGGCCGGTACGACACGCCGGCGAGCGCGGCGACGCAGGCGGCTGCGCTCGCCCCCAGCGCCGCCAGGTCGTATCCCCCTTCCAGGAACGCCACGATGCGCCCCGGCGGTGCGACGGCCGCCACAGCCGCCGTCAGGTCGGCGAAGTCGCCGGCGCTCAGACCCAGCATGGTCAGCGGATCGGCCCGGTGGGCGTCGAAGCCCGCTGACAGCAGCACCCACGTGGGCGCGAACCGCTCGACGACCGGCGCCACAACTTCGTCGAAGGCGCGCCGGAAGACGTCGCCGGTGGCTCCCGGCGGCAGCGGGACGTTGAGCGTCGCGCCGCGGCCGGCGCCGGCGCCGATCTCCTCGACGGCGCCCGTGCCCGGGTACGCCGGGAACTGGTGCAGCGAGACGTACAGCACGTCGGGGGACTCGTAGAAAATGTCCTGCGTGCCGTTTCCGTGGTGGGCGTCGTAGTCCACGATCAGGACGCGCTCGCCGTCGGCGACTAGCCGCGCCGCGGCGACGGCCACGTTGTTGAACAGGCAGAACCCCATCGACCGGAACGGCGTGGCGTGATGGCCGGGCGGCCGCACGGCGCAGAAGGCAGCCTCGCCGCGCCCGGCTGACAGTTCCGCCACGGCGGTGAGGCCGGCGCCCGCCGCCAGCCGGGCCGCCGCGACCGATCCCCCACTGAGCACAGTGTCGGGGTCGAGGGCCCCGCCGCCGGCGGCGGCCAGGGCGGTGGCGCGGTCCACGACATCGGCGCCATGCACCATCTGTAGGTCCGCGGCAGTGGCCTCTCCGGGCGCGCACGCCACGAGGGCGTCGCCGAGTCCCGCGGCGATCACGCCCTCGTGCACCGCGTCGACGCGCCGGGGACGCTCGGGATGCCCCCGGCCCGGGTCGTGGTCGAGGCAGCGCTCGTCGGCGAGGAACAGAACCGTCACCGCGGCGAGCCTAACCCAGCGCCCTTCCGGGACATTCGTGCCTGTGGCGCACATTAGGGTCAGGCTGGGAGAAGCGACGACCCGGCCGCGGAGGAGGATTCGCCATGAGCAGCATCCGCATCGTCACCGACAGCGCCAGCGATCTCACCGACGAGCTGACCGAGCAGTGGGGGATCAGCGTCATACCGTTGATCATCACCTTTGGTGAGGAGCCCCTAGTCGACCGGGAGGAGTTGGCGCCGCAGGACTTCTACGCACGCATGAGCGCCGCAGAGGAGTTGCCCACAACCGCGGCGCCCTCGCCCGGGCGCTTCGAGGAGGTGTTCAGAGCGCTCGCCGCCGACGGCGCCACAGGGATCGTCTGCGTCAACCTCTCCTACGAGCTCTCCGCCACAGGGCCCGCAGCCGTCACGGCCGCCGAGTCCGTGTCCGACCTAGTCGAGGTTCGCTGTGTGGACTCGCGCTCGCTGACAAGCGGGCTGGGTTCGATCGTCCTCGCGGCGGCGGCTGCCGCCTCCGACGGCAAGTCGCTCGACGACATCGAGGCGCTCTGCGGTGACATGGCCGAGCGCACCCGCATGTTCGGCGCCATCGACACCATGGAGAACCTTCGCAAGGGCGGCCGCGTGGGCGGCGCCAAGGCGATGTTGGGTTCGATGCTGTCGATCAAGCCCATCGTGGACGTGAGCAGTGGACGCGTCGAGGAGGCCGCGAGGACCCGGACCCGGCGCCGTTCCCTCGCCTGGCTGCGTGACCGGATCCTGAACGACGAACCGGTCACCCACCTCTGCGTCGGGCACGGCGCCGCCGAGGACGTGGACGACTTCCTGGCACTGCTCGGCGAGTCGATCGACCTCGAGCGGGTGCGCACCGGCTGGATCGGCCCGGTCATCGGCACGCACGCAGGTCAGGGAGTGATCGGCGTCACCTACGTGGTCGCCGGCGACGACTGACGCCGGTGACCGCATCCGCCGGCAGCAGCCGCGAGCGGCGGCGCGGCGGCGCGGCGGCCGGGCAGATCCTCAAGGGGCGCTACCGACTCCTGCGCTCACTGGCGGCCAGTTCCCGGACCGAACTCTGGACGGCGCGCGACGAGGTTCTGGACCGGACGGTGCTGGTGAAGCTCCTGCACCTCGCGCCCGGCGACGCGGCAGTCCGGGAGCGCTTCGGAAGCGAGGCCCTGGCCGTGGCGCGGCTCGCCCATCCGGGCATCGTGGCGATCTACGACACGCTCCTCGATCCCGATGTCACAGGCCTCGTCCTCGAGCACGTCGAAGCCACCCCCCTCAGCCGGTTCCTCCACGAGGGCGGGGAGGTCTCGCCAGCGGAGGCCCTGAGCATCGCCCTGCAGCTGGCCGATGCGCTCGCGGCGGCTCACGATCAGGGGGTTCGCCACTGCAACCTGTCGCCCGACAGTGTCTGGCTCTGCGGCGACCAGCGCATCAAGATCACGGACTTCGGGGCCGCCTGGGCCCAGGGCGACGTGGCCGGCGCCGCCTGGGCGCAGGAGCAGGCCGACATCGGCGCCCTGGCCGGTGTGCTGCGCGACTGCCTCGGCTCCGGTGGCGACCCCGACGACCTGCCGGAGGACCTGGCGGCCTTCATTGCCGAGGCGGAGCCCCACCCGGCCGGGAGCCGGTTCGGCTCGATCACCGAGGCGCGGTCCTTCCTGGCGTCGGCGCGCGGCGTGTCCCCACCGCCGGAGCCTCCCCGAATCGACTTCCCGGCCGGCACACCCGAACCTTCCTCGCCGTATCCCGAGCCGAGACCCGAGCCAATCGCCCGTTCTCGCCGATTCCCGCGGGCCCTGGCGGTCGCGCTGGTTGCCGCCGCTGTGGCGGCGGCGATCGTCGTTCCGGCGCTCACCGGTGACGATCCACCCGCCCCGGATCCCCCGCCGCCGGCGCCGGCGATCGTCACGACCCAGGCACCGGAGGCTCCGGTGGGCGGCGAGCAGCCCCCACCGGCCGCAGCCGTACCCGACCAGACCGGCGACGCCGACGACGAGATCGTGAACGAGGTGGAGACCACCGGCGACGAATCCCCGGCCCCCGAGGCGGCCGGCTCACTGCCGCCTGGCGACGCCGGTGTGGCGGTCGTGGACGTGCGGACCGTCACCTTCCGCCCGCAGGTAGCCGACGCGGACGACCCCGACGCCCTCCGCACCCTCGACGGCGATCCCTCCACGCACTGGGCCACGCCGGGTCTCGGTGCCGGGGACAGCACCGTTGGCGGTGTCGGGCTGGAGCTCCGCCTCGCCGAACCCACCGTCGTGTCACAGTTGGCGGTCACCTCCGACACGGCCGGCTGGGAGGCGGCGGTCTTCGTCGGCGAGGGCGGCCACGAGCGCTTGAGCGACTGGGGCCCGCTCGTCGACCAACAGATCAACACCACCGGTCACATGGTCCTCGGCCTAGCCGACCAGCAGGCTGCCTCGGTGCTGCTGTGGATCCCCGACCCCCGGGCGGCCTTGACCGATGAGATCCGCATCGCCGAGCTAATCATCTCGTCGGCACCCGACCCCGCAGTACGCTGAGTCGATCGGTCGCCAGTTCCGCGAGGGCCTAGATCGCAACCCTGCCGTGCCGCGCCGGCAGCGCCCGGCGCCGGCGACCCGGCAGCGGCGACAACTCTCCGACGCCGACCTTGCGAAAGCGGCCTCGAGGGACGACCGGGACGCCATGGAACTCCTGCTGCGCCGTCACTATCCCCGCATCTACGCCGTCTGCCGCCGGCTCGCCGGCAATGACGCCGACGCCGCCGACGCCGCCCAGGAGGCACTCATCGCGATCAGCCGCGGCCTGAAGAGGTTCGACGGCAGGTCCAGCTTCGCAACCTGGAGCTACCGCGTCGCCACCAACGCCTGCCTAGACGAGTTGCGGCGCCGGCAGCGGCGCCGCGTCGAACCCCTGCCGGAGCAGCTCGCCGGCAGGCGGGCCGATCCCGTCGGGGAGGGAATCAGCACGCGCCTCGACCTCGACGCGGCGCTGGGGGCGCTCGCTGAGGAGTTCCGCGTACCGGTGGTATTGCGGGACCTGGCGGGGCTGAGCTACGACGAGATCGCCAAGGTGCTCAGGATCCCGCCCGGCACCGTGCGGTCACGCATTGCCCGCGGGCGGGCGCGGCTCGTCGAGATGCTCGGCGAGGGGAACCAGACGCCCGCTGCGGAACGTCAAAAGAGCGACGAGCCATGAACGATCACCGCCTTCCCCCCGACGAAGTGGCTTCGGCCTTCCTCGACGGCGAACTCGGCGCCGCCGAGGCAGAGGCTGTCCGCCGGCATCCCCGCCTCGCGGCACGCGCCCGCGCCCTGCGCGGCGCCGCCGACGCTGTCGGCGAGGACGTGGCACCGCCGCCGGGCGCAGCCGACGCCGCCGTCGAGGCCGCCCTGGCGGACTTCGACGCCCGTCGCACATCGGCAGCGGCGCCGGCACAACGGCGACCCCGCAGCCTCTCGGTCATCACCGGCGTGGCGGCGGCCGTGGCCATCGGCTTCATCGTGGCCGCCGCGGTGGGACTGTTTGCCAGCCGGGGAGCTGTCGAGGACGCGGGCACCGCCGCGGCGCCCGCCCCAGCGCCCGCGGCGGAAGCCGCCGCGCCGGCGCCGGCGCCCGCCGATGAGCCTCCGCCGGCGGCGGAGCCTGCCGCGGACGAGGCAATGGCCCTTGCGCCACGCACAACCGCCGCCGCGGTCGAGGCGTTTGCGACCACGCAAGCCACGACCGCCCCTCTGCCCCTCGACCCGCCGGAGGCAGCAGCCGCTGAACCGGGCGCCGCGCCAGCCGACGCTCAGGCACAGGCAGAAGCCGAGGCGGCCGAAGCCAGAGCAGCGGCGGCTGACACACCAGCGCCAGAAGCCGCGGCAGCAGTCGCCGAGCCGGCGCTGGCGCCGGCGGCCGACGAGACGGAGGCCCCGGACGATGCGGGCCCACCGCCCACGCTCGGAGCGGATCCAGCGCCCGAGGAGGCCTGTGCCGGCGCCATCGGCGACAGAACAGTCGAACTCCGGCTCACCCTTGGCGGCGCACCCATTCTCGTCCTCGGAACCTCCGATGGGTCGCTCACCGCGCTCGACGGCACTACGTGCGCGGAGATCCCGCCGCCCGACGGCACCGAAATGGTCGCGGACGAGGCACTGGACGGCTGCGCCGGTGCCATCGGAGACGGCAGCGTCGAACTGCGGCTGACATTCAACGGCGCCCGGATCCTCGTGGTCCGGAGCGCCGACGGGTCGCTCAGCGCGCTCGACGGCGCCACCTGCGAGGGGATCCCGGCCGGCTGAGCAGCCTCGGTAGACTTCCGACTTCATGCCGCGCAGCCCGTCGGATCCGCAGCCCCGTGCCCTGCCAGGGCTGTCCGAGGACTGGCCCCGCCGGGCAGCCGACCGGATCGTGGGGATCGTGGGCCGCATACGCGCCGCCACCGACCGGCCCAGCGCCAACCTGGCCCGCCGGCTCGTCTACGGGCTGATCATGATCGTGCTGGCCGTCCTGATGCTGGTACTCGGCGTCGTCGGGCTCGTGCGGCTCATCGACTCCTACCTACCCGGCGAGGTGTGGGCCACCTACGTCCTGCTGGGGGCATTCTTCTGTGGCATCGGCCTGCTGCTGTGGGCCAAGCGCCCCCGACGCGCCGCCTCGCGGCAAGCCACGTGACCTCTTCTCCCCGTGAGGTCGCCATCGTAGGCTCGGGTCCCGCGGGGCTCACCGCCGCCATCTACTGCGCCCGCGCCAACCTGGCGCCTCTGGTATTCGAGGGCGAGCCGTCCTCGACCGGCGACCAGCCCGGCGGGCAACTCATGATCACAACCGACGTGGAGAACTACCCAGGCTTTCCCGACGGGATCATGGGCCCCGAGCTGATGGCAGCGTTCCGCGCCCAGGCCGCCCGGTTCGGGGCGGAGTTCCGGACCGAGAAGATCAGCCGCGTGGATTTCTCCCGGCAGCCCCTCCGGCTCTGGGTCGGCGACGACGACACGCCCAGCGCCGCGGCCAAGGCGGTGATCGTCTCCACCGGCGCGCAATCGCTGATGCTGGGCCTCGAGGCCGAGGAACGCCTCATCGGGCGCGGCCTCTCCACGTGCGCCACCTGCGACGGGTTCTTCTTCGGCGGCCAGGAGATCGCCGTGGTGGGCGGCGGCGACTCAGCCATGGAGGAAGCGCTCTTCCTCACCAAGTTCGCTGCCAAGGTGACGGTGATCCACCGGCGCGACCAGCTGCGGGCCTCGAAAATCATGCAAGAACGCGCCTTCGCCTCCGACCGCATCGAGTTCCTGTGGAACCACGTCGTTACCGACATCCTCGGCGACGAGACGCTCGAGGGTGTGCGCGTCCGGCACACCGGCACCGGCGATGAGCACACGCGGCGGTTCGCCGGGCTGTTCATCGCCATCGGGCACCGGCCGAACACCGATCTCTTCCGAGGCTCGCTGGCCATGCAGCCCAACGGCTATCTGATCACCGAAGCGGGCTCGACCAGGACGAACGTGCCGGGAGTGTTCGCCTGCGGCGACGTGCAGGACGATGTCTACCGCCAGGCGGTGACAGCCGCCGGCAGCGGTTGCATGGCCGCCATCGACGCCGAGCGCTGGCTCGAGGCGCAACACGACGCCGGGCGCCGCTAGCGTGGCGGGAGCGGCGACACGGTGCACCGCCGACACCCCTGGACACTCCGGCGCGGCACCGCAGACGGTGCTGCGCCCGCACCGGCCTTGGAGGACACATGGCAGCCATCACGACACTCTCCTCAGCGAGTTTCGACGAGACCGTCGGCGCGGCGACGAAGCCGGTGCTCGTGGACTTCTGGGCCGAATGGTGCGGCCCGTGCAAGATGATCGCGCCGATCCTGGCCGATCTCGCAGGCGAGCACAGCGAGAGCATCACGTTCGCCAAGCTCAACGTGGACGAGGCACCCGATGTGGCGCGCCGCCACGGCGTGATGAGCATCCCCACGCTCATCGTCTTCAACGGCGGTGAAGCGAGCACACGCATCGTCGGCGCCAAGAGCAAGGCGGCGCTCCTCGAGGACCTTGCAGAGTATCTGTAGGTCGTCGGCGCGTCGGCGGCAGCGCCGGGCGGCGGGAGAGCACCGATAGCCGAGGAGGCACTGCCTCTCCGAATCGGTGCCCGAGGGGCATCGGTACGCGACCTGCATCGCAAGCTGGCCGAGGCCGGAGAGTCCGAGAGCGCCTCGACGGAGGAGTACACGGCTGCCACCGCCGCGGCGGTCAAGCGCTTCCAGCAGAGCCGCGGGTTGCCAGCCGACGGAGTCTGCGGCGCCAGCACGTGGGCGGCGCTGGTCGAAGCCGGACATCGCCTCGGGGATCGGCTGCTGTATCTCCGCACCCCCTACCAGCGCGGCGAGGACGTGGCGGATCTCCAGCGCCGGTTGGGAGCGCTGGGTTTCTCCGCGGGCCGGGTCGATGGGATCCTCGGTCCCGACACCGCCGGCGCCATCGGCGCTCTGCAGGAGAACGCCGGACTCACCGCCGACGGGATCTGCGGTCCCGACACCGTCGCGGTCCTAGACCGGATTCCCGCCGGCGACAGCCACAGCATGCAGATGCTGCTCGAGCGGGAACGCCTGCGCAGCAGGCCGCGGCTGCTGAGTGCCGCTCCCATCGCGCTCGCCGGCGCTGATTCGCTCGTCGTGGCCGCGGCGCGAGTGCTGCGGCGGCGGGGCGCCAGAGTGCTCGTCCTGGCACAGCACGAGGGCTCCGATGTGGCAGCGGCGGCGAACGAACTCGACACCTCGGTGCTCCTCGACGTCCAGCTAGCGGACGGGGGCAGCTGCGAGACGTTCTACTTCGAGACCGCCGGCTTCACCTCCAGCGGCGGCAAGCGCCTAGCGGAGATGCTGGCCGCCGCGCTGGGCAGCGTGCTGGATGCGCCGGGGTCGGCCGCCGGGATGCGCCTCCCGCTCCTGCGGGAGAGTCGGATGCCGGCGGTGGCCTGCCATCTCGGACCGCCGCCGGTCGTGGTCGAGCAGCAGGCAGTCCTTGCCGAACGGATCGCGCAGTGCCTCGCCGACTGGATCGCCGAGCCGCTCTGATGTACACGAACAGATGTTCGTATTACCGCAGCAGCCCGCCGCCGCGGTCAGCGCGTCACCAAGTGGTAGATGCGTTCGAGGTCGTCGAGATCGGCGAACTCCACCGTCAGGCGGCCCTTCCTCTCCCCGATCTCCACGCGCACCGTCGTCGAGAGAAACTCCGCGAGCAGGTTCTCGAGTTCCAGCAGTGCCGACTCGCTGACTGCGCTGCTGTCGCTCTGCCCATCGGAAGGCGGCACCTCCTTCGCAGACTCGGCGCCGGCGGCAGTCTCCCCAGCCGGCAGAGGCGGCCGCAGATGGTCCTCCAACTGGCGCACCGACCATCCGTCCCGAACGATCCGACGGGCGAGACCTACCTGCTCGGCGGAATCCGCGACGCCCGCGAGCGCCCGGCCGTGGCCGGCCGAGAGCCGGCGGGAGGCAATGAGCTCCTGAACTTCGCCAGGCAGCTGCAGGAGGCGGGTCGTGTTGGTCACAGCCGCCCGGCTGCGGCCCACCCGGTTCGCCACCGCCTGCTGGGTGAGTCCGAAGTCCTGCTGCAACTGAAGGAACGCGGCGGCTTCCTCCAACGGGTTCAGATCCTCCCGGTGGAGGTTCTCGACAAGCGCCTCCTCGAGTGACTCCTGGTCCTCGACCGACCGGACAAGCGCCGGAATCGTCTGGAGGCCCGCACGCTTGGCGGCCCGCCAGCGCCGCTCACCGGCGATCAGCTCGAAGCGGTCTGCTTCCACCTGTCTCACCAGGATCGGCTGCAGCACCCCGATCCGACCGATCGAATCGGCGAGCGCGTCGAGCGGTTCCTCATCGAAGTGGGCGCGCGGCTGGTTCGTGTTCGGCACAATGCCGGCGACCGCAATCTCGCGATAGCCGCTCGCGACGCGCCCGCCGGTCGGAATGAGCGCGCCCAGGCCTCGGCCCAGGCCGCGCTCACCGTGCGCCATTGGCCTCGAACTCCTTGGCGAGAATGCGATACGTCAGGGCGGCCCGTGAGCGCGGCGAGTACGCCGTGATGGGCAAACCCTGCGCCGGTGCCTCCGCAAGGCGCACCGACCGCGGGATCACGGTGTGGCAGACGCGTTCGTCGTACAGACCGCGGACCTCTTGGGACACTTGCCGGGACAAGTTCGTCCTGCCGTCGTACATCACGAGCAACAACCTGGACACGCGCAGGTCTGGATTCAGGTGCCGTCGAATCTGGTCCACGTGCATCGTCAGTTGGGCGAGCCCCTCCAGAGCGAAGTACTCGCACTGGATCGGAACGAGCACCTCACGCACCGCTGTCAGTGCATTCACCGCCAGCAGCCCGAGAGCCGGCGGGCAGTCCACGAAGAGATAGTCGAACTGCCCGATCACGGGCGCCAGCGCCGCGGCCAGGCGGCGCTCACGGTTGAAAGCCGACTGCAATTCGATTTCGGCGCCCGCCAGATCCAGGTGCGACGGTACAGCCATCAAACCTTCGACAGGGGTCGGCACCATGCAGTCCGCCATCGACTTGCCGTCCAGCAGGACGTCGTAGACCGAGGCCGTGAGGTCCCGGGGATCCAGGCCGATGCCTGTGGTGGCATTCGCCTGAGGATCCATGTCCACCACCAGCACCCGACGTCCCAACTCGGTCAGAGCAGCAGCGAGATTGATCGCCGTCGTGGTCTTCCCGACGCCGCCCTTCTGGTTGGCGACGGCGATTGTGCGGCATTCAGACGTCACCGGAGCAACACCTCCAACGGGGCAGATTCGCACGAGTGTAACCGCCGGACCCTAGACGGTGGGTGATGTTTCACGTGAAACATAGAGTTCGGAGCACGCCGCCGCCGGCCGCGCGGCCGGCTGATTCCGGCCGGGTCGCGCGCTCGACCCCGGCCGCGCCGCCGGGCGGCGCTCCAAGGAGGTCGAAGGTGATCTAGTAGAGAGGACTGCGCTGCATGGCGGCGGGTCGCCGCGGAAAGCGATCCTCGTGCGGCGCCACCTTCCGGAGCTCGACGAAACGCGGTTCGGCGCCGGCCGTGTGCATTTCCAGACCCAACCTCCTCAGAGGCTCCGAAGGCCAGCGCGTCGCCGTCTCGTGCTCCGGTTCGCTCACGACAAGGCGTCCCCCGAGTCCCAGGAAGCCCGTCGCGCACTCCGCGGTGAGCGGCGGTGGCCCGAATGCCCGGGCGGCCACCAGTGCAAAGGCGCCCGCCAGTGTCACCTCACGCGCCAGCTCTGCCGCCTCTCCCCGTCGGAAGGACACCCGCTCGCCCATCTCCAGCGCGCCGATCGCCCACTGGGCGAAGCTCTCGCTGCGCAGCCGCCGATCGGTCAGCAGCCACCGGGTGGCCGGCCAGCACGTTGCCATGACGAGTCCGGGCAGCCCCGCGCCGGTTCCCAGATCCAAGCAGCGACACTCGCCGGGATCGGTGAGTTGCCGTGTGATCGCCACGGCGTGCATCCACTCCTGCCGGGGCGCGGCGGCGCGACCGAGCAGGCCGTGGTCCTGCGCGCGCTCGAATACTTCGTCGAGGCGACTCGCCGCAGGCGGGAGTGCAGCCGCGGTACCCGCCAGGTCAGCTCCCCGGGCGCACCACGACGCGGCGACGGGGCTCCTCTCCTTCCGACGCGGTCTCCACACCGGTCAATTCCATGATGGCGTCATGCACGATTTTGCGGTCGGCCGCGTTCATCGGCTCCAGGATCTTCGGCTCGCCGGTCTCGGTGACCTCGGTGGCGATGCGCTGTGCGAAGGACTCCAGCGCCTCCTTCCGGCGGCGCTTGTAGCCGCCGACCTCCAATCGCACCTTGCTGGAACGGCGGCCCTGCGCCCTGCGCTGGATCACGACCCGCAGCAGCTCCTCGACGGCGGCCAACGTCGCGCCGCGCTGGCCGATGAGCAATCCCACCTCGTCACCGTCGACGGTCACCTCGAGGGCACCGTCGTCCGTGCGCGCCGTCGTCACCGACGCGTCCACACCGAACGCGTCAACGAGGCCTGCCGCGAAAGAGCGAAGCAGTTCCTCCTCGTTCGCGGGGTCCATTCTGTCCTCTCCGCCATTGGCGTCATCCGTGTTCATCTTCTCTCCTCTGCCCTTCGATCTCGACGCTTCCGTTGGTTTCTGTGTGCGGCCCTGTTTCTGTGTGCGGCCCTTGGGCGCCGCTGCCGGCGCCCGGCGCTCGGGCCGCTTCTCCTTCTTCTCCGGCGCGTCCCGCTCGACGCCGCTGGGGGCGTCGTTGGACGCGGGCTTCTTCTCTCTACCGGACTTCTGCTTCCGCTCCCCGCTGCGGGCGCGCCGCTGCCGGCCGCGCCGATCCGGCGGGGTCTCCACACGAGGC
>LXNI01000736.1_pt1 | contig 35363 bp, 31 predicted proteins | sample 809091 | NCBI WGS metagenome assembly LXNI01 (sample SAMN04870527, study PRJNA318959) | sponge metagenome | biome: 01000161; feature: marine sponge reef; material: water | host: Sarcotragus foetidus | place: Greece: Milos, Mediterranean Sea | collected 2013-05-29 | depth 5-7 m
TTGTGTGCCAGCAGGGACCGATGCTCGGGGAAACTGCGCCCGATCCAGTCATTCACCGCGGCCCGTAATGCGACCTTTCGGCCAGGGCTAAGGACGACGCGCGGCATGGCCTAGAAGGGGTGGTCGGGGGGGCGTGCCCGGCAGGGCGGCCAACTCTCCCGCCTGCTTCGTCGCCCGCGGCCCGTCCGCGACCAACTCGGCGTACGGCAGAAGCTTGCCGACCATGCCCTGCACCATCGCCGCCATCATCCGCTCGGTGTCCAACCCGCGGCGGTTGTGCCGCCCGGCGAACTCGCAGACGCAACGGTCCAAGTGTTCGGCGCTGACGTGGTGAAACGTCCCGTGGTAGCCGCGCTTGAGGCCGGCCCAGAACGACTCGATCCCGTTCATATGTGCCTGACCGTTGACGTACTCGGCGACACTGTGGCGCACCGTCTCGTGGCGGGGCAGACCCCGGTAGGCCTTGTGGTCGTCGCTGTACACCATCGCTCCGGGTGCCGAGCGGTCGGTCACGAACCCTTGCAACGTCGCTGCATCCGTCCTGTCTACCACGCTCGCCGCCACACGACCGGTACCCCGGTCGCGAGCGCCGACGACGGCGGTCTTGTCGATGGCGCCTCGCCCGTGGATGCGCTCGCGGCGCACCCGAGCGTGCATGCGGATCACGTCCACGAGGGAGAGGCCCTTACGATGCGCCTTGCCGGGGCCGGTCTGAGTGTGCTTCGTGTTCTCATCCATACCTACAGTATGAAACGGGGGTGTGACAGTGTTAGTTAGTGTCTCTGCGCTTGGGCGTGACAGCGGCTGCGGGGTAGAGACAAGACGAGGTGATGCTGATGAACGCGACAGCCGACGGAGAGCGCTACACGGTCGTGTCGGCGGACTGCCACGCGGGCGGCGACATCGACGACTACCGCCCCTACCTGCCGTCGAGGCTGCACGCCGACTTCGACGCCTGGAAGCAGGACTACATCAACCCCTTCGCCGATCTACAGGACTCCAAGCGGGCCCGCAACTGGGACACGGAGGTGCGCCGGCGAGACCTCGAGGCCGACGGGCAGGTCGCCGAGGTCGTGTTCCCCAACACCGTGCCCCCGTTCTTCCCGTCGTCGCTGCTGGTGGCCCGCCCGCCGGAATCCGCGGTCGAGTTCGAGCAGAGATGGGCGGGCCTGCAGGCCCACAACCGGTGGCTCGTGGACTGGTGCGGCGAGCTTCAAGGGCGCCGGGCCGGTCTGGCCCAGGTCTTCCCCAACGACATCGGTGCGGCCGTGGGCGAGGTCGAGTGGGCCGCCGAGAACGGGCTCAGCGGCGTGCTGGTGCCGGCCGTGCCGCCCGATTCCGGTGTGCCGCCGCTGTGGAGCGGCTACTACGACCCGCTGTGGGCCGCCTGCCAGGACACCGGGCTGCCGGTCAACCAGCACGGAGGCGCCGGCATACCCAACCTTCAAGACTCCCCCAACCGTGCGTTCCTGATGTTGATGGAGGTGCCGTTCTTCGCCAACCGCAGCCTGTGGCACCTCATAGTGAGCGGCGTGTTCGAGCGCTTCGGTGGGCTTCGCTTCGTGATGACTGAGCAGCGCGTCGGTTGGGTTCCCGCGACGCTTTCCAAGATGGACGCGTACTGGCGACTCTTCACCGGCGACGGAACCGTCGGGGAAATGACGGCGGACGCCTTCCAGTTACCCAACCCGCCGAGCAGCTACTTCAAGACGAACTGCTACATGGGAGCCAGCTTCCCGGGCCGGGACGAGGCCGAGGCGATCCGCCAGATCGGGGTCGACCGGTTCATGTGGGGCAGCGACTACCCCCACAGCGAGGGCACGTTCCCCGACTCGGTGGCGTCGCTGCGCCACGTGTTCTGCGACTGGTCGGAGGACGACCTCCGGAAGCTCCTCGGCGGAACCGCCGCGGAGGTCTACAACCTCGATATCGACGCACTGGCCTCCGTGGGGGTCGGGCCGACAGTCTCCGAGGTGGCCGAGCCGCTCACGGAGCTGCCCGACAACCCCAGCATGGCGTTCCGCTTCCGCCCCTGACGAGCCCTGCGAGGCTCGGCTCAGCCAGCCTCCCCGACATCGCCGGAATCACTCGGCCCGCCCGAGCTGACCAGCCCGCCAGTTCGTCCGGCCTCGGTCACAGCACTCGCCACCATGGAACGGCCAGCACGTCGGGCGCGAGCCACTGCGTGTCTGCGCCGCCGTACAGCAGCAGGCCCGATCTGGCCTCCGGGGCGTACTCGGCGCGGAAGGAGCGCAGGTGGGCCGTGTCCCGGAGGCGGGGGCTGGAGGATGCCTTGACCTCGATGGGAAGCAGCTGGTCTGTGGTCTCCACCACAAATCGACCTCCTCGCCGGCCGAGGTACGCCAATGCATGACCTCGGCACGGTCTACCCGGGCGTCGCGCCACGCCAGGAGATCGTTGAGCACCAGATTCTCGAGATGGGCGCCCACGGGCTCGTCGAGTTGAGCCAGATGCATGGCGGCGCCGGTGTCGTTCCAGTAGAGCTTGGGCGACTTGATGAGCCGTTTGGTGCGGTTCGCCGAGTAGGCGGGCACCCGCACCAGGAGATGGGACGTCTCGAGAAGATTGAGGTAGCGGTGCACTGTTGACTGGGGCAGGGCCACGTCCCGGCCGAGCGCGGTCTGGTTGACGGTCTGGCCCAGCCGCAGGCAGGCGGCCCGCATGAGGCGCCTGAAGTCCGGCAGCCCGGCCATCGACGACAGGTCCCGCAAGTCGCGCTCCATGTAGGTGCGCACGTACCCGTCGAACCAAATGGTTCGCTGACGGTGCGTCTCGAGATGCAACGCAGGTGTTGGCAGTCCACCCCGTCGTGCCAGAGAGCGCCAATCCTCCGGCTCGCGCGGCTGGGTCGCTATCAGTTCCGGCCAATGGTGGTCCGGCGTCTCCAGCAGCCGCTCCCAGATGCCGCCACTGCCGAGCCCCCGCTGCTCCCGCCGCGTCATGGGCCACAAGGTCAGGTAGCTTGCACGGCCGGCCAGCGACTCCGAGACCTGCCTCATCAGCAGCAGGTTGGCCGAGCCCGTGAGCAGGAACCGGCCCGGACGGCGATCCCGGTCGATGGCTCGCTTGACCTCGAGGAGCAGCTGCGGCTCGCGCTGCACCTCGTCGATTGTCACCGGCGTGCTGCCGGCCACCAGGACCTCAGGATCACGGCGAGCCGTGTCAACCACATCGAGGTCGTCCAGCGAGAAGTAGCGTCTAGGCGAGGGCGTCAGCTCTTTGGCCAGGGTGCGCTTGCCCGTCTGGCGTGCCCCGGTGACCACCACCGCGGGCATGACACCCAGGCGCTCGGTGAGGCTCGGCTCAACCAGCCTTGACCGGATGGAACTATCCATAGTCTGGATGATATCCATTCAGGCCGTGAATGATATACACGAACCTTCCGGCGCCTCACACTCATGAAGCTCCGATCCGGTGCGCCTCGGGCGACCCGTCGATCCTAGGGTTGGCGGTGGTCGCTTGCCAGTACGACGGTGGTCTCGGCGAGGACGGAGACGGCGTCGTGGGCCGGGTTGTCCAGGCGGCAGCCTTGCTGGGTGGCGAAGACGGGCTCCCATCCGGGCGAGGCCAGGTTCACGTCCATGCGACGATCGGACAGGTTGGCAACCACTGCGATCGTGCCTCGCCGCAGGGCGGCCACAAGCGGATCTGGGGTGTCGATCCATTCGAGCGGTGCCCGCCACATGTCGGGGTGCTGCCGGCGCACGGCCAGCAGGCCGCGGTAGCGGTGCACGGGCGCGTCGGGATCGGCCTGCTGACCGGCGACCGTCTCTTCGGCCCGGCGAGACTCTGCGCCGATCCACGGGTCGCCGGCCGAGAAGCCGTTGTTGGTGGTGCTGTCCCAGGGCATCGGCGTCCGACACCCGTCCCGTCCGCTGTGTGCTCCCGAGTTCCTGACCGACACCGGATCGTGGAAGCCGGCCCGGAGAGCGCCGTCCGACAGGGCGAGCTCCTCGCCTTGATAGAGGAAGGGCGTACCCCCGAGCGCCATGAACAGGGTGCTGACGGCCAGGGATCGCCGAGCCCCGGCCTCGCCGCCGCCGAAGCGGCTGACCGGCCGGGAGTTGTCGTGGTTGCTCAGCACCCAGGAGATCCCCTGCGGCGTCGCGTCGTGCATGGAGCGCACCATCGTCAGGAGAGTCTCCGGCGCCCAGCCGAGGAAGGCGGATTGCAGGAAGAAGGCCTGATCGAGCGCCCCCGGCTCGACGTAACGGGCCATGCGGCCGGGCCACGGCGCGTTGACCTCGCCCAGCAGCATCGCCTGCCGGGGCGCGCAGACCTGGTTCCAGCGGCGGAAGATGTCCACGTTCTGGGACTGGTCCAGGTCGTAGCGGTGCTCGAAGGCGTAGAAGGCGTCGAAGGGATCCATGTCCGCCACGAGCGGAGCGACCTGAGGGTTGTCCCGCAGCTCGGCGTCCTTCACGAGGCCGTGGGCCACGTCGACGCGGAAGCCGTCGACGCCCCGGTCCATCCACCAGCGCAGGATCGAGTCGAACTCGTCCGCTACCGCGGGGTTGCGCCAGTTGAGGTCGGGCTGCTCGGGCAGGAAGAGATGGCACCAGTACTGGCCCGACGCCTCGTCGAGGGTCCACGCCGGTCCACCGAAGTGGCTGCGCCAGTTGTTGGGCGGTCCCCCGTCGGGGGCCGGGTCGGCCCACAGGTAGCGGTCCCGTGCGGGCCCGTCGGGGCGGCTGCGGGCCTGGGCGAACCACGGATGCTCGATCGAAGTGTGGTTGGGCACGACATCGACCATCACCCTCAGGCCCCGGCGGTGGGCCTCGCTGACGAGCACGTCGAAGTCGTCGAGCGTCCCGTGGCGGGGCGAGACCGCGCAGTAGTCGCTGACGTCGTATCCGTGGTCGTGGCCCGGTGACGGGTAGAAGGGGGTGAGCCACAGCGCGTCGATCCCCAGCCAGCTCAGATAGTCGAGCCGGCTGGTGATGCCGGCCAGGTCGCCCACTCCGTCGCCGCTGGAGTCGGCGAACGAGCGCACATAGATCTCATACCCGACAGCGCCCCTCCACCATGGCACGGTTCCGCCGAGACCGCCGGTCCCCTGCTCCGACGTGCTGCCCTTCACCTTGCAAGCCTCCGCAAACGTTTACAGTCCGGCAACTCTACTGAGAGGGCCACACTCGCGCCCGGTCGGGCTGGGAGCTTTCTAGTGCCGGGGGAGGTGGCCGTGGTCGAGGTGGGGCAGGACGTGGCGACCCACCCGGTCGCACTCGTCGAGGTGCGGGTACCCCGACAGGATGAACGCGTCGATCCCGACCCGGCGGTACTCCTGGAGCTTGCTCACGACCTCGTCGGGATCGCCGACGATGGCCGCGCCCGCGCCGGAGCGGGCCCGCCCGATGCCGGTCCACAGGTTCGCCTCGACGTAGCCGTCGGTGTCGCTCAGGTCCCGGAGCTCGGCCTGTCGCCGCACCCCAACCGACGCCGCGTCGAGGGACCGGCCCCTGATGGCGGCGCCGACATCGTCGTCGAGGCGGCTCACCAGCGCTGAGGCCGCCGCTCTGGCGGCATCGGGCGTCTCCCGCACGATCACGTGGCTGCGCAGACCGAAGCGCAGCTCCCGGCCGCGGCGGGCCGCTCTGGCCTGCATGTCCGCGACCGTGGCCGCGACGCCCGCGACGGTGTCGGGCCAGGTGAGGAACACGTCGCCGGCCTCGGCCGCGGTCTCCTTGGCCGCCTCCGAGAAGCCGCCGAAGTAGAACAGCGGGCAGCGGCCCGACACGGTCCGGGCCCTGGGCGGGTCGAGAGTCAGGTCGACGAACTCGCCGTGGAAGTCCACCGGCCGGCCGTCGAGCAGCGTGCGCAGCACATGCATCCATTCGAGGGTGCGGCGGTAGCGGGGAGCCGACTCCAGCGACTCGCCGGGAATGTCGCTGGAGATGATGTTCACGGTGAGCCGGCCGTCGAGCATCCGGTCGATGGTGGCGATCTGGCGGGCCAGCTGGGGCAGCCACAGCTCCCCCATCCGCACCGCCAGCAGCAGCCTCATGCGCTCGACGAGGGGCGCGATCCCGGCCGCGAAGGCGGTGGCGTCGATCCCGAGCGTGTAGCCGGAGGGCAACAGGATGTTGTCGAAGCCGTTGCGCTCCGCCGCCAGGGTGATGTCGCGGCAGTGCTCCCAGCTGCTGGCCAGGGCCGGATCGGGGACCCCCAGGTACCGGTAGTCGTCGTCGCAGAGAGCGCCGAACCAGGCGACCTCCACCGGGTCCGCGCCTGTCATGGGATCCCGCCGGTCACGGCAGCCGTGCGCCCTCGGAGGCTTCGATCACGTCGTAGACGTCGTTGCGGTCGAGGTGGACCCCGGTCGCGGTCGCCAGCCGGGCCAGCCGTTCGGGCCGCTGGGTGCCACACAGCGCCACCGGCCTCGACGGATGGGCCAGCACGAACGCGATGGCCACCGTGGCCCGGTCGGTGCTCTCACGCTCGGCCAGGCCGTCGAGCGCTGCGAGAAGCTCGGGGCGCGCGCTGGAGCCCTCCGCCAGGCGGCCTCCCCCGAGCGGGCTCCAAGCCAGTGGCAGCACACCGTCGCGCATGCACAGGTCGAAGGTGCCGTCGCGCAGGGGCGCGAGACATGCAGCGGAGTACTCGGGTTGGGTGGTGGCCAGCGCGAACGGCAGGTGCGCGGCCAGGGCCTCGTGCTGGCTGGGCGTGAAGTTCGAGACGCCGGCCTCGCGGATCTTGCCCGCGGCCCGCAGCGCGCTGAGGGCCTCGGCAAGCTCGGCGGGGTGGGTGAGCATGTCGGGCCGGTGGATCTGGTACAGGTCGATGACGTCGGTGCGCAGGCGCCGCAGCGACGCCTCGCAGGCGGCGGTGATGGCGTCGCGTCCCGAGTTGTACGGGACTCCGGGGACGATGCCGCCCTTGGTGGCCAGCACCATCCGGTCGCGCAGGTGCGGCGCGCCGGCCAGGATCCGGCCGAGGTTCTCCTCGGCCTCGCCGAAGGCTTGGCCGCCCCACCCGAGCCCGTAGATGTCGGCGGTGTCGACCAGGTTCATGCCCAGGTCCAGCCCGGTCTCGAGCACCGCTCTGAGCTCGTCGTCGGGTCGGGCCAGGAACCGCCAGCAGCCCACCCCGAGGGGCCCCACTTGGAAATCCTGTCCGAGCGGGCGACGATTGGGGTCTATGAGTCCGGTTTCCACCAGGTCACGCTATCTGTGAGAGTCGACACGTTCGAGACCCCGGGCCGCCCGACCACTGCGGTGAGCAGGCCGGATGAACGCTCCTGAGCTCCGTTACGGGATCATCGGCACCGGGATGATGGGCCGCGAGCACATCGCCAACATCGGACATCTGCCCGGCGCCGGGGTGAGCGCGGTGGCCGATCCGGATCCGGCCTCGCTCCACGCGGCCGCGGCCCTCGCACCGGCCGCAGCCCGGTTCGGCGACTATGGCGACCTGCTGGCCAGCGGCCTCTGCGACGCGGTGGTGGTGGCCACCCCGAACATGACGCACGCGGCGGTGCTCGACGACGTGCTCGGCACCGACGTCCATGTGCTGGTGGAGAAGCCGCTGTGCACGACCGTCTCCGACTGCCAGAGGGTTCTCGAGGCTGCCGGCGAGCACCCGCGGCTGATCCGGGTCGGGCTGGAGTACCGCTACATGGCGCCGTTCGCCCGCCTGATCGACGAGGTCCGGGCGGGCACGGCGGGGCGGGTTCGCATGGCGTCGATGCGGGAGCACCGGGACCCGTTCCTTCACAAGGTCGGCCACTGGAACCGCTTCAGGGCCAACACCGGCGGCACGCTGGTGGAGAAGTGCTGCCACTTCTTCGACCTGATGAACCAGGTGATGCCGGGGCGTCCCGAGCGGGTCTACGCCTCGGGCAGCCAGATGGTCAACCATCTCGACGAGACCTACGGCGGCCGCGTCCCCGACATCATCGACAGCGCCTACGTGGTCGTGGACTATGACGACGGCGCCCGCGCCATGCTCGACCTCTGCATGTTCGCCGACGCCACCCACGACCAGCAGGAGTTCGCGGTGATGGGCGACGCGGGCAAGGTCGAGGCGCTCGTCCCATCCGGGATCGTGCGCATCGGGCGCAGGGGCACTCACGGCATCGGCAATGTGGAGAGCGTCACGGCGGACAGCACAGCCGCCTATGAGGGGCTCCATCACGGTTCGAGCTACGTCGAGCACCAGCATTTCCTCGACGAGATCAGGACGCTGGACCCGGACCGTTGGAAGGCCTCGTCGGAGGCGAGCCTTCAGGCCGGGCTGCTGTCGGTGGCCATGGGCGTGGCCGGGAGCCGGTCGCTCGCCACCGGCTCGGCGGTCCTTCTGGCCGAGGTGATGTGACGCTCATCCCTTGACGGAGCCGGCGAGCAGGCCTCGCACGAAGTGTCGCTGCAGGCTGAAGAACACGATCAGCGGGAGCACCATGATCACGAACGCGGAGGCGAAGCGGAGCTGGAAGTTCTGGCCGCGCTCGCCGACCAGGTTCACCAGCGCCACCGTCATCGGCTCGTTCTCATTGAGGAACACCGAGGCGATCAGATAGTCGTTCCAGGTCCACAGGAACTGGAACACCGCGAACGCGGCCAGCGCGGGCCGGGCCAGCGGCAGCACCAGGCGCCAGAAGATCGTGAAATGGCTGGCGCCGTCGATGCGGGCCGCCTCGAAGATGTCGCCGGGCAGCTGGCTGATGAAGTTGTGCAGCAGCAGCACCGCCAGCGGAAGGCCGAAGGCGGTGTGGGTGAGCCACACCGCGGCCGCAGTGTTGCCGATGCCCAGGTCGGGCAGCAGCACGAGGGTCCAGTCGAGGCCGGGAACGGTGAACCGGGCGCCGTTGTTGAACAGCTGCAGGAGGGGCACGAACGCCATCTGGTTGGGCAGGGCGATCATCGACACGAGCCCGATGAAGAGCCAGTTGCGGCCCCGGAACTCCATCCAGGCGAACCCGTAGGCCGCGAAGGCGGCCACCGCGATCGGGATGATCGTGGCCGGGATGACGATGGCGATGGAGTTGAGTCCGAACTCCCACATCGACGGCTGCGCAGCCGACTCGCGGAACACGTCCCGGTAGTTCTGCAGCGTCAGGTTGCCGAAGTCGTTCCAGGCGGTCCACCAGCCCGAGGACTCGATGTCGGGGACCTTGCGGAACGACGACACGAACAGCCCGAGGGTGGGCACCGTCCACAGGACCACGATCAGCCACATCACCCACGTGGGGACTTCCGCGGCCAAACGGCGCAGCCGCCGGCCGGTGGGCATCGCCGCGGTCTGCGCCGGGGTCATGCCAGCTCCCGCTGGAGTCGCCGGATGTTGTAGACCATGACGGGCAGCACCAGAGCGAACAGCACCACCGCGAAGGCGCTGCTGGACGTGAAGTTGCGGTCGCGGAGCTGGTCGAACATCTCGTTGGCCAGCACGTTGGTGCGGTTGGCGCCGTTGGTGGTGGCCTTGACCAGGTCGAAGACCTTGGTGACGATCACGATGAGGGTGGTGACCACCACGATGATGGTCGGCCTGATCTGGGGTATCACGACCCGCCAGAAGACCTGGGCCTCGCCGGCCCCGTCCACCTGGGCCGCCTCCGTGAGCTCCTCGGGAACGGCCCGGATGGCCGCGGACAGCACGACCATGGCGAAGCCGGTCTGGATCCACACCATGATGAACATGATCCAGAAGTTGTTCCAGGGGATCATCGAGGCATTGATGAAGAAGCCGCGGGGGGCGAAGCCGATTCCCTGAAGGACCGCGTTGAACAATCCGGTCTGGTTGCCCATGGGCTGCACCTCGTACATGAAGTCCCAGATCACCGCGGCCCCGACCATCGAGATGGCCATGGGCATGAAGATCAGGGTCTTGCCGATCCGCTCCCCGCGGGACTTCTCGGCCAGCACGGCCAGCAGCAGACCCAGGACGGTGGACAGCCCGGCCACGGTGACCACCCACCAGATGTTGTTCCAGACCACGCCCCGCAGGGTCGACAGTGCCCCGAAGACCAGCAGGATGGCGGCCGCGACGAACAGCGAGGAAGCGGCCGGCGATCCCCAGTCCATCTCCACCTCGCGGCCGCGGGCCCGGGCCGCCAGCCAGAGGACGATCCCCAGCACGGCGGCGGCTGCGGCGATGCCCAGCGTGATCCGGCTCGACACCACCACTGTGAGCACATCCATGACCGCGGACCGGTTCGGCTCGCGCGCCACTCCCTCGATCAACGCCGCGACGACCAGGACCACAACCACGACAGATGCGATCTTGAGCCCCCGGAGCACGCCGTTGGCCGCGGCCGCCCGCGCCCGCCCGCCGACGATCAGCGATGAGCTGGCCCAGGCCGCGGCCGCGGCGATGACGGCGGCAGCCAGCCCGACGATGAACAGCCGCCCGGTGAAGATGGACGACCACCCCTCGAAGGTGAAGTAGGTGTCGTCGGTGAAGATGTCCTTGTAGTGGTCGAAGGTGAAGCCGGGCTCCCGTCCCCTCGACCCGTTCTTGAGCGACAGGAAGGCGGTGCGCAACCCGGGGAGCACCAGACCGCCTCCCACGAACAGCAGCGCCGGGCCTACGAACACCCAGGGCCGCAGAGAGTCCGCCCAGCGCGACCGCCGGCCCAGTGAGGGCACCGCGAGCCGGCCTCCGACCGCTGCGATCGCCGCGCCCGCGACCCCGCCCGCGAGGAGGACCAGCCAGCCCTCCTTGAGCGGTCCGCCCACCGCGGGGCCGCGCGGCAGCCAGCCGTTGTGCTGGGCGACCGCCCCCACCGCGAGACCGACCAGCCCGCCGATGGCGGCCGTGAACGCCGGCCAGCGGAGCCGCACATTGTCCACGGCCCGGTTCGCGCCCATGAAGATCACCGCGGACACGGCCAGCGCGCCGGCGACGCTCACCAGCATGGTCAGGAACTGGCCCACGGTCCCCCTAGGAGGCCGAGCGAATAGGCGAGCGAGTCCGGCGCATACGAGCGAGGCCGTGGGCAGTGCCGCCTTGATTCGGGCGGCCCGTGAGCGCAGCGAACAAGAGCGGGAGTGACACCGCTTCGATGCGACGAGTTCTCACCTGTCCGCGCACTTTCTCTAGGTGTGTGGTTGCCCCCATGTTGTCAGTTCCGGCAGCACCGGGCGGGAGACACGCAGAGTGCCTCCCGCCCGGTGCCGGAACAGCTGGCTGTTGGGGGGATTGTTGCCGTCAGGACGGCCAGGCGTCCTCGACGTCCTCGGCGAACTCCTCGGCAGTCTTGGAGCCGGACACGTAGTCGGTGCCGGACCGCCAGAACTCGCCTGCGCCGACCTCGCCCGGCATCAGGTCCGATGCGTCGAAGCGGAACGGGTCAGCGCTCACCAGGATCTCGGCGAGGCCCTGGTCGAAGGAGGAGCTGTACAGCGACGTGTCATGGTCGCGGTTGGGCGACAGGAAGCCGCCCTTGTCGGCCAGGATGCGGGAGTTTGCGTACTCGGCGGTGCCTATGTACTCCAGCACCACCAGGGTCTCCGGCTTGTCGGTGAAGGCCACTGCGTGGGTCCCCGCTCCGAGCACCACGGTGCCGAACTCGTCGCTGATGGTCGGCAGGTAGAACACGTTCACGTCGCCGTCGGGTCCGAGCGACGAGGCGCCGGCCTCGAGGTAGTGGGCCCCGGCGAAGTTGGCCTGGCGGTGCATCATGCACTCGCCGTTGAGGTGGGCCGCCGCCATCTCCCGGAAGCTGCGCTGGGAGATCAGGTCTCGGCCGCCGCTCACGTTGCCTTCGGTGAACCAGATGTTGCCGACGAACTCGGCCACCTCGACGACCCTGGGGTCGTTGAAGGGGATCTCGTGGCTGACCCACTGGTCGTACACGGCGGGCCCGTGGACGCGGAGCATCATGTCCTCCATCCAGTCGGTGAACGCCCAGCCGGTGGCGGCTCCCGATTCGATGCCTACACACCACGGGGTGTGGCCGTTGCCCTTCATCTGCTCCATGAGCGCCTCGAGCTCGGCCCAGGTCGCAGGGATCGCGTAGCCGTTGTCGGCGAAGGCCTGCGGGCTGTACCACACCAGGCTCTTCACGTCGCCCTTGTTGGGCACGCCGTACACGTTGCCGCCCGTCGAGGCCAGATCGAACCAGAACGGATCATAGGAGCCGCCGATGTTGTCGAGCATCGACTGGGGCAGGGCCACCGCGTCGCCGGACTCGCCGAACTGCTTGATCCGGCCTGGCTGGGGGATTATGACGATGTCGGGCGGGTCGCCGGCCTCCACGGCCAGGTTCAGCTCGGTGGTGGCGTCGCGGGTGCCCGAATACCGGACGACGATCCCGGTGCGCTCACGCAGCGGCTCGAAACCGGCCAGGAAGCCCTCGGCCTCGGACCCGGTCTCGGGCCCGAGGATGGTGACGACGCTGCCGGCCAGGCTCATCTCCATCTCCTGCATCGCCGCCTCGGCCTCGGCCGCTCTGGCGGCAGCGGCATCGGCCTCAGCCTGAGCCTCGGCCATCTGGGCCTCGAGTTCGGCGACGACCTCAGCGTCTACCGCCCCCTCGCCCTCTGCCATGGCAGCCGCGAGCGCCGCTTCGGCTTCGGCTGCTCGAGCGGCGGCCGCATCGGCCTCAGCCTGAGCCGCGGCCGCGTCGGCCTCAGCCTGGGCGGCCTCAGCTGCAGCCGCATCGGCCTCAGCCTGGGCGGCGTCGGCCTCAGCCTGAGCCGCGGCCGCCGCGGCCTCAGCCGCATCGGCGGCACTGGTGTCCACAGCTGCCGGCTCGTCGTCGCCGCAGGCGGTAGCCACCAGGGCGAAGGCCAGCAGGGCGCCGAGGACCAGCCACAGGCGCGAATGATTCTTCATTGTGTCCCTCCCAGGGATGCAAACGTTTACAGATTGGACAGTAGCGTGCTGGTCCCGCAGAATCAACCCGTCTTGGCGGTGGTTTCCCGCACGATCAGGGGCACATCCCGGGTGATATCGGTGACGGGAGCGCCGTCGATGAGGCCCAGGACCGTTTCGGCCGCCCGGACCCCCATCTCGTCCACCGCCTGGCGCATCGTGGTGAGCCCCATCGCGCCGGCCAGGTCATGATCGTCGAAGCCGACCACGGAGAGATCGTCCGGTACGGTCAGACCCCCTCTTGCGGCCGCTCGCAGCACGCCGAAGGCCATCTCGTCGGACATGCAGAACACCGCGGTGGGCGGGTCGGGGCCGTCGAGGAGACTCGCCAGCGCGGTGGCGCCGCCGGTCGCGGTCCATTCGCCGTTGACGGCCAGATCCGGATCGATCGGCAGCCCGGCGGCTCGCAAGGCGTCCTCGTAGCCGAGGCGGCGCTGTTCGGGGACCGGCGTCGGCAGGCCGGGCAGCGGGGGCCCCGAGACCAGTCCGATGCGGGCGTGGCCCGACTCGACGAGGTGCCCGACGGCGCTCCGGGCCGCCGAGCGGTTGTCGATGGTGATCGATGAGGCACCGTCGAGCCTTTCGCCCACGGCCACCGCAGGCCGGTCGAAGAATGCGTCCGCCGAGTCGCCCTCGACGCTGACGAACGTGTCGATGAGGACGAGCCCGTCGACTCGCCGGCAGAAGTACCGCGCGTCCTGCAGGAAGCGCCGGCGGTCGCCCGGGGCGGTCATCATGGAGATCAGCACGTCGTAGCCGGCCTCGGCGAACACCGAGTTGATGCCGCCCAACGCCCGGAACGGGAACCACGTCCCGAACTGGGGCGCCACCACGCCGATGGTCCAGGTCCGCCCCGAGACGAGCCTGGCAGCCTGGGGATGGGCCTCGTACTGGAGCTCGGCCGCCGCCTCGACCACTCGCGCGCGCGTCTCCGGCGCGACGTAGGGAAGATCTCGCAGGGCGCGGCTGACAGTGGCCACGGAGACTCCCGTCACCCGTGCGATGTCCTTGATGGTCGCCCGGCCTCTCGCCACTGATCCGGTTGCCTCCCCGCGGTGCCTCGACCGCCATCGATTCGCCACAAGTGTCACAGCAAACTCGACAGCAGCGCTAGGCGGCGCGCCCGTATCAGCCGGATTCGGGCACCCCGGGGTCAGCGCGGTGTCTCCCGCTCTTGTTCGCTGCGCTCACGGGCCGCCCAAACCAAGGCAACACAGCCCACGGCCTCGCCCGTATGAGCCGGATTCGCTCGCCCGCCCGCTCGGCCTCTGGGGCTAGCCCATCCACTGGCCGCCGTTGACGTCGATGGTGGCGCCGGTGATGTAGCCGGCGTGCGGTCCGCACAGGAACGCCACCATCGCGGCCAGGTCGTCGGGGTCTCCGGGGGCCTCGCCGGGGACCGTGGCGAGGATTCGCTCGCGCCGTTCGGGGTCGAGCGCATCCCACATGGGGGTGTCGTGAGGACCGGGAGCCACCGCGTTGACGGTGATCTTGTCGACGGCATGGTGCAGGGCCATGAAACGGGTGAGGGTGATGAGCCCGCCCTTGCTGGCCGCGTAGGCGGGCCCCGACAGGGGTGACCCGCCGAAGCGGCCGTTCACGGAGGCGATGTTGACGATCCTGCCTCCCCCTTGCTCCCGCATGCCGGCGATCGCCTGCCGGGCACACAGGTAGGCGCCGGTGAGGTTCACGTCGATGATGCGGCGCCAGTCCGCAGGACTCTCGTCCTCCACTCCCCCGGCCCCGGTCAGGCCCGCGTTGTTCACCAGCACAGTCGGGTGCCCGTAGCCGCTTCGGACCGACTCGAAGGCTCCGGCCACCGAGTCTTCGTCAGCGACGTCGCAGACGACCGTCTCCGCCACGCCGTTCGCGGTGTCCGGGGCTGCTACGACGTCCAGCCCGATCACTGTGTCTCCGGCGGCGCTCAGGCGCTCGCACACCGCGGAGCCGATCGCTCCGGCCGCACCCGTCACGACCGCTACCCGGCTCACGGCGCCGCCCATTCCCGGCAGCGCTCGACCGCCCGCCTCCAGTCGGCATAGGCGTCGTCCGCTGAGGCCCTGTCCCCGCCGGGCGCAGCCTCGAAGTCGAGCTCCCAGTGCTGGTCGAGCGCCTCCAGTGAGGGCCAGACACCGGCGGCGAGCCCGGCCAGGTAGGCGGCGCCGAGCGCGGTCGCCTCCTGGAGCCTGGGCCGCTGCACCGCCACGCCGAGCTGGTCGGCCTGAAGCTGCAGCATGGAGTCCATGGCACAGGCTCCCCCGTCGACTCGGAGGCTCCGAACCGGCGTGCCGGTCGCGGCCGCCATCGCCTCCACCACGTCGCGGGTCTGGAAGGCCATGGCCTCCACCACGGCCCGGGCGATCTCGGGACGTCCGGTGCCTCGAGTGAGTCCCACGATGGTGCCGCGTGCGTAGGGGTCCCAGTGAGGGCTGCCGAGACCGGCGAAGGCGGGCACCAGGTACACGCCGCCGGTGGACGAGCACTGGGCGGCCAGGCCTTCGAGCTGTGAGGCCTCATCGATGATCTGCAGCCCGTCACGCAGCCACTGCACCGCCGCTCCGGTGACGAAGATGGCCCCCTCGAGCGCGTACGTGGCCACCGGGCCCTGCGGGGTGTCCAGCAGCCAGGCGACGGTGGTGAGCAGGCCGTCCGCCGGCGGCGGCACATCGGGGCCGACGTTCATCAGCACGAACGACCCGGTGCCGTAGGTGTTCTTGGCGTCGCCGGGAGCGAAGGCGGCCTGCCCGAACAGGGCCGCATGCTGGTCGCCGGCAACCCCGGCGATCGGTATCCCCGCACCGCAGGCAGCGCCGGGGGCGGTGGTGCCGAATCTGCCGCTGGAGGGCCGCACCTCCGGGAGGGACTCTGCGGGAACCCCGAACATCGAGCACAGGTCGGGGTCCCATCGCAGCGAGCCGATGTCGAACAGCATGGTCCGGCTGGCGTTGGTGGCATCGGTTGCGTGGGCCTCGCCGCCGGTGAGGTTCCATATGATCCAGCTGTCGACGGTCCCGAGGGCCAGATCGGGACTCGCAGTCACGCCGCCGTCGCGGAGCATCCACTCCAGCTTCGAGCCCGAGAAGTACGGGTCGAGCACCAGGCCGGTGCGCTCCCGCACGAGCGGCAGGTGCCCGGTCTCTTCGAGCTCTGTGCATCGGGGTGCGGTGCGGCGGTCCTGCCAGACGATCGCCGGGTGCAGGGGCTCGGAGCTCCGCCGGCTCCACGCCACCACCGTCTCTCGCTGGTTGGTCACCCCGATGGCCGCGGGCGGCTCCTCGAGGCGGTCGGTCACCTCCCCGAGCGTCGCCTGGACCGCGCTCCATATCTCCGACGCGTCGTGCTCGACCCGTCCGGGCAGAGGGAAGTACTGGGTGAACTCGCGCTGCGCGGAGTCGACGATGCGACCGGCGTCGTCGAATGCGATGGTGCGCACACTGGTGGTCCCGGCATCGATGGCCAGCACGACGCTCATGCGGCCGACCCGAACAGCAGGCTCGAGGCTCGCTCGACCCCCGGGTCGCTCTCGAGCGTCTCCGCGGTCTCGAGCATGGCCAGCATGGTGCGCCGGCGCAGGAAGTCCTCCATGGTGAGGATGTGCTCGTGGCGGGCCATGACCATGACCTCGGCGACCGAGTAGTCCACGACCTCGCTGAGGGGCATCCTCAGCTCTGGCGACTCATCTGTCAAGTCGGCGACCTCCAGAGCCCGTCGGCCGTGCCGCCGCCAGAGCCGCGCAGCTGCCAACTCGTCGATGCCGGCCCGGGTGGCGCTGCGCTGGAAGCGGGCCCGGACCCCTTCGGGGGGCTCGCCGAACCAGGCCCGCTCCGGAGGCGCAGGCTCGAGACCGCAGGAGCGGGCGGCCGCCACGACCTCCTCGCCCACGTTGAGGCAGTCGCTGAGCTTCCCCCCGAGGATCGAGATCGTTCCCCGGCCCTGATCGGCCTCAACTGCGTGGCGGCGCGACAGTTCGGTCCAGTCACGATCGGTGTCCTCGCCCGCGCTGATCACCAAGGGACGGACCCCGCAGCGGTACGCGATCACGTCGCCGTCGAGCAGCGGCGAGGAGAGCTGCAGCCGGGCGTTGGCCTGCTCGAGCAGGAAGTGGCGGTCGTCGTGTGTGATCGACACGTCTGAGTTCTCGACGCGGGTGTCGGTGGTGCCGATCACGGAGCGATGGCCCATCGGAATCACGTAGAACAGCCGCTGGTCGTCATCGAAGAAGGCCAGGATCCGTCCCGATTCCGTCACCTTGGGCACCACGATGTGGGCACCCTTGGAGAAGCACAGAGCCGATCGCAGCGTCGATCCCGTCAGCTCGGCGAGGTCGGTCGCCCTGGTGCCTGCGGCGTTGACCAGCACGCTTGCCGACACGGTGTGGCTGCTCCCCGTCAACTGGTCGGTCACCTCGGCGTGCCAGTGCTCTCCGGCCCGCTCAGCGTGGTTCAGGCGCAGCCGCGACACCGCTACCGCTCCCTTGGCGACCGCGTCGAGCAGCAGCTGGAGCACGAAGCGGGAGTCATTGTCGACGAGGAGGTAGTCGGAGTACTCGACTGCTCCCCGCACCCCCTCGGAGTGGATTGCGGGCTCAGCGGTTGCCAGCGCCCGTGCCGACAGCCGCCGCGGGCGTCCGGTGGCGAAACGCCCCAGGGCCCAATAGGCGTGCGCTCCGAGCGTGGCGTAGGTCGGCGAGTACGGCGACGTGGGGCCGAGCGCGGCCAGGAATCGGACCTCCTGGACCCGGCTCGCGTACGAGCGGGCCAGCAGGTTGCGGGAGCGGCACAGCCCGGCGACGAGTCCGAACTCGTAGGTCTGCAGGTACTTGAAGCCGCCCCAGATGAGGTTGGACGATTCCTGGCTCACGCCTGAACCGAAGTCCTCGGACTCGATGAGCGCCACCCTCATGCCGTGGGAGGCCAGCGCCAGCGCCGAGATGGCGCCGTTGATCCCGCCGCCCACGATCAGCGCGTCGTGTTCCTGGGCCGTCAACCGGTCGAGGTGGTGCTGCCGGGCCGCGGACGGGTGGAGGTACTCGTCCGTGGGTCCCGCAGCGGCCTCGTCGATCATTCGAAGGCGGCCCGATCGCGGGAGGGCTCCGGGAAGTTCCATTCGCCGCCGAGATGCTCCGACAGGGTCTTGGCCGCCGAGCACACCAGCGCGGCGCACTTGGAGATCATCTCGCCATCCAGGCGGGTTGCCGGGCCCGAGATGCCGATGGAGGCCCGGATGTTCCCGCCGATGTCGACCACGGGCGAGGCCACGCAGCGAACTCCGATGTTGAGCTCCTCGTCGTCGAGGGCGAAGCCCCGATTGGCCGTGGCCGCGAGGTCGCTGAGCAGTTGGTCCCTGTCGGTGATGGTGTGCTCGGTGAACCTCTCGAGGGTGTCGAGATCCATGACCTGCCCCAGTTCCTCGGCGGAGTCGCGGCAATATAGGGCCTTTCCCGTGGAGGTGGCGTGCACCACCACCGGCGCCCCTATCTCCGTCTCGACCGTGACCTTGCGGGCCAGCCGCTCCCTGGCGATGTACACGCCGCCGGTCATGGTCCGGTGCGCAAGGTGGACCGACTCGCCTGTCACGTTCATCAAGTCCAGCATGAGTGGGCGGGCCTGAGTCACGAGGTCCATGTTGCGCAGCAGGGAGCCTGCGAGCTGCACCACTCCGGCGCCCAGCGCGTAGGTCTTGTTGGCCTCGTCGCGCTGCACGTAGCCGCGCATGCGCAGCACGCCCAGCAGCCGGTGCACATGGCCGTTGTCGGCGTTGAGCATCCGGGCCAGCTCGCTCAGCCCGACCGGGCCGGACGCGGACCCGAGCGCCTCCAGCACGTCGAGGCCGGTCATCAACGCCCCGCCCACTCGCGGCTCTGTCCCTGCCATCTCAGCCTCCTCCGCCCTCTGTGGCGAGGTCCGAGCCCGTCGACGATGCCAGCACAGCCCGCACCGCTCCGGGCGACCGGCCGATCGGAGACTCCACGCCGACCGCGGACCCCGTCCTCGCCGAACGCTGTGCGGCCAGCGCGGCCGCGAGGATGTCACGCCCCTCGGCCAGGGTGAGCACCGGTTCTCGTCCCGTCGCCACCGTGTCGAGAAGGCTGCGGGTCGCCCCGATGAAGGAGTGCTCCCAGCCCGTCTCACACTCGTGTTCCTCTACGTTGCCGTCGGCGTAGCTGACCACCGGCGGCGAGTCGCCGACACGGCCGTGGCCCCGGTTGACCCAGATCACTCCGGACGTGCCGGTGATCTCCATCCTGTCGTCCTGCGCGTAGTGGGCGGTCCCCTCGATCAGCAACTCCGGCGAGTACACCACCTCGAGGTTCGCGACCGCCCCGGACTCATACCGCATCGAGACCATCGACGGGGAGTCGAGTTCGAAGGACAGCACGAAGGTCGACCCGATCCAGGCGTGCACCTCCGCGGGCTGTCCCAGCACGATCCATGCCAGCGCGAACTTGTGATGGCCGTCGTCGAACACTAGCGGTCCGCCGCCGCACTGCTCGGGCCGGTGGCGCCACAGCAGCGCCGAGAACGGTACGTCCCACGCGTCGGGGCTGTAGCCGGCATTGCTCTTGAGCCGCACCGACAGCGGCTCGCCGATCAGGCCCTGCTCGATGAGCTCCAGGGCCTTCAGCACCGGCGGGTAGAACAGGAAGTTCTCATAGAGGCGGACCACCCGTGACGACTGCGCCGCGGCGCTCATCAGCCGGTCGGCGTCAGCCAGGTCGAGCGACAGCGGCTTCTGCATCGACACGTGCAGGTCGCAGCCGATGGCGAAGGAGGCAATCTCGTAGTGGAGGTGATGCGGGACGATGATCTCGACCAGGTCCACCTGACCGGACTGGCAAAGCTCGCGGTAGTCCTCGAACAGGTCCGCTTCGGGAAGTCCCCACTGCTGTGCCTTGGACGCGGCGTGGTCGGCGTCGACGTCGCAGAGGGCGACGATGCGGGCGTCGTCGCGCCCCTCGTAGCCGAGGACGTGAAGATCCGAGATCCGGCCGCATCCGATGATTCCGACCCGAAGCATGGCTACTCCTTGAGGGCTCCGGAGAGCAGACCCCGGACGAAGTGTTTCTGGAAGACGAAGAAGATGGCGACGGTGGGAATGCTGGCGATCACTGCGAGGGAGGCCTGGGTTCCGTAGGCCACGGTGAACTGGCCCTTCACGTTGAGGAGGCCGAGCATGATCGTGGCCACGTCGTCGCGGGCGCTGGTGAACACCAGCGGGTACAGGAAGTCGTTCCAGATGAACGTGAACTGCAGCGTGGCCAGGGCGGCGAGGGCCGGTCTGGCCAGCGGCAGCATCACCCGCCAGAAAACCTGGCCCTCGCTGGCGCCGTCGATCAGGGCCGCGTACCGCAGCGAGTCGGGAATCTGATCGAAGAAGTTGCGCATGACCAGTGTGCAGACCGAGAATCCGACCGCGGAGTGGATCAGGATCATGGGCCACAGGGTGTTGAGCAGGTCGAGATCCCGGAACAGCGTGAACAGCGGCACCAGCAGCACCTGGGGAGGGACGAAGAGCCCCGAGACGATGACGAGCTGGATGAGGGTTCCCCCGCGGGGCCGGAACTTGGCCAGCGCGTACCCGATGAGGGTGCCGCCTGCGATGGACACCACCACCGCGGGTATGGCCACGTGGAACGAGTTGACGAGGTACCGGACGGTGTTGGCCGTGCGCCAGACGTCGACGTAGTTGGCGAAGGTCAGCTCGCCGGTGAGCGCCCAGATCCCGCGCCGGGCGATCTCCGCGTTCGTCTTGAGCGAGGTGGACAGTACGCCGGCCACCGGCACCAGGTACGCCGCGACGAACAGCGCTACCAGCGCCATCCCGACGCGGCGCCGAACGACCCGGCCGCGTCCTTCCGGAGCGATCCGTGCCGGCGGGGCGGGGGCCGCGCTACTCGACATAGCTGCCTCGCCGGCCCCACCAGGTGAGCCCGCCGATCACGACCAGCGTCATCATGAACAGGATCAGCGACACTGCGCTGGCCAGACCCTGCTCCTGCTGGCGGAACAGGATCCGCCACACCAGCATCGGCATCGTCTCGGTCTCGCGGACCGGCCCTCCCTGCGTCATGGCGTACACCAGGTCGAAGTTGCGCAGCGAGTTGATGGCTATGAGCGACAGCACGACCGTCGTGATGGGGCGCAGCAGCGGCACGATCACCCGGCGGAACACCTGGAGCTGGGTCGCGCCGTCGACCCGGGCCGCCTCGACGAGCTCCGACGGGACCGACGTCAGCCCGGCCAGGTAAAGGATCATGGCCAGCACGGTCTGCTGCCACGCCCAGGCGATGAACACTGCGTACAGGGCGGTGGAGCGATTGGCCAGCCACGCCTCCTGGAGGCTCTCCAGGCCGATCGCGCCCAGCACCTGGTTGATCAGGCCGTCGCCCGGCTGGTAGATCCAGATCCAGACCTGGCCGACCACCACCAGGCTGATCGAGATCGGAACGAACAGCGCCGACTTCATGATCGCGGCGAAGCGGCTGTGGGCCTGGAGGACCATGGCGACGGCCAGCCCCAGAGCCGGCGGGATCAACGCGCCGAACAGCGTCCACACCAGCGTTATCCGGATCGACTTGCGGACGTGGTTGTTGGTGAAGGCCTCGGTGAAGTTGTCGAGGCCTATCCACTCGCTCGACTGGCCGAGCAGGCTGGCGTCGGTGAAGCTCAGCCGCAGGGCCATGGCGGTGGGCAGCACCACGATGGCCGCGAACAGCGCTATGGGCGGCCCCATGAAGAGAAGGGCCCAACGCGTTGTCGGCTTCAACGGCGCCGCCTCCTGGTGTGCGCTAGCCCTCTGAGACTACGGCGCGTGGTTCAGCCGCAGGCGGCGCCGGACCCCTCCGTCCGGGGTCCGGCGCCGCTTGGGCTAGTCGTCCGATGGGGGTTGTGGTCCGCTAGCCCGCGAACGCGGCCTGCGCGTCGGCCTGGGCGCTCGCCTGGATGTCGGCGTAGCTCGACGGATCGTCCATGAAGGCCTGGAACATGTCCAGACCGACCTCGGCGACCGGGGGCGGCGTGGCCAGGTCGTAGTTGAAGGAGTAGGAGTCGGCCTTGCCCACTTCGACCAGGGCCTTGGCCATCACCGGGTTGAGTTGGGTGGTGTCCGCGTTGGAGTTCGGCGGCAGCGCGCCCTGCTCCAGCGCCCACGTCAGCTGGTTGTCCGGGTCGGCGTAGTGCACCAGCAGCGACATGGCGCCTTCGGGGTTGGCCGCGTCGGCCGAGACGGCCCAGCCGTCGATGGGTCCGAGGGCGGCGTTCTCGATGGCGGGGTCCATGACCGGGAAGTTGAAGAAGTCGTAGTCGGTGACCGGCTCTAGCCCGATGCCGTTCCAGTAGCCGGTGATCCAGGTGCCCATGAGGGTCATGGCGGCCTCTCCGTTGGCGACCTGGTCGGCCGCGTCGGTCCAGTCGTAGGCGTTGGCGTCGTCCACGAAGAACCCCGCGTCCACGAGGTCCTTCCACATCTCCAGGGCCTCGGTGACCTGCGGGTCCTCGTAGGAGGCCGCGCCCGACATCAGCTGGGCCCGGTAGTCGGGGCCGGCGGTGCGCAGGATGAGGAAGTCGAACCAGAACTGGGCGGGCCAGCGGAACTGTGAGCCCAGCGCGAAGGGCTTGACGCCGGTCGCGGCGATCTGCTCGGCCGCTGCGATCAGCTCCTCGCCGGTGGTCGGCATCTCGGTGATGCCGGCCTCGGCCATCACGTGGGGGTTGTAGAAGAAGGCCACGTAGTGGAATCCGAACGGCAGCAGGTGCGGCTCGCCGCCGTAGATGCCTGCGTCCACGAGCGCCTGAGGGAAGTTGTTCCACACGTCGGCCTCGTCGTAGACCGCGGTGATGGGCTGCAGGTGGCCGTTGTCGTAAACCGACTGGGTCCGCGCGCCGGCCCAGTACGAGAAGACGTCGGGCGGCTCGCCACCGGCCAACGCGATGAGGATCTGGTCCTTGAAGGCCTCGTGCTCGATCGGGCTGACGACCGCCTCGCCGTCCGCCCACGTGGAGTTGACGTCGAGGATTCCCTGCTGGCCGAGGTCGGAGCCGTAGTAGTGCCCCACCGAGACCTCGCCGAGGCCCATCATCTCCTCGGGGGCCTCCGTGGTGGCGGGAGCCTCCTCCGGAGCGGCCGCGGTCGTGGTCGTCTCAGCCGGCTGGGCGGCCGGCTCGTCGGCCTCGTCGTCTCCGCACGCCGCGGCGACGATGGCAAACGCAGCGAGAACCGGCAACAGCCAGCCCAGGCGCGTCTTCTTGCGCATGCTCATGTACCTACCCTCCTGGGTTCGTCAAAGTTCAGCGCGGCTTCTGCCAGCGCCGCCCGGACCCTACCAGGCGATGCCAAATAGTCAATGCCTTTGCTAGATGATCAAGGCGGCGCGGGCGGAGAGGTCAGTCCAGCCGTCCCACATCGATGTCGGCACCCCGGTCGGCCTGCGCGATCAGGCGCGACTGGAGGGTGCGCCAGCGGGTCGGTTCCGGCCCGCCGCGCCCGCGGTCGCCCTGGGAGGCCTCGACCCGGCGCCGTTCGAGCACCTGGCCGTCGACCAGCAGGTCCAGGCGGCGGGCATGGGCGTCGAGTTCTATGAGGTCGCCGTCCCGGACCAGTCCCAGCGGCCCCAGCGCGCCCTCGGGCGCCACGTGCAGCACGACCGTCCCGAAGGCGGTGCCGCTCATCCGGGCATCGGAGATGCGGACCATGTCGGTCACGCCCGCGGCCGCCAGCCCCCTCGGGATGGGGATCGCGCCCGCCTCCGGCATTCCCGCCGCGGCCGGGCCGCATCCCCGCAGCACCAGCACCGAGTCGGCGGTGGCATCGACGCGGTCGATGCGGGCCTGCATGTCCTCCACCCCGTCGAACACGACGGCGGGGCCGCGGTGGGACAGCAGCGCGGCCGTCGCCGCGCCCGCCTTGAGGACCGCCCCGTCGGGGGCCAGCGACCCGAACATGGCCACCAGGCTCGGCTCGGCCGACACCGGATCGTCCAGGCGGTGCAGCGCCGACGGCCATACCGGCGAGCCGCCCACGCCCTCCAGCGATGCACCAAGGGGGCACCCGAGGGCGGTGGCCGCCTCCAGGTCGAGCCTGGGGGCCAGCTCGGCCAGGAGGGCGGGCACGCCTCCGGCGTCATGAAGGTCGTCGAGGAAGCCGGCTCCCGTGGGCCGGCAGTCGACGATCACCGGAACCGAGGCGGCCGCCTCTCCCATCTCGGACAGCGACAGGTCGATGCCGGCCCGGCCGGCCAGCGCCAGCAGGTGGACGACCGCGTTGGTGGAACCGCCGATCGCACCCAGGACTACCGCCGCGTTGACGAAGCTGGACTTGGTGAGGATCCGCTGGGGGGTCAGCGCCTCGCCGGCCATCTCGACGATCCGCCGACCCGAGCGGGTGCCGGCCCGGAGGCGGTCTCCGCTGGGGGCCGGCGCGGTGGCCGACCCCGGGACGGCCAGACCGAGCACCTCGGTCATGACGGCCATCGTCGAGGCGGTCCCCATGACCATGCAGGTGCCGCCGGTCGGGGCGAGCACCCCGGTGGCCGCCCGGATCTCGTCCTCGCCCACATCGCCGGCCCGGTGGCCCGCCCACAGGCGGCGGCAGTCAGTGCAGGCACCGATGCGCTCGCCCTGCCACCGCGACGCGATCATCGGTCCGGCGACCACCTCCAGCACCGGGCGCCCCGCGGAGATCGCGCCCATCAGGTGGCCGGGAACGGTCTTGTCGCAGCCGCCCAGCAGCACCGCCCCGTCCATGGGCTGGGCCCGCACGAGCTCCTCGACCTCCAGCGCGAGCAGGTTGCGGAACATCATGCTGGTCGGGTCGAGGAAGACCTCGCCCAGCGAGGCGGTCGGGAAGGCCATCGGCAGCCCGCCCGCCTCGGCCACTCCCCGGCAGACCGCGTCGAGCAGACCGGGCATGTCGCGATGGCACGGCGTGAAGTCGCTGATCGAATGGCCCACGCCGATGATCGGGCGGTCGGTGTCGGTGTCGTCGTAGCCGGCCGACGCCAGGAAAACCGAGCGGACGAAGCGGCTGAAGCCGGGATCCCCGTAGGAGGTCGGACCCTGGTGGATGCCGCTGCTGGGCGCGGCCGGGTCCGCAGGCGGCGGGGCCGCTCCGGCACCCGCGGTCATGCCGGCGCGACGTTGATGTACTTGACGACGGTGAACTCGGCCACGCCCTCTGCACCGCCCTCCCGCCCGAAACCGCTGTGCTTGATCCCGCCGAAGGGCGCCTCCGCCAGCGCGATGGCGAAGTCGTTGATGCCGACCATTCCCACCTCGAGCCGGTCGGCGACATCCAGGCACCGCTGCAGCGATCCGCCGAGGACGAATCCGGCTAGCCCGAAGTCGGTGTGGTTGGCGATGCGCACGGCCTCGTCGAGGTCCTCGTAGGGGCGCGGCCCGCGGCCACCCCAGGCACCCGCGTAGTACGACGAGTCCGGCGCCACCGCTCCGGCTCCGTGCTGACCGGCGTCCGGGTCGTGGCGCGAAGTCACAGGCTCATCCTGTGGCGCAGGGATTGCGTCTCCTCCACCCAGCTCCCCACATTCCAGCGTCCGAAGGCCTCGATGGACCCCTGGGGGTCGTCGCCGTAGTACACCGGTACGTGCACCAGCCCGACGCCCCCGTGCTCGAAGACCCGGTCCAGCGCGGCGACCAGATGCTCGGCCCCGCCCGCTCCCGAGACGGCCTCAACCCCCTTGATCGAGGACGCCAACTGCACGTAGTTCACGGCCGCGTCGTCGTAGGTTCCGTAAGCCTCGCCGTACTGGGCCTGTTGCAGGCCGGAGATCGCGCCCATCCTCCGGTTGTCCAGCACCACCGCCGCGCCTCGTGCGCCGTGCACCACGCCGTCGACCAGCGCCTGGGGGTTCATCAGGAACGAGCCGTCCCCGACCACCGACAGTGAGTACGGCGCGTCACCGCTGAGCGCAGTGGCCAGCAGGGCCGAGACGCCGAAGCCCATGTAGCTGGCGCCGCCGTCGGTGAAGCTGGCATCGGGCGAGCCGTCGCGGCTCACCTGGAACGCGGTGGCCTGGACGTCTCCCGCGTCGAACCAGCGAAAGGCGCCGTGGCGGGCCGACCAGTCCTCGATGATCCGCAGTGCGGCGGCCTGCGACAGCACCGGCTGGTCCCAGCAGGAGTCCTTCAGCAGCACCGGGTCGGTGCGAGCCTTGAGATAGCGGTCCCACTCGGCACGAGCCGACGCGCAGTCCGCGAGCCACGAGACGGACCGGTCGCCCCGGCCTCCGAGGCGGTCGAACTCGTCGCACAGAGCCTCGAGCGTGCGCTCCAGGTCGCCCACCAGCGCGGTGGTGTTCGCGTAGTGGGTCGCCGCCGCCGGATCGGCGTTGACGTTCACGACCTCGCGGACGCTCGGATACCCCGTGCGGGAGCAGTCCGACTGGCACACCGCCCGGGCTCCCAGCACGACCAGCGTGTCGGCGTGCTCCATGGCGAAGTTCCCCGAGATGGATCCCTTGGACCCGCCGACCATCATGTTGCGCGGGTTGTCGGGACCGAGAGCACCGACGGAGTTCGGGGACAGCACGGCCACCCCGTCCACGGCCTGGAGGAACCGGTCCAGCAGCGGGCCCAGTGAGCGGGCCCCGCCGCCCACCTTCACCACTGTCCGCTCGGCCCCGTTCAGCAGGCGGGCGGCCGAGGAGATCCTGGCCGGCTCGGCCGCGCCCAACCGGACCCCGCCGCCAAGCGGCAGGCGGCGCAGGTTGAAGTCCTGGACCATCTCGGGCTGGGTGTTGAGCGGCAGCAGCAGGAAGAACGGCCCGGCCCGGTAGGGATGGTCGACCACCGCGGCCCCCTGCTGGAGGGCGTGGGTGACGGCGTGGGGGGTGTGGAGGCTGTAGCTGCCCCCCATCGTGGAGGTCAGCCGCAGCCACCCGGACTGCACCGGTCCGGGGAGGTCCTGCATGTTGGGGCCCTCGGCCTCGGTGGTGGCGTCGCCGTAGATGTGCCACACGCCGACGCCGTTGAGCGCGGACGTGAGCGAGCCGGCGAAGGCGTGCAGCGACCCCGGGCCGATCGACGTGACCACCGCGGCCCGCTCGCCGGTGACGATGCGGAGCGCGCTGGCAGCGTGGGCGGCCTCGGTCTCGTGCCGCACCGCTGCGAAACGCACCACGCCGGCGGCCTCGTAGATCCTGAGAACCTCGCCGACGGTGGTCGACCCGTGCCCCAGCACCCCGATGTAGGTGCGAACGTCCTGTTCGAGCAGCCCCAGGACGACGAGCTCAGCCAGCGACGCGGTGGTCGTCGCCGGAATCGCCCCCGCGTCGATGGCGGCTCTCAGCGAGCCGTGAGCCGCGATGGCGGCAGCTCGGGCACTCGGTTCGTCAGTGACCGACATCCACGACTCCACGACGCGGCATGCTAGCGCCCGCCCTGTGCGCGGCTTCCGCGAAGGTTGCGAGCCGCTGTCATTTCCCGCGCTTCGCTTTGCTGAAGGTCCGCACGGGCGACGGCCCCGCTCGGGGCCTCCCAAGAATCCTCGTGAATCGCGGCCTGCCCGCTCGGCCTCTAGGCCGAGGGCGGGGGGTCAATGGCTCGGGGCGACTCGGGGTCGGTGATCCACTCGGTCCAGGAGCCGTCGTACACGGCGACATCGCCATGGCCCGCGATGGCGTAGGCCAGCGCGGTGCCGCAGGCCCCCACGCCGCCCCGGCAGTAGGCGATGGTCGCCTCCGGGATGCAGGCGCCGGCCTCGGCCAGCCGCCGGGAGGTCTCGTCGGGATCAGCCCAGCTGCCGTCGGGCCCGGTGAAGGTGATGCCGGGAGCGACAATGCTTCCGGGGATGGCGCCGCCGTCCTGCTGGCGGGCCCCGGCCATGCGTCCGTCGACAAGACGGATCGGGGCGCCCACCGCGGCCCGCATCTGCTGGTGGGTCACGTAGAGGTCGGGGTTGAAGCGGGGTGTGAAGCGGGCCCGCGGGTAGTGAGGCACGGTGCTGGTGGTGGGACGGTCCTCGGCCTGCCATTTGGTGATGCCGCCGTCGAGCACGGCCACGTCGGTGTGGCCGTAGGTGCGCAGCGCCCACCACAGCCGGGCCGCCACGGTCACGTGCTGGTCGTCGTAGGCCACGACGAATGTGCCGTCGCCGATGCCCCGTTCGGCCATGGCGTCCGCGAAGCGCTCCGGTCCGGCCAGCATCCACAGGTCGGGGCGGTCCGGGTCGGCCAGCTCCGTGTCCCAACGGGCGTGGACCGCGCCGGGAATGTGGGCCTTGGCGTACTCCTCGTCACCGCAGCGGGCGTCGAAGGGGCGCAGGTACCAGCGGCAGTCCACCACCCGCACGCCGGGATCGTCGAGGTGATCGGCCAGCCACTGGGTCGATACCAGGGGTCCTCGTGCCATCAGCCTCCAGCTTCGCAGACTCCGGCGCGGGCGTCACGTCCGGGCGCGGCGTCCGGTGGTCACGCCTCGACGACCGCTGGGCGGACCTGCTCGGCCAGCAGCCGCACTCCCTCGTCGCGGTCGGGCCCGAACGTGTACCAGGCCAGGGGCAGATCGAGGCCGGCGTCGGCGAACGGCATCAGCCCCGCGATCACGTCGTCGGGAGTGCCGGCCACCGCGAACACGTCCACCAGGCTGTCGCTGAGCACCGCCGCGCCGGCCTGCTCGCCGCCCTCGGCCACTGCGGCCCGCACTGCGGCCACCGCCTCGGGGTCGGCGCCGGCCTCGTCCACCACCACACCCTCAACCCGGGCCAGGTAGTAGGCGAGGACCTCCTTCACAGCGTTGCGGGCTTCGGCCCGGTCGGGGCCCACGCTGGTGAGGACGTTGGCGCTCAGCAGCAGCTCGTCGACGCTGCGGCCGGCCCGCTGCGCACCGTCTGCCAGCCGCGCCCGGGCCCAGCGGGTGTAGCCGACACTGGTGATGGCGCCGAGCTGCACCCCGTCGGCGTACTGACCCGAGACCTCCATCATCCGCCGGCTGACCGCTCCCACGTCGACCGGCACGGGCGAGGCCGGCGGCCGGTCCAGGCGCAGCCCCGGCGCCACCGAGAACGTGGTCGGCTCGAAGTCGAGCTCATCGCCCGAGGTGAGCCGGCGCACCGCCCGCACCGCTTCAACAGTGTTGGTGAGAGGGCGCCAGCCGTCCGGCGCCATGCCGAAGCGCCTCACCGTCCATTCGGCCGCGCCCAGCCCGTAGCGCACCCGCCCGGGGCCGATGTCGGCCAGCGTGGCCGCCTCGAGGGCGAGCAGCACCGGGTGGCGGAACACGGGGTTGGCCACGCCGATTCGCACGGTGATGCGCTCGGTGGAATGCAGCGCCGCCGCGGCCACGGCCATGACTGAGTTGAACAGCCTGCTCTCGGGCAGCGACACCTCGTCGAAGCCGAGGCGCTCGGCCGCGGGCACCACGGCTAGCGTGTCGGCGACGGGATCCTCGTTCGACAGCGACAGCCCTAGACCCTGGAATCCGGTCATCTTCCTCACGATCGTCACGGCGACAGGAGCGGCGAATGTGGATCTCCACGATTCCATACGACGAGGCCGAGGGCGAGCTGAGGTCCCACTATGACCGCCAGGCCAGGGCGCTCGGCGAGCCGACAGAGATGACCATGGCCGGCTCGCTGCACCCGGCGCTGGTCGCGGCCCGCCTCGATCTGTACGCGGCCACCGAGAAGTGCCCGTCGCGACTCACCGCCCACCAGCGCAACCTGATCAGCTTCGTGACCTCTGCCATCAACGGCACCGTCCACTGCATGAGCCAGGTGACGATCAAGCTGCGCCAGACCGGTCTCGACGACGAGGCCATCGCCGAGCTGGCCGCCGACCCCGGCTGCTTCGAGTCGCTGACCCTGGAACCGGCCGACGCGGCCGTGGTGCGCTACGCGGTGAAGCTCACCCGCTCGCCGGGCTCGATCACCGCGGACGACGTCGACGCGCTGCGGACTGCGGGCCTCGACGACCTCGACATCATCGACGTCAACGCCCAGTGCGCTCACCTCAACTACGTCAACCGGGTGGCCATGGGGCTCGGCATCCACTCCGTCGTGGACCCCGACTTCCCCGCCTACTCCGCCATCCCCCAGTCCTAGCCCCCGCCCCACCCGAAATCCCGGTAGTTGAGGCCCTCAGAGGTCCTTGCCTACAGGGACTTGGTCATGGTCCGGCGGCGTCGAAGATCTCGGCGCTGGCCCGGATGTGGTCGGCTGCGGTGGGCTCGTCGTTCATGGGCAGCATGAAGATGTCGAAGCAGTCGCGCAGCTCGCCGATCCGCGCCGAGATCTCTTCAGGAGTGCCGGCCAGGCCGTAGCGGTCCACCAGGGCGTCGGGCAGGAGCTTGGCGGCGTCGCCCATCCGACCGGACAGCATCAGGCGGCGGACCTCGTCGGTGGTGGCGTCGTCGAGGCCGTCGGCGGTCCGGACCTCGGCGGGTGCGTCCACGGCCATGTAGGAGAAGTGGGGCAGCACCCGGCGCCGCTCGGTGGCGTTGTAGGCCATGTAGGCCGACCAGGCGATCTCGGCCGAGCCCGCGGCGCGTATGCGGGCCGCGAAGGTGCGCAGTTCCGCCGGCGGCGCGGCCGACAGGATCACACAGTCGGAGTGCTCGGCCGCGAGTCGCTGTACCCGCGGCCCCCTGCCGGCCACCGCGATCGGCACGGGCTCCTCGGGGCGGAACCAGGGCAGGGACGCCTCCCCCACCGTTTCACCGGCCAGCAGGCGCCGGTTGATTTCGAACGTCTCTCGCAGCGCGGTGAACGGGCGCTCGGGGTCCATGCCGAGCGGCTTGAGCACCCGGCTGCCGCCCACTCCCAGGCCGTGCATGACCCGTCCCGGGGCGAACTCGGCCAGGGTTGCGATGGCTGCGGCCGTGGCGACCGGATGGCGGCTGAACGGGTTGGTGATGGCGGGCGCGACCGTCAGGCCGGTGGCCCCGAGGATCGCGGTGAGCGCCACGTAGGTGTCGCGCTCGGTTCCCTCGTCGGCGACGTAGCACGCCTCCGCGCCCAGCGACTCTCCCAGGCGGGCCAGCTCGACCAGGCGTCTCACCGGCTGCGTCGGCTCGAACCAGACTCCCCACCGCACGCTCACGGCGACACCTCCTGCCGGAATCTTGCTGTCGTGCTCACTGCGCCTCCCGTTCGGCTCGTCCCTGGCGCAGGGACTCGCGTCCCAACGGTATGTACTGCACCGCCGACAGGTAGCTGTAGACCAGCGAGGGCACGGCGAACACCCATCCAGCGACCCGGAAGCCCTCGGCCACCGCGATGTCGGAGGCACCGGCCAGCAGCAGCGGGAAGCAGAAGTAGAGGCCGAAGGTGGCGCACTTGCCCCACCAGGTCACGTCTATCGGCTTGGCCCCCAGCGACAGCAGCACCAGCCCCACGATGGCCACGATTCCCTCCCGGGCGAGCGTGAGCACCACCAGCCACCACGGAACGGAGCCGTCGAAGCCGACCGCCAGGACTCCGGCCAGCAGCACGGCCCGGTCGGTGATCGGATCGAGCAGCTTGCCGACCTTGCTGACCGAGTCGAATCGCCGGGCCCACCAGCCGTCAACCCAGTCGGTGGCTCCCAGGGCGCCCCAAAGCAGGGCCGCGGCCCAGCGGTCCTCGGCGCCGAACAGCAGCCACAGGAACAACGGGACGCAGGCCAGCCGGGCGGCCGAGATCAGGTTGGGGACGGTGAGGATCCGGTCCTCGCCGGTTCTCGGCGCTGCCATGGCTCTTCAGCCTACGATCAGCCGATGCCATCAATCTTCACCCGGATCATCGACGGAGAGATACCCGGCCGCTTCGTATGGAGAGACGACGTCTGCGTCGCCTTCATGGACGTGCGACCCCTCAACCGGGGCCACGTGCTGGTGGTGCCGATAATCGAGGTCGACCACTGGGTGGATCTCGACTCCGAGACGATTGCCCATCTGATGGCGGTGGCCCATGGCGTGGCCGCTGCACAGCAGGCGGCGGGGCTCGCGCCGGACCGCGTCGGCTTGGTAGTCGCCGGGTTCGAGGTCCCCCATGTTCACGTGCATGTGGCGCCCATCTCGACCATGGCTGATCTCGACTTCGCCCAGGCCGACACCAGCCCCGATCCCGACGACCTCGACGCGATCGCGACACGGCTGAGGGAGCATCTCGCCCAGTCCGGCTGACCTTGCTCAGGCGACCCCTCGGTCTCCCTCTGGCGAGATTCCTGTGGTTCATGATCCGGGAGGTCCTCAGCTACAGGGATTTCAGAGGCGTCAGACCTCGATCGGGTCAGCTCGCTCGATGAGGTGCGAGCCGTTGTTGCGGGCGTTGTTCACCTCGGTGGACACGGGGTGCATCCGGATCAGGCCCGAAGGCGCCGGCCGCAGCAGGCCGGCCGCAGCCTCGGCGTCGGGGTTGGACGGCTCCAGCCAGAAGTCCCATGCACCCGGTGGCAGCACTACCGGCATCCGGTCGTGGATCTCCGCCATCGCGTCGTTGGCCTCGCAGGTGATGATGGTGCAGGAGTGCAGCTCCAGGGGTTCGCCGTCGGCGTCGAGGTTGTTGGCGTCGCGCCACTTCTCCCACAGGCCCGCGAACGCGAACGGCTCCCCGTCGGGACGGCTGATGAACATCGGCTGCTTGCGCTTGGAGTCCTCGAGGCGCTGCCACTCGTAGAAGCCGTCGGCGGGGATGATGCAGCGCCGGCGGGAGAAGGGCACCCGGAAGGAGTTCTTCTGGGCGACGGTCTCAGCGCGGGCGTTGATCATCCGGTTGCCGATCTTGGGATCCTCAGCCCAGAACGGCACCAGCCCCCAGTGCAGTGTGTCGAGGCTGCGGGCGCCGTCCCGCTCCCGCACCGCGTACACGGTCTGGGTCGGGGCCACATTGTGGTTGGGCGACAGAGCGTGCTCGGCCGGCGGCGCCAGGGCACCGAAGTGCTTGGCCAGTTCGTCTGGCGGGGTGGCCGACACGTAGCGACCGCACATGGAATCGGAAGCTAGCGGGGTTGGGGTGGTGCGACCCGGTCCAGCGCGGCGACCGCCTCGGCCACGATGCGCTCGATCAGCTCGGCGCACGTCGGCAGGTCGTCCACCACTCCCACGCACTGGCCGGTCGGCAGGATTCCTGCGTCGACGTCGCCGTTCACCATGGTCGCCCTGGTGAGCATCGGAGCGTTGGCGGCCATGGCCATCTGGCTCCAGGTCAGCTGCTGGCCGCGGCGCATGGCCAGCCCCTCGCGCAGCATCGCCGCCATCGACATGCCGGTTACGCCCCGGAAGCGCCACGCATTGGCCGCGGCCCTCACCAGGCGGGTGAGCCGGGCCGACTCCAGCGAGTCGACCAGGCTGGTGCGGATCACCCGCTGGGGCTTGCCGTCGATGCTGCTCGACACCACGGTGCCGGTGACGGGGGTGCCCAGGTACACCGACTTCACCGCATCGGGCACCCTGGAGTCGGCGGTCAGCAGGAAGCGGGTGCCCATGGCCACGCCGTCCGCGCCCCAGGCCAGGGCTGCAGCCAGGCCACGCCCGTCATGGAACCCGCCCGCCGCGATCACCGGCGCGTCCACCGCGTCGACCACCTGGGGCAGCAGCAGCGACGTGGGAATCGAGCCGGTGTGGCCGCCGCCCTCGCCGCCCTGGCACAGGATGACGTCCGCGCCGAGCTCGGCCATCTTCTCGGCGTGGCGGCGGGCCCCGACGGTGGGCATCACCAGCACGCCGCCGTCTCGCAGCCGCCGCACCACGTCGCCCGGAGGCGGGCCCGCGAAGCTGGCCACCCGCACGCCGGCGGCGACGAGCCTGTCGGCACGGTCGGCCAGATCGACGGCGTCGGGGCGCAGGTTCACCCCGAATGGCCGTTCCGTGCGAGACCGGACCTCTGCGATCGCGGCCTCCATCTCGTCGATGGACATGGTGGCTGAAGCCAGGATCCCGAGACCGCCCGCCTCCGCGGCGCCGGTCACGAGCGACGGGCCGGCCACCCATCCCATGCCGGTCTGCACAATCGGATACGCCACCCCGAACAACTTCGTGGCCCGGGTCTGCAGCCTCCGGTCGACGAGCACGGCTGCACCCTACCGGCCTCCCCCCTTCCGCCCGGAGGCCCCGCACCGCCGTCCCCGGCACCGCGCGGCTCGCCGCCTATCCTGCGGATGCTGCACAAGCGTCCGCATGAAGGGGGTGACCGCGATGGCCCGAAGGCTTACGGAGTTCAGCCACGGCGCTGGTTGAGGCTGCAAGATCGCTCCGAGCGATCTAGCGCAAGTTGTGCGCGGCCTCACCCCTGATCCCCCACCGGAGCTCCTAGTGGGCTTGGCCACCGGCGATGACGCCGCCGTGTGGCGAATCGGCCGCGGGCGCGCCCTGGTGCTGACCGCCGACTTCATCACCCCGGTGGTGGACGACGCCCGCACTTGGGGCCGAATCGCGGCCACCAACTCGGTGTCGGACGTCTATGCAATGGGCGGCCGGCCCCTGCTGGCGCTGAACCTCGTGGCCTGGAACTCCGAGGAACTGTCGAACGACCTTCTGACCGAGGTGCTCGCGGGCGGCGAGGACACCGCCCGCGCCTGCGGTTTCGTCGTGGGCGGGGGCCACACAGTGGACGACCCCGAGCCCAAGTACGGGATGGCCGTCGTGGGCGAGGTCAACCCGTCACGCATGCTCACGAACTCGGGGCTGCGGCCCGGCAACGCGCTAGTGCTCACCAAGCCGTTGGGCACCGGGATCATCTCCACCGCCGTCAAGGCCGGCGAGGCCCGGGACGACGTCGTGGATCGGGCTGTTGTCGAGATGACCAGGTCGAACGAGGCCGCGGCTGCGGCCGCGATGCGCCACGGCGCCACCGCGGCCACCGACGTGACCGGCTTCGGCCTGCTGGGCCACGGCTTGCGCATGGCTCAGGAGTCCGGCGTAGGTCTGGAGATCTCTGTCGGTGAGGTTCCTTTGATCGAGGGAGCCAGGGAGCTGGCCGCGATGGGGATCGTGCCCGGCGGCACGGCCAGGAACCTCGATTGGGTGTCGAAGAGCCTGGACACCGGCGACACCAGCGATTTGTGGGTGACGCTGCTCGCCGACGCACAGACCGCAGGTGGCCTGCTGCTCGGCATGGTCAGCTACGACGCAGCCCTGGCCTCGGTGACCGAGCTTCGGTTCTCGGGCCATCAGGCCGCAGTCATCGGCCAGGTCACCGACGGCTCAGGCCAGATCCGCTTGCACGCCTAACTCCCGACGCCCTCGTTCTGTGTGCGGTCACCGGTCCGTATGGCCGAGAAGTGCACACAGAACCGTGGAGAGTTCGATTGGGTCACCTGGTCAGTTCAGGAGGTCGGGCTGTTCCTGCACTATCTCGGTGTACCGCCACCATCAGCGGTCGGCAAGGGGTTTGGCGACGGTCCTGGTGGCGAACACCCCTATGGCGGCGACGAGCATGAGAGAGCTGCCGACTATGCCCAGCGCGGTGGCTCCGGCGTGGTCGATGAGCAGCCCGCCCAGCAGCGGTCCGCCGGCGCGGCCCGCGGCCATGAGCGCCTGAGCGTCGCCCACCCGCTCCTCGGGATAGCGCGACCGGCTGGCCAGCACGTCGAAGACGCCCGG
>LXNI01000737.1_pt1 | contig 35343 bp, 36 predicted proteins | sample 809091 | NCBI WGS metagenome assembly LXNI01 (sample SAMN04870527, study PRJNA318959) | sponge metagenome | biome: 01000161; feature: marine sponge reef; material: water | host: Sarcotragus foetidus | place: Greece: Milos, Mediterranean Sea | collected 2013-05-29 | depth 5-7 m
GCGGCGCGAAAGCGCCGGCGACAGCGTCCCGCCGGAGCATGCGGTCCGATTCGGGCTGACGGCGCGATACTAGCCTGCGTCGGACCGCAGCCGGTCGCAACCCGTTCGGAACGGATTCTCCGGGCGGGTTGCGGCCGGCGCCCCCGATGGAAAGGAGGACTCCGGCAATGTACAGAACTCTTCCAATCGCTGGCGGGTCCGCACTGCGGATTGACTTAGCGGCCGATACGCCGGCGGATAGCCCGGCCCGCAACCCGCCCGGCTTTTTACCTGCCGCTCGGTTAGATGAAATTCTCCGCTGCGTTTTCGATCCGGGCCAGATGCGTGTCCAGAAGCGCGGTTGCGGCCGGAACGTCGCGCGCAAGGGTCGCCTGCATGATCTCTTCATGCTCGCGATTGGCATCGCGGAGGAGTGTCTGTCCGGGACCGGAGCGCAGCAGCGGATTGCGATACCGTTCCGCATGGTCCGCCAGCCTTTCCCATATCCGCAGGAGCCAGAGGGAACCGCAGGCGGCGATCAGTGCGTAATGGAACTCGCGGTGCAGACGCTCCCAGCCGGCGGTTTCCACGGCATCGGAGTCGTTGGGAGCGGGCGCCCGGGCCAGCATGTGGAACGCGCGCAAGATCTCCGCTTCCCACGCCGCATCGCCCCGTTCGATGGCCCTCGTCAGGCACGATCGGCCGATTTCCCGGCGGGTTCGAACCAGGTCGCGGAACTCATCGACATCGAGATCGGGGACGCGGGCGCCGCGGCGGCTCTTCCAGGTGACGAGACCTACGCTCGTCAATCGCATCAGCGCCTCGCGGATCGGCGTCAGGCCGAGCTGGTAGCGGGCGTTGAGGTCCGCCCCGCGCAGCCGTTCGCCCGGCATCAATGCGCCATACAGGATTTCCCGGCGGAGTACTTCATAGGCGTCCGCCCCCGTGTGTTTCACTGCATCTACCATTTGATTTTTCGTATTGACACCTTCGTTTTATATAATGTATACGCTTTCAAATCAAATCTCGCATTATGTGTTCAGATGTCAATACCGAATAAAATTTATGGTATCATTGCCCGCGCCGAAGCCGCATATCGTGGCAGGGCAACGATCGGCGTCGGTGCCGACGGCATTTTCGAACAGTGCGAGACCGCTCGCGACGCCAGGCTGACCCGCGCCCCGCGCGGTGTCTCGGTTCCGCGCGATGAATATCGGGAGATTGAAGAAAGGGCCGGTGCCAGGATTGATGGCGTCGGCCCTGTCCAATGGCATTCGGCCACCGAGAATCGAATGCTGCGAACCAGAGTCGACCATACGTCGGATCATGGAGGGGAAACCATGTTGAACAAGAAAGACAACTTGAGACCGCATATTCGGAAATCCGCCCTGTCGGCGGCCGCCGCGGCATATTCATTCCTGCCCGGCGCGTGGTTAGGGAGACTGCAGGTCGACTTTCGGGTCTTCCGGCCGGCATCGGCGCAAGGATCGATCTAGACGCCTTCGCCGCCGCGCTTCCCTCATGCGGGGCGCCGTTTTCTACAGCCCGAATACGCGACACACCGGCACTACAGATCGGAGACCGATTTAAAGGCGGATTGCGCCGAGGCGACTACCGCCGCCGGGAAACCGAGTAAATTTTATAAGAGGTCATTCATCATGTTGATTCGTTTAGATTCTTCGCAGCGCGCAACGCTGACCGAACAGATCGTCAAGGGCGTCGAGCGTCTGGTGAAGGAGCGCGTCCTTCGCCCCGGCGTCCGTCTGCCGTCGATCCGCCAGTTTGCCACTACGCACGATGTCAGCAAGTTCACGGTGGTCCACGCCTATGACCAGCTCGTCGTCTCAGGCTATGTCGAGTCGCGGCAAGGCGCCGGCTTTTTCGTTACCAAGCCCGATCGGGCCGAAGAGCCGGCCGAGGCCGAACAGCAGCCCGGCCGGGCCAGCGATGCGCTCTGGCTCTTGAGGCACCAGGCCAGACTGCAACGCTTCGACCACCGGCCCGGCTGCGGATGGCTGCCGCAGGGGTGGCTCAACGAATGCGGGCTCGACCGGGCCATGCGCGAGGTGGCCCGCCGCGAATCCAACGGTTCCGAGTGCGGCTACGGCGAACCGCTGGGTTATGCCCCGCTGCGTGAGCATGTATGCCGCCGGCTCGCCGAACACGGCATCGAGGCATGCCCGAACCAGGTCATCCTGACCAACGGCGTCACCGGCGGTATCGACCTGGTGGCCCGTCATCTGATCCGGCCCGGCGACTCGGTTCTCGTGGACGATCCCGGATACCATCAATGGTTCGGACATATGCGCGCGCTCGGCGCCACCGTCCACGGGGTGCCGTGGAACGAGAACGGCCCCGATCTGGAACGGCTCGAAACCCTCGCAAAGACACACCAGCCCAAGCTCTTCATCACGGCTCCGATCGTCCAGAATCCGACCGGCGGCAGCATCTCTGCAGGGACCGCTTTCCGGCTCGTCCAGCTTGCCGAGCGTCACGACTTCTATATCGTCGAAGACGCCGTCGCCGCAGTATGCCATCCGGCGGCCCCGCCGCGTCTTGCCGGCCTCGATCAGCTGAACCGGGTCATCTTCGTCAGCAGTTTTTCCAAAACCCTGTCGCCGCGCCTCCGGGTCGGCATGCTGGCCGGCCACAAGGACTTCATTCGGGACCTGGCCGACCTGAAACTCATGACCCAGTCGGGCAGTTCGGAGTTTACCGAGCGGCTGGTCTGCGAAGTCATCGACCAGGGGCACTACCGGAAGTTTCGCGGAAGGCTTCTCGCCAGGATCCAGAAGGCAAGACTCTCGGCGATCCGCCGCCTGGAAGCCATCGGCTTCGGTCCGGCTGCCGACAACACACACGGGCTGTACGCATGGCTGGACGTCCCCGGTGTCGCCGACACGATCGCCCTGGCGGAGGCGGCGGCAAAGCGAAGCGTATTGCTCGCACCGGGCGCGCTGTTCCGGCCCAACCTGGAAAAATCGACAAAGCTGCGCTTCAATGTGGCGTTCTGCCAGAACGACGGACTGTTTCGCGAACTCGAGGCGCTGCTGGACATGGCCGCCTGACCGCGTCTCGATTGACCCCCATTCGGCGCCGGTGCGCCGGGCACAGCCCGCATCCTCAGCGGGAACGGCGCGGTCTATGTCTCCGGCGCGACGCTTCGTGAATGCGGGCTGAGTATCCGGTCCCGGATCCCGGCAGTGCCTTCGGCCGGCCAGGGCGGCAGTCCGGTTTGCCGGAGACGAAATCGGGCCCGGTCTGGCGGCCTTCCTTGACATCGCCTGCCCCGATGCCTACGCCGTCCGGCCCATGGACCTCCCCCGGAACAGCTTCAAGCACGCCATCGCCGAAGGCCGGTTGCAGATCGGCCTTTGGAGCACGCTGGGCAGCACGGTCGGCGCGGAAATCCTCGGCGACAGCGGCTTCGACTGGCTTTTGCTGGATACCGAGCATTCGCCGAACGAGCTGCCCGACCTGCTGGCCCAGATGCAGGCGCTCGGCCGCAGCGAATCCTCCGCGATCGTCCGGCCGGCCTGGAACGACACCGTCCTGATCAAGCGCATCCTGGATATCGGCGCACAGAGCCTGCTGTTGCCCTATGTCCAGAATGCCGAAGAGGCGGCGGCCGCCGTCGCCGCGACGCGCTATCCGCCGGCCGGTGTGCGCGGCGTCACCGGCAGCGGCCGGGCGGCGCGCTACGGCCGGGTCAAGGACTACGCCAGGCGCGCCCATGAAGAGCTTTGCGTCCTCGTGCAGGTCGAGACCCGGCCGGCGCTCGCCGAGCTGGAGGCCATCGCGGCCGTCGAGGGTGTGGATGGGGTCTTCATCGGACCGGGAGACCTCGCCGCCTCCTTCGGCGTCGTCGGTCAACCGGGGCACCCGGACGTGCAGGCCGCGATCCGGGACGCCGTCGGCCGGCTGAAGGCGGCGGGCAAGCCGACCGGCATCCTGACCGTCAATCCGGAAGAGGCCCGGCGTTACATCGACTGGGGCTTCACCTTCGTCGCCGTCGGCATCGACCTGCTGCTGCTCGCGAAAGGCGCCGAGGCGCTGCGGGCCTCGTTCGGCGAACCCGCATGACCATCGATCCCCAGATCGAATGGGTGCTGGACCTGATCGAGAAGTCGCCCTATCCGCCGGTCTACACCCTGTCGCCGCCAGCCGCCCGCGCCCAGTACGACGAGACCGCCACCAAGCTGGACATCGATCCGGCGCCGATGGATTCGGTCGTCGAGATCGCGCTCGGGCGGGAAAGCCGGTTCGTGCGCACCCGCCTCTACACGCCGCGGCAAACGGGGGAACCCGATCCGCTGCTGGTCTGGCTCCACGGCGGCGGCTGGACCATCGGCAGCCTCGATTCCTACGACCGGACCTGCCGCGGGCTCGCGGCGCAGGCCGATTGCCGGGTGCTGTCGGTCGATTACCGGCTGGCGCCGGAGCATCCGTTTCCCGCGGCGGTCGAGGATGCGATGTTCGTGTGGGAGACCTTGCAGGCCAGGACGGCGGACTACGGCATCGATCCGGCGCGCATCGCGATCGGCGGCGACAGCGCCGGTGGCAACCTTTCGGCCGTGCTGTGCCACGAGGCGCGCAAGGCCGGCCTGCCCCTGCCCTGCTTCCAGCTGCTGATCTACCCGGCGACCGACATGACCGGCGGCTTCCCGTCGCGCAGGACCTGCGCCAACGGCTATCTGCTGGAAGAGCCGCACATGGCCTGGTTCGGCGACGGCTATGCCGGCGATGCCGACCGCGCCGATCCGAGGATGTCCCCGCTGCGCTATGAAAATTTCGCCGGGCTGCCGCCCGCCGCAATCCACACCGCCGGCTTCGACCCGCTGCAGGACGAGGGCATCGCCTATGCCGATAAACTCGAGGCCGCCGGCGTGCCGGTCGCGAGCCGCCACTATGCCGGCCTGATCCACGGCTACTTCAACATGGGCGGCGCGGTGGCGGCGGCGAAGGCGGCGTTCGACGACGCCGTCGCCGACCTGCGCGCCGGGCTGCACCCCGAAAACTGACCGGACGGACGGACCGGATACGGAGCGATCTTTCCGGCCGGTTGGCGGGACTGGCCCCGCTACGCCGCCAGGGTGTAGAGCCTCACCGGCTCCGATCGGCCGCGCAGTTCGACCGGTCCAAGGTCGGCAAAATCGCACCCTGCGGTGCCGGCGAGCCGGTCGACAACGTCTGCCGAGACGAGAATATCCGCGTCGAGCTCCTTGCAGGCGGCTTCGATGCGCGCCGTCGTGTTCACGGTATCGCCGAGATACACGATAGCCTGCTTCACCAACCCCATTTCGCCCGCCACCACCGGTCCCATGTGAAGGGCGGCGCGGAATTCCGGTTCGATGCCGTAGGCATTCCGATAAGCGTCGCCCCGCCTTTCCAGCGCACGACGGACATCGCTGACGCAGCGCACGCAGTTTCCCTGCTTCAAGCCGCGATCGGGCGCCCATGTCACGATAATCTCGTCGCCGACATAGTTATGGATTTCGCCCTGCGAAGCGAGGATCGGTTCGGTGGCGTCGCGAATGAAATCGTTCAGCAGCCGGTGGAATGCGAGATGGCCGATCCGCTCGGCAGTCGCGGTCGAATCGACCAGATCGACGAACATGAAAATCCGCTCTTCCTCGCGCGGGCGGTAATAGTAGCCGGTGAGGAATTTGACGAACACGCCGCGACCCAGCATCTGGCCGATCCGCACGATGGCGTTAACCGCGATACTTGCAGCAAACGAGGCCCCGACGGCGATCAGGAAGTTCGCTTCCTGCCAGCCCCACCCTTCGATTTCGACGCCCATGACCAGGAAGCTGGATCGGATCACGATCGTAAAGACCGCGAGATAGAAAACCGACCGCAGGACGACGTTGACGAGGAACGGGGTGCGCAACAGCCAATACCGCGCCGCGCCGCTGCGCGAATTCAACTCGAAACCGGCGACGATCAGGCTGATCAGAAACCCGTTATAGGCGCCGATCGTTACGGGCCTGGGATCGAGAAACCCGTTCGGGCCGGTCATGGCAATCCCGAACGCGGCGCCGCCGATCGTCGAACACGCAACGATAATTGCGAGCGTTCGAAGCGTGTTTCGGCCCGTCGCGGTCAGGCGCATGTGGCATCGTTCCCCGGTTTATGGGGCCGCCCATGCATGAAGATCACACCCGGCTCCTGACGAAAGCGCCGTGGAAGCCCAGCGGCAGCGGATAGGGCAGCCAGGCCTGCGCGACCGGGCCGGCCGCGACCGCCCGCGCGTCGAACGCCGACAGCCCGCTCACGCCCTTCCGCCAGTCCAGCACCGTGCCGATCAGCCAGCCGTCGTCCTCGCGTTGGCCGCCCGGCTTCGGCACGAAGATATGCTCCTCCGGGATTCGGCCCGGCCCATAGTCGAAGCTTTCCGCCGCGCCGCTTTCGAGGTCGCGCTTGACCACGGTGCGGAACTGCCAGCCCTCCGGATTGTCCGGGGCGCCCAGCGTGTAGACATAGCGGTGCCGCCGGCCGACGACCGCGGGCGCCACCTTGGCGAATTCCGCCTCCGCGCCGCGGCGGGCGATCCGGCCGTCGCCCTTCGGCGGCAGGACGATCTGCGCGTAGCGCAGCGGCGCCGAGGGCCGGAACTCGCCTTTCATCACATAGCGCAGCGTCTCGGTCAGGATGCCGGGATCGCCGGCGAGGCAATGGTCGAGCCGGATCGTCCCGTCGGCCTCTTCCCAGGCGTTGCCGTAATGGAAGCCGAAATGGGCCGGCAGGGCGTGCCAGCGGCGCTTGCCGAAATCGGCCTTGTCGACCACCAGCGCCCGGGTTTCCGCCTGCGGGTTCCAGACATGGGCATCGAGCACGCTGGCCCGTGCCGCCCGCGCAGGTTCGAACAGGAAGGGCTGGATCAGGATGACCAGCGATTGCCGGGTCACGACAAAATCGTGGATCAGCCCGATCGGGCCGGCATCGACCAGCCCGGCTTTTACCAGCCGGCCCGTACGGTCGATATGATAGAGCACGAGCGCCGGCTGCGGCAGCAGGCTGCAGCCGATGTTCCACAGGGCGCCGTCGGGATCGACCTTCGGATGGGCCGAGAAGGGGACGCCGGCGAGCCGCGGGCCCCAGTTCTTGAAGCCGCGCGCCGCCAGCGTCGCCCTGTCGAGCCGCATGGCCGAGCCGCCTTCCCAAAGTGCCAGCAGTTCGCCGCCATGATGCAGGACGGAAATGTTCGCCGCGTTCATGCCGTCCGGTCCGCGCACCGGCGCGGCTTTGGGCAGATGGGTGGCGAAGCCGTTGAACAGCCGCTTGCCGGCCGCATCCTCGCGGTCGAGTTTCGGCGTCCGGATCGTCCGGCCGCGATGGGCGATCCGGCTGTCGGCGATGGCGAATTCCTGGATCATGCCGTCGCCGTCGAACCAGTGCCGGTAGCGCCGGCCGAACCGGTCGTGGATCGACGGCCCGTTGCGGAAGAAGCGGCCCTTCAGGCCAGCCGGCCATCTGCCGGTAACGGCCAGGGAACCGGCATCCAGACGGTCCGGCGGGGTTTTCCAGCCGAGCAGCATCGGGTTCCGCTCCAGGGCGGCGGCGAAAGCCTCGCCCCAGTCGTCGCCGGACGCGGCGAGCGCCGGGGCAAAAGGCGCAAGGCCGGCCAGGCCGGAAGCCGCCGAGGCGGCGAGGAACGAGCGGCGGGAAAGGTTCGTGTCGGTCATCGGAGTCGATCCCGTTATGGCTGCCGGACGGACTCAGTAGCCGATCGGCAGGTCGACGCTGATCTTGCCTACGACGGCAATGCTGGCAGCGGTGAAATCCGGCGGCCCGAAGCTGCCGGCCGCGCCGTTGCCGAAGCCGTAGCCTTCTGTGGGAATACCCAGCAGGTTGGTGTCGAGTTCGCCGTCGCCGTTGGCGTCGTGAAATCCGTTGACGGCGTAGCGGCCCGGCGCGAGTCCTGCGAAAGTGACGGAAAATCCGCCCTTTTGCGCCTTGCTCCAGGCACCGGCGACCGCGCCTTTCATATCGGGGAACTTCACGCCGGCGGCGGCGCGATGGAGAGCGACATAGACGCGGCCCTCGGCCGATTTGACGCCGCTTACCGCGATCGTCAGTTCGGCCGCGCGGGCCGTGTCGCTCATTGCGGGCGCCGCGAGCGCGAAAGAAACGGCGATGGCTGCCGCGGCGGCGAAGCATGATTTTCGGTTCATCCTTGGGTACTCCCGTTCGAGTGCGTATCCTGCACCCGAGGAGTAGGTACGGCGGACGGCAATGACCAACGGCGGCTTCGCAAACGGGCCGGAAACTTCGCGAACGGTGCACGAACCGCCGTTCGCGCTTCGCGAATGGTTCACCTGGCGGCGGATGCGCTGGTATCTGGCCTCGCTTGCCGTTGCGATTGCGGTCCTGGGCTATCTCGGCCCGTTCGGCACCTATGTCCGCATGCCGTTCGGCGAGCGGATGGCGTATTGGGCCTGCGCGATGGCCGGCAACTGGATGATCGCCCTCGCCTGCATCCTGCCGACGATAGCGCGGCTCAACAGCCACCTCCCGGCCATCGCCTGCGTCCTGATCGGCAGCCTGATCGCCGCCGTGCCGGGAACGCTGCTCATCGTGGCCATAGAGTTGCTGTTCGCCCATGCCGTGCCGGAGACGCTGTGGACCGGCGAATTGTTCCTCGCCGTCGCCCTGATCCACCTGGCGATGGGCCTGATCGTCTGGGGCACCATCGAACTGCCGATGCGGCAGGCCGGCGGCGCGCCCTTCTCGGAGTTGCCGGCAGCGGGCGCGGCGGAAGGCGATCCGGCCGCGTCATCCGGAGCGCCGCCGTTGCTGCAACGGCTGCCGGCCGACCGGCGCGGCCGGCTGCTGCATCTCCAGATGCGCGACCATTATGTGGAGATCCACACCGACCGGGGATCGGACCTGGTGCTGATGCGCTTCGGCGATGCGCTGAAAGAGTTGGGCGGAACGGAAGGGATGCAGGTCCACCGTTCGCACTGGATCGCGCGTACGGCCCTGAAGACGGTTTCGCGGCGCGCCGGCCGGACCGTGGCCCATCTTGCGAACGGCGCCGACGTGCCGGTCAGCCGCCGATACGCCAGGGCGTTGCGCGAAGCAAACTGGGTCTAGAAAGTTCCCGGCGAGGGGTAGCGCCAGTCAGTCGCGCTGGCCCCGGCGGGGTAACGCCCCTACTCTGTCGCGATGAAGACCGTTCTCATCGTGCTCACCGTCATCGCCCTGATCGGCGTCGTCGGGGTACTGTTCACCGGCGTCATCCTGATGGGCCGCGGCGGCGAGGCCAATTCCCGATGGGGCAACAAGCTGATGCGCGCGCGGGTCGGCCTGCAGCTGGTCGCGGTCGTTCTGCTGCTGCTGCTGTTCGCCGTGTACCAGAGTTAGCCGCGTCATGGTCAAACTGGACAAGATTTACACCCGCGGCGGCGACAAGGGGCTGACCAGCCTGGGCAACGGCGCGCGGGTGCCGAAGCATAACGGCCGGGTCGCGGCCTATGGCTCGGTCGACGAATGCAACAGCGTTCTCGGCCTGGCGCGGCGCCACGCGGCCGGCGACGACACCGCCGACGCCATGCTCGCCCGGATCCAGAACGACCTGTTCGACCTTGGCGCCGACCTTTGCACGCCGCACGAGGAAAATCCGAAATGGCCGCCCCTTCGCATGGCGCAGGCCCAGGTTGACCGGCTGGAGGCGGAAATCGACGCGATGAACGCGAATATCCCGCCGCTCAAATCCTTCATTTTGCCCGGCGGCTCGGCGCTGTCCTCCTGGCTGCACCTCGCCCGCACCGTCGCGCGGCGCGCCGAGCGGGAGATGACGGCGCTGGCCGAGGGCGAGACGGTCAATCCGCTCGCCATCGCCTATATCAACCGGCTGTCGGACCATCTGTTCGTCATGGCGCGGGCGCACAACGACGACGGCGCCGACGACGTGCTGTGGACGCCGGGCGAGAACCGCTAGCCCGACGACGCAGGCATGGATCAAGGGCCGCATTAACAGGCCCGGACAAATGCTCTAAACCTGCCGGCCATCGCAGCCCGCAGCCCGAATCCCGCAGGTCGTCATGCCCGAAACCCGTTACCGCCCGCGCCGCAGCATGATCTTTGCGCCGGGCAACAAGCCGCGCATGTGCCTCAAGGCGCTCGATACCGGCGCCGACATGGTGTGCATCGACCTGGAAGATGCCGTCGCGCCCGACGACAAGGACGCCGCGCGCGACGGCGCGGTGAGCATTTTCCGCGACTTCACGCCGGATACCGGCGGCCCCGAAACCCTGGTCAGAATCAACAGCCTGCATTCGCTGGACGGCCTGAAGGATGCCGCCGCGCTCGCCGACCTGCCCAACCCGCCCGCAGGCTTCATGCTCGCCAAGGTCAAGAGCCTGGGAGAGGTCGCCATGCTGGACGACGTGCTGAGCGAAACCGGCGCCGCCTCCGTCCTGCACGTCATGATCGAAACCAACGAGGCGCTCGACCAGGCGTTCGAGATCGCGCGGTCGAGCCGGCGGGTGCGCTCGTTGATCTTCGGCGCGATCGACATGGCGGCCGATCTGCGCACGACCATCGATTGGGAGAACCTGCTGTTCGCCCGTTCGCGGGTCGTCCACGCCGCGGCGGGCGCCGAAATCGACCTGATCGACGTGCCGTGGCTCGACCTGGAGGACATGGACGGTCTGCGCGAGGAAGCCCGGCGCTGTTCCAGCCTCGGCTTCACGGGCAAGGCCGCGATCCATCCGAAGCAGATCCCGGTCCTGAACGAAAACTTCAGCCCGGCCGAGGAAGAAGTCGCCCGGGCGCGCGAGATCATCGCTGCCTTCGAAGCCGGCGACGGCGGCCTTGTCGTCCATCAGGGCAAACTGATCGAAAAGCCCGTGCTGCGCTCCATGCAGCGGATCGTCGCCATCGCCGACGCGCAGTGAATCGTCCGGTATCCGCCGGTCGGGCCGGGATCAGGCAACATCGCCGGGAGCAGGGTTCTGTCTGAAACCGATCCAATTGCCGGCGCATCCGATAGCGGGATCCCCGTGCGCGTGGCGGTTGTCGGCTGCGGATATTTCGGCGCCCTGCATGCCCAAAAATTCGCCGCGCTGGACTCGGCGGAACTCGTCGCGGTCGTCGATACCGATGCCGCGCAGGCGGAAAAGGCCGCTGCCGCGACCGGCGCCGAATCCGCCACCGATCTCGATACGGTGCTCGACCGGGTCGAGGCGGTGAGCGTCGTGACCCCGACCACGACCCACCACGGCATTGCGAAGCTCTGCCTCGACGCCGGCAGGGACGTGCTGGTCGAGAAGCCGATCTGCGAGACCCTGGAAGAGGCCGACGACCTGATCGCCACGGCGAAGGCCGGCGGGCGCATTCTCCAGGTCGGCCATCTGGAGCGCTTCAGCCCGATCATCGAGGATGTCAAGAAACTGGCCGACCGGCCCGGCTATATCGAGAGCACGCGCATCTCGCAGTATCGCGGCCGGGGCACGGATACGAGCGTCATCCTGGACATGATGGTGCACGATATCGACAACATCATGACCCTCGTGCGCAGCCCGATCGCGCGGATCGACGCCGTGGGCGTGCCGGTGGTCGGCCCGGCCGAAGACATCGCCAACGCCCGGATCGGCTTCGAGAACGGCTGCGTCGCGACCGTCACCGCCAGCCGGGTGAGCTGGAAGATCCAGCGCACCATGCGGGTCTTCCAGCGCAACGCCTATATGGTCGCCGACATGGCGGAGAACCGGCTTGTCGTCATGAACCGCACCGGCGGCCGGGATGAGCCGCCGACCTTCGGCGCCGAACAGCGCCAGTACGACAAGGCCGACCTGATCCTGATGGAATGCGCGGATTTCATCGAATGTGTACGGACCCGGCGCACGCCGGTCGTGAGCGGCGAGAGCGTGCGCGACGTGCTGGCGGCGGCGCTGAGCGTTACCGACCAGCTGCGCGCCTGGCGCCGGGAGCTGCGCTGAGTGTCCGGCGCTCCCGCTCAGAAATTGTTCGACGGGGTTGCGACGCCGGCCCTGCTCGGCCCGGCCGATCCGCCGCCCTTTTCGGTGGCGAACGCCGACGGCCGCGGGCAGACGCTGTTCGTCTGCGATCACGCCAGCAACCGGGTGCCGGAAGCGCTCGACGCCCTCGGGCTCGCCGAGGACCAATTGCAGGAGCACATCGCCTGGGACATCGGCGCGGCGGCGGTGGCGGACCTGATCTCCGACCGGTTCGAGGCACCGCTTGTCAAGTCCGGCTATTCGCGGCTGGTCATCGACTGCAACCGCCACCTCTCCGACGCAACCTCGATCGCCGACGTCAGCGACGGCGTGCCCATTCCGGGCAACCGGAATCTGGACCCGCAGGCCGCCGCCGCCCGGGCCGACCGGATCATGACGCCCTACCATGCCGAGATCGAGCGGCTGCTCGACGGCGAACGCGACCCACCGTTCCGCGCCTTCGTCTCGGTCCACAGTTTCACGCCGGTGTTCGAAGGCCGGGCGCGACCCTGGCATGTCGGCGCGCTGTGGAACCGGGACGGCCGGATCGCCCTGCCCTTCATGGCGGCGCTGGCCGCGCGCGGCGACGTCACGGTCGGCGACAACCAACCGTATAGCGCCCGCAACAATTTCGGCTACACGGTGCACCGTCACGGCGAATTGCGGGGCCTGCCGCACCTGCTGGTCGAAATCCGCCAGGATCTGATCGCCGACGCCGAAGGCGTGGTACGATGGGCCGGAATCGTCGGCGACGCGCTGGCCGCCGCTTTCGACAGCCTGCCGCCCTGACCGCCGGAGAAGGGGTGCACCATGGCGCTGACCGAACCCAGCTTCACGATCGGCATCGAGGAGGAATATCTCCTGATCGATCAGGAGACCCTGAATCTCGCGGCCGATCCGCCGGCGGCCCTGTTCGCCGAATGCGAAGACCTGCTCGGTTCCCAGGTCGCACCGGAATTCCTGCGCGCGCAGATCGAGATCGGCACGAAGGTATGCACGACGGTCCAGGAGGCTGCGGCGGACCTGCGCCGCCTGCGCAAGGCGGTTTCCGGGGTCGCGGAACGGCACGGACTTGCCATCATGGCGGCCTCGACCCACCCGTTTGCCGCCTGGGGCGAGCAGAAGCGGACGGAGAAGGACCGCTATAACGAGCTGGCCGAGAACCTGCAGGGCGTGGTCCGCCGGCTCGTGATCAGCGGCATGCATGTCCATGTCGGGATCGAAGACGACGACCTGCGCATCGATCTGATGAACCAGGTCAGCTATTTCCTGCCGCACCTGCTCGCGCTCAGCACCTCATCGCCCTTCTGGCAGGGCAAGGATACCGGACTGCACAGCTACCGGCTGGCCGTTTGGGACGAACTGCCCCGCACCGGACTGCCGGAGCAGTTCGAGAGTTTCGGCGAGTATAACCGCCATGTGCAGATGATGATCGAGAGCGGCATCATCGACGAACCGACGAAAATCTGGTGGGACATCCGGCCGTCCGCCCGCTTCCCGACCCTGGAAATGCGGATTTGCGACCTGTGCCCGAAGCTGGCCGACGCGGTCGCCATCGCGGCGTTCTACCGCTGCATCCTGCGGATGCTGTGGCGCCTGCGCCGCCAGAACCAGCGCTGGCGGCGCTACGCCAACATGCTGATCCGGGAGAACCGCTGGCGGGCGCAGCGCTATGGCTGCGACGGCGAGCTGATCGACTTCGGCATCCGGCGCATGGTGCCGTTCGCCGACCTGCTGGAAGAACTGCTGGAAATGACCCGGCCGGACGCCGAGCATTTCGGCTGCCAGAGCGAAATCGAGCACAGCCGCGCCATCCTGAGCCACGGCACCAGCGCCCGCCGCCAGGTGCAGACCTACGAGGCCGGCCTCGCCGAGGGGCTGGACCACCAGGCCGCCATCGGCGCGGTGGTGACGCAGCTGATCGAGGAGACCGTCGCCGGGCTGTAGCGGGTCATGCTCACATGCGGCTCGGTCTGCAATGAAGCGAGGCCGCGCAAAATATCCTTCCCCCGCTTCAGCGGGGGAAGTGGCCGCGCGTAGCGCGGTCGATGGGGGTATCTCGGGCTGCCGGAGGATTCGCCTCGCGGCGAAGCGCGTCCCGCTATGGGAACGGGCGACGCGCCACCCCCACCTGGCCTCCCCTTCTGAAGAGGGGGAGGTACAGCGCCGCGGACGCTCGCCGCCGTTTGCGGAGCTGTCCCCGCGAACCCGCGCCGCGGGCGGCTCAGAAGGCCGGCTGGGTCTGGCGGCGGCGCTGGAGCAGGATCACGAGGATCAGCAGCAGCAGCGCCGGGATGTAGAAGAACTCCTTCGCCATCCGCTCGTTCGGCACCAGGATCGCTTTGATCGTCGTCGGCGTGTCGCCGTAGAAATCGTAACTCCTGGCCAGCGACTTGAGCGGGCTGGTCGGCAACGGCTCTTCCATCCTGGCCTTTCCGTCTTCGACCGTGACCAGGAGACCGGCGGCGCGCAGCCGCGCAAGGCCCGCACCCGGCTTGCCGAAGGGAATGGTCACGGTGGTTTCGTCGATCCGGTCCGGATCGTTGAAGTTGGGCCCGGCAATCGTGACCCGCAGCGCGCCGCCCTGGGGCACCTTCTCGGCGACCTGCACGATTTCGGCGCCCGGCCGCTCGGCAAATTCCGGTTCGACCTGATCGAGCCAATAGCCCGGCCGGAACAGGGTGAAGGCGACGAGCAACAGGAGCACGGTCTCCCAGATCCGGTTGCGGGCGAAGAAGTAGCCCTGGGTCGCCGCGGCGAACAGCATCATGGCGACGACCGCAATGACAAAGACGATCACCGCCTTTCCGGTCGAGACGTCGATCAACAGCAGTTCCGTATTGAAGATGAACAGGAACGGCAGCAGGGCGGTCCGGATGTCGTACATGAAGCCCTGCACGCCGGTCCGGATCGGGTCGCCGCCCGAAATGGCGGCAGCCGCGAAGGCGGCAAGGCCCACGGGCGGCGTGTCGTCGGCCAGGATGCCGAAATAGAAGACGAACAGGTGGACCGCGATCAACGGCACGATCAGGCCGCTCTTGGCGCCGAGCGCCACGATCACCGGCGCCATCAGCGACGAAACGACGATATAGTTGGCGGTCGTCGGCAGACCCATGCCCAGGATGAGGCTCATCACCGCGACCAGGATCAGCATGATGATCAGGCTGCCGCCGGACAGGAACTCAACGAACTCGCCGACGACCTGGTGCGCCCCGGTGAGTGAAATTGTGCCGACAATGATGCCGGCAGCGCCGGTCGCGACGCCGATGCCGATCATGTTGCGCGAACCGGAGATCATGCCGTCGACGCACTCGGATATGCCCTGCCGGACTGCCCCGACCATATTGCCGGTGCCGCGGAACAGGGCCTTGAGCGGATGCTGGGTCAGCGCGACGACGATCATTGCGATGGTCGCCCAGAAGGCGGAAAGCGCCGGCGACAGGCGCTCCAGCACGATGCACCAGATCAGGATCACGATCGGCAGGACATAGTAGAGGCCGGTGATCGCCGTCGCGCCGGCGCGCGGCAGTTCGGTGATCGGCGCGTCCGGCGGATCGACCACGAGGTCCGGCTGGCGCGACGCCAGCCACAGCAGGACGAGATAGGCTGCCGCCGCCAGCACCATGACGACGAAAAAGGCTGCATCGGGCGCGATGACCTTGATCCAGCCGAGGCCGAAATAGACCGCGATGCCGAGCAGGGCGATGCCGATGAAGCCGGAGAGGAAGCCGATCAGCTTCTGCGCGACCGTCATCGCGGTCGACGGCTTGGGCAGGCCTTTCAGCCCCAGTTTCAGGGCTTCCAGATGCACGATGTAGACCAGCGCGATGTAGGACACGAGCGCCGGGATCAGGGCGTGCTTGATGATCTCCGTGTAGCTGACGCCGGTGAACTCGGCGATCAGGAAGGCCGCGGCGCCCATGACCGGCGGCGTCAGCTGCCCGTTGGTCGAGGACGCAACCTCGACAGCGCCGGCCTTCTCCGGCGAGAAGCCGGTGCGCTTCATCAGCGGGATGGTGAAGGTGCCGGTCGTTACCGTGTTGGCGATCGAGGAGCCGGAGTAGAGCCCGCTCAGGGCCGAGGCGACGACGGCGGCCTTGGCCGGCCCGCCGCGCCGGTCGCCCAGCAGGGCGAAAGCGATCTTGATGAAAAAGTTACCGGCGCCCGCCTTTTCCAGGATCGCGCCGAACATGACGAACAGGAAGATCAACGACGCCGAAACGCCGAGCGCGACGCCGAAGACGCCCTCGGTCTGCATCCAGAAATGCCACATCGCCTTGCCGAAGGACGCGCCCTTCCACTGCACCGCGGCCGGCAGCCATCTGGCGTCGCCGAAAAAGACGTAGAGCACGAAGACCGAGGCGACCATGACCAGCGGCAGGCCGAGTGCGCGGTAAACGGCGATGGCCAGAACGATCATGCCGCAGCTCGCGACGACGAGGTCCGAATCCGTCGGCACGCCGGCGCGTTCGGCCAGCTCGTTCTTGTACAGGATCATGTAAAGGCACGAAGCGATACCGACGGCGGCCAGCAGCCAGTCGTACCAGGGAATGGTGTGGCGCGGCCCGCGCTTGAGCAGCGGGAAGGCGAAGGCGGCGAGCAGCAGGCCGAAGGCGAGATGAATCATGCGCGCTTCGGTGTTGGGCACAACGAAGGGCAGGCCGGTCCACTCCTGCAGGGTAAAGGGCAGGGCCGAAGCGATGTAGAGTTGAAACAGCGCCCAGATGAAGGCGATGACCGGGATCAGGTTGCGCTGCCATCCCGTCGGCGCGCGCCCGCCGGTGTCGATGCTGCTGACAAGCTCATCCGCCGATACACGTTGCGCGGCTGCTTCGGCCATCGCCATTTCTCCTCAAGCGCTGCCCTGCAAGCAAAAAAAGGGCGGGGCCGCAAAGGGCCCCGCCATTCCGCTCGGGCTGTTATTTCATCCAGCCCTTTTCCTTGTAGTATTTCGCCGCGCCGGCGTGCAGCGGGGCGGACAGCGAATCCGAGATCATTTCCTTTGCCTTCAGATTCCGGAACGCCGGGTGCAGCTTCCTGAAGGCGTCGAAATTGTCGAACACCGCCTTGACGACGACATAGACGACATCGGCCGGCACCTTGGCGCTGGTCACGAAGGTGGCGCCGACGCCGAAGGTGTTGATGTCGGTCTTGTTATTGTACATCCCCGCCGGAATGGTGGCGTTGCGATAGAACGGCCATTTCTTCACCAGGCCGTCGATGGCCGCGCCGGTGGCGTTGACCAGGTGGGCGTCGCAGGTTGCCAGCGATTCCTGGGTCAGGGCCGACGGATGGCCGACCAGCCAGAAATAGGCGTCGATCTTGCCGTCGCACATGGCGGCGCCGGTCTCGGCCGATTTCATGGCGGCCGCCAGCTTCAGGTCCGTGCGCTTCCAGCCCAGGGCAGCTTCCATGACCTCCCAGGTACCGCGCGTGCCGGAACCCGGATTGCCGATATTGACCCGCTTGCCCTTCAGGTCGGTGACGTTCTTGATGCCGGTGCCGTCGCGCGCCAGAATCGTGACCGGCTCCGGATGGACGGAGAATACCGCGCGCAAGTCTTTGAAAGCGCCCTGCTTCTTGAACTTCGACGTGCCGTTATAGGCATGGTACTGCCAGTCGGACTGGGCGACGCCGAATTCCAGCTCGCCGGCGCGGATCGTGTTGATGTTGTAGATCGAGCCGCCGGTCGACTCGGCCGAGCAGCGGATGCCGGTTTTCTTGCGCATCCGGTTGACGAGGCGGCAGATCGCGCCGCCGGTCGGGTAGTACACGCCGGTGACGCCGCCGGTGCCGATGCTGATGAAACGCTGGCTCTGTGCCGACGCGCCGGTCGTCGTGCCGGAAAACGCCAGGGCGGCGACGGCGGCGGCAGCAACAAGCTTGATCGTGGTTGACATGGTTCCTCCAGTAACCTCCGTGTGGAACTGAATATTTGCGCCCGGCTAAAGCCCGCGCGCCTGACCAGCAGACCGGGACGCTGCCGCGGTCCGCCGAATGGAAAAATCCTAGCGCATAAACGGCGCGGGTGAACCATTAAATAGCGGCTTGTCCCTATAATCGGGCTTTATCCTCCATTGTTTGCACGGCGGAGGGCAGAAGCGAGCCACACTAAACGCCGAAAGGCAGTGGCGACGGGCCGAGCAGCAGGCCGACGACGTTATCCCCGGGCGGCCTCGACGAAGCGGTCGACGTCGTCGGCATCGGTGTTGAAGGCACAAACCAGGCGGATGCTCGGCCGGTCCGCATCGCCCCAGTCGTAGAAGTCGAAGCCGGCGTCGCGCAGCCGCTCCGCCGTGTCGCCCGGGATCGTGGCGAAGATCATGTTCGCGTCGACCGGATATTCGATGGCGATCTCGTCGATTTCCGCCAGGCCGGCCGACAGCCGCTCCGCCATGGCGTTGGCGTTGGCCGCGAGCTGCAGCCACAACCCGTCTTCGACATAGCGTGCGAGCTGGGCCGACAGGAAGCGCATCTTGGAAAACAGGTGCCCGCCGCGCATCCGCCGCCGGCTCAGGGTATCTTCCAGATCCTCGTTGAACAGCACGACCGCCTCCGCCGCCATCGCGCCGTTCTTGGTTGCGCCAAACGACATCAGGTCGATGCCGGCCCGCCAGGTGATCTCCGAAGGCTCGCACCCCAGGGCGGCGACAGCGTTGGCGAAGCGCGCGCCGTCCAGGTGTACGAACAGGCCATTGGCCCGCGCGACGGCGCAGATATCCTGGACTTCGTCGATCGAATGGACCGTGCCGCACTCGGTGGCCTGCGCAAAGGAAACGGCGGCGGCTTCCATGACGTGGGGCAGGCGGGCCCCGCCGCCGCCGACTTCGCCGATCGCCGCTTCCAGCGCAGCCGCCGTCATCTTGCCTTCGGCAGCGGGAACCGGGACCAGCTTCGCGCCGTTGGTATAGAATTCAGGCGCGCCGCCTTCGTCCTCGTAGGTATGGCTGTGCTTCAGGCAATAGACCGTGTTGAACGGCTGCGCGATCAGGCTGAGGCAAAGGGCGTTTGCCGCCGTACCGGTCGCGACCGGATAGACGCTCGTTTCCGTATCGAACAACCCGGAAAACCGGTCGTTCAGCCCGCCGGTCACGTCATCGTTGCCATAGGGCCAGGCGCCCTGCGGCGCGTTGGCCTCGACGATCGCCTCCATGATTTCCGGGGCGACGCCGGTGACGTTGTCGGAGGCGAAATTGACCGGCCTGAAATTCGCCGTTTCGAACGTGTCCGGCGCTGCGGCCGGCCGGAATGTCGGTTCTTTCATCGTTTCCGCTTATTTGCCGCCTACTTGCCGCCCCGGGGGCCGGTAACCTGAATCCGAAACGGCGCCTGCCGGCGATCCGTGGGGATCGCATAGATGACCTGCTCGCCCGAAGGCAGCAGCACCAGCACTGCCAGCGCGCCGCGAACCTCCGTCATCCGCAACACTTTCGCCGCCGCCGGCAGCCCCAGCGAGACCGTGTCGGTGCGCAATTTTCCGGCGGCTGCCGGGGCGGCCATTTCGGAACCGGCCTTTCCCGGACTGTCCGTTCCGCCGGCCTTGTAGACGATGCCGGCGAACAGCACGATCAGGCCGATCGCGATCAGTACGCCCATACCGATCACGGCGCCGATCAACAAACGCACCCTTGTCACGCTCAAATTCCGACCCGCAACCTGCTAGGATGACGCCGCCCTGCCCGGCAATGAAGACGCGACCGGCCCATGGACGACGAGCTTCCGGAAACCGAGACAATAGCCGAACCGGACCCGGTGTCGAGGCGCGAGGTGAGAGCGGATGACGCAGCCGCCGGCCAACGCCTCGACGCCTTTCTGGCGGCGGCGCTCGACGGCCTGTCGCGCACCCGCATCCAGGCTCTGGTGAAACAGGGCGCGGTGAGCGACGGCGACGGCAGAACCGTTGCATCGCTCTCGATTAAGGTCGCGGCCGGCCAGCGCTTTACAATCGACGTGCCGCCGCCGGCGCCCGCCCGCCCCGAGCCGCAACGGATCCCGCTGGTGATCGCGTACGAGGACGATCATCTCATCGTGATCGACAAGCCGTCCGGACTGGTCGTGCATCCGGCGCCGGGCAGCCCCGACGGTACGCTGGTCAACGCCCTGCTCGCGCATTGCGGCGAGAGCCTGTCGGGCATCGGCGGCGTCGCCCGCCCCGGCATCGTCCACCGCATCGACAAGGAAACATCGGGCCTGCTGGTGGTCGCAAAGTCGGACGCGGCGCACGCCGGCCTGGCGGCCCAGTTCGCCGAACACAGCATCGAGCGGCGTTACACCGCGCTGGCCTGGGGCGAGCTCCGGCCGCTCTCCGGCCGGATCGACGCCGATATCGGCCGCGATCCCGCGCACCGCACGAGAATGGCCGTACGGCGCGACGGAGGGCGGACGGCCAGGACGTATTACACGGTAATGGAACGCTACAGCGGACTCCTCAGCCTGATCGAATGCCGGCTGGCGACCGGGCGGACCCACCAGATCCGGGTGCATCTGGCGCACCGTGGCAATCCGCTTGTCGGGGACTATCTGTATGGCGGCCGACGGCACCTGCCGCAGCCCTGGCGGGATACGGCGCCGGCTGCGGCCGTCGAATCCTTCGGGCGCCAGGCGCTTCACGCGGCCCGTCTGGGTTTCGTCCATCCGGTCACCGGCGAGGCCCTGTCGTTCCGGGCAGCATTGCCGCAGGATTTTGCAGCGCTGGTCTCTGTCCTGGATCCGCTAAGAAATGCCGGAAAACCTTCTGAGGATCGATGAAATTCGCGATCTATGACCGATCTTGAAAAGACATACGACAATCCTCAAATATCAGGTGGGCAAGAAAAAACCGGCACCGCACCGGCGCATGTGCCCGGAGGAACACAGGGCGACACCAAGATGGCGGCATCCACGGCTATCGCAACTTTGCCGACGATCCCTTCAGTTGGACGGGACGGGAACCTGTCTGCCTATCTGGCGCAGATCCGCAAGTTCCCGATGCTGGAGCCGGAAGAGGAATTTATGCTGGCGACCCGCTGGCGCGACCATGAGGATACCGAGGCCGCACACAAGCTGGTAACCAGCCATCTGCGCCTGGTCGCCAAGATCGCCATGGGCTATCGGGGCTACGGCCTGCCGGTCGCAGAGCTGGTGTCCGAAGGCAACGTCGGGATGATGCAGGCGGTCAAGCGTTTCGACCCGGAGCGCGGTTTCCGCTTGGCGACCTACGCCATGTGGTGGATCCGCGCCTCGATCCAGGAATACATCCTGCACTCCTGGTCGCTCGTCAAAATGGGCACCACGGCGGCGCAGAAGAAACTGTTCTTTAACCTGCGCAAGATGAAGAGCCGGCTGGACGCGCTGGAAGAAGGCGACCTGTCGCCGGACAACGTGAAAAAGATCGCGACCGAACTGAAGGTCTCCGAAGACGAGGTGGTCAACATGAACCGGCGCCTGGCCGGGCCGGACAATTCCCTCAATGCGCCCCTGCGGAACGACGGCGAATCGGGCGGCGAATGGCAGGACTGGCTGGTCGACGAGGAACAGGAGAGCCAGGAGACCATCGTCGCCGACCGCGAGGAATTGCAGATCCGCCAGGCCATGCTGGCCGAGGCGATGAAGATGCTGAACCCGCGCGAGCGCCATATCCTCACCGAACGCCGACTGCAGGAAGAGCCGCTGACCCTGGAGGAGCTGTCGCAGGAATACGGCATCAGCCGCGAACGGGTGCGCCAGATCGAGGTCCGCGCCTTCGAAAAGCTCCAGAAGGCGATGAAGAACATGGTGATCGAGCAGCAGGTTACCCTGCAGTAGCTCCGGCCGCTGGACGGCAGCCGCCGGGAGAGCGCGAAAGCTTCAGCGCGCCGCTGCGAGCAGTCGGTCGGCGAACGCTTCCAGCCCCTTTACCCCGTCGGCATTGGTCAGGATGACGACATAGTCGTCCGTGCCGGCCGCCGAATTCCTGTAAATCTTATTGATCGACGAAAATCCCGGAATCCGGCCGATGGTAAAATAGGCCTGACGGGCGCCGGCGCCGCGGACATACCAGCCCGCCCCGTACCGCAGATCCTGCTTTCCGGCACGGATATGCCGGCCGAACATGGCCTTCTTCGCCTCTGCCGAAAACAGCTGCCCGCGCATCAGCTCACGATCGAACCTTATCAGGTCGACCGCGGTCGAAGTCGCATCGGCGCTGCCGAGGAACATGGTCGGGTTGACTTCGCGGCTCGGCCGTCCGCCGGCATAACCCTGGGCCCGGCGGCTGAGCGGCGTGGTGCCGAGGAAGCCGGACCGGGTCATCCCGTTCAGGTCGTAAATCTCGGTCTGGACATAATCGTGGAAGAACAGCCGCAGGCCCACTTCCATCACCTGCGCGATCAGGAAATAGTTGGACCGGCTGGCCTGAAATCTCGCTCCCGGCCGGAAGGCGAGTTCCCGGCCCTTGACGAAATCGAGGATCCGGTGGGCCTTGATGCTGGAATAGAGGCGTTCCTCGAAAAAGACCGAGTCGGTCAACAGCGGCAGGCCCGACGTATGGGTCAGCAGATGGCCGAGTTTCATGCCCTGCCAGTGGGCGACGCCGAAGAAGTATTCGGTGACCGGATCGTTGACCCGGACCGGGCCGGCGTTCTGATACCTCCGGTCCTGCCACCACAGCAGCGCGGCGGCGGTCAATTGCTGCGTGATCTCGCCGATCGGGTAGATCGTGTCCTTGCCGGAGGGCAGGCCGGGCCGCGCCTCCCCGAAGCCGGTGGCGTGCAGCAGCTTGCCGTTTGCGCCGATGCCGATCGACATGCCCTTGATGCCGCGGGCGCGCATGAAGCCGCGCGCCAGCGCCGCGACCCGCGCCTGCTTGGCCGCAGAGATCGAGGAGTCCGTCCGGTCGTCGTCGATCCGCTGGGCTGTGGCAGGGCCGGCCAGGACAGCCGCGACGAGGGCCGCCGACGCCGTCAAGCCAATCAGTCTTCGCACCATGCAGGATTCCTCGCGATAGGCAACGGACGCAGGTCCGGGATTGCCGCAGTCCCGGCAGGTTAAGGGGCGCAGCCGCCGCCGGGCAACCGTCTTGCGTCAATCCGCATAGGGATCGCGCACCAGGATTGTATCGTCCCGTTCCGGGCTGGTGGAAAGAAGCGCAACCGGCGTTTCGATCAATTCTTCGATACGGCGGACATATTTCACCGTCGTGGCCGGCAGGTCGGCCCACGACCGGGCGCCCCTCGTGCTGTCGGACCAGCCCTCGATTTCCTCCCATACCGGTTCGACCGCCGCCTGTTCGATTTCGCTGGACGGGAAGTGTTGAATCAGCTCGCCATGCAGCCGGTAGCCGGTGCAAATTCTCAACCGCTCGAAGCCGTCCAGCACATCCAGCTTCGTCAGCGCGATGCCGTCGATACCGCCGACCTTGATCGACTGCCGGACCATGACGGCATCGAACCAGCCGCAGCGCCGGGGCCGGCCGGTCACCGTGCCGAATTCGTGGCCGCGCTCGCCGAGCCGGGCGCCGATCTCGTTTTCCTGCTCGGTCGGAAACGGGCCGGCGCCGACGCGGGTGGTATAGGCCTTGGTGATCCCCAGGACATAGCCGATGGCGCCCGGCCCCTGGCCGCTGCCGATCGCCGCCTGCCCGGCTACGGTGTTCGACGAGGTGACGAACGGGTAGGTGCCGTGATCGACGTCGAGCATCGCGCCCTGGGCGCCCTCGTAGAGAATGCGCTTGCCATCCCGCCGCAGCCGGTTCAAGCGCTCCCAGACCCGCTCCAGGTACGGCGCGATCCGCGGTGCGATTTCCATCATGGTGTCGAACAGGGCGTCGCCGTCGACCGGCGCGGCCGCCATGCCGGCGCGCAGCGCATTGTGGTGCTGAAGGGCACGGCCTATCCGGCTCCGCAGAACCTCCGGATGCACCAGGTCGCCGGCGCGGATGGCACGGCGGCCGACTTTGTCTTCATAGGCCGGGCCGATGCCGCGGCCGGTGGTGCCGATCCGGCCCTTGCCGCTCGCCGCCTCGCGCAGATTGTCGAGTTCCCGGTGCATGGGCAGGATCAGCGCGGCGTTTTCCGCGACGCGCAGCCGGTCCGGATCGACCGCCACGCCCTGGGCTGTCACCGTGTCGATTTCCTCCAGCAATGCCCAGGGATCGATCACCACGCCGTTGCCGAGCAGCGAGAGCTTGCCCGGCCGCACGATGCCGGAGGGCAGCAGGCTCAGCTTGTAGGTGACGCCGTCGATAACCAGCGTGTGGCCGGCATTGTGCCCGCCCTGGAAGCGCACGACAACATCGGCGCGCTCCGAGAGCCAGTCGACGATCTTGCCCTTGCCCTCATCGCCCCATTGGCTGCCGACGACCGCGACGTTGGCCATGCCCGCCCCCTACTTCCGCGCTTCCGACCCGGACCGGCCGGGCGCGACGGCGCGGGGGCCGCCCGGCTCCAGGATCGCGTCGCAGCCGAGTAGCCGGGCTTCATTATCGATGTCGCCGGCCGGCTCGAGACCCGCGACGACGATGCGGCCTTCCCGGCGCTGGGCGTCCACGGCTTCCGGCGGCGTCCCGTAGGGCGCAAACAGCCGGGATGCCTCGCGCGGCGCAGGCAGGCTCCGGATCACGGTGTCCAGGAAGAGTGTGAAACCGGTCGCCGGTTCGATGGTCCGGTCGGCAAATCCCGAACCGGCGAGATAGCGGCCGCCGGCGCCGATCTCGCCCCGGCTGCCGTTGCGGTAGACGGTGAAGCCGATGCCGGTGTGATACTCGAAGCCGCGATATTCCACCGGATCGACGGTCAGCGCGAGATCGGGCGCGGCGGCGCCGAGCCGGGCCGCCACATCGGCCAGATGGTCGATATCGGCGCGGGCTTCCGACGGCATTTCGGTCGCCTCCAGAAGGGCAAGGCCCGGTCCGGCCGGTCCGGTCGCATCGAGCAGTGCGAGGAAAACCGCGTGGCTTCCCGCATCCCCTTCCAGCGCCGCAGCAAGACCCTGCCGGTCCTTGCTGTCGAGCGCCGCGCGCATCGCGCGCTCCCGGTCGTCCGCGATGCCGAGAACACGGCAGAGCGTCGAGATCAGGGTCGGAAAGGTCAGGTCGACCGACAGACGGTCGAGACCGATCTCGCGCAGGGCCCGGACCGCCATCAGGATGACTTCGGTGTCCGCCGCCGGCCCGGCCGCGCCGATCAGCTCGCCGCCGACCTGCACGAACTGCCGCTCCGGCCGCAGTTGCGTGCCGCGCACCCGCAACACGTCGCCGGCATAGGACAGGCGCAGGGGCCGGGCTTCCGCGACCAGCCGGCTGGCGGCGATCCGGGCGATCTGCAGCGTGATGTCGGCGCGCACGCCCATCATCGCCTGGCTGACCGGGTCCATCAGCCGGAAGGTCTCGCCGGCCATCGCCGCCCCGGCGCCTTCGAGCAGCGACGCCTCGAATTCGACGAGCGGCGGCTTGACCCGGCAGTAGCCCCAGCGCGCAAAACTATCGAGCAGACGCTCGACAATGGCAGATTCGTGCGCCGCATCCGGCGCCAGCACATCGCGCAGGCCGGCCGGCAAGAGGCCTCGGTTGTCGGAAGTCGCCATGGGTCGATTATTGCGCGGAACGCCGGCAGCACCGGCGCCTAGAAGCGCAGGACTTTCGCCTGTTTGACATGAGGCAGGGTGCAGAGCTGCATCAGGATCGGCTCCGTGATGTCGCTGTCGGCCGACACGAGGGCCATCGCATCGCCGCCCGGTTCCGACCGGCCGAGATGGAAGGTCGCGATGTTGACGCCGGCGTCGGCCAATGCCTTGCCCAGGGAGCCGATCATCCCCGGCTTGTCCCGGTTGCGGACGAAGAGCACGACGCTGCCGAGCGTGGCTTCGATCTGGATTCCTTCGATCTCGACGATGCGCGGCTGATCGCCATGCACCAGGGTGCCGGCAACCGAACGCCGGCGCTTCTCGGTCGTGATCGCAAGGTGGATCCGGGTCTGGTAGTCGGTGACCCGTTCGTCGGTTTCCTCGATCACCGCGATATTTTCTTCCCGGGCGAGATGGGGCGCGTTGACCGGGTTGATCCCTTCGTAATGCGGCGCCAGCAGCCCGGTGAGCAACGACGCGGTCAGCGGACGGATGTTGAGGTTCGCCGCCTGGCCCTCGTAGCGGATCTTCACGTCGACCAGCGGGCTCTCGGTAATCTGGCCGGCAAAGCTGCCGAGCTGGCGCGTCAGTTCGATATACGGGCGCAGCCGGAAGGCTTCCTCGGCCGACACCGCCGGCATGTTGATCGGGTTCGTAACCGTGCCGTTCAGCAGATACTCGGAAATCTGTTCGGCGACCTGGACGGCGACATTCTCCTGCGCCTCCTCGGTCGAAGCGCCGAGATGCGGCGTCGCCACGACCTTGTCCGAACCGAAGAGCGGGTTTTCTTTCGCCGGTTCGATTTCGAACACGTCGAGGGCGGCCCCTGCAACGTGGCCGTCGTCCAGGGCCGCCTTGAGCGCCGCTTCGTCGATCAACCCGCCGCGGGCGCAGTTGACGATCCGGACACCCGGCTTCATCCGGCCGATCGCGGCGGCGTCGATCATATGCCGGGTGCCGTCGGACAGCGGCGTGTGCAGCGTGATGAAATCGGCGCGCTGCACCAGCTCGTCGACCTCAACCTTTTCGACGCCCATTTCCCGGGCGCGCTGCGGCGACAGGAAGGGATCGCTGGCGATCACCTGCATTTTCAGGCCGCGGGCCCGTTCGGCGACGTTCGAACCGATGTTCCCGCAACCGACGACCCCCAGCACCTTGCCGGTCAGCTCCACGCCCATGAAGCGCGATTTCTCCCATTTTCCGGCCTGGGTGCTCATGTCCGCTGCGGGGATTTGCCGGGCGAGCGCGAATATCAGCGCGATGGCATGCTCGGCCGTAGTGATGGAATTGCCGAACGGTGTGTTCATCACGAGCACGCCCTTCGAGGTCGCCGCGTTGACATCGATATTGTCGACGCCGATGCCGGCCCGGCCGATGACCTTCAGCCTGGCCGCGGCACCGAGAATCTCGCTGGTGACGCGGGTCGCCGACCGCACGGCCAGCCCGTCATACGCGCCGATGGCATTCTTCAGGTCTTCGGGCGCCATGCCGGGTTTGACATCCGCATCGACCCCATGCTGGCGAAAGACCTCCACCGCGCGCGGACTCATCTTGTCGGAGATCAGCACCCTTGGCGTGTCTGAAGGCATGTTTTCGCCGTGACTCAGGTTAGAGCGGAACGGGCGGCCGGGCCGGCCGACGGGCGTTCAGGCGGCAGCCTTCAGCCGGTCGACCGCTTCACCATATGCCCAGTCGAGCCAGGGTAAAAGCGCTGAAATGTCGGCGGTTTCCACCGTCGATCCGCCCCAGATGCGCAGTCCGGGCGGCGTATCCCGGTAGGCGGCAATATCGTAGGCGACGCCCTCGGCCGCCAGCTGGCTGGCGATCGACTTGGCAAAATCCCTCTGCACCGCTTCCGGCAGGCCGGTCACTTCCGGGTCGGCGAAGGCCAGGCATATCGACGTGCTGCTCCGGAACGCCGGCTCTTCGGCCAGGAAGCGGAACGCCGGCGACCCGTCGATCCACGCGGAAATTGCGGCCAGATTCGCCTCGGACCGGGCGATCATGGCCGGCAGTCCGCCAATCCTTTCGGCCCAGCGCAGGGCGTCCAGCGCATCTTCGACACACAGCATCGACGGCGTGTTGATCGTCTCGCCCTGGAACACGCCTTCGATCAGGGCGCCGTTCTTCGTCAACCGGAACAGCTTGGGCAGCGGCCAAGGTGGCAGGTAATTCTCCAGCCGCTCGACGGCGCGCGGGCTGAGCACGAGCATGCCGTGCTGGGCCTCGCCGCCCAGCGCCTTCTGCCACGACCAGGTGGCGATATCCAGCTTGTCCCAGGGCAGCGCCATGGCGAAGACTGCCGAGGTGGCGTCGCACAGCGTCAGGCCGCCGCGCCGGGAGTCGATCCAGTCGCCGTCCGGCACGCGCACGCCGGAGGTCGTGCCGTTCCAGGTGAACACGATATCATGCGCGGGATCGGCCAGCGCCAGATCCGGCAGTTCGCCGTAAGGCGCCTCGATCAGGCGCATATCGTCCAGCTTCAGATGTTTGGCGACATCGGTGACCCAGCCCTTGCCGAAACTTTCCCAGGCCAGCATGTCGACCGGCCGGGCGCCGAGCATCGACCACATCGCCATTTCGACGGCGCCGGTATCCGACGCTGCGACGATGCCGATCCGGTAATCCTCCGGAATGTCCAGGACGGCGCGGGTACGGTCGATAACGTCCTTCAGCCGCGCCTTGCCTTCGGCCGAACGGTGGGAGCGGCCCAGCATTGCGCTTTGCAGGGCGTCCACCGTCCAGCCGGGACGCTTCGCGCACGGGCCGGACGAAAAGTTCGGATTGCCCGGCCGTACGGCCGGTTTCGCACGCTGTGTCGCCATGGCTGCCTCGCGGCGCGTCGCCGTTGGACGGGCGGGTTGAAGACGGGACGATAATCGGTCGAAGGCCGCCGCGAACGGTATGGGCCACCCCCCAACCGGTCAAACAGACTGCCGACGCGCTGACAATGTGCCGCAAGCCTGCGCAGGCGCCCGGACTCCGACCGCGCCGCGCCATGGCCGGGGAGGTTCCGTCAAGCGGCGTGCTGACCCGTTGAGGGGCTGCCGGTCAGGCCTATGTGACGCTGTGCATCGCGCCCGGACGGGCGTATCCGGGAGACCGACCGACGGAAGGCAGATTATGTCCCGCATCCTCTACGACCTCTCCGGTGCCGAAGACCGGCGCTTCAGCCCGCATTGCTGGAAGACCAAGATGGCGCTGAAGCACAAGGGCCTCGATTTCGAGACCGAGCCCTGCATCTTCACGCAAGTGAAGGAGAAAGTTGCTTTTGCCGGCTCCGAGCGGGTGCCGACGCTGAAGGACGGCGAGAACGGCATCGGCGACAGCTGGGCGATCGCAGAATATCTCGAAGAGGCCTATCCTGACGCACCCAGCCTGTTCGGCAGTCCGGAAGGAAAAGCGTTCGCGCGGTTCGCCAACGAATTCGCCGACACGGTGATGCTGCCGCCGATCGCCAATGCCATCGTCTACGACATCCACGAGTGGACCGTCGAAGCCGACCGCGCCTATTTCAAATCGTCCCGCGAGGAGATGATGCGGCGCAGCTTCGAGGAATTGCGCCCCGAGCGGGAGGATTTCGTGAGCCGCTTCCGATCCGCCATGGTCCCGGTCCGCCGGATCGTCGGCCGCCAGCCCTTCCTGACCGGCGACCGGCCGCATTATGCCGACTACTGCATTTTCGGAATGCTGCAGTTCGCGCGGGTCACCAGCGATTGCGAACTGCTGCGCGCGAACGATCCGGTGCTTGCCTGGCGCGGCCGGATTCTCGACCTGTACGGCGGCTACGCCGCTGCCGAACCGGCCGTCGCTGCATGATCCTTCGGCGCGTCTTTGCCGTTGCCGTCCTGCTGATCCCGGCCGCGGCCGAAGCGCAGGACGGGAACCGCGGTTCGTGGGGGCCGCCCACGGTCGATTACAGGGCCGACATGGTCTTCACCGACGACCGCGGCCGGTCGCGCACCGCGCGGCTCTACTACACGGCACAGAGGCAGCGCCTGGAATTCAAGTCGGGCAAGGAAATCGTCGCGATGGTCTACGACCGGCCGGCCGGGCGGGCGTTCCAGTTGCTGCTCAGCGGCCGCAGTTGGCGCCCGGTCGCGGCAACCGCGCCCCAGTTCAACTTCGGCCTGTCCGACCCGGCGTCGAAACGCGAAAAGCTGGCCGAAGAGACGATGGTCGGAATGGCAGTCACGAAATTCCGGGTGTCGAGCGAGACGGCGGCGGGCGACCGGTTCAACGGCCTCGCCTGGGCGACGAGACACCGGATCGTCGTCAGGATGGCGGGGACCGTCGCCCGCGGCGCGCAGACGCAGCCGCTGACCCTGGAACTGAAGAACCTGAAGATCGGCCCGATCGATCCGGCCCTGTTCGAGGTGCCCGCGGGCTATCGGGTACAGCCGGCGCTGAAGAAGTAGCTGCGGGCGCTTCGAGTGCGGAGGCATGCTCTGCACCAGCACGACGGGAACGGACATACCGCGACGCCGCGCGAGCGACCCGGCCCTGTTCGCCATCCCGGCCGACCATGCCGAACGCAAGGCGGGAGGACGCTGAACCGACCTCCCGGTAAACCGGGAGGTCGGCATCAACGAAATCCGGCGCGGTCATGCAGGTCTTCGCGCGCCGGTTTGCGGCAGTCGATCCAGTGCAGCCTGCGCGGCTTCCTCGGCAGATAGCGCTCCATGGCGCAGTCGTACCCGGATTCGCGGCGCCGCATTCCTTCCGGCAGTTCAGCCAGCCATCGGGACACGTTGCGCCTGCTTTCGTCAGCCCGGACTTTCAGCCAGGCCGTGACATCGTCGGGCAAGAGGATGATGCCTCTCTTCATGGCACGAAATTGGGAAAACGCGATCTTCGTGCCAATTGCATTCACGCCGGGGTAGCGAGCCAGTTTGAATTTCAGCTACGGGTGGTACCCGAAGTCCTGTCCGCCGCCCCGATATGTCACCCCGGCCGACCGAAGGGAGAGCCGGGGACCAGGGCCTGCCCTGAGCCTGTCGAAGGGGTCGATCCGGCAGGCTTCTGCCCGTGGCTCTGGTCCCCGGATCGTCGCTCCGCTCCGTCCGGGGCGACAAGAGAGGGATGCCAGGCTTTGAGGCGCAACGGATAACTTCAAACCGACTCACTGCCCAAGCCGGCAGCCGGACGCGACGAAATTTGTTGTGTGAAAACATATTTAATAATATGCTTTTACACATGAGAACGACGATCGACATCAACGATACGCTGTTGCGGGCGGTCAAGGCCCACGCGGCGCGCGAGCGCAAGAGCCTGAAGGAGACCTTCGAGCAGGCCCTTCGGGCATTTCTCGCCGGCCCGGCCCCGGCCCCCTATGCACCGCCCATCCCGAAGTTTCGGGGCCAGGGCGTCCAGCCGGGCGTGGATCTGACGGACAACGGGGCGCTCCAGGACATCGTGGATGCAAAGTCCTGACATCACCGTGCTGGTGAGCGCATTTCGCGAGGACGCGGTCCATCACGGAGCGTGCCGGCGATGGCTGGTCGAAGCCGCATCGGGCCGGGAGGGCGTCGGCCTGTCCGAGCTCGCGCTCAGCGGCGCGCTCCGGGTTCTGACCCACCCCCGGGTCTTCCACCCGCCCACGCCGGCGGAGGCCGCTGTTGCCTTCGTTGACGCCCTGCTAGCCCAGCCGGGAACCGTGGCGCTGCGCCCGGGCGACGGCCACTGGCGCATATTCCGCAGCATGGCCGACTCGCTCCGGCTGACCGGCAATCGGCTGCCGGACGCCTATCATGCGGCCCTCGCCATCGAGCATGGCTGCGAATGGGTTACGCTCGACCGCGGCTTTGCCATCTATCCCGGATTGCGCTGCCTCAACCTTCTGGACGGCTGACGGGCGGCGCAGGAAATCCAGATCAACGCCCGGAATCATTCCGGCATTGCGGAAACCGGTTGCAGATCAGAAAGCGATCCGACTGACACCATCGACGACGTCGAAATGGTTATCGTTGCTCAAGACCGGAAATCCGTGCTGCCGGGCGAGCGCCGCGATCCAGACGTCGTTCGGCGGTATGGGCGCGCCGAGCCGTCTTAGTTCCAGGCGGATATCGGCGTAAGAATCGGCCGTCGCCGAAGTGACGGCCGCAATTTCTGTCAGCGGCAGATAGCGGGCCAGCCAGTCCTCGTAACGGCCTCGATAACGCGACCGGCGAATGCCGAAGAAATACTCGCCGAGAACGACGCTGGGCACGATCAGCCGGGCGGCCGCACGAAGCGGGGCCTCGACCGCGGCGCGGCCCTCCGCCCATGCGGACAAGGCGTTCGTGTCGAGGATCACGCGCGGTCTTCGAACGGCAGCCTCTCGAACTCCTCCTCGATCGACGCGAGGACGCGGCGGTTTTCATCCGAGAGATCGGACAGCGCGCCGAACCCGGCCATCCATGGCGGTTCCCTGTCGTCGGCGCGGCCCCCCTGCGTACGGGACCGGAGTCGCTCTTCCAGCGCTTCGGTGAAGAAACGCCGCAAGGTAATGCCACGGGCGGCGGCGAGCGCCTTGGCCTGCCGGAACAGGACGTCGGGAAGTTCGACAGTCGTTTTCATGGACCCATAATTCCGTAAATATGGGTCCGAATCAATTAAATTCGGGCCTCATCGTGGCGATGCGTTCGGCTGAATCCGCCGCACGCTGCGTTCGCGTCAACCGGCGTCGGGTTGACGGACGGGCTCCGGGGCCATGAGTGTCATGTTGGCGACTGCCGCTTTTCGCCCCCGTCGCGGCATTGCAGGATGTGGGTGCATTCGCAGGAGAAGACGTCGGCGCCGTCCTGGTTGACCGTGCGGTGCAGCATGGCGACCGCGCCGCGGTCGGGCCTGGACTCGAAACGGCGGACGGAAATGACTTCCGATACGACGTGCAGCGTATCGCCCGGGCGCACCGGCTTCAGCCAGCGCAGATTGTCGATGCCCGGGCTCGCCAGCGCCGCCGCGCCGATCGTGCCGTCCATCTGGAACTGGCGGAAGGTCATGCAGACCGTGTGGAAGCCGCTCGCCATCAGGCCGCCCTGGGCCTCGGTGCGGGGGTGGCGCGCATTGGTGTGGTAGGGCTGTGGATCCCACTGCATGGCGAAATCGATCACCTGGCTCTCGGTCACCGTCTCGCCCTCGGTGACGAACCGGTCGCCGGGTTTGAAATCCTCCATGAAAAGATCGTAGCCGCCCATCGCGCATCCCCTTGCCGCGCGCCATGATAGAGGTCTCCGCGCAACCCGGAAAAGGCGAAAAGCGGGCCGGCGGCGCGGCCCGTCCCCGTCCGCAGGGGCCGCCCCGGCCCGGCGGCCGGACGGAGATGCAGGAAAAACCTTGACAACCGCACTGGAACATTATATGAACAACTTTGCGTCTTTGGCCGGCGGCTTCCGGCGGCCCGGTTCGGCAATTGGGCTTCGGACAGATAAGGACGGCGTGCAAAAAAACACTGTATATAGAACGGTCTGTCTTAGCGAATTACGGCAAAAATGGGGCAGGAATGCAAAGCGAGCGGCGCGGCCATCGCGGCGGAACATGACATTTCATGACAAATCATGACATGCCTGACCCCCGGCGACTCGAATCGGCTCCGGCGCGGGGCACGGCGGTGACGGCTGAAAGGACGGACGCATGGGATCCGGCGCAGTATCTGCGCTTCGCCGGGCACCGGCTGCGCCCGGCGCTCGACCTGCTCAGCCGGATCGACCTGGACCGGCCGGAGACCGTCGTCGATCTGGGCTGCGGCGCCGGCAACGTCACCCGCTGGCTCGCGCAGCGCTGGCCGGAAGCTGCGGTCACCGGAATCGACGGCTCGGCCGCCATGCTCGCAAAGGCGGCGGAAGCGCTGCCGGACGTGCACTGGCAGCGGGCGGATATCGCGGGCTGGACGCCGGAACGGCCACCGCATCTGATCTATTCCAACGCGGCGCTGCACTGGCTGCCGGATCACGCGGCGCTGTTTCCGAAACTCGCAGGCGATCTGGCGCCGGGCGGCGTGCTGGCGGTGCAGATGCCGCGCAATTTCGGCGAACCGTCCCACACCGCGATGGCGGACGCGGCGCGCGACGGGCCGTGGATCGAGACCCTTGGGCCGATGCTCAAGCCCGCGCCGGTGCACGAACCGGCATTTTACCAGCAAGTGCTGGCGCCACTGGTGTCGGATATCGACCTGTGGGAAACGACCTACTTCCAGGTGCTGGAAGGCCAGAACCCGGTGGCGGAGTGGACCAAGGGCACCTGGCTGAAGCCGATGCTGGACGCACTGGACGGCGACCGGCGGAGCGGATTCGAGGCGACCTACCGCGCCCGGGTTGCCGCCGCCTACCCGCCCGGCCCGGACGGCCGGACGCTGTTCCCCTTCAAGCGCCTGTTCATCGTCGCCCAACGATAACGGCGGGCCGCTGTGAATCGGAAGAGCGTTAACCTGTCCGCAATAACCTGTCCGCAATAACTTGTCCGCAATACCGGGACAACCTCCGGGAAGGGGTATTCGGTTATGATTGAGTGGCTTGGCATCGGCCACCTTTTGGCGCTATCCCGGACGGAAGCGATCGCCGGGTTTTTCACCCCTCTGGCGATCTTCGCGGTGTTTTTCCTGGCGCAGATCATTTTGCCGGGACGGCGCGTTCCCGGCTACGTCATCGATCCGCAGACCGGCGAGCCCCGCACCTATCGGCTGAACGGTCTTCCGGTGTTTGCGCTCGCGCTGATCGTATGGGCGTTCGAGCTCACCGGGATGCCGCGCGACTGGTTCTACCGGTCCTCGATCTATGCTGTGGCCGGGGGAACGGTCTTCACCGCAATCTTCACCGTCGTGGCGGTCTACAGCCAGCCGCGAGGGAAGACGAAAAATCCCGTCGCGGACCTGTGGGTCGGACGGGCCCAGGAGCTGTCGTTCTTCGACAACCGCTTCGACGTAAAGATGTATTTCTATGTCGTCGGCGGGGCGATGTTTTCGCTCAACGCGCTCTCCGGGGCCGCGTACCATTACGAGCTCTTCGGCGAAAACGCCAATCCGGGCGTCTTCCTGTATGCGGCGCTCTTCACCTTCTACATACTGGACTATTTCATCTTCGAGCGCGTCCAGCTCTACACATACGATCTGATCCACGAGAAACTCGGCTTCAAGATGTTCTGGGGCGGACTCGTGGTCTACGGGTGGCTGTTCATTCTCCCGTTGTGGGGCTTGGCCGCATATCCGGACCCCGGATTTTCGCCCCTCTGGACGTATGTCTGGCATATCGGAACGATTGCGCTGTTCCTGTTCGGATGGAGCATTTCGCGCGGCGCCAGCCTGCAGAAATACACCTCCAAGCGTTGGCCCGAACGCAAGTTTCTCGGGATCATCGAGCCCGAATACATCGAAGCGGGCGACCGTAAAATTCTGTGTAGCGGCCTATGGGGCGCCGCCCGTCATTTCAACTACCTGGGCGAGGGGCTTCTTGCCCTTTCGATAGCCCTGATATTCGGCTATTTCGCCAATCCCTGGGCCTGGACCTACTTTGTCTTCATCGTCTCGCTGTTTGTCGTGCGTCAACGTTACGACGACAGGTTCTGTGCCGAGAAATACGGCGCCGGTAAGTGGGCGGAGTATCGGGCACGGGTGAAATACCGGATTTTTCCCGGCGTCTATTAAGAGGGCTTCCTGCCGGGTCCGTACAGGGCGCCTTCGATGGGTTGACCGGGCTAAAGGCGTTCGGCAATCGCCCTGCCGAGATCGGCGCAGCGCGCCGTGCCGCCCATGTCCGGCGTCAGCGTTGCGCCTTCCGCCAGCACGTTCTCGAACGCCGCCACAACCGCTGCTGCCGCCTCCGGCTCGCCGAGATGGTCGAGCATC
>LXNI01000738.1_pt1 | contig 35322 bp, 34 predicted proteins | sample 809091 | NCBI WGS metagenome assembly LXNI01 (sample SAMN04870527, study PRJNA318959) | sponge metagenome | biome: 01000161; feature: marine sponge reef; material: water | host: Sarcotragus foetidus | place: Greece: Milos, Mediterranean Sea | collected 2013-05-29 | depth 5-7 m
GCTTCCGGGACCACGAATGGCAGATGTGGGGTTCAGGGGTCTTTCAGCCCCAACATCTAGTGGTTCAGTGTGAAGAAACTGGCCCGGTCAGGCTCGACCGGTCGGAAAAAGTGCCAACTTGGGGAAAGGCAGCGCACCCGATCTGCCGCGCGCCTTGCGGCTCTACCTTTTATGCCGCGCGCCTTGCGGCTCTACCTTTTATGCCGCGCGCCTTGCGGCTCTACCTTTTATGCCGCGCGCCTTGCGGCTCTACCTTTTATGCCGCGCGCCTTGCGGCGCGACCCCTTGCCCGGCCGGGCGATGTCGGCTTGCATGGGAACGGCGTGGCCGGATTCGCAGAGGGCAGACGAGATGGCGGAGAAATTCGAGAAAGGCTTCCCGGTTTCGTGGGACCAGCTTCATCGCGACGCGCGCGCGCTCGCCTGGCGACTGGCGGAGCTCGGCCCCTGGCGGAGCATCGTCGCGGTCACGCGCGGCGGCCTGGTGCCGGCGGCAATCGTCGCCCGCGAGCTCGACATACGCCTGGTCGACACCGTCTGCATCTCCTCCTACGACCATCAGGATCAGCGCTCGGCACGGATCCTGAAACCGGTCGCGGGCGACGGCGAGGGCATGCTGATTGTCGACGATCTCGCCGACACCGGCGCCACCGCCCGCATCGTTCAGGAGATGCTGCCCAAAGCGCACTTCGCCTGCGTCTACGCAAAGCCGGCGGGGCGGAGCGAGGCGCACACCTTCGTCACCGAGGTCAGCCAGGACACCTGGATCTTCTTCCCCTGGGACACGGACCTGCGCTTCGTGCCGCCGATCGCCGAGCGCGAGGGGGCTGAGGACGGGGAAGCCGCAGCATGACGGGGGAGCGCCTGCCGCTCCCCGGCGTCGGGTCGCTCTCGGCCGACCAGCGCCGCGTCTACGACGCTATCGAGAGCGGGCCGCGCGGCACGGTGCCGGCGCTGTTCATGGCGTTCCTCCACAATGCGGAGCTTGCCAACCGGGTCCAGGCGCTGGGCGCTCTTCTGCGCTACGACACCAGCCTGGAGCCCAGGCTCAGCGAGCTTGCGATCCTCGCGGTCGCCCGCCACTGGTCATGCCAGTACGAGTGGCACTGGCATGCGGCGGAAGCCACGAAGGCAGGCCTGCCGGACGCCGTGATCGAGGCGATCAAGCACCGCCGGCCGCCGCCGCTCACGGCCGAGGACGAGGTGACGGTCTACGACTACTCGTGCGAGCTGCAGGCCAACCGCGCGGTAAGCGACGAGACCTACGACAAGGCGCTGGCCCTGCTCGGGCCGGCCGGCGTGGTGGAGCTCACCGCGCTCAACGGCTACTACGCGATGATCGCCATGACGCTGAACGAGCACCGCATCCCGCTGCCCGGCGGCGCCGCGCCTCAGCTTCCGGCATAGCGCCTTCCGGCGACGCGCCGTCCGGCGAGGCGCCGCATCCGCCCGATTCTTTCGGCGGTCCGGTGCAAACTTCAACATTTTGGGATTTTATCTCGCCCCCTCACACCCTATTGTAGTTGGTGCCACATGTGGTGGTCTTGGCAGGGCACTGCATATGGCGGCGCAGCGATGGGGCGAGGCGATGGCAGCGACAGTTGTAGAACTCGAGCGCCTGTCGAGCGACCCGCTCGATGCCGTCGAGCGGGTCATGATGGCCAGCCGGCTCTCCTTCGAGCGCATGGGCGACGAGGACATCACCGGATCGTTTGCCGGCGTCTGGTGCGACTACCAGCTCTGGTTCGCCTACCGTGCCGATCTCGACGTCCTGCATTTCGCCAGCGGCTTCGACATGCGCGTGCCCGAAGACCGGCGGGGGACGGTGGGCGCCCTGGTCAACCTCATCAACGAGAGCCTGTGGATCGGCCACTTCGATCTCTGGGCCGAGGAAGGCCGGCCGACCTGGCGTCACGCGCTGCTGCTGCGCGGCACGGGCGGCGTGGAAGACCCCCAGATCGTCGATATCGTGACCGTCGGCGTCGGCGAGTGCGAGCGCTTCTACCCTGCCTTCCAGCAGGTCATCGAGGCGGACCTCGCGCCCGAGGATGCCTTGGAAGCGGCGCTCATGGAGCCGTGCGGGTCAGCCTGATGACGGCGATATCCGGCGATATCGTCCTCGTCGGCGGCGGCCGGATGGGCGGCGCGCTCGCGGCGGGCTGGCTGCGGGGGCCGCTGGAGGCCGCGCAGCTATTCATCGTCGAGCCGGACGCCGCCACGGCCCAGCGCCTCGCGCCCCTCGGAGCCACATGCGTTGCCGAACCAAGCGCCCTTCCCGGCGGGCTCCGCCCTGCGGCGATCGTCTTCGCGGTCAAGCCGCAGGTGATGGCCGCGGTCGTGCCTCACTACGCCGGCATGGGCGGGCCGGAGACAGTTCACCTCTCCATCGCGGCGGGCTGGCCCGTGCGCCTGCTGGAGCGCGACCTGGGCGCCGTGCCGATCGTCCGCGCCATGCCCAACACGCCCGCCGCCATCGGCAAGGGCATGACCGTCGCCTGGGCCAACCGGGCCGCGAGCCGCGATCAGCAGGCGCTCTGCGAGGGGTTGCTGGGCGCGGTGGGCGCCGTCGCCTGGACCGAGGACGAAGCCCTCATGGATGCGGTGACGGCCGTCTCCGGCAGCGGCCCGGCCTACGTCTTCCTGCTCGCCGAATGCCTGGCCGAAGCCGCCGTCGACGCCGGGCTGCCGGCCGACCTCGCGCGCACGCTCGCCGACCGCACGGTGAGCGGAGCCGGCGCGCTGCTGGCGCAATCGGAGGACGACGCTGGCACGCTCCGCCGCAACGTGACCAGCCCGGGCGGCACAACCGAAGCCGCGCTCTCGGTCCTGATGGCCGCCGACGGGCTTGGCCCCCTCATGACGCGCGCGGTCCGCGCCGCCACCGAGCGCTCCCGCGCCCTCGCCCCAAAGGGCTAGCCGGCTTTCCGACTGCAGCGCGACCGCGGGCCGCGTTGACGCCGCCCCCGTCGGCAGAACGTCTTGAATTCCGCAAGTGAGCTAGTGTTTGCAGGAGCTTAGGGCTACCGTGGATACTCAACTTTCTTCATTCCATTGTTTATGTACCTCAAGTATTGTGGCGGCCTCGGTAACCGCGTTATGAGATTCGGACTTGAAGTGTGAACTCGCTAGCCCCAGAAATTGAGGACGACTATCTTCGCTCATTGGAGGAACTGGGCGATCATGACCCTTATGCGGGTAATGGATTTCTCGGCATAAAGGATGTGCTAAAGGCGCACTATCTCATAGCAGACTACTTCTTCAATCAGGGTCATGGCCTGGGTGGAATCGGCCCTAAGAGTATGGATATATTGCATTCTGCTCTTCTAAGACAGCATATATCATATGACGGCGTTGCAAAGTGGGCACATCGGTACGATGTATGCGCAACTTTGTTTTATGGACTAGTCAAAGATCATCCTTTTCACGATGCCAACAAGCGAACAGCTTTACTATCGCTGATTTACCATTTGGAAACCTTGGGACTTTGCCCAACTATTAGTCATCGTGATTTGGAAGAGTTCGCCGTTGATGTAGCCAGCAACAGGCTGGGTAGACGCAGGAGGTACAAAGACCTCGTTGGGCATACGTCTGACGACAGTGATGCATCCGTTCTGTACATATCACACTACATTAAGAGGCATTCGAGAAGAATCGACAAACGGCACTATGTAGTAACCTATAGAGAACTTAAGCAGATACTCAATAAATTCGGATATGATCTCCTAAACCCGCGTAACAATACCATCGATGTAGTTCGTATAGAGGAACGTCGGAAAATCTTTAGACCATTCGGAGAAAAAGAAAAGATCGGTGTCAAGGTTGCACAAATTGGCTTCCCCAGCTGGACAGCTCAGGTTAGGAGAGGTGCTATTACAACTGTACGACGAGAAACTGGTTTGACCCATGATAAGGGGGTGGATTCCCAGACGTTTTTCAAAGATTCCGATCCCATATCCATTCTATTATCTCGCTATAAGGAGCCATTGCGACGCTTAGCGGATCGTTGAAGAATACCGCATGTGTGTGTTGGGGCTACGATATCCAATGCGCTAGAGTATTCAACAATGTGACAGAACACTGGTCTTGACGCTGCGTTTTCCCGCGGCCTACACTCCTTCGACTGGCGGCGGCGACGAGGTGCAGGACCATGCCGAGAAAAGCTGCATCGGAGGCCGGCAAGCGCAAGGACGCGCGCCAGGCCATTATCGAGAGCGCCCTGACACTGGCCGCGAGCCGCGGCTGGGCGCGGGTCGGGCTGGGCGACATCGCCGAGGCGGCGGAGCTCTCGCTCGCCGAGTTGCGGGCGGAGTTCTCCTCCAAGAGCGCCATCGTCGCGGCCTACGCCGCGGATATCGACCGCGCGGTGCTGGCCGCGCGCGACCCTGAGATGGCCGGGCGCCCGGCCACCGAGCGCCTGTTCGATGTCCTCATGAAGCGCTTCGATCTGCTGGCCGCCCACAAGGGCGGGGTCGGCGCGATCGTGCGGAGCTGCCCCTGCGATCCGGAAGCGATCCTGTGCGGGCCGGTCACGCTGCGGCGTTCCATGCGCTGGATGCTGGAAGCGGCCGACCTGAGCAGTGCCGGCCTGCGGGGCGGGATTCGGGTCAAGGCGCTGAGCGCGCTCTATCTCTCCATGCTCCCGGTCTGGCTCCGCGACGACAGCGAGGACATGGCGCGCACCATGGCCGTGCTCGACCGGCGGCTGAAGCGCCTCGACGGGCTCACGCGCTCCCTCTGCCGCTTCGCGCCGCGCCGCGACTGGCGCGATAGCCGGCCTGCGGAGGAAGCCGGATAGAGCGCGTTCGTCTTTGAGGTACGCGCCTTAGACGGGCAACCGAAGCTCCGCCCGAAGGCCGCCGAGCGAGCCGCCGCTCATGTGGATATCGCCGCCGTGCCCGCGGGCGACGTCACGCGCGATCGAGAGGCCGAGGCCGGCGCCGCCGGTGCGCGGGTTGCGTGCGCTGTCGAGCCGGAAGAACGGCTTGAACACCTCTTCGCGCTGATCCTCGGGGATGCCCGGCCCGTCGTCCTCGACCGCCACCGAGACCACGTCGTCGCGCCGCGTCGCGCTGATCGCGACCTGTGCGCCGTGGTGCATCGCGTTCTCCACCAGATTGGTCAGGCAGCGGCGGATGGCGTTCGGCCTGAGCGCCATGACCAGCGGCCGCTCGACCTCGAGCGTGATCGGACCACCCCTGCGGCGCGCATCGCCTGCGACATCGTCGACGATCTCGGCGAGATCGGTGCTGACCGGCGCCTCCCCGCCCTGGCCGCGGGCGAAGGCCATGTACTCGTCGATCATGTGCTCCATGAGCTGCAGGTCCTGCTCGGACTCCGCGATCTCCCCGCGTGAGTTGGGGTGCGCGTCGGCCAGCATGGCGAGCTGCAGCCTCACACGGGTGAGCGGCGTCCGCAGGTCGTGCGAGACCCCCGCCAGCATCTCCGTGCGCTGGGCGATCTGACGCTGGATCCGCCCCTGCATCTCCAGGAACGCCGCGCCTGCGCGCCGGATCTCCGTCGCACCGGAGGGCGTGAGGTCCTGTACCGGCCGCCCCTTGCCCAGCGCATCCGCCGCCGCCGCCAGCCGCCGGATCGGGCGTATCTGGTTGCGCAGGAACATGACGGCGATCGCCGAGACCACCAGCGCGGAGCCCACCATCCACAAGATGACCAGAACCGTGGTCGATTCCCGCATGCGCTTGACCGTCGTCTCCAGGGTCAGCACGCCGTCCGGCCGCTGGACGCGAATCGTCATCCGCTTGTCGGGCAATTGCGTGTCGAGATGGTAGGGAGTGGGCACGCGCTGTGCGAGCTGCCGGTGCAGCGTCGCGTCGATGGCGCGGTCATGGCGATTGGGAGAGTCCTCGGGCAGGACCGCGCCATCCTCGAAGACGACGCTGAATTGCATCTCCGCCCGGGCGATGCGGTCGACGGCGGCGCGCTCTTCAGGCCCCGACGCCGCGTCGGCCATGCGCATGATGCTGACGATGTCGCCCGTGACGTCCATCGCCAGCTGGCGGCTCACCGTGTCCCAGTGACGCTCGAAGAATATGAGCGCGACCGTCGCCTGAACCAGGATCAGCGGGATCAGCATGATCAGGAAGGAACGCCAGAACAGGCCGCGCGGCGCGATCCGCCTCAACAGACTCATGACGGGCCCCCTCCGGGCCGGCGTGACGGCTCAATCGACCCGCAGAACATAGCCCCGGCCCCAGACGGTCTGAAGATGACGGGGGTTCTGTGGTTCGGGCTCGATCTTGCGCCTCAGCCGGGCGATCTGCACGTCGATGGCGCGCCGCGACGTGCTGCCGCCGAGCCGTTCGCCAAGCGCGTGCCGGCTCAGAGTCTCGCCCGGGCTGGCGGCAAGGACGCGCAGCAGGTCGGCCTCGGCGGTCGTCAGGTGCACCGGCTCGTCGCCGCGCAGGAGCTGGTCCCGCGCCGGGAAATAACTGAACTCCCCGATGGTCATGCACGTGGCTGGCGTCGCAGGGGGCGGCGCCGCCGTCCGCCGCAGGATAGTCGCGACGCGCAGCAGAAGCTCGCGCGGCTCGAAGGGCTTGGTCAGGTAGTCGTCGGCCCCGCTCTCCAGCCCCGCGATGCGGTCCTCCGGCTCCCCCATGGCCGTGAGCAGCAGGATCGGAACCGTGGCCGAGCGGCGCAGCCCGCGCGTGAAGTCGATGCCCGATTCGCCCGGCATCATGACGTCGAGCACGATCAGATCGAAGGCCATGCCGTCGAGCGTGGCCCGCGCTTCGGCAGCCGAGCTTGCGGTAGAAACATGATAGCCGTTGTCGCGCAGATACTTTCCGAGCAGCGCGCGCAGACGGTCGTCGTCGTCCACCACCAGGACATGCGGTGCCTCGGCGGGAGGAGTCTCGCGCCTGGCGGCACTCTCGGCCACGCCGTCAACGTTCATCGACGTATCGCTCCCCACCGGCCGGGCCGATCGGACAGGCCGCCCTCAGGGTCGCTCGAAGCGGCGCCGGTCAGCCTCGTCGATAATCCCCATCAAGACCTCCCGATACCCCTCCACCGCCACGCCGCCGGCACTGCGATAGGCCTTGGCGATGCGGGCCCGCTGGGTCGCCGACAGCCGCCCCTCCAGGCTCCGCCCCTTCGTGGTAAGCGCCAGCAACCGGCGGCGACCGTCGACGGGATCCTGCCGGGTCGTCACGAACCCCTCGCGCACCAGTCGGCCGAGCACGCGCGAGAGGCTCTGCTTGGTGATCCTCAGGATCTCCAGCAGCGCGGTGACCGAGATATCCGGGTTGCGGCCGACGAAATAGACGACCCGGTGATGCGCGCGCCCGAAGCCGTGGGACGCCAGGATCGCATCGCACTCGGTCGTGAAGTCCCGATAGGCGAAGAAGAGCAGCTCCATCGCCTCGTGAAGCTGATCCTCGCGCAGGTAGAGCGGATTGGGCCCGGCCTTTACGTCAGTCACGTTGACTTATATGCAGGCTGATGATAGGGAGCGCAACAAGTTTCTGCCCACCCGCGACCACCAGTGAGCGCCATGGCCGACCTCATCCCCTACGACGATCGCGACGGAGTCATCTGGTACAACGGGGCGCTCGTTCCCTGGCGTGACGCGAAGCTGCACGTGCTGAGCCACGGCCTGCACTATGCGAGTTGCGTGTTCGAGGGCGAGCGGGTCTACGACGGGCGCATCTTCAAGGTCGAGGAGCACACGCAGCGCCTGCTCGATTCCGCCGACGCTCTGGGCTTCGAGATCCCCTTCAGCTGCGAAGAGCTGGTCGACGCCTCCCGGCTCGTCGTCGAGACGCTCGGCATCGGCGACGGCTACGTGCGCCCGGTGGCCTGGCGCGGCGCGGAGATGATGGGCGTCTCGGCGCAGCACAACACGATCCACGTGGCGATCGCCGCCTGGGCATGGCCCGCGTATTTCGGCGAGGACGCTGTGACGCGGGGCATCAAGCTCAAGACCGCGCGCTGGCGCCGTCCCGCCCCGGATACGGCGCCGGTCACGGCGAAATGCGCCGGGCTCTACATGATCTGCACGCTGAGCAAGCACGAAGCCGAGCGCGAGGGCTGCCACGACGCACTGATGCTCGACTGGCGCGGGCGGGTCTCGGAAGCCACGGGCGCCAACATCTTCCTGGTCCAGGACGGCGTCCTTCACACGCCGACGCCGGACTGCTTTCTCGACGGCATCACCCGGCGCACGGTGATCGAGCTTGCGGAGAAGCGCGGCTACGAGGTGGTCGAGCGCACCGTCATGCCCGACGAGATTTCGAAGAGCGACGAGATCTTCCTGACCGGCACCGCCGCCGAGGTGACGCCGGTCGGCGCCATCGACGATCACAATTTCCAGGTCGGGCCGGTCACCCGCACCCTGATGGCGGACTACGCGGCCACGGTCCGCGGCCGGGACTGAGGCCGCTCGCCTGTACCGCCGGAAGCTGTGGCAAAGCGACAGGCAACGAGCAATGACGCCAGCTTGGCCCGTGTTCCTGATTCGGGCAGGAGCCGGCGGTGAGCCTCGGGAACTGGGCATTGCTCGCAAGCACCGAGATCGGAGTTCTCTACAAGGGGAAGTCGTAGCGACCTAGTCTTGGGCGTATGCGCGCCTTCGACCTGACACGCCACGTCTGCAATGACGACACAGGCGCAGTCGAAGGAGACATGACTTGGCTGTTCCAGTTGACGACACCAGCCCCTTCGGGACCTACGCTCCCGGCCGTCTTCGTCGTCAACTTCACGCATCAACCAACAAGATCTACAAGGTGGGCTGGCTCGGTCGCCGCATTTTCGGCAGGCTGCGTTCGCTCGAACGACTTTGCTCATCCCGTTCCGGCGGAATCGTGGATGTCGAACGCTTCGGCTTGCGCTGGCGGCTCTATGTGCGAGGTAACGTAGCCGATTCCCGGTTGCTGCTACGCCCGGATGCATTCGAACCGGTCGAGATCGCCTCGATCCTGAGTTTGGTCAATCTGGGCTTTGTCTTCGTCGATGTCGGCGCGAATTGCGGATTTTATACCCTGAGGATTGCCCATGCCGCTGCCGATTCGGAACACGCGCAGATCATTGCGATCGAGCCTCACCCCGGCATGCGGCAGCGCCTCGAATTCAACGCCAGAATGAATTCTGCATGTCGCGTCAATATCTTGGGTTGCGCCGTCGGTGATCGCAACTGCACCGCCAAACTGTCGGAAGGCACGAGAAACCTGGGCACATCGCGGATTTCCGGCGAAGGCTCGATCGACGTTGAGCTTCGGACCCTGCTGGATATCGCCACGGCGCGGAAGCTCGAACGGATCGACGCCATCAAGGTCGATGTTGAGGGATTCGAGGACCGCGTCCTGGAGCCCTTCTTGCGAGACGCACCGGAGTATTTACTACCGCGAATGATCGTTGCCGAGTATTCCTGGAACAGCGCGTGGGAATACGACTGGCTGGGCCGCGCCACGACCCGAGGCTACCGGGAATATGCGCGCACCCGTCAACGCAACGTGATTCTGGTTCGTCAGTGAATTCGGGCCTCCACTCACCGCGCGAGCCGCATGGGGTCGAAAGTATTCACGTCGCATGCAAGCCGGGAAAATCAATACTGTCTGGTCAGCTTGTGCCTTCGGCCCGGTTACCGATTCCATCGCCATTTTGGGGCCCTGGCGCTGCGACGAGGGGCACCAGAAGAGCCATCGAAACGATCAAGCTCAGCCACCAATTCTGCCACGCACCGTAAGCAACAGTGCCCATCGCCAAGGCGGCGACAAATGCGGCCTGGCCGAAATCCCGTGCCCGGCCGCAAACGTCTTCGAGCCGCATCACGAGGAGGCACAATAGGCCGAGCGCGATGACGGCACCCACGGCGCCCGTCTCGAGCATGACCTGCAAGGGCATGCTGTGCGGATGCAACGCCGCCAATGTGCGACCCGCGTCGCTCGTTTCCGGGTACAGCGTGTCCAGATGTCGCGATGCGTCGAACCCCCATCCCAGCAGCGGCTTCTCGGCAATCCGCTTGAGGGTGAAATCCCATATTTCCACGCGGTGCTGAGCCGAGCTGATCAGCCAGTCGGCCTGATGCCATCCGTGGCCATACATTTCCCTTGCCGCGAACGGCATGGCGACGAAACTCAGGACGCTTGCCGCGATCGCGACCGTCCGGCCGGCCTTCGGAATAGCAACGATCAGCAACACCATCACGACACCCACCGCCAAGCCGAGTGTCGCTGACTCGCTTTCCAGGAACACCGAGCTGATTCCGAGCACGACGGGGATGGCGAGCGCCTTCCAGCCAACGCCGCGTTCCCACAGATAGGCTGTCAGCGGCCACGTGATCATCGCCAGCGCGACGGCGCCACGATTGAACCAGACAGCTTCGCCCCCGGGGCGTGGCTCCTTGAATGAACGAAGCAGTGGGTAGTCGAGCCCGATTTCCACCGCCATATAGGCCAGGCCAACGCTGAACCCGACGACCAGCCACTGCCCCACACGCACTTTCGCCGCTTCGTCCAAGGCGGCGGACGCGGCGAACAGGATCATGCCGGCGGCGAATATCACGGCGATGCGAATGGCGAGCACCAGCGATTGCACAGGTTCGTCGCTCCAAGCGGACGCGATGGCGCACCACGCAAGCAAGAGAACGAGGGCGATCGAAATTCGGACATCGGGAACCGGAAACCGCCTGCAGGCCCACCAATAGGTCGGGGCAGCGAGAATCGCCGCCAGCAGCAGGAGCCCCACGGTGCCCTTGGGCGCCACGACGCTCACGATCGGCAGAAGCGCGGCGAACGCACAGAATATCGTTGCCAGGATCACTCTCGGAATGCCGGAGGCCCGGGTTTCGGCGATCTCGGCACCACGGCTTCTTGAGAACGGAAACATGGCGGTCGCAGGGCGCCGTCAGGCGCGTCCCGAAATCCGTTGGGTGGCGTCGAAGACGTCCTCGACTGTATGACTCGCGAGCGGCACGCGGTGCAGCACCGTCACGGCCTTTCCGCACGGCGCGCTGCGCTTGGGGTCGGAGCCTTGCCCGAACAGCACCACGGTGGGGCAGCCGGCCGTGGCCGCAATGTGAATGGGTCCCGTGTCGTTGCCCACGGCACACGTCGCGCGCCGTGCGAGAGCGGCGATCTGAGCCAGGCTGGTGCGACCGCAGAGATCGATCGCGCCCGGTACATCGCGCGATATGTTGGCCAAAATCGGCGCCTCGGCGTCCGTGCCGATCAGGACCGGCGTGCTGCCCCGCTCCAACATCAGTCCGGCGAGCTCCGCGTAGCGCTCCGCCGGCCAGCGCTTCTCGGGGCGGTGCGCCGACCCTCCCGGCACGATCAGCGAAAAGGAGGCGGGCAGCGCCAACGCAGCGATATCGGCATCCAGCCAGTCGAGTGAAGGCGTGGGCACATGCTCGATGCCCGCTATGTCGAGCTGTTCCGCCCGGACCGCAACCGAATGTCTGGTCGCCCACTGAGGATTGCGGTTGGGATGCGAGCAGCCGGCCACTTCCCCCGACCATTCGGGACGGCGTCGGCGTGGCATCATCCGGAAGTAATATCCCGTACGGCTCGACGTCTGGAGATCGTAAACCCGCGCGAACCCAGCGTCGATCAGGCGTCGGCGCAACCTGAGCCAATCGAGCGGCTTTGCCAGCACGCTCGCGCGCTCGTCGGTCCACACCTCGTCGAACCACGGGCAGCGCGCGCCCAGGTCCGCGAAGGCAGGCGTCGTCAGCAACGCGATGCGCGCGGACCGATGATGGCGGCGGATCGCCGCGAAGCACCCGGTGGCAAGCACCCAGTCACCGAGCGCGCCGTGCTTGATGACGAGAATGCGCTCATTGCCCGACATGCGCGTGTTATGTCCGTCTCACAGGGGTGCAAGGATCGGGACGAACTCGCCGGTGCGGTCACGACGCGCCGCGCCAGCGCAGGGCGGCCTGGTCGTCGGCCGCCCGCGCGGCGACCCAGCGCGGACCGTCGTCGGTTTCCTCGCGCTTCCAGAACGGCGCCTTGGTCTTGAGCCAGTCGATGAGGAAGGCGCAGGCATCCAGCGCGGCGCGGCGATGAGACGCAGCGGTCACCACCAGCACGATCCGCTCGCCGGGCTCGAGCCGCCCGTAGCGGTGGACGATCAGCGAGGCGGTGAGGTCCCAGCGCTCGCGCGCCTCGGCCTCGATGGCGGCGAGCTGCCGCTCGGTCATCGCCGGATAGTGCTCCAGCGTCATGGCCGTGATCGCCGGGCCTGCGCCAGCGTCCGCGCGCGTGATGCCGACGAACGACGCGACGGCGCCGATTTCGTTGTCGCCGCCCGTCAGCGCCTCGATCTCGGCGCCGATGTCAAAATCCTCTTTCTGGACGCGGATCACGACGCCGCTCCACCCGTCACCGGCGGGAACAGCGCGATCTCGTCGCCGTCGCCCACCGCATGGTCGGGTGCGGCGAACTCCTGATTGACCGCGACGCGGATCACCGACAGGTCCTCCAGCGCGCGGGCGTAGCCGTCGCCCCGGCCTCTCAGCCAGTCGAGCAGCGCCGCCACCGTCCGAACGTCCGCGGGCAGCGCGATCTCTTCCGCATCGCGGCCGATCTGCTCCCGCACCCAGGCGAAGTAGAGCAATGTCATCGGTACATCTCGTTGAAGGGGAGGAAGTCGACCATCGTGCCGGCGCTGAGCGTCGTGAGATCCTCCGGCAGCTCGATCAGGCCATCGGCGAAGACCGCCGACGTGAGGATTCCCGCGCCGTCGCGGGCGAATTTCTCGGCTCCGAGCGTGCCGTCCGGCTGCGTCGCGAGCCGCGCCCGCAGCCATTCGCGCCGCCCTTTCTTCTTCCGGTAGTCGAATCCCGCCGGGACCCGATAGTGCGCGGGCTCCACATCCGTGCAGCCGCCCAGGCGCAGGATCAGCGGGCGCGCGAAGCGCAGGAACGTGACCATGACGGCGACCGGGTTGCCGGGGAGCCCGATGAAGGGCACGCGGCCCACCTGCCCGAGCGCGATCGGCCGCCCCGGCCTGATGGCGAGCCGCCAGAAGTGCAAGTGCCCGAGGGCCTCCACCGCCGCCTTGACGTGATCCTCGTCGCCGGTCGACATCCCGCCGGATGTCAGCAGCAGGTCGTGATCGCGGCTTCGTGCGGCCAGCGCCCCGGTAATCGTGTCGAGATCGTCCGGCAGGATGCCCATGTCGGTGACGGCGCAGCCCAGCCGCTCCGCGAGGCCGGCGATCACGTAGCGGTTGGAATCGTAGATGCCGCCCTCGCCGAGCGCCGCGCCCGGCTCGTGGACCTCGTCGCCGGTGGAGAAGATCGCCACCCTGAGCCGCCTGAAGACCGTGAGCCGGGTGCGTCCGACGGAGGCGGCGAGCCCGACATCCTGCGGCCTCAGCGCCCTGCCGGCGGTCAGGATCGTCGTGCCGGGCGCGATGTCCTCTCCCGCGCTGCGCCGGTTGGCGCCCCGCTTGATCCCGGGCGGGACGACGACGGCGTCGCCGTCGACGCGGCAGTCTTCCTGCATCAGAACGGTGTCCGGGCCCGGCGGCATGGGTGCGCCGGTGAAGACGCGGATCGCCTCGCCGCGCTCGGCCGCGCGGCCGAGGGGGTGCCCCGCGGCAGCCCGCCCGGTGCTGGGCAGCCGCGTGTCCCCCGCCGCGTCGAGGTCGTCGAAGAAGACCGCGTAGCCGTCGACGGCGGCATTGTCGTGCGGCGGCACGGCGCGTTCCGAGACGACCGTCTCCGCCAGGATGCGCCCGTTCGCCGAGCGCAGGTCCACGCTCTCGGTCTCGGCGATGGGATGGACGACGCTCTCCAGCTGCGCGAGCGCCTCCGCCGCCGGGGTCAGCGCGCCGCCGAAGGCGAAGCAGTCGTCGCTAAGCTGCGCCACGGATCCGCTCCGGGTCCAAGCTGTCGCCCACGCCGCAATGCGACACCACGAACGACGCGATCGCCGCCACGTCGTCGATCTGGAACACCGGCACCGGGCGCCCGAGCGAAGCGGCTTCTGGTACCGGCCGATCGCTCGCGATGGCGACCACGGTGGGGTCCGCAGCAGCCAGCAACGGCGCCTCCTTCCCACCCCGCCGCACCTCGATCTTGTCGTGGCCGCCCCGCTTGTAGCCCTCGATCAGCACGAGGTCGGCCCGCTCCACCTGCTCGAGCAGCCGCTCCAGCGGCGGCTCGCCGTCATCGCCCGTCTCGCAGAGATGCGCGACGCGGTCAGGTGCCGCCAGCACGATGTCCCGCGCGCCGGCAGCCCGCCAGGCGTGGGCCGGATGCCCCTCCGGCAACAGGTCGAAGCCGTGGTGCGCATGCTTCACGGTGGCCATGCGCAGGCCACGCGCACAGAGCCGCGGCAGCAGCCGGCAGACCAGCGTGGTCTTGCCGCTGTCGCTCAATCCCGTGACCCCGAAGCGTCGCACCTAGTCCTCCTCGCGCGGCCGGGCGGCGCGAAGACCCCGCACGGCAGCCCGAACATAGCCGATCGCGCTGCCCCAGGTCAGCACCACCGCGAGCCATAGCAGCGCCTCGCCGGCGATGGCGAGTCCCTCCCCTGCCGCATCCGGCAAGAGCGGCGCGGCGGCGGGGGCGAGGAGCAGCAGCGCGATGGCGCCCATCTGGGCGGCGGTCTTCCACTTGGCGAGCCGCTGGACCGGGAGCGCCACGCTGCCCGCCAGCGCCTCCCGCAGCCCTGAGATCAGGAACTCGCGGGCGAGGATCGCGACTGCGGCGATCACCGGCGCGCGTTCGTCCCAGGCCAGCATCACCAGCGCCGCCGCGACCACGAGCTTGTCGGCGATGGGATCGAGAATCCGCCCCAGCAGCGAGTGCTGATCGAGCTTGCGCGCGAGCCAGCCGTCGAAAAAGTCGCTGAGGGACGCCACGGCGAACACCGCGAAGCCGAGCCAGAGTCCGGCAGCACCCTCGATGAAGAACGCACCGACGAGCACCGGCACCATGACGATGCGGAGTCCGGTGACGGCGTTGGGCCAGCTCGCCACGCGGAGTGGATCGGCCTCGCTCACGGACTTCGAAGCCTCGCCGCCTTCAGCGGTCGGCGCGGAAATGGTCATGGATCGCGCGCGCGACCGTGCTCGAAATGCCGTCCACGGTCTCGAGGTCGGCGAGGCCCGCCTGGCTCACTCCCCGCGCCGAGCCGAAGCGGTGGAGCAGCGCCTTCTTGCGTCGGGGGCCCACGCCCGGAATCTCGTCGAGCGCGGAGCGGGCCCGCGCCTTGGCCCGCTTGGCCCGGTGGGTGCCGATGGCGAAGCGATGCGCCTCGTCCCGCAGGCGCTGCAGGAAGTAAAGGAGCGGGTCGCGCGCGCCGAGCGCCACCGGCGGCCGGTCGGGCAGAAAGATGCGCTCGCGCCCCGCGTTGCGCTCAGGCCCCTTGGCGATCGCCGCCACCGCGAGGTCGGCGATGCCGAGATCGGCGAACACCCGGCGCGCCTCGCCGAGCTGGCCGAGACCGCCGTCGATCAGCACCAGGTCCGGCCACGACTCGCCAGCCCGGGCGGGGTCCTCCTTGATGAGGCGGGAGAAGCGCCGGGTCAGCACCTCGCGCATCATGGCGTAGTCGTCGCCTGGCGTGGCTTCCTCCTGTGCCGCCGTCGCGCGGATCGTGAACTTGCGGTAAGCGTTCTTGATGAAACCCTCCGGCCCCGCGACGATCAGGCTGCCGACGGCATCGGTGCCGGAGATGTGGCTGTTGTCGTAGACCTCGATCCGCTCCGGGGCGTTCTCCAGCCCGAATGTCTGGCCCAGGCTCTCCAGCAGGCGCCGCTGGGCCGTGCTTTCGCCGAGCCTCCGCGCGAGCGCCTCCCGCGCGTTGCGCTCGGCATCCTCCAGCAGCTTGCGCTTCGCGCCGCGCAGGGGTCGATGGAGCCTGACACGCCGCTCTGCCTTCAGCGTGAGCGCCTCCTCGATCAAGGGCGTTTCCGCCAGCGGCCGGTTCACCAGGACGAGGGGCGGCGCCTCCCGCGCGCTGTAGAACTGGCCGATGAAGGCGCGGAGGATCGCCTCCGCCGGCTCGTCCGCCGCGTGGCGCGGAAAGAACGCCCGGTTGCCGTAGTTCTGGCCCGAACGGAAGAAGAAGACCTGCACGCAGGCCTGGCCCGCCTCCTCGTGGATCGCGACCACATCCGCATCGCCCATGGTGGGCAGGTTGATGCCTTGCCGCATCTGGATGTGGGCCAAGGCCTTGATGCGGTCGCGATAGGCTGCGGCGGTCTCGAACTCGAGCGCGTCGCTCGCCGCGGTCATCCGCTCGGTGAGCCGGCTCTGGACCTCCCGGCTCCGCCCGGCGAGGAAGGCCCGCGCCTCCTCCACCAGCCCGTCGTAGTCGGCCTTGCCGATTCGTCCCACGCAGGGCGCCGTGCAGCGCTTGATCTGGTACTGAAGGCAGGGCCGGGTGCGGCTCTCAAGCACCGAATCGGAGCACGAGCGCAGCGGGAACGCGCGCTGCAGCGCGTTGATCGTGAGGTCCACGGCGCCGGCGGACGCGAACGGGCCGAAGTAGTCGCCGTCGGCGCGCTTGGCGCCCCGGTACTTGGTGATCTGCGGCCAGAGGTGGCCCCGGCGCAGCAGGATGTAGGGGAAGGACTTGTCGTCCCGGAGCAGGATGTTGTAGTGCGGCTTGAGCCGCTTGATCAGGTTGCTCTCGAGCAGCAGCGCCTCGACCTCGCCCTCAGTCGTGATGACCTCGACCGATGCGGTGCCCGCGATCATGCGCTGCAGGCGGACGGGCAGCGTGCGGACGTTGACGTAGGTCGCGACCCGCTTCTTCAGGCTCTTGGCCTTGCCGACGTAGAGCGGCTTCTCGTGCCGGTCGCGCATGCAGTAGACGCCGGCGCCCGCCGGCATCGTCGCCAGCGCCTTGCGCAGCGCCGCGACTCCGCGCTCCAGCGAGACGCCGGGATCGGCAAGAGCCGCCGCATCGTCCGTGACGGACGTGGTCGGCCGCTCGATCTGCACGTCCACCATCGCGTCATCCGCCTGATGCGCCACGTAGGCCGAGAGATAGTCCCTGCCCCGCGGCCCGTCAACGCGCGAGCCGACAGTGACGCGGCGACCGGGCTCTGAATCGATTGGCCATATCGTTCCAATCCCGGGCCGAACCGCGCTATGATCGGGCACCCGGCCGGTGCGCCGGAAGATTGATCCGGCGCGCGGCTCCAACCTTCACGGAAGGACGAGCGGATCATGAGAAGAAGACGGTGGGTTGCATTCGTTGCGGCTGCTGCCGCGTTGTGTCTTGGGCTGGCGCCGGACGCCAAGGCCGACGGCCACGAGGTCAAGGTCGGCGTGATCCTGGGCTTCACCGGCCCGATCGAGTCGCTGACGCCCCCCATGGCGGCCTCGGCGGAGCTGGCCCTGAAGGAGGCATCGGACTCCGGGGCCTTCCTTGGCGGCAAGGCGATCGTGCCGGTCAGGGGCGATTCGACCTGCATCGACGCTGCCGCCGCGACGGCCGCCGCCGAGCGCCTGGTCACCGCCGAGGGCGTCGCCGCGATCATGGGCGCCGACTGCTCCGGCGTCACCACCGCGATCACCAACAACGTCTCGGTGCCGAACGGCGTAGTCACCATCTCGCCGTCCGCGACCTCGCCGGCGCTCACAACCATCGAGGACAACGGCTTCTTCTTCCGCACCGCGCCCTCCGACGCCAGGCAGGGCCAGGTGCTCGCCGACATCCTGATCGGGCGCGGCATCGACAGCGTCGCCGTGACCTACACCAACAACGACTACGGCAAGGGCCTCGACAGCAGCTTCGGCGACGCGTTCACGGCGCTGGGCGGCACGGTCGAGATCTCGGCGGCGCACGAGGACGGCAAGGGCGACTATTCGGCCGAGGTGGGCGCGCTCTCGGCCTCGGGCGCGGAGCACCTGGTGGTCTTCGGCTACGTCGACCAGGGCGGCAAGGGGATCATCCAGACCGCCGTCGACACCGGCGCCTTCGAGAACTTCGCCGTGGCCGACGGCATGATCGGCGACACCCTGATCGAGGCGATCGGGGACGCGCTCAACGGCACCATCGGCACGCTGCCGGGCTCCGCCACGCAGGGCGCCGCGATGTTCATCGAGCTTGCGGCGGCCAACGGCGTGGAGGGCGACGGCCCCTTCCGCGGCCAGTCGTACGATGCGGCGGCCTTGATCGTGCTCGCCATGCAGGCGGCGGGATCGGCTGACCGCAGCGCGATCCAGGCCCAGGTCATGGCCGTCGCCAACGCGCCGGGCGAGAAGATCCTGCCGGGCGAGCTGGCCAGGGGTCTGCAGATCCTCGCCGACGGCGGCGAGGTCGACTACGAGGGAGCGACCGGCGTCGAGTTCACCGAGGTGGGCGAGGTCCCCGGCACCTACCAGGAGATGGAGGTCGAGGGCGGCGCCTTCGTAACCAAGGCCCTTCACTAGATCGGGCAGAAGTCGGCGGCTCGGCCAGCGATGACCGGGCCGCCGGCCGCATCCCCTGCCCCGGCTGGCGGCACGGCCAACGCGCCTGCCATGATCCGGGTCGAGAACCTGCACCTGCACTTCGGCGGCATCCGCGCCGTCGACGGGGTCACCCTGGAGATCGAGGAAGGCTCGATCACCGGCCTGATCGGCCCCAACGGCGCGGGCAAGACCACCCTCTTCAACGTCATCGCCGGCGTCTATCCGCCCTCCGAAGGCCGGGTCTTCCTGCAGGACGAGGACATCACCGGCCTGAAGCCGCACCAGCTGTTCCACCGGGGCGTGCTCCGCACCTTCCAGATCGCCCACGAGTTCTCGAGCCTCACCGTCGCCGAGAACCTGACGACCGTCCCCGCGGGCCAGGCCGGAGAAAACCTGCTCAATGCCTGGTTCCGCCGCGGCAGGGTGCGGGCGCAGGAGGACGAAATCCGCGCCCGGGCGGCGGACGTGATCCACTTCCTCGGCCTCGACGCGGTCGCGAGCGAGCGTGCGGGCGCGCTCTCCGGCGGTCAGAAGAAGCTGCTCGAGCTTGGGCGCACGATGATGGCCGAGCCCCGTATCGTCTTCCTCGACGAGGTGGGCGCCGGCGTCAACCGCACGCTGCTGCGGTCCATCGGCGACGCCATCCTCCGCCTCAACCGGGAGCGCGGCTACACCTTCTGCATGATCGAGCACGACATCGACTTCATCTCGCGGCTCTGCCGGCCGGTGATCGTCATGGCCGAAGGCAAGCTGCTGACCCAGGGCTCGCCCGACGAGGTCAAGGCGGACCAGCGGGTGATCGATTCCTACCTCGGCCGCGGCCGCAAGCGCGGCTTGAGCCGGCAATGAGCTTTCTCGCAGGCGAGAGCATGACCGGCGGATACGGCGGCGCGGACATCATCCGCGGCTGCACCATCGAGGCCCGGCAGGGCGAGGTCGCCGTCATCGTCGGCCCCAACGGCGCCGGCAAGTCGACCGCCATGAAGGCGATCTTCGGCATGGTGATGCTGCGCGAGGGCACGGTCGTCCTCGACGGCGAGGACATCACCCGGCTCAGCCCGCAGGAGCGCGTGCGCAAGGGCATGGGCTTCGTGCCGCAGGAGCGCAACGTCTTCACCACCATGACCGTCCAGGAAAACCTGGAGATGGGCGCCTACATCCGCGAGCACGGCGTCGCCGACGCCATGGCGCGGGTCTTCGACCTGTTCCCGATCCTGAAGGAGCGGCGCCGCCAGCTGGCCGGCGAGCTGTCGGGCGGCCAGCGCCAGCAGGTGGCGATCGGCCGGGCGCTGATGACGGAGCCCAAGCTGCTCATGCTGGACGAGCCCACCGCCGGCGTCTCGCCGGTGGTCATGGACGATCTCTTCGACCGCATCCTGGAGATCCGCGCGACCGGCATCGCCATCCTGATGGTGGAGCAGAACGCCGCCCAGGCGCTCTCCATCGCCGATCGGGGCTACGTGCTCGTCACCGGCGAGAACCGACACACGGATACCGGCGCGGCGCTGCTCGCCGACCCCGAGGTCCGCCGCTCCTTCCTGGGTGGGTAGCCGATGACCGACGTCGCGAACGCGATCGTCCTGCTGCTGAACTTCGTCATCGTGCCGGGGGTCGCCTATGGCTCCCAGCTCGCGCTCGGCGCGCTCGGCGTCACCCTCATCTTCGGCATCCTGCGCTTCGCCAATTTCTCGCACGGCGACGTGATGGCCTTCGGCACCATGGTCGTGCTGCTGACGACGTGGTGGTTCCAGAGTTTGGACGTCGGCATCGGGCCGCTGCCGACGGCGCTCATCGCGCTCCCCTTCGGCATCGCGGCGGCGGCCGCCTTCAACCTGGCCGCGGACCGCGTCGTCTTCCGCTTCTACCGCCGCCGCAAGAGCCCGCCGGTGATCCTGCTGATCGCCTCGATCGGCGTGATGTTCGCGCTGCAGGGCATCGTCCGCTTCATCATCGGGCCCGACGACCGCCGCCTTGCCGACGGCGCACGCTTCATCATCAAGGCCTCCGAGTTCAAGGAGGCCACCGGGCTCAAGGAGGGCCTCGCGATCAAGCTCTCGCAGGGGCTGACGGTCATCGTCGCGGCCGCAGGCGTGACGGCGCTCTTCTGGTTCCTGCACCGCACCCGCGCCGGCAAGGCGATGCGCGCCTACTCGGACAACGAGGACCTGGCGCTGCTCTCCGGCGTCAACCCGGACCGGGTGGTGCTCTACGCCTGGCTGATCGCCGCGACACTGGCGGCGGTGGCCGGGACCATGTACGGCATCGACAAGAGCTTCAAGCCGTTCACCTACTTCCAGCTCCTCCTGCCCATCTTCGCCTCGGCCATCCTGGGCGGCATCGGCCACCCGGTGGGCGCGGTCGTCGGCGGCTTCATCGTGGCGCTCTCCGAGACCGCGGTGACCTACGCCTACAAGAAGTTCCTGCGCTACCTGCTGCCCGAGAGCTGGGAGCCGAGCGCCCTGATGCAGCTGCTCTCCACCGACTACAAGCTCGCGATCTCCTTCGTCATCCTGGTGGTGGTGCTGCTCGTGCGCCCGACCGGGATCTTCCGCGGGCGGGTGCTCTCATGAGGCCGGCTTTGCGCGCGCCGGTGCTCTTCGCCGTCATGGCGGCGCTGCTTGCCGCAGTCGGCTTCGGCCAGTCCTGGGTGGTGAGCCTCTCGATCCTCAATCTCTGCCTGATCTCGGCGATCATGGCCTTGGGCCTCAACATGCAGTGGGGCTATGCGGGCCTGCTCAACGTGGGCGTCATGGGCTTCGCCGCCCTTGGCGGGCTGGCCGGCGTGCTCGTCTCGCAAGCGCCGGTGGGCGAGGCATGGTCGGCCGGCGGCGCGGGGCTCGGCCTCGCGCTCCTGGTGGTCGTCGGCGCCGCGCTGCTGATCGTCCTCGCGCGCCGCTTCCTGCGGAAGGGGCCGCTGCGTGCGGTCGCCACCGCCGCCCTTCTGGTCGCCGGGTTCTTCATCGCCCGCATCTTCTTCGACCCGGCGGTCGACGCGATCGAGCGGATCGACAGCGCCAAGACCGGCTATCTCGGCGGCGTCGGCCTGCCGATCGTCCTCTCCTGGGCGGTGGGCGGCCTGCTGGCCGCCGGCGCCGCATGGCTCATCGGCAAGGTCGCGCTCGGGCTGCGCTCGGACTACTTCGCCATCGCCACCCTCGGCATCGCCGAGATCGTCATCACCGTGATCAAGAACGAGGACTGGCTCAGCCGCGGCGTGAAGAACGTCACGGGCCTCGACCGGCCGGTGCCCTACGAGATCGACCTGCAGGCGAGCCCCTGGTTCGTCGATCTCGTCCAGTGGCTCGGCACCGACCCGATCGCGGGCTCCAGCATCTTCGTAAAACTCTGCTACGCGGTGCTCTTCGCGCTCGTCCTCGTCGCGGTCGTCTGGCTCGCCGAACGGGCGCTGAACTCGCCCTGGGGGCGGATGATGCGCGCCATCCGCGACAACGAGGACGCCGCCGCGGCGATGGGCAAGGACGTGACCCGGCGCCACATGCAGATCTTCATCCTGGGCGCGGCGGTCATGGGCATCGCGGGTGCCATGCTCACCACGCTGGACGGGCAGTTCACGCCGGGCAGCTACCACCCGCTCCGCTTCACCTTCCTGGTCTGGGTGATGGTGATCGTCGGCGGCTCGGGCAACAACTGGGGGGCGGTGCTCGGCGGCTTTCTGGTGTGGTTCCTGTGGGTCGAGGCCGAGCCCGCCGCGTTCTGGCTGATGGATGCGATCACCGCCGGCCTTCCCGAGGACAACACGCTCAAGGCCCACCTGCTGGACAGCGCCGCCTACATGCGGCTCATCGTCATGGGGCTCATTCTGCTGGTCGTCATGCGCTTCAGCCCGCGCGGCCTCATTCCGGAACGGCGCGGGCGCTGAGGCGGCAAACCCCAGCGTCTCAGGTCGCTACTCGCTGAGGGGTTGGGCCGGCCCCGGCGCCTGGCCGTCGTAGCCGCCCCAGACCGACTGGTCGAACTGGATGACCGAGCCGGTCATCATGCCGCTGTCGTCGGACGCGATCCAGAGCACGGCGCGCGCGACCTCGGCGGGCTCCAGCAGCCGGCCGAACGGGAGCGTGGCGGCGGCCTTGTCCATGAAGTCCGGATCGCCGGACTCCTCGGCCTGCAACTTGCGTTCGTTGTCCGAGTTGGTCCAGCCGATGTCGAGCTGGTTCACGCGGATGTGGTTGCGCATGAGCGCGAAGCCGGCGTTCCGCGTCAGGGTGGCGAGTGCGCCCTTGGAGGCGCAATAGGGCGCGATGAAGGGCTGGCCCGCGCGTTCCGAGGTCGAGCCGATATTGACGACCACGCCCGGGGTCCCCTCGCGGATCATGATCTTCACCGCGTCCTGCATCAGGAAGAAGGGCGCGCGAACGTTCACGGCGAACATCGTGTCGAACAGCTCGGGTGAGGTGTTGAGCAGGTTGCCGCGTGTAGACATGCCCGCCGCGTTCACCAGGATGTCGACCCGGCCGAAGCGCGCGTCGGCCTGCGCCATGATCCGGCGGACGTCCTCCATGACCCCGAGGTCGGCACCCACCACTTCGACCGGCACGCCGCTCTCGGCCGTGATCTCGTCGGCCACCTTCCGGCCCTTGGCCGCGTCGCGGCCGACGGTGACGATCCCGGCGGCGCCTGCCCTGGCGAAAAGCCGCGCGATGGCCGCGCCCACTCCCTGCGTACCGCCGGTGACGACGGCGATCCTTCCGTCGATGCGGTTCATTGCACCACCTCGTATCCGGCTGCGTTCATGACGCGGAGAAGCTCCGCGTGGCCCTTCCGCGCCATCTCCAGCGGCGGGTTCGCCACCGGGTCCTGCTCCGCCTCGACGACGAACCAGCCTTCGTAGCCGAGCTCGGCAAGGCGGCGGACGATGGTGCCGAAGTCGAGGTCCCCGTCTCCCGGCACGGTGAAGGCCCCCTTGATGACCGCGTCCAGGAAACTCTCGCGGCTGCGATCGAGGCCGTCGATCACGCTTCGGCGCACGTCCTTCGTATGGATGTGGCCCATCCGCGCGTGGTAGCGCTCGATGACGCGCAAGCCCTCGCCGCCGGCGAAGGCGAGGTGGCCGGTGTCGTAGGCGAGCCTCAGCGCCTCGCCGCTGTGGTTCATCAGGCTGTCGAGCTCCGGCTCGGTCTCGACCAGCGCGCCCATGTGGTGGTGATAGGCGATGGGCATGCCTTCACCGGCGCACCACTCCGCGAACGCGGTCATGTTGCGGCCGTAGACCTTCATCTCGTCGTCGGCGATGCGGGGCTTGGTCGCGAGCGGGGCTATGCGCTCGCCCTGAATGGCGCGGGCGATCTCGCCGTAGACGATGCAGGGCGCCCCTGCCGCGATGAAGAAGTCCATCATCGGGCGGATGCGCTCCTTCTCCGCCTCGAGGTCGCCTTCGAGCACATGGCCCGAGTGCCAGCCGCCGCAGACCGAGATTCCGAAGCGCTCGAGGATCGGCCCCAGCTCCTCCATGTTCATGGGGAAGCGCCGGCCCGTCTCCATGCCGGAAAAACCCGCGACCGAGGCCTGGCGCAGGCACTCCTCCAGGCTCACGTCGTCGGAGAGCTCGACCAGATCGTCGTTCCACCACGCGATGGGCGCGATGCCCAGCTTCGCTTTCAGCATTCCTCACACTCCGACGCGCTGCTTTGCACGGATGTCTTCCTGTTGGGCGCGGGCGGCTCTCACCGTCTCGCGCTCCGAGATCTCGGGCACGCCGAGATCCCAGTCGGCGTCGCCGGGCGTCCAGGTGTAGGCCTCCGTGGCGATCGAGAGCACGGTGGTCCGGTCGGTGCCCCTGGCCCAGTCGAGCGCGGCCTCGAGGTCGGCAAGGCTCTCGCAGTGGCGCGCGTGGGCGCCCATGGATTCGGCGTGCTTCGCGAAGTCCACGAGACGCGGGCTGCCGGGGTCGGCTCTCCGGCAATCCTTGAACAGGTTGTTGAAGCCGGGCGTTCCCTTGAACTCCTGCAGCCGGTTGATGACCGCGAAGCCGCCGTTGTCGCAGACCACCACGATCATCTTGTGGCCGGTCAGCACCGACGAATAGATGTCCGAGTTCATCATCAGGTAGCCGCCGTCGCCCACCATGACCATCGGCGTCGACGTCCCCGCGTTCGCCATGGCGTTGCCCCAGCCGCCGGCGATCTCGTAGCCCATGCAGGAGAAGCCGAACTCGAGGTCGAAGGTGTTGCGCTGCTTGACCCGCCAGCCCTTGGCGACCTCGCCCGGAATGCCCCCGGCGGCGGCGATGAGGTGGTCGCCCTCGCCGGCCGCCCGGTTCACGACGTTCACCACCTGCGCGTACGAGGGCACCGGCGCGTTGGTCTGCGCCTGGTGCTCGTCGAGCAGCGTGTCCCACTCCTTGAAGAGCGCCTGGGCCGCCGCCAGATGGCCCGCCTCGGCCTTCCAGGCGCCGAGCGCCGCGTCGAGCTCCCGCACCGTCTCCAGCGCGTCGCCCACCACCGCGAGCGCCCGGTGCTTGGTCGCGTCCCAGCGCGCGGCGTTGATGGCGATGAACCGCGCGTCGCGCGCGAACGCGGTCCACGATCCCGTGGTGAAGTCCTGCAGGCGCGTGCCGATGGCGAGGACCACGTCGGCATCGGCGGCGAGCGTATTGGCCGAGGTCGAGCCGACGACGCCCACGGGGCCGCAATGGACGGGGTCGTAGTGGGTGAGCGAGCCCTTGCCGGCGATGGTCTCGACCACCGGAATGCCGCGCTCGGCGGCAAAGCTCGAGACCGCCTCCTCGGCGCCGGAATAGCGCACGCCGCCGCCCGCGACGATGAGCGGCTTCTTCGCCGTCCGCAGGAGCGCCGCGGCCTCGGCCACGCGGTCGCGGTCGGCGCGCGGGCGCGGGATGGTCCAGACCCGCTCCTCGAAGAACTCTTCCGGGTAGTCGAAGGCGAGCTCCTGCGTGTCCTGCGGGAGCGAGATGAAGGCCGGCCCGCAGTCGCCGGGATCGAGCATGGTGGCGATGGCCTGCGGCATCGACGCCATGATCTGCGCCGGGTGCACGATGCGGTCCCAGTAGCGCGAGACCGCCTTGAAGGCGTCGTTCACGGTGACGGTCGGATCGCCGAAGTGCTCCACCTGCTGGAGCACCGGGTCGGGCAGGCGGTTGATGAAGGTATCGCCCGCGAGGATCAGGATCGGCAGGCGGTTGGAATGCGCCGTGCCCGCCGCCGTCACCATGTTGAGCGCGCCGGGGCCGATCGAGGACGTGGCGATCATGATCTGACGCCGCCGCCTGGCCTTGGCGAAGCCGATGGCCGCCAGCGCCATGGACTGCTCGTTCTGGCCGCGCCAGGTCGGCAGCCGGTCCTGCACCGTTTCCAGCGCTTCGGAGAGGCAGGTGACGTTGCCGTGACCGAAGATCGCGAACACGCCGGGGAAGAGCGGCGCGCGCTCGCCGTCGATGACGGTGTGCTGGTTGCAAAGATAGCGCACCAGGGCCTGCGCCATCGTCAGGCGTACGGTATTTCCTGCCATAGCTCCGTTCTCCGCGAAGACGCGATCCCTTCGTGACTGGAGACCTCATATTGACACAGCGCGCAGGTTGCAATGATCGCTGTCGTGAGATCGTGGGAGCGGCACGGCGGCGGTTCGCCTTCCGTCGCCAGCAATGATAGGAAAGCGCCGCAGCGAGGGGATCGACGGGCCCGGCGAGATGGCGCCCGGGCCGGCCCGAGAGTTGGGGGGGGAATGACATGCAACGCAACAAGCTGAAAGACATCTGGGCCTCGGGACAGCCGGTGCTCGTGGGCTGGTGTTCCATCGGCAACCCCTTCACGGCCGAGATCATGGCCGGCCAGGGCTACGACGCGATCAACATCGACGTGCAGCACGGCGCGCTGGACTATGCCGCGCTCCTTCCCATGCTGCAGGCGATCCGCGCGACCGGCGTGACACCCCTGGCGCGCGTTCCCTGGCTCGAGCCGGGGATCATCATGAAGGCGCTCGACGCGGGCGCCATGGGCATCATCTGCCCCATGGTCAACAACCGGGAGGATGCGGAAGCGCTCGTCTCCTACATGCGCTACCCGCCGCTCGGCCAGCGCAGCTTCGGGCCGACACGCGCGGCCGTCGCCGATCCGGGATACGGGGTCGAGGCGAACGGCGAGGTCCTCGCGATGGCGATGATCGAGACCGCCGACGGGGTCCGCAACCTCGACGAGATCTGCGCCACCCCCGGCCTCGACGGCGTCTACGTCGGGCCTGCCGACCTCACGCTCGGCACCCAGCAGGGGCGGCTGCCGCCCGCCCTCGACCGCGAGGAGCCGGAGATGGTCGAGATCATCCGGCGCATCGCCGATGTCTGCCGGGCCAACGGCATCAAGGCGGGCATCCATTGCGGCACGCCCGAATACGCGTTCCGCGCCATCGAGTGGGGCTACGAGTGGACCACGGTCGCAGCGGATTCCCGGCTGCTCGCCGCCGCCGCAGGCGAATCGGTCGCTTCGTGGCGGAGCCTGGTCGGGCGGGACGGCGCCGAGGTGAAGTCCGGGAGCATCTACTGATGCAAAGCGCGGCGGGGAAACCTCCGCTCCGCATCGGCCTGATCGGCACCGGATACATGGGCAAGGCCCATGTCTTCGGCTATGCGACGGCGGAGAGGGTCCTGGACCTGCCGCTCGCGCCGGTCCTGCACACGGTCGCCGACGTCACGGAGGAGCTTGCGGCCGGCGCCGCCGACTCGCTCGGTTTTGGCCAGTGGACGACCGACTGGCGAACCATGATCGACGATCCCGAGATCGACGTGATCCACGTCACCGCGCCCAATGCGCTGCACAAGGAGATGTCGCTGGCGGCCATCGCCGCGGGCAAGCACGTCCACTGCGAGAAGCCGCTCGCAACCTCAGTCGAGGACGCGCGCGCGATGACGGAGGCGGCGGAAGCCGCAGGCGTCAGGACGCAGGTCGGGTTCAACTACCTCTGCAACCCGATGATGGCGGTCGCGAAGGCGATGATCGCGGCCGGCGAGCTCGGCGAGATCATGGGCTACCGCGGCCTCCATTGCGAGGACTACATGACCGACGCCGAGGCCCCGCCCAACTTCCGCCACGAGCCGGCGGGCGGCGGCGCGCTGGCCGATATCGGCAGCCACGCGCTCGCCACGGCGGAATATCTGCTCGGGCCGATCGCCGAGGTGATGGGGCATTGCGTGACCATGATCGCCGAGCGTCCCGACGAAGGGGGCGGCCGGCGCACGATGGAGGTCGACGACGTGGGTCGCGCCTTCGTCGTGTTCGAGAGTGGCGCCACCGGCTCCGTCGAGGGCAACTGGATCTCGACCGGCCGCAAGATGCAGCACGACTTCGAGGTCTACGGCTCCAGGGGCGCGCTCGCCTTCAGCCAGGAGCGGTTCAGCGAGCTGCACTACTACAGCGCGGACGATGCGCCGGGTCGGCGCGGCTTCCGCCGCATCGAGGCCGCGCCGGATCATCCGCCCTATGGCCGCTTCTGCCCGGGCGCGGGCCACCAGCTCGGCTTCAACGACCTGAAGGCGATCGAGATCGCGGGCTACGTCGACGCCCTGGCAGGCAAGGGCCCCGAGCTCTTCAACTTTCGCGGCGGCCTCCGCATCCAGACCCTGGTGGAGACGATCCGGCAATCGTCGCGCGAGCGGCGCTGGCTCCCCGTCGAGGCCTGACGCCGCGGCGCTGCAACCAGGTCATACCGGGGCCGGGCGCAGACCGGCCCAGAGATACAAAAGGAGATTGGGATGTTGCGTATCGCGGTTCTCGGGTGCGGGCGCATCGGCCAGATGCACGCAGCCAATGTCGGGCGTCACCCGCGCACCTCTCTACCGTTGGTCTACGACATCGATGCGTCGGCGGCGGCCGCCGTGGCCGAGCGCGAGGGCGCCCGCGTCGCGGCCAGCGTCGAGGAGGTCCTCGCCTCGGCGGAGGTCGACGCGGTCCTGATCGCCTCCGCGACGCCGACCCATGCCGACTACATCGAGATGGCGGTCGACGCGGGCAAGCCCACGCTCTGCGAGAAGCCCATCGATCTCGGCCTCGCCCGTGTCGAGGCCTGCAGGGAGAGGATCGCGGGCTCCTCCGTGCCCGTGCAGATCGGCTTCAACCGCCGCTTCGACCCGGGCCATCGGGCGGCGCGCAACGCCGTGCTTGCCGGCGAGATCGGCGATCTCCACCAGGTCATCATCACCTCGCGCGACCCGGAGCTGCCGCCGCGCGGCTACCTGGAGGCGGCCGGCGGGATGCTGCGCGACATGACGATCCACGACTTCGACCTCGCCCGCTACATGCTGGGCGAGGAGCCGGTCGAGGTCTTCGCGGTGGCGGGCGCGCTGATCGACCCCGTGCTCATGGGGGAGCTCGACGAGATCGACACCGCCATGATCGTGATGCGCACGGCGAGCGGCAAACAGTGCCACATCAACAACTCGCGCACCGCCGTCTACGGCTACGACCAGCGCATCGAGCTGATGGGGTCGGAGGGCATGGTGCAGTCCGGCAATCGCAAGCCCCACGAGATGCGGCGCTACTCGGCGAAGAGCGGTGAGATCGCCGAGCCCTACCTCTACTTCTTCATCGAGCGCTACACCGAGGCCTTCATGGCCGAGATCGACTCCTTCGTCGATGCGGTCGAGAAGGGTGAGCCGCCCGAGGTGAGCTTCGAGGACGGCCGCCGCGCCCTCATCCTGGCCGAGGCAGCCTACGTGTCGATCCGCGAGAAGCGGCTGGTCCAGGTCTCCGAGATCGCCTGACGCCGACTTGCGCGGTCCCCGCGATGCAGACCGTGACATTGATGACAAATGCGGCTTTAGTCACGCCCAGAAGGGCGACGGCCGCGTGTCCGACACCCGCGTGTCCGATGCCCTGAGCGCTGCAATGCGGGAGAACCCGGAGTGAGCCTGCTCGAACTCGAGAGCGTCTCGAAGAGCTTCGGTGCGATTCAAGCCCTGCAGGATGTCGATCTCACCGTCTCCGTCGGCGAGGCGGTGGGGCTCATGGGCGACAACGGCGCGGGCAAGTCGACGTTGATGAAGATCGTCGCCGGCAACTATCCGCCGACGGCAGGCTCGATCCGCATCGAAGGCGAGGAAGTCCACTTCCACAAGCCGATCGACGCACGCCACCACGGGATCGAGATCGTCTATCAGGACCTCGCGCTCTGCGACAATCTCACCGCCGCCGCCAACGTGTTCCTGGGCCGCGAGCGGAAGAAGCGCTTCGGGCCCCTCCGCTATCTCGACCACAAGGCCATGTTCCGGCGCGCGGGCGAGCTCTTCACCGAGCTAAAGTCCGAGACCCGGCCGCGCGACCTCGTGCGCCAGATGTCGGGCGGGCAGCGCCAGGCGGTTGCGATTGCGCGCACCCGCCTCTCGGACCCGAAGCTGGTGCTGATGGATGAGCCGACGGCGGCGATTTCGGTACGCCAGGTCGCCGAAGTCCTCGCGCTGATCGAACGCCTGAAGGAAACCAGCCACGCCGTCGTCCTCGTCTCGCACAGAATGCCGGACGTGTTCGCCGTGTGCGACCGGGTCGCCGTGCTGCGCCGCGGCAGGAAGGTCTCGGACAAGGCAATCAAGAACACGAGCCCCGAGGAGGTGACGGGACTGATAACGGGGGCGATCGAGACGGCATGACCGATCCCGACCGGAAATCGTTCGCCGAAATCGACGAGAGCGTTACGCAGCGGCAAGAGCTGACCGGGCTTCAGGCCGCCTTCCGCACCCAGCCGTTCTGGGTGCTCGTCTCCATCTGCGTGATCGTGGTGGCCATGTCCTTCGTCTCGGACGTGTTCATGACCGAGCGCAATCTGTTCAACATCACCCGCAACTTCGCCTTCTTCGGAATCATGGCGCTGGGCATGTCCGCGGTGATCTGCACGGCGGGCATCGATCTTTCGGTGGGCTCCCTGATGGGGCTCACGGGCATCGTCGCCGGGCTGGTGATGCAGGCGGGTCACAGCATCGGCTTGGGCTTCGTGGCCTGCATGGGCGTGGCGGCGCTGGTCGGCCTCGTGAACGGCGTGCTCATCGCCTACCTGCGATTAGCGCCCTTCGTCGTGACCCTGGGGATGCTGGCGATGGCGCGATCCATCGCCATGGTCGTCTCGAACAACAAGATGATCTACAATTTCGGGCCCGATCAGGACCTCTTCGAGTGGATCGGCGGCTCGAGCGTCTTCGGCGTGCCGAACCCGGTCTGGGTGCTGATATTCCTCACCATCATTTTTTCGTGGGTCTGGCGCTTTTCGACCTGGGGCCGCTGGGTGATCGCCATCGGCGGCAACGCGCAGGCCGCGAAGCTCTCGGGCATCCCCGTGGAGCGCGTCATCGTCTCCGTCTATGTCGTCAGCTCGCTCTGCGCCGGCTTGGCCGCCTTCCTGATGGTGGGCTGGTTCGGCTCGGTGACGAACGCGCTCGGCCTCACCTACGAGCTCAACGTGATCGCCGCCTCGGTCATCGGCGGCGCCAACCTGCTCGGCGGAGTCGTCTTTGCCATCGGCGCGCCGATCGGAGCCGGGCTCATGGAGCTCATCCGAAACTCGCTGCTCCTTGCAGGCATCGATGCCCTGTGGCAGCAATTCTTTGTAGGCCTGTTCCTGATCCTGGCCGTTCTTCTGGAGCAGATCCGTAACCGCAGGCGCAACTAACCCTGCCTGCAAACCTCAACCAATGGGAGATATTCGATGAGAAAGCTTCTGATCGCCGCAGTGGTTGCGGCGTTTGCCGCGCCCGGAATTGTCCAGGCGGCGGACTACACCTTCGCGCTCGTGCCGAAGGCGATGAACAATCCGTTTTTCGATTTGGCCCGGGACGGCTGCTACAAGGCTCAGGAAGAGCTCGCGGACGTGACCTGCGAGTACATCGGCCCTGGCGAGCATACCGAGATGGAGCAGATCCAGATCGTTCAGGATCTCATCTCCAAGGGTGTTGACGGCATCGCGGTGGCGCCGTCCAACGCGCCGGCGATGGCCAAGGCGCTGAAGGCCGCTCAGGAAGAAGGCATCCCGGTGATGACCTGGGATTCGGACCTGCTGCCCGAGGACGCCGGTCTCCGCACCACGTATGTGGGCACCTACAACTACAATATCGGCGTCAATCTCGCCAAGCTCGTCATGGAGCGCCATCCGGACGGCGGCACGATCTGCCTGCAGACCGGCGGTGCCGCTGCCGCCAACCACAACGAGCGCCTGAAAGGCGCGCGCGACACGCTCGCCGGCGCCGACACGGGCACGCCTCCGGGCGAGGCCCTGGCCGGCGAAGGTGGCTGGACCGAGATCTCCGGCTGTCCGCTCATCACCAATGACGACGGCAACATCGCCGTGAACGGCATGACGGACATCCTGGCCGCCAATCCGGACATGACCGCGTTCCTCTCCACCGGCGCCTTCACGCAGTGGTACGACAATGCCTATCGTCAGGCCGTGGCGCCCTACGCGGACCGCATGAACGCCGGTTCGCTCACCATCGTCGTCGCCGACACGCTGCCGATGCAGATGGAGCAGCTGGCTGAAGGCCTCGCCAACGGCAACGTCGGTCAGCGGCCCTTCGAGATGGGCTACAAGGCCATGTACATCATGAAGGACATTGCCGAGGGCAAGCAGGTCGACGACCCGATCTACACGGGCCTCGACGTCTGCAACAACGACAACCACGACAGCTGCCTGGCCCAGTAGCCGCTCTCTGACGAGAGCGACCGGCCCCCGGTGGAAGCCGGGGGCCGGTTTCGTTTAGAGCGCGTCCGACTCTGACGGGCGCGCGACAGGCCGCGACAGCGGCCCGCCGCGTATGCGGCGCCCTCGCGGAGGCGTTGGCCGCAGGCCAACTGCCGTGAGCGAGAAATAGTCAGCCGCGGCTCAGGATGCCGGCGACGATGCGGCGGGCGGCAGCGGCGGGAGTGAGCGTCTGCGCCGTGACTTCCGCCTCCAGCGCTTCGACCGCCGGCGCAAGCCTGCTGTCGGCGCGGAGCCTCGCCATCAGCGATTCCTCGACCTCGCGCCAGAGCCAGGTCCTGGCCTGCGCGGCCCGCCTGGCCTCCAGCGCGCCCGCCTCGGCCATGGCCGCCCGGTGGCGCGCGACCGCATCCGCGATCTCGTCGAGGCCCGTCCCCTCCACGGACGAGCAGGCGATGACGCAGGGCGTCCACGGCCCCTCGCCCGCGTGGAGCGAGAGCGCTCCCTCGAAGTCCGCCTTGGCATGGGCGGCAGGCGCTGCCAGCGCGCCGTCGGCCTTGGTGACGACGACGATATCGGCGCGCTCCATCACGCCCCGCTTGATGCCCTGCAGCTCGTCGCCGGCGCCGGGCTGCACCAGCAGCATGAAGAGATCCACCATGTCGGCCACGGCGGCCTCGGACTGGCCGACGCCCACGGTCTCGACCATCACGAGGTCGAAGCCCGCAGCCTCGCAGGCGATCATCGCATCGCGCGTGCGCCGGGCGACGCCGCCGAGCGCGCCGCCCGCGGGCGTGGCGCGGATGAAGCTCCGCTCGCTCCGCGCAAGCTCCGGCATGCGCGTCTTGTCGCCCAGGATCGAGCCGCCGGAGCGCTCGCTGGAGGGGTCGACCGCGAGCACCGCGAGCCGCCTGCCGGCCGCGATGGCGCGCGTGCCGAAAGCCTCGATGAAGGTCGACTTGCCGACCCCCGGCGCGCCCGAGATGCCGAGCCGCACGGCCCCGCCCGCATGCGGCAGCAAAGCCTGCAGCAGCGCCTCCGCCGGCTCGTGGTCCTCCTCCCGCGTCGATTCGACGAGCGTGATCGCGGCGGCCAGCGCGCGGCGGTCGCCCGCGAGGATGTCGCCCGCCGCCGGCACCCGGCCGGCGCCCTGCGTGCGCGTGCTCATGGCGCGGAGGTCCCGTCAGGCTGAGGCGCCGTCTCCGCGTCCTGCCCTTCCTCATGGGCGAGCCGTTGCTCCAGCTCTTCCCTCAGCTCGGCGGTCTCCTGCTGGCGCCACCACATCTCGGCGTAGCGGCCGTCGCGCACCAGCAGCTCGGCGTGGCGTCCGCGCTCGACGATGCGGCCCGCGTCCAGCACGAGGATCTGGTCGGCGTCGATGACCGTGGAAAGGCGGTGCGCGATCATGAGCGTGGAGCGGTCGCGGCTGACCTCCCGCAGACTCGCCTGGATCTCCTTCTCGGTCTGCGAATCGAGGGCCGAAGTGGCCTCGTCGAACAGCAGAATACGGGGATTCTTGAGGATCGTGCGCGCAATCGCCACCCGCTGCTTCTCGCCGCCCGAGAGCTTGAGGCCGCGCTCGCCCACCATGCTCTCGTAGCCGTCGGGCAGGCCTGCGATGAAGTCGTGGATGCGGGCGAGCCGGGCGGCTTCCTCCACTTCCTCCCGGCTCGCGTCGGGCCGGCCGTAGGCGATGTTGTAGAAGATCGTGTCGTTGAAGAGCACCGTGTCCTGCGGAACGATGCCGATGGCCGCGCGCAGGCTCTCCTGCGTCACATCGCGCACGTCCTGGCCGTCGATCCTGACGCTGCCGGCTTCAATGTCGTAGAAGCGGAAGAGGATGCGCGAGATGGTCGACTTGCCGGCGCCGCTCGCGCCCACGATGGCCGTGGTGGTGCCGGGCCGCACGCTGAACGAGATGCCGTCAAGGATGCCGCGACGCTCCTCGTAGCGGAAGCGCACGTCCTCGAACTCGATGGCGCCGGCCGTCACCTGCAGCGGCGGCGCGTCCGCCGCGTCCTCGATCTCGCGCTCCACCGAGAGAATGACGAACATCGATTCCATGTCGGTGAGCGACTGCTTGATCTCGCGATAGACGAATCCCAGGAAGTTGAGCGGGATGTAGAGCTGCAGCAGGTAGGTGTTCACCAGCACGAAGTCGCCGATGGTCATGGTGCCGGCGGCGACCTCGTAGCCGGCCATGATCGTGATGCCGGTGAGCCCGACGGCGATGACCAGCCCCTGGCCGATATTCAGCAGCGAGAGGCTGGTCTTGCTCTGAACCGCCGCCCGCTCGTACTGCCGGCGGGAGACGTCGAAGCGCTCCGCCTCGTGCATCTCGTTGCCGAAGTACTTGACCGTCTCGTAGTTGAGCAGGCTGTCGATGGCCTTGGTGTTGGCCTCGCTGTCCTTCTCGTTCATGCGCCGGCGGTACTTCAGGCGCCACTCGGTGACCGTGAGGGTGAAGGCGATGAAGAGCCCGATGGTGACGAAGGTCACCGCCGCATACGTGATGCCGTAGAGGATCCAGAGGATGCCGCAGACCATGGTGACCTCCACCAGGGTCGGCAGGATATTGAACAGCATGAAGGTGAGCAGGAACTCGATCCCCTTGATGCCGCGCTCGATGGCGCGGCTCAAGCCGCCGGTGCGCCGCTCGATGTGGTAGCGGAGCGAAAGCTCGTGCAGGTGGTTGAAGACCTGCAGCGCCACGGTGCGGATTGCGCGCTCGCCCACCTTGGCGAAGACGGCGTCCCGCAGTTCCCCGAAGGCAACCGTGAGCACCCTGAGCGCGCCATAGGCCAGCAGGATCGCCACCGGCACGACAATGACCGCCGCCGTGCCGTCCGACAGGATGTCGACCGCGTCCTTGTAGAGGAGGGGCACGTAGACGTTGGCCACCTTGGCGCCGACGAGGAGGATGACCGCGAGCACCACGCGGCCCCGCATCTCCACGGAATCGCGCGGCCAGAGGTAGGGCAGCAGCGTGCGGATGGTGTGCAGGTGCGAGCGTTCTGCCGCGCCTTGCACGCGGGCCTCGCGATCGAGAGCAACCATGGGGCCGTGATTCTGATGCTTGGCCCCGCCGGCGGCGGGGCTCGGAGCACGTTACGTGCGCGTCTCACACACGTTACGTGCGCGTCTCACATAAGCACGAAGCGGGGGCGGATCAAATGCCGCCGTCCGGGCGTCCCCGGTGCTCGGTTGGAATTAGAGCGCGTCCGACTTTGACGGACGCGCGATAGGCCGCGACAGCGGCCCGCCGCGAATGCGGCGCCCTCGCGGAGGCGCCGGCCG